>JAABVA010000005.1_pt1 | contig 341457 bp, 250 predicted proteins | sample 5560331 | NCBI WGS metagenome assembly JAABVA01 (sample SAMN12812661, study PRJNA571458) | rock metagenome | isolation source: Antarctica rocks | place: Antarctica: Victoria Land, Mt New Zealand sud | collected 2016-01-07 | reverse complement strand
GCGGATGGCACGGCGCTGAACACCTGCTGCACTGGTCCGGATGGCGAAGACGGCATCAGTTCCATGCGCTGCGCTGTCACTACAGAAAGCGTGGCTCACCGCTTCCGGTCTTCTATCTACAACTGTAATACTAGAGCCATGTTGACTTCCAAGTAAGTGCCCCTTCGGCTCTCGGATGAGACCCTGGCCCAGTCCCCCGGGAGTCATCCAGCTTTGGTGTGAGAATTGCTTCTCTCTTTGCAGACCGCCATTTGCGTGTAAGTCATGGCCGCGATCGTTCCCCAGCAAAATCTCCAGACCAGACCTTAAGGAGCAGAATTGCATGAAGAAGCTATTCGGACTTGCGCTCATGATCGTCGCCATAACCTCCATGGGAGTCAGCCAGGCTATCTCGGTAAACGGTGGATCCATCCAGGGCACGATCACCGACACATCCGGCGCCGTTGTACCGAACTCCCAGATCGCTATCAGGGGAACGGACACCGGCTCCATCAAAAACCTTACAACCGACTCGGCCGGCTTCTACAGCGTGGGGCCACTCAACCCAGGCAACTACACTATCTCGGTCGCATCGCCCGGCTTTCAGAAGCTTGACGTAAAGACTGTGGTCAGAACCGGCACCGTCACCAGCGGCAGCTTCAAGCTCACCGTGGGCCAGTCTTCCGAGACCGTCGAGGTCAACGCCGGGGAGTTGCAGGTCAACACCGAGCAGGCCGGCGTCAGCGACGTGCTCACCCACGAGCAGATACAGTCGCTGCCGATCAACGGTCGCAACTTCCTCGATGTCGCCCAGATCGAGCCCGGCGTCATCCTCCAGAGCGGCGAAACCTTCGATCCGACCAAGGCTGGCTATTCGGCCATCTCCGTGGGTGGCGTCTCCGGCCGTACTACCCGCATCCTTCTCGACGGCCAGGATATTACCGATGAGACGGTCGGCACCACCATCTTCAACGTCTCACAGGGATCCATCAACGAGTTCCAACTCAACCGTTCCACACAGGACGTCTCCGGCGATGTCACCTCCACAGGTCAGCTTCTGGTCGCCACCGTAAGCGGCACCAACAGTGTTCACGGCCAGCTCTTCTATAACTTTCAGGATCACCGCGCGCTCTTCGCCACAGCCGCTGGCCAGGACGCTCCTTTCCAGCGCAACCAGTTTGGCGGATCGGTGGGTGGTCCCATCATTAAGGACAGGCTCTTCTTCTTCGGAAATGCCGAGCGGATCAAACAAGATGCCTCGACGCCACCCACCGTCAGTTCCACCTTTGCGGCGCTCCCGGGATTCACGGCAGGTATCCCTGGCTTCTACCGCGAAACATACTCCGTTGTGCGGCTCGACTACAGCGGTCCTTTCGGTGGACACTACTTTGCTCGAGCAAACTACAACGTCAACTCCGTCGCAGGGAACTATGGCTCGGGATATAACCTCTATGCCAATCGCGACAACACTCCTGGCATCGCCGCTGGTGCGGACTTCCAGAGCGGTCGCTTTACCCACTCCTTCCGCGGCAGCTATGAGAAGTTCCACAATCTCATCACCGACGCAACGTCGGGATCGTCCCTTCCCAACCTGCTCCCTGGAATCACCTTTCAATATGTGAACGCCGGGGTCTTCACAGGTCCCAACTATCTTGCGCCCCAGGGAACTTTCCAGTCCGATAAGCAGCTTCGCTATGATGGCACTTGGACCAAAGGCCAGCACAGCTTGAAGTATGGATACAGCGTCAACCGGATTCTTGGTGGCGGATTCGCAAACTTCTTCAGCCTCGGTCCCCGTCTTCGCGAAACGGCATCGACGGCATTCAAAGGTCCTACAGCAGCCAATCCAAACGCCTTAGGCTGCGGCGGTGTCGCAGGTGCGGCCCCTTGCCTGTCCGATCCCCTCAACGGGTATCATGCAAGCTCGTTCGTGGTTGGAAACGGCCTCGGCTTCTTCGTGGAAAAGCCGGGCTTTGGCCTCCTGGGTGGAAACACCAGTGACTGGCGCGAGGCCGCTTACCTCAGCGATTCATGGAAAACTACCCCGAGCCTCACCCTCACCGTCGGCGTTCGCTATACCGTCGACACCGGCCGGGCGAATCAGGATCTCCCGGAGCCACTCTGCTCTGACATCGACACCATAAACGTCTTCACGGACCCAACCCAGCTTCCTTGCACCGGCAGCAAGTCGCTCTTCGGGGCATACGGAAGTCAGCTGGCAGGGTGCATCAGCCCTACAACAACTTCGCCCCGCAGGCTGGCTTCGCATATGCTCCCGGCGATCACAAGACCTCGCTGCGAGGAGCCTACGGCATCTTTTACGAAGGGGACGTCTTCAACAACACCACGAACGCCCGCACCTCGCTGCTCAAATCTGGACCGTTCTTCAACTCCCAATCGATCTGCGCCCAGGGCGGTACCCTCTTCCAGCCGGATGGAACTCGCGTCACCAGCCTCACGGTGGGGGGGGTCGACTCAGACCCTCAGCCAGGTCTGCGCCGGGTCGATCAAGAATGCCGCTCCCTTCACAACCGCACTCGAGGCCGCCTATCAGGCCAACACCCAGAAAAACATTACCTCACAAAACGGCGGCTATATCGGCGAAACCCTTGCTGTGGCTGGAATTTACGGCGCGCCATACAAGAGCCCCTACTCACAACAGTGGAACTTCGGCATCCAGCGAGAGATCTCTAAGGGCAGCATCCTCAGTGCCGACTACGTTCATAACAGCACGCTCCGGATCGGGCAAAGTATCGATGTGAACCACGTCGGTGCGGCACGGACCCTCAACCCAACTGCTGCCCGAGCGGCGATCGCAGCCGTTACCGCCAAGCGGGGCTGCTCTGGTGGAGCCAGTTCGGCGGCCATCAACTGCGCCATAGCCGCCGGCGCTACCATTCAGACCTTCGCGCAGGCCGGCCTTGACTCGGGCATCACATACCTCGGTGGAGAGCCTGCCAGCGCCAACGGCCTAACCGTCGCCACGGGCGCAGCCTTCCCGGGCGTCAACCCACTCCTAGGCCAGGGCAATTTCATCCTCCCTATCGGCAAGACCGGATACGATGCACTCCAGGTCGTATTGCGGCAGATGAAGTCACATCCCGTCGCCTTCGTCGACAGCGCCAATGTTCAGATCTCCTACAACCTCTCCCGCATTGTCGCCAATAACACAGGGGGAGCGGGAGGAAGCACCTCGGACGCTTTCTTCAACTCCCTCTCGTTCGACAATGACAATCCCAGTGCCTTCGTCGGCCGCGCCGGACTCGATCACAAGCACCAGGTCTCGTTTGGTGGTTCTTTCCGGCTAAAGTACGGCCCGCAGATCGGTGCGGTTGGCCACTTCTACTCTGCTGCACCTGCTGACCTGACGCTTACCTCAGGACTCACCGCTGGCACCATCTTCCAGACCGACGTCACGGGAGACGGCACCACCGGGGACATCGCTCCAGGAACACTCCCCGGTGACTACATGCACCGCGTTAAGCCCGGAACCCTCGGTACTTACATTCAGAACTTCAACAGCACGGTCGCGGGCAATCTCACACCAGCCGGGCAGGCCCTGGTAAACGCGGGTCTCTTCACCGCGAGCCAATTAGCAGCGGTAGGCGGGGTAATCCAACCCATCCCACAGCTCACAACCCCACGGGCGATCGGCAATCCATCGGTTCGTGACCTCGACCTCAACTTCTCCTATCCCGTGCGCCTCAACCGGTTTCATGAAGGCATGAGCCTGGAGCCCGCCATCGCGTTCTATAACGTGGGCAACTTCTCCAACTTCAAGCCCCTCGCTGGCACACTCGATGGCGGAAGCGGTTCCGTGAATGGTCCAAATACCCCGGTGAACTTTACGCGAGGCGCATCGTTCGCGGTAACGGCACCTTCGATCAGAACGCACCCCGCTCCACCGAGTTCCAGCTGAGACTCAACTTCTAACCCGGCTTAACACAAGAGAGGAGGCCCTCAGGCCTCCTCTCTTCGTTCAGCCGTAAAGAGAAATTTAGCCTTTCTCCTTCCGTGAGCTCTTCTTCGCCGTCTTCCCGACCGCACCCTTCGCCCCCGCCACGGGCTTGCCAACCACGCCCTTCGTAGCCGTTCGTTTCCTCACAGTCTTCTTAGGAGCCACCGTGCTCCCGGCCTCCTTCGCTGCCGCCGGCTTCGTCCCCGCAGCCCGCGAAGCCTTCACCTTCGTCTCAGTGGCCCGCTTTAGCTCCTCCCCCAACTCATCCACACTCACTGTCACCGCCGTCTTCCGCAGCCGCTCCAGTCCATAGAACGCTCGCTTCTCCGGCGAGAACACATGGACGATAAAGTCCACATAATCCATCAACACCCACTCGCCCTGCCGGCGTCCCTCGACCGAATTTGGGTACACTCCGTGGTCCCGCTTCAGCCGGATCTCGATCTCGTCCGTGATCGCCACATTCTGCCGGTCGTTCGTTCCATTGCAGATTAGGAAGTAGTCCGATAGCCCGCTCTCGCTCGGATCCAGGGCCAGAATACGGATGTCCTGCGCCTTCTTGTCTTCGCAAGCCGCGGCAGCGGCCAGCAGCAGTTGATAACTCTCAATCGTCGGCATGAAGCTCCTCCTCACCATGGTATTAGTTCGAAGACCGTAGCGCACGGCGAAAGCCCGCCTCGCCCGCGATCCAGGATCAACGGTATAGCTTGTGTTCCCGCACGTACCCCAGTACGGCCTCCGGAACCGAGTCCGAGCAATCCTCACCCTTCACCAGCCGCGCCCGAAGCTCCGTCGCCGACACCCTCTCCTCCACCCCTTCGAGCACATGGACGCGAGACATCGCTTGCTTCGACAGCCCCAACCCGGAAAGCTCCGCCAGGGAAAATCCAGGCCGGCTCACCACAATCCAGTCCGCCAGCTCCAGCAAACGCTGTGATCGATGCCATCGAGGCAGCTCCAGAAAGCTATCAGCCCCCGCAATAGCAAAAATGGCTGCATCCGGGAACAGACCGCGCATCGCCTCCAGGGTGTCCACCGTGTAGTTCGGACGTCCATCCCTCCGTGGCGCATCCAGATCCGAAACGGAAAACCTCGAGTCGCAGAACCCCAGCAGCATCGCCATCTGGAGACGATCCACATAGGAGGCCGAGGCGCCGCGGGGCTTCAGCGGCTGTAACCCGGTTGGCGTGAACAGGACCGAATCGAGCTCGAAGGCATTCGCCGCCGCCCGTGCAGCGGCCACATGACCGCGGTGAGGCGGATCGAAGCTCCCGCCGAACAAGGCCATCTTCAGCCCGCGTCCAGCTGCCTCTCCCTGTCTCTCCGCCCCCAACTCAGCGCCTATGTCGACCGTCCGCGCACCGAACTCGGCGGCGGCGGGTGACTCGGACGCGACGGCAACTCTACCGCCTCTGCATCTATCTGAACCGGCCTGTGCGTCGCCACCATCTCGGCCAAGGCATACTTCAGCGGCTCCACACCCTCTCCGGTCACCGCCGAAATCGCGTAAAACGGCAGCTTCCGCCGTTTCGCCATGGCCATCAGCTTCTTTAGCTTCTCCGGATTGGCCACATCCACCTTAGCCGCCACCAGCACCGTCGGACGCTCCGCCAGCGCTGAGTCAAAGCTCCGCAGCTCCTCCGTGATCACCTTGAAGTCGTCCACCGGATTCGCCCGGTCCGTGCTGTCCGAAACATCCACCAGATGCACGATCACGCTCGTCCGCTCAATATGCTTCAAAAACTGAATCCCCAGTCCCGCGCCAAGGTGCGCTCCTTCGATCAGCCCCGGCAGGTCCGCCACCGTAAACGATTGCTCATGCGGCCATTCCCCTACCGACACCACGCCCAGATTCGGCTCAAGGGTCGTAAACGCATAGTCGGCAATCTTCGGCTTAGCCGCCGACAGCCTCGATATCAAAGTCGATTTGCCCACATTCGGATATCCCACCAGCCCCGCGTCCGCCAGCAGCCGCAGCTCCAGCCGGTAGGCACGCTCCTCGCCCGCCCGGCCCAGCTCATGCTCCCTTGGCGCCTGGTGCGTGCTCGTGGCAAAGTGCTGATTGCCCCGCCCGCCGCGACCGCCTTTCGCTACGATGATCGTCTCGTTCGGACGCGCGAAGTCGTGGATCAGCTCGCCCGTCAGATCGTCGTAGAGCAGCGTCCCAACCGGAACCTTCAGCGTCGTCACCTCGCCCGCGTACCCCGAGCAGTTCGAGCCCAGTCCATGCCCACCGCGCTGCGCCTTGTACTCCGGGTTGAACCGGAAATGCACCAGCGTGTTGTGGCTCAGCGACGATGACATCAGGATGTCGCCGCCATGCCCTCCGTCGCCGCCCGAAGGTCCGCCGCGCGGGACAAACTTCTCGCGGCGGAACGCCATACACCCATTCCCGCCATCTCCGGCCTTGATGCGAATTCGCGCTTCATCGATAAACATGCAACCTCAAGTGTATCGGAGCTCGAGTCCGCGCGGCACCCAACCACGGGCGCCTCTGGTTCTGTCCGATTCGACTACCGGGTCTCTGCTCTCCGCTGCGGAACTCCGACCCACCCCCTCTATCGCCCGCCGCTCTAAAAAACAGAGACATTCGCGCCTGCTCGGTAGATAATTCAGCCGTCCATTCACTCTGTTGTAATTCCGCAATGCAACACTGTACCCATCCAGTCGATGAGTCGCCGAACGCCGCACAGACCGGCCGTGTGCCTGGACAGTTGACCCGATCAAGACCTTCAGGAGCGCCACCGATGTCGAACCCATCCTTCCGTTACGGGCTGTCCATCGCCCTCCTCTTCGCCTCCGGCGCGGCAGCTCTCGCCCAGTCCTCGGTCGATGGAGCCATCGGAGGCACCGTCCAGGATAAGAGCGGCTCCGTCATCCCGCGCGCCGCCGTCACCATCCACTCCAACGGCACCAACGCCGAGCAGGCCGCCGCAGCCGACTCCTCCGGCTTCTTCCGCGTCGTCCACCTCCAGCCCGGCAGCTACACCGTCACAATCAAGGCCCCGGGCTTCGAGTCGTACCGGTCCTCCAACGTCGTCGTCCAGGTCGGCGAGCTCACCAACGTCGACGCCAACCTGCCCATCGGCGGCTCCGAAACCACCGTCGAGGTCACCAGCGAGCTGCCCACCATCAACACCACCTCGCCCGACTTCGCCAACGTCATCGACCTTCAGGTGCTCGGAAATCTCCCCGTCAACAACTATCGCTGGTCCAGCTACGCCCTCCTCACCCCAGGCGTCGTCTCGGACGCGAACGGCTTCGGCCTCCTCAGCTTCCGCGGCCAAAGCACCCTCCAGAACAACGTCTCATTTGATGGCGCCGACGATAACCAGGCCTTCTTCGCCGAGGAGCGCGGCCGCACCCGCGCCGGCTACTCCACTCCCCAGTCCGCCGTCCAGGAGTTCCAGGTCAACACCTCCAACTACACCGTCGAGTACGGCCGAGCGGTCGGGGGAGTTGTCAATTCCATCACCAAGAGCGGGACCAACAGCTTCCATGGCGATCTCTACTTCCGCGATCGCGACGCCGAGTGGGGCGCCTTCAATCCCTACACCAAAATCGCCCGTCAAGACCCCGGCACCGGCATATTCAGCCTCCAATCCTTCAAGCCCAAAGACTGGCGCAAGCAGTTCGGCGGCAGCGCCGGCGGTCCTATCCTCAGGACCGGCTCTTCTTCTTCGTCGCCATCGATAAGTTCAAGCGCAACTTCCCCGGCACCGCCGTTGCCTCCAACCCCACCAGCTTCTTCGCCACACCGGACGCCAGCCTTCCCACCGGCGCCGCCTGCAGCGGCACCAAAACCGCCACCAGTCCCGGCAACGGCATCGCCGCTCCCAGCACCGTCGATGCCGCCGTCTGCACCCTCGCCGGAAACCTCGCCGGCGCCTCCGCGGCCTCGGTCACCCCCGCCCAATATGCAGCCGCACAGCCCAGGTACGTCAGCGGCCTCGCCGGCCTCAACACCATGCTCGGCGCCGTCCCCCGCTCCGGCGACCAGAACATCTTCTTCCCCAAGCTCGATTGGCAGATCAGCACCCGCAATCACGCCTCCTTTGAAGTAAATCGCCTCAACTGGAACTCTCCCGCCGGCATTCAGACCCAGGCCACCAACACCTTCGGCGCCCGCTCCTTCGGCGACGACTTCGTCAAGCTAACCTTCGGCATCGCCAAGCTCGATACCGTCATCACCCCATCGCTCGTCAACCAGATCCGCTATCAGTACGGCCGCGATTTCGAGTACGAGACCGCTCAGCCGCCCACCTCCTACGAGCAGACCAACCTGCTTACCCCGCTTGGCTACACCAACCCCAACGCCCTCGCGCCCGCCGTCGCCGTCACCAACGGCTTCACCTTCGGCACGCCCACCTTCCTCCAGCGCGGACGCTACCCCGACGAGCGCCGCTTCCAGGTCGCCGACACCGCCAACTTCACTCGCGGACATCACAACCTGAAGTTCGGCGTCGACTACCTCCATACCGACGACCTCACCTCCAACCTGCGCTTCCAGTTCGGCAGCCTGAGCTACAACAACGTCCAGAGCTACCTCTCCGATCTTTACCAGTCGCAGACGCCCATCCCGGCCAACTTCCCCGCCGCGTCCGCCGCGACCTACGGCCGGCACTACGCCAACTTCCAGCAGGGCTTCGGTCCGCAAGGCTTCGAATTCACCACCAGCGACTACGGCATCTTCGTTCAGGATGAGTGGAAGGTCGCTCCCCGCCTGTCGCTCACGCTCGGCGCGCGCTACGACTATGAGGCGCTCCCCAAACCGTTCGGCTCGGTCGTCAATCCCGACCTGCCCCGCACCGCCAGCTTCCACTCCGACAAAAACAACATCGCTCCCCGCGTCGGTTTCGCCGTAGACGTCTTCGGAAACGGCAAGACCTCCTTCCGCGGCGGCGTCGGCATCTTCTACGGACGCATCATCAATTCCGCCATCTACAGCGCGCTCACCTCCACCGGCAACACCCGGCTCAGCGCCGATGCCGTCACTCCCGTCAGCCAGGTGAACTACTTCTACACGCCCACCTCTCCAGGATCGCCCCAGTTCCCACGCCTCATCCCCAGCGCGGGCACCGCCGTCGGACCCTCGGCCGTCTTCTTCGATAAAAACTTCTCCAATCCCTACGTCTACCAGGGCGATCTCAACGTTCAGCAGGACCTCGGCCACCACATGACCTTCACCGTCAGCTACCTCGGCGCCCTCGGTCGCGCTCTGGCGCAGTTCGCGGATCTCAACCTCCCTGCTCCCACCAGCATCACCTACACCGTCGCCGACTCCTCCGGCAAAGGCCCCCTCACTCCCGGCAGCACCTACACCACCCGCTTCTACGGTCGAGCTCCCAACGTCAACGGCTCCTGCCCCAGCCAGCGGCCCAACTGCGCCTACGGCGCCCTCACCAACATCTACAGCGGCGTCAACTCCAGCTACCACGCCCTCGTCGGCTCGCTCTCCCAGAAGCTCACCCACGGGCTCGAGTACCAGCTCAACTACACCTGGTCCCACGCTCTCGATAACGGCAGCAACAACACCACCTTCACCGATACCAACGACCTGCTCGATCCACTCAACCGGCGCGGCGACTACGGCAACTCCAACCAGAACGTCCCCAACCGCCTCGTCGCCTACGCCGTCTATACCTCGCCCAAAACTCACAAGGGCCTGAAGGGTCTGCTCCTCAACGAGTACCAGCTCTCACCCTCCTTCGCCGTTCAGACCGGGCTCCCCTACTCCGCAACCACCACTGGCACCCCAACCTTCTTCGCCACCCCCACCACCACCTCCGCCAATGGAATCGCCGGAATCGGCAGCAGCGTCAACGGCTCCGGCGGAGATAACCGCATCGACATTCTCGGCCGGAACCAGTTCAAGCGGCCGCGTACCCCCGTCCTCGACCTCCGCTTTTCCAAGCGCTTCGACGTCACCGAGACCTCCAACATTGAGCTCCTGATTGAAAGCTTCAACCTGGCGAACCATCAAAACGTCACCGCCGTAAATTCGCTCGCTTACACCGTCGGCACCACCGCTGCCACCACCACCGCCGGCGTCACTACCCCCGTCTCCTCCCGCCTCATCTACAACACCGATAACACCGGCAGCAACTCGCTGTTCGGCACCGCCACCAACTCGAACTCCAACCTCTCCTACAGCCCACGCCAGATCCAGATCGGCGCCCGCTTCCACTTCTAACCCACACCTCAGCAGCCCATCATGACCGCTAAAAGGCGGTGGCTCCGGCTACCGCCTTCGTTCTGCCCCTCTCCCACCTTCGTTGTACCCGCGAGCTCTTCCCGCTATTTCCATGGCACGTCGGCTCCGCTACCCTTCCCTCAGCAGCACCACCGCTGCGCCTGCGGTCATGCCGTGTCGCCGCAAGCCTTTCATCCCTTCTTCCCTGGAACAGTCAGGGAGTCCCAAGAGCAGTCAGGGAGAGTCAATGTTCGTCCGCAGAGCCCGCATGAGCCGCACCCTCGCGCTCCCAGCTCTGCTCCTCGTTCTCGCCTTCTCCCACCCACCTCTTGCCGCCCAAACCTCCACCACCGGAGCCATCGGCGGCCGCATCGTCGACGCTCTGGGCCGCCCCGTCGCCGCCGCCCAGATCATCATCACCGACGCCGCCCACAGCCGTCGGCTCTCCCTCCAGTCCGCTGCCACCGGAGACTTCCTCGCTCCCTCTCTTCCGCCGTCCGAGTATGCCCTCGACATAAACTCTCCCGGATCCAAGCCCCAGCACTTCAACAGCATCGTCGTCGAGCTCGGAGCCACGGCCCGCGTCGAAACCGCCCTCCTCCCCTCCACCCTCCAGACCAGCATTACCGTCAACTCCGAAGCCTCCACCGGCCTCGATCTCGACGCCCCACCCGCCGCCACCTCGACCGTCATCTCCTCTGCCGAGATCTCTCATCTCCCCGTCGACGGCCGCCGCTGGCAGACCTTCGCCCTCCTCACCCCGCAGGTCAATCCCGGTTCAGACTCCGATTCCGAAGCGCTCGGCCTCCTCAGCTTCCGCGGCCTCGCCCCCACCCAGAACTCCAGCCTCATCGACGGCGTCAGCGACGACCAGAGCTTCAACGCCGCCCCGCACGGCAGCGGCGTCGACACCGGACCCGAGACCGAGGATGAGTCCGAGTCCGAAGCGCAATCTTCCTCTGCCGGCTCCGGTCGCGGCTTCTCCTCCGGCTCCGGGGCTGGCCGCCGCCCCGGAGCCCCCTACACCTTCTCCCAGGCCGCCGTACAGGAGTTCCGCGTCGCCGGCCAGAACTACTCCGCGCTCTACGGCCACGCAGCCGGCGGGGTGGTCGCCACTGTCTCCAAGTCCGGCGCCGGCGCCCTCCACGGCTCCGCCTTCTACCTCCTTCGCGAGAGCGCCTGGGCCGCCTCCAACCCCTTCGCCCTCGCCACCCATTACACCGGCGGCATCGTCACCAGCTCGCTCGTCAAACCCGCCGACCACCGCCACCAGTTCGGCGGCACCCTCGGCGGTCCTCTCCTCCCCAAACGCCTCCCCGGCCGCCTCTTCTACTTCTATGCCTTCGACGCTCAGCGCCGCAGCTTCCCCGCCATCTCCTCGCCTGATAGCCCCGCCTTCTACAACCTCACCGCTACCCAGCGTGCCCTGCTCGGCACTCGTGGCGTCACCCCGGCAAACATCGACGCCGCCCTCACCTATCTCGACAGCCTCACCGGCGCCGTCCCCCGCCGCGCCGATCAGACGGTCAACTTCCTCAAGCTCGATCTCCACCTCGATCCGCGCAACCAGCTCAGCCTTCAGGCCAACCGCGCCCGCTTCAGCTCGCCCGCCGGCATCCGCTCCGCTCCCGTCGTCAACCGCGGCACACGGAGCTTCGGCGGCCAGAACATCGACCTCGACACCATCCTCGCCCGCTGGATCTACTCCCGCCACAGCACTTTCTCCAACGAGCTCCGCCTCCACCGCAGCCGCGATCTTCACTCCGAGCAGTCCCAGACCCCGCTCCCGCAAGAGCCCTCCATCGCCCCCGGTGGTCTCTCCCCCGAGATCGCCATCGGCCCCCAGGGCTTCCTCTTTGGCACACCCGCCTCCATCGGCCGGCACGCCGCCCCTGACGAGCACCGCATCGAGCTCGCCGACATCGCCACCCTCGTTCTCGGCCGCCATCTCCTCCAGGCCGGCGTCGATTGGAGCTACGTCCGCGACCTCACCGACTCGCTCACCAATACCGCCGGCACCTTCCACTACGACAGCGGCATCACCAACGGCCGCGCCGGAGGCCTCGTCGACTGGATCACCGACTCCACCTTCAACGTCAACACCTACCCCAACGGCGGCTGCCCCTCCATTCATTCGCCCATCCACAACTTCTGCTTCCGTTCCTTCTCCCAGACCTTCGGCGCCCAGACCTCCGCCTTCTCCACCCAGGAGCTGTCCGGCTTCCTCCAGGACCGCTGGCGACCCTCCGAAACCCTCTCCTTCACCGCCGGCCTCCGCTACGAGTACGAGCTCCTCCCCATCCCCCAGCACCCCAATCCCTCCATCGACGCCATCTTCTCCAGCCGCGGCGCCACCGGCATCTTCCCCGAAGACCGCAACAACCTCGGTCCCCGCGTCGCCGCCGCCTGGCAGCCCTTCGGCCACAGCCGCGGCACCCTCCGCATCGCCTACGGCCTCTACTTCGGCCGCCTTCCCGGTGCCACCATCCGCTCCGCCCTCGTCGACACCGGCCTCCCCACCTCCGCCACCCGCATCCGCATCCTCCCCACCACCATCGCCGACTGCCCCCAGAACACCGGCCAGCCAGCGAAGCAGGGCTTCGGCTATCCCTGCGCCTTCCTCTCCACCCCGCCCTCCAGCATCGCCCCCACCACCTCCATCACCGTCTTCGATCGCCGCTTCCGCCTCCCCATGATTCAGCAGGGCAGCCTCTCGCTCGAGCGCGATCTCGGCCGCGTCGCCGCCCTCAGCGCCACCTACCTCCTCAACCTCGGCCGCCAGCTCCCCAACTCCGTCGACCTCAACATCGCCCCCTCCACCTCCGACCGCACCTTCCAGCTTCAAGGCGGCACCGGCGCCCTCGGTGTCGCCGATGGCGAAACCTTCGTCCTCCCCCTCTATACCCAGCGCCTCAACAGCAGCTTCGGTCCCGTCACCGCCGTCACCTCGAACGCCAACGCCACCTACAACGCCCTCGTCCTCGAAGCCCGCCACCACAGCCGCGCCGGCCTCGACTTTCGCGCCGGCTGGACCTGGTCCAAGTCCATCGACTTCGGCGCGAACTCCGGCTCCGTACCCCGCACCAACTCGCAGCTTGATCCTTTCGACATCCGCTACGACAAGAGCCTCTCCGCTCTCAACCGCCCCCACAAGATCATCGCCAGCGCCGTCTGGCGCCCGTCCCCCGCCCTCCCCTCAGCCCTCCTCCAGCACCTCGCCGGCGGCTGGCTCATCGCCCCGCTCTTCACCGAGACCAGCGGCCGTCCGTACACCTACAACATCTTCGGCGGCGCCCGTCTCGCCGGCGGCCACCAAAGCATCAACGGCTCCGGCGGAGATCTCTACCTCCCCACCGTTGGCCGCAACACCCTCCGCCTCCCCGATAGCTTCAACCTCGACCTCCGCCTCGCCCGCGATCTTCCCCTCCGCGAAAACCTCCACCTCCACGCCTTCGTCGAAGCCTTCAACCTCACCAACCGCGTCAACTACTCCGCCGTGACCGAACGCGCCTTCCTCGTCGGCGCCCCGGTCAACGGCATCACCCCCCTCATCTTTCAGGACGCCGCCGCCATCGCCTCCGAAGGTCTCAACACCCGCCCCTTCGGAGCCTTCACCTCCTCTTCGGCCCAGGGCGCAAAGGAACGCCAGCTCCAGTTCGGCCTCCGCCTCGACTTCTAAGCGACAAGCAAACCCACGACTGCAGACCTCTCTCACCAGTCGTCATTCCGAGCGAAGCGAAGAACCTCCGCCTCTGCCTTCGGAAGTTTGCGCGCAGCTGTGACCCTCTCCCGGTAAGCGGGGGCATGAGTTCCCCCGGGTCAGCCGCCCTCACAAAGCCTGGGCTCCGTGATCAATGGACGTGCGCCACGTCATCGTCCATGGAGAAGACCTCCTTGAGGTCCTTCTCGTAGGGAAGACGTGGATCATCCAAGTGAACATATAGGGAAAAAAGGTGCCGGCTTCGGCTTCGCAGCTCTTTCTGTCGTGGATCGAGCCGAACATGCCGAACTTGGGGTGGGCGCTCTGGTAGTCCTTGACGCGGTCTGCCGGGGCCGCGCAGAAGTTGATGTGCTCATGCCAGCGTGCGATGCTGAGCGGGATCCGCTCGTTCAGCTCATCTTCCGTTGCGTTCGGGCGAGCCGTGTACATCACGCCCTCCAGCTTGTACCGCTGCGTCGGAGTCCGGCGATAGAGCAGGGAGGTTGGCTTGCTCGGGTCGAAGCTGACGTCGGCTTCCCGCGTGTTGGCCTCGTTGTTAAAGTGGTACTGGGGCTGCTCAAGCTTCGGGTTTGCGATCACGTATCCATCCGCCAAAGCCTTCCGGGGGTCCTTGTAGCGCTCCATGCTTGCCTTTACTGCGGCGACCACGGCCCTCGCTTTCTCCTCGTCGCCGGGCTGCTTCGGCCGCAGTGGGGTGACGTACATGTGGTTAGTCATGGCAGCCATGCTCGGGCCCATCCTGCTCATGTCACCCATGCCGCTCATATCTCCCTTTCCGCTCATGTCCATTCCGGGCATGCTGCCCATCGGCTCTTTCTGCTGGGAGGCGTCCCCAGGCAGCGCGGTCAGCAACACGGCTGCAAACGTGAGCATCGGCGCCACGGTGCCATAAAGGTGCGCTGAGATCTTCCTTCTGGTCAAGTAGTTTCGGGTGCCTGGCAACATGGATCAGGTATAGTATCGGCGCGGAACGCAGTCAATTGCCGCTCGTCACATAGCCGGAGTAGCCCCAAGTGGACGAATTATTTTTCCGTCGCCATCTTCGCCCCACCACGCCTCTCGCGGCGTATGGACTCGAGGCCTATTTTTACGCCGCCGCGCAGCTCGCATGCAGCCAATGCTAAGTCTCATCCTAGCGACTCCTCTATTCAGAAACGAGTGACGCCGCAGATCTAGGAGAATGACGCGACCATTCAGCAACAGCGTGCCCCTCAACGCTGTACCGTTACAAACGAGTCAAACCGAAGTCCCCGCATCTCATAGCGACCTGGCTCACATGGGAGAGTAGTGCATGGGCCTCGCCAGCCTCATTGAGCAGCACGCATACCTCGCCACCGCCGCCGTCGCATTCCTCGCCTGCACCGGCATCCCCATGCCCGTCTCCGTCGTCCTCCTCATCGCCGGCGCCGCCGCCCACGGCGGACACCTCAGCCTCCTCCATCTCCTTCCCCTCGTCTGGGTCGCCGCCATCTCCGGCGACACCCTCCTCTTCCTCGGCGGACGCTTCACCGGCTGGTGGCTCCTCGCCGGCCTCTGTCGCCTCACCACCAACCCCGAGCAATGCATCTTCCGCTCCGCCGACTATTTCTACCGCCGCGGTCCCCGCACCTTGCTCTTCGCCAAATTCGTACCCGGCCTCGGTGCCATGGCCGCCCCACTCGCCGGCTCGCTCAACATGCGCCTCGCCCGCTTCCTCCGCCTCGACGCGACCGGAGCCATCGCCTACACCTCCACCTGGATACTTACCGGCTACCTCTTCAGCCGCTTCATCCACGAGATCGAGTTCTGGATCGCTCAGGCGGGCCACGTCGTCCTCCTCGTAATCGTCGCCCTCATCCTCGTCTACGCCATCAGCTGGCTCGTCTTCTACCTCCGCGCCCGCCGCTTCGAGACCATCGAGCGCGTCCCCGCCGCAGACCTCCACCAGCGCCTCCAGACCGAAGACCCCAACCGCCTCGTCATCATCGCCGACGTCCGCAGCCATGGCTACTACGACCCCGGCATGCAGCGCATCAAGAACTCCATCCGCGTCGAACCCCATCGCCTCGAACAGGAACTCGTCGCCCTCCGCGAGTTCATGGCTCCCGAGTGCGAGATCTATCTCTACTGCTCCTGCATCCGCGAGGCCACCAGCGTCCGCGTCGCCTACATGATGAACCAGCAGAACTGCCAAACCAAGGTCATCGACGGCGGCCTCCGCGCCTGGACTAAAGCCGGCGGCCCGCTCGAACCCGTCCCCGACCACGAGGTCCAGCACCTCCCCCGCTTCAACTAGACCCGCACTCCCCGCCCACAGCTGCCAGGCCCACAAATCCATCGACGCGGCCGCCGCCCGCATATCATGCAGAGACAACACCTGACGCATAATGAACACCGCACTCCCTGCTCCCTGCTCCCTGCTCCCTGCTCCCTGCTCCCTGCTCCCTGCTCCCTGCTCCCTGCTCCCTAACTCCGCCATGCCCGCGCCCGCCTCCACCCCCACCTCCGGCAGCTGGATCCTCGCGGCCACCATCCTCGGCTCCAGCATGGCCTTCATCGACGGCAACGTCGTCAACGTAGCCCTCCCCGCCCTCCAGACCTCCCTCAACGCCACCGCCTCCAACCTCCAGTGGGTCGTCGAGGCCAACGCGCTCTTCCTCGCCGCCCTCCGCCTCGTCGGCGGCATCCTCGGAGACCTGTACGGCCGCCGCCGGATCTTCCTCGCCGGCGTCGTACTCTTCGCCCTCGCCTCCGCCTGGTGCGGCCTCGCACCGAACATCCACCAACTCATCGCCGCCCGCTCCATGGCATCGGAGCCATCGCCGCCGCCGGCTTCGCCCTCCTGCTCAGAACCGGAAGCGGACCCGGAAGCACATCCGGCACAACGCCCGCCCTCGGCCACGGCTACTGGACCTCTTTCCCGCCATGAGCGTCCTCGGCATCGGCATGGCCATCAGCGTCGCCCCCCTCACCACCGTCGTCATGACCTCCGTCCGCAGGAGCACGCCGGCGCCGCCTACGGCATCAACAACGCCGTCTCCCGAGTAGCCAGCCTCCTCGCCCTCGCCGCCTTCGGCCTCATCGTCTTCCAGGCCTTCAGCACCACCCTTGACCACCGCCTCGCAGCCCTCGACCTCGCCCCCGCCACCCGCGAAAGCATCGACCGCCAACGCCCCAAACTCGCCGCCATCGAGACCTCCAACCCGCCCGCCCAGGCCGCCATCGGCAGCGCCTTCCTCGCCGGCTACAACGACGTCATCTCGTCGGAGTCGCCCTCTGCCTGACCGCCTCCTTGAGTGCCTCGGCCGTCATCCGCCCCACCAACGACTCCAGCAACAAAGCATCACCCTAGTGTCAACACAGCGCGGAACTCTGGTAGGCTTATGAACTCAAAGAGCACTGATGCCTTATTCCTCAACACAAGATCGCCGCTACAAAGCTTCCGCAGTCACGGTGATCGTCGGAGCTGGTTGCTTCAACTTCTCAGCCAATGCAGGATCCGTGTTGCCGAGTGCCCTAAAATGCATCTCTTCTGTCACCACTGTAGGCTTACCAATCTGTAAGGTTACAGTCTGCTGAAACTCTCCATGCTGGTGTCGTGCTGAAACAATGCCTGGAATCGCTGGGGCTTCACGATCAGATTGCAACGCGATATGCAGTGCCAGACCCGTGGTGGATGTGTGAACATTGCTGCATTCTAAAAGCTCCTGCACGACCGACTGCGTATCGCCGTCGCTTGCTGATTTCAGGTTTGCCTGCGCTGCGCCCATCTTTCCCGGCGCAACTGGAACATCAAGCATGAAACTTTGCTTGCCGTTCTCACCTTGGCCGGAATCGATCACAAACGTAAGGCGATAGTGTTTAGTCCCAGAGTCGGAACTGTGGGCCTCAGATTGAGCGAATCCCACCGACGAAACTGCAAGAGCAAGAACAACTGCAAAATATTTCGGCATGCGACCACCTCTGGGGAGAGAGACGTTTCTGAAGAAGAAAGCGCTCACGCTCCCCGCTGTATTGAGCAGATTCGGTGAGCAAATCCATGATTTCTCTCTTAGCTAGTTTCACGCATGCTAATTTCCTTTCTCATGTGTAGAGGCAAAGCAATAATTCCTCCCAAGACAGCTGGGGAAGCGCTCGGGCCCTGATGCTTTAAACCCCCTCCCAAGTCAATCTGCGCAGCTTGTCCTAAACCAATGACCCGTGCTCAGAAACCGACAGCACATTCCCATCCGAATCCTTGAACCACGCCACCTTCGTCCCGCCCGGCGCGCTCCAAATTCCATCGTCTCCCTGGCCCGGAAGACCATACCGCTCAAAGCTCACGCCCGCCTCCGAGAGCCGCTTCACTACCTCGTCAAGGCTCAGCACCTCCCATCCGACTATCGTGAACCGCGCCGGGGTAAACTCTCCCACTCGCACGATTCGCACCATCGTCCCACCCGCATCCATCACCAACGCAAAGGTGTCATCGCTCAGGAATCTCATTCCCAGGACTCCCTCATAAAACGTCCGCGCCCGCTCCGCATCTGAAGTCGGGATAAACCCCATCACCTTGCCTTCAAAGACCATTGCCGCAACCTCCCAAACAGAATCGCGCCCCCACTCTAACCCACCTACAATAGATCTGCGATGCAATCAACCGAACACTTCGACGTAGCCGTAGTCGGAGCCGGCCACGCCGGCTGCGAGGCCGCCGTCGCCGCCGCCCGTATGGGGCTCCGCACCGCCCTCTTCACCCTCAACCTCGATCTCATCGCCCAGATGTCCTGTAACCCCGCCATCGGCGGCATCGCCAAAGGACACCTCGTCCGCGAGATCGACGCCCTCGGCGGTATCATGGGCGAGGTCGCCGACCAGACCGGCATCCAGTTCCGTCTACTCAACACCTCCCGCGGCCCCGCCGTCTGGAGCCCCCGCGCCCAGTGCGATAAAGCCCTCTACCGCGTCCGCATGCGCGAACTCCTCGAGAGTGTCCCCAACCTCCACATCAAACAAGCCGAGGTCGTCGACGTCGTCATCGAAGACCGCATCCCCTCCGTTGACGACCCCGCCACCCGATCCGTTCGTGGCCTCAAACTCCGCGACGGCCGCACCGTCCTCGCCGCCGCAACGGTCATCACCACCGGCACCTTCCTCAACGGCCTCATCCATTGCGGCGAGCAGCAGTACACCGCCGGCCGCTCCGGCGAGCCCGCCTCCATCCTCCTCGGCGAGAGCCTCAAGGCGCTCGGGCTCCGCGGCTGTCGCCTGAAGACCGGAACACCCCCGCGCCTAGACGGACGCACCATCGACTGGTCCATGTTTCCCGAGCAGCCCGGCGACCCCGACCCCACCCCCTTCAGCCTCCGAACCAAGCACATCCCCCTTCGCCAGATCTCCTGCCACATCGCCACTACCACACCAGAGACGCTCCAGCTCATTCGCGACAATGTCCACCGCTCGCCCATGTATTCCGGCCAGATTTCGTCCGTCGGACCACGCTATTGCCCCTCCATCGAGGACAAGATCGTTCGCTTCCCCGATAAGACCTCGCACCAGCTTTTCCTTGAGCCGGAAGGACTTAACACCCACGAGGTCTACATCAATGGCATGTCTACCTCGCTTCCCCTCGAGGTCCAGACCGCCATGGTCCACTCCATACCAGGCCTCCACCATGCGGAGCTGCTAAAGCCTGGTTATGCAATAGAATACGACGCTATCGATGCCCGCGAACTCGACCGCGGCCTCGCGGTAAAATCCATCAGAAACCTCTATCTAGCCGGCCAGATCAACGGCACCAGCGGCTACGAAGAGGCCGCCGCTCAGGGGATCATGGCAGGCGTAAATGCTGCGCTCTCAGTAAGATCCGAGCCCCCGTTTACCCTCGACCGAAGCGCAGCCTACATCGGTATCCTCATTGACGACCTCATCAGCAAGGGCACGAACGAGCCCTACCGCATGTTCACCTCGCGCGCCGAGTACCGCCTCCATCTCCGTATCGACAATGCAGACAAACGACTTACACCGTACGGCCGCCGGCTCGGTCTCATTAATGAGCTCGCCTGGGCCGACTTCGAAGCCCGCCAGGCCCGCTCCGCTGTTCTTCGCAATCTGCTCGACACCAACCGGCTCCGCCCCACCGAACTCACTTCGACCATCTCGAAGAAGCTCTCCGGCGATACCCAAAAGCTCGTCGGCATGCCTCTCATACAGGTCCTCCGCCGCCCCGAACTCTCGATCGACGACCTCGCTCCGCTGCTGCGCGACCCTCTCGCCAAAGCGGGACCCGTTGTCTACCCCTGGCTAAATGTTCTCGAATCAGAGGTCGTACCGGCAAATCCTACCGAGACCGCGGTTGCTCTTTCGCTGCCTGCCTGGGTCCGCAATGAGTGGAAGACCGTTGAGACCGAAATCAAGTACGCCGGATATCTCGAGCAGCAGAGCCGCTCCATCCAAAAGCTGAAAGCAGCTGAGAGCACATCCATCCCGGCTTGGTTCGATTACCGCAACATCAGCGGCCTCTCCCGCGAGATGGAGGAAAAGCTTTCAAAGATCCGCCCAGCCACTCTCGGCCAGGCCAGTGGCATCCCTGGTGTCACGCCCGCCGCCCTGGCCCTCATCCATGTTTACATCGAGATCCAGGCGCGTAAGCTCTCCGCCTGAGCCTCCTCAGTTCACAATCTCTCCCGCGGCCTCATCGGTGGCGGAGTCCATCTCGGTCTCGAACCCCTGCCGCAGCCGTTCCAGGAAATCTTCCCCGTCGATCTCTTCGTCCTGCAGCGTGTGCGCCTTGACGATGTACTTGGCGAGATCCGCCAGCATCATGCCCCAGTAGGCTGGGTCTTCCCAGACTCCGGATCGCAGACTCACGTGCTGCCCCTGCTCCGCAATCCAGACACGAATGAGCTCGAAGGAAGCTTTATCCCGTTGTGCTACCGGGGGTACATCGAGAGACTTCTGCACGGCCATGGGTCACCTTTTCGCGCATCTTTGCTAGCTCTCGCAAGCAGCACCGTCGATCCTGCAGCCCGCCTGCTTCTGCGGACTTTCTTCATCGTCACATTCCGGCCTATGCTTCTGCAAATGATCTCTGATGTGTGGATAAGCCTGCTGCTTACCTGAGGCAACGAGTCGGGACGTCGGAACCGCTTGTTGCCGTCCTGACCTGCGTGCCAGAGAATAGGCTATCGCCTATGGCAACCTTGGCTCAACTGCACGATATCGAAGGTCTCCCCGCGTCACTTCACAGCGAGGTAGCCATACTTGGCGCCATGATGCTCGACGCGGTCGCCATCAGCGACGCCACCGCCAGACTTCGCGTCGAGGACTTCTCTCTCGATTCTCATCGTCGTGTGTATCAGGCGATCCTCGATCTCATGTCGGTCGGTCATGCCGTCGACATCATCACCCTTCGGGATGCGCTGGCAAAGAAGAAGGAGCTGGACGCGATCGGCGGCCCATCCTACCTCGCGTACCTTACTGAGGGTATTCCGCGCAATCTCAACGTCGAGAGCTACGTCCGAATCGTCAAGGACAAGAGCCTTCTCCGCCAGCTCATGGCCATCTTCAACGAAGGGGCTGATCGCGCGGCCGATCAGGGGGAAGAGGCGACCAACGTTCTCGGCGACGTGGAGGCCCGTCTCGCTGAGATCGCCGACAGCGCCATCCAGCGCGGCTTCTCCGGCGTCGGCGAGATCGTCGCCAACTCCTTCGGCTCCATCGACGGCCTGTACGAACAAGGTCGTGAAGTAACCGGCCTGGCAACACACTACATCGAGTTCGACCGTATGACGAGTGGCCTGCAGGAATCGGAGCTCATCATCATCGCAGCGCGTCCCTCCATGGGAAAAACCGCATGGGCCATCAACATAGCGCAGAACGCCGCTGTTCGCGACAGCAAAGTCGTCGCCGTGTTCTCGCTTGAGATGTCGAAGGAGTCGTTGTTACGGCGAATGTTGGCTTCAGAGGCGCTGGTAGGTTCAAGGAAGATGCAGCAGGGATTCCTCGGAAAAGATGACAGAGCTAAACTCAGTTCGGCGCTCGAGCGGCTGCTCGAATCGAAGATGTTCATCGACGATACGCCCGGCATTACGCTCCCCGAGATGCGCGCCAAGGCCCGCCGTCTGCGCCAGCAGGAAGGTCGGCTCGACCTCGTTGTCATCGACTATCTCCAACTGATGAGCGGGACCTCGGGTCCCGGCAAGCGCGGCTTCGAGAACCGCAATCAAGAGGTCTCCGCCGTCTCGCGCGGCCTCAAGGCGCTCGCGAAAGAGCTCCGCGTTCCCGTCGTCGCTCTCTCCCAACTCTCCCGCGGGTCAGAGCAGCGCACCGGCGACAAGAAGCCTCTGCTCTCGGATCTCCGAGAGTCAGGATCTATCGAACAGGACGCCGATGTCGTCTGCTTCATCCATCGTGAGGAGTACTACGACCGCGAGAATGAGGACCTCAAAGGCAAGGCGGAGATCATCATCGCCAAACAACGCAACGGGCCTACCGGCAGCATCCAGCTCGCGTACCTCTCTGAATACACCAGGTTCGAGAACCTCGCCACCGGGGACCTATGATTCAGATCAATCGGCGACCATTCACTTTCTTGCAAATTCCGCACATGGAATCGGCGAGGGCTAGAGTGGGGCCGCGGCATGGCTGATGCTCAGGCAAACGTCTACCCGAAAATCAAGTGGCATATCGGGATCGCGATCATCGATCCGGAAGCACAGCTTGGGAGTCCTCGTGGTTGACCTGAAAGCAGAGGCTCGTCAGCTTCTCGATCGAACGCTCGAAGAGGTGGACGTACGGCTCGCCGTAGCGCGCAATCTAAAGATAGAGGGTTCCCATCTGCATGCCGCAGGTGGCTCGTTCAACCTGAAAGAGCTCCGTAAAGTCTTGATCATCGCTATCGGCAAAGCGGCCACTCCCATGTACGAGGCCGCGATCGGCGCATTGGGAGCCCTGCCCCGGAATCTTGCAGCAATCGTTGTCTCTCCGCAGCCTCCCAGGAAGCAGCACGGGACCCTGCTCTTCTTTCATGGATCGCACCCGGCACCAGACGAGAGCTCGAGAACGGCCGCCACCAGCATCCTCAAGCTGCTCGGAACAGCCGACACCGATACCCTTGTCCTCTTTCTTATCAGCGGCGGCTCCTCCTCTATGGTGGAGCTCCCCCTCGATCCGGATATTCCCAACACCGACATCGCTGAGTTCAATCGAGTCCTCGTCGGCTCCGGCATGGCTATCTCCGAGATCAACGTGCTGCGGAAACACCTCTCCGCGGTAAAGGGCGGAAGGCTCGCGGCTGCAGCGTCTCCCGCAGCGCAGTGCAGCCTGATCGTGTCTGACGTCCCGGCAGGTTCGCTCGATATGGTGGGTTCCGGACCCTCCATTCCCGACTCAAGCTCAAGGGAGCTATGCGGCGAGATCTATCGGCGCCTTCGCTCGACGCACGTCCTGCCCCGATCTGTCGAACGCTTCTTCGATCGCGGCCTTCCATCCGACCCAGTGAAACCGGGGGATCCGTGCTTCCGGCATGCAGTCTGGGTCTCAATCCTGTCCAGCGACGATCTAGCCAGGACCGCAGCCGCGATTGCGAGCCGAGCCGGATTCCATGTAGAACATGATGACACCTGCGATGGGTGGAGTTCCGCTAACGCTGCTCGCTATCTGCTCGATCGCAGCAAACGCCTCCATATGCGGAGCGGCAGAACCTGTCTGATCTCGGTAGGCGAAGTGTCTGTCGCCCTTAACGCTTCCAGTGGTAACGCTTTCAGTGATCAAAACTCCAGTGGTCAAGGTGGACGGAATCAGCACTTCGTTCTCCAGTGCGCGATTGACCTCTCCGGATGCGACCTGGCGACCTCCGTTCTCAGTGCCGGCTCCGACGGGATCGACGGCAACAGCCCCGCCGCAGGTGCGATCGCCGACCCCGGCACATGCGATCGCGCTCTCGCCCACGGCATTGATCCACTCGAGGTCTTGGCGAGCTTCGACAGCTTCCGCCTCTTCCACGCGCTCGGCGATGCTATCGTCATCGGCCCGACAGGCAACAACCTCCGGGATCTGCGCCTTCTTATCGAGTGAGCCCGCGGACGAACGCAGCTACTATCGCCGAGGCCCACGGTCGATTGGGAAATGCGAGATCGAGCATGGCCGGGCGCAGAAAGGCATCCGACCATACATCACGAAGTTTCGTAAAGACGGAGGTCTGGCGAATAGAAGCAGATGGAGGAAGTGGATGGACGCAAGGGCGAACAGTACCAAAGGGACGAGAAAGGCTGGAGGCGATAAGCCGCCCGAGGTCTTCTGCCGAATCAACTCTCTACTGCGAATCATGAGGGTCATTGAGCAGCACGAGGAGCAGCTTTGCACCATCATGAACGACATCAAGATCTCCGGTGCGGTCAGTGCCGCGGTCGCCACTGAGTTACGCGGTCTTCTCGATGAGATCCCATCCTCCGAGTACCAGGAAGATCTGAACGCCGTCCGCGCGGCGTTGGGTTCCAATCTGCCCGAGATGGAGCAACAAAGGTGTTAGCCACCGCCGGGAAACGGCGTCCTGCAAGGACCAAGCGAAAGCAACAGAAGAGTGCAAACAAGCCTCTGAAGAAGGCACGCTGAATTAAGCCGCCCGGAGGGATCTGTTCGGCGAAACCACCGTTTAGCGATTGACGCCTGCTGCCAGGGCACCGGCTCTACTTTCTGCTTCGCGAGGAGATCACCGCCGGTTATTCGGTCCACCCTCTATCACACCAGTACCAGGAAAACGGACCGGCGCGCAATACCAGGATTCAAGCGACCCGAGCGGTACCATACAACACAGGATGAACGGCGCAAAAAGCTGGTTGGAGATCTCGGAGCGGCATCTGCGTCGCAATTATCAGGCTCTCGTGCGAGCCGCGACCGCCGCTGGCCGAAGCACCTCCGTTCTAGCCGTCGTGAAGGCTCGAGCCTACGGACATGGAGCCGGCCTCTGCGCGCATGTACTTGCTTCCGCCGAGGCCGCGTGGCTCGGAGTGAGCGATGCGGATGAGGGAGGTGTTGTTCGCTGCTCTCTCAATACTGCGGATACGGCCCGGAACTCCGCCCAAACTCAGCCCCGCATCCTGGTCATGAGCGGTCTTCTCCCCAGCGATGCCGAAAACATCGTGGCGAACAGACTTACGCCCGTGGTCTGGTCCCCCGATCAGGTTGATTGGCTCGCTCGCACAGCCCCGGCAGCCGCCCAGTTTCCCATTCACCTCGAAATCGACACAGGCATGTCCCGCCAGGGCGCTCTTCCCGGTGCTGCCCTAGACCGCTTTCTCGATCGCCTCTCCACCGCGCCCGCGCTCCATCTCGAAGGTGTTCTGACGCACTTCGCTTCAGCGGAGATCTCTGGCTCTCCCCTCACCAATCTTCAGCAGGAGCGCTTCGAGGCTGCCCTCGCACAGATCGCGGAGAGGGGGCTTCGTCTCGATTGGATCCACGCGGGCAACTCCTCGACCATCGATGAGGGTCACTCCCTTCCCTGGCTGCAGCAGATCGCCGATCGTCACCATGCGCGATCGCTCGTCCGCTCCGGTATCGCTCTCTATGGCTACTCTTTACCGCTTGACGCTGCGCGCAGCACGCTTAAACCTGACCTTGAGCCGGTGCTTACCTGGAAGTCCCGCATCCTCGCTGTCACCGACCTCCCCGCTGGCGCCAGCATAGGCTACAACGCCACGTTTACCGCGTCCCGGCCCATGCGCCTCGCTCTCCTTCCAGTCGGGTATTCGGATGGCCTTCGCCGCGAACTCTCAGGAACCGACATGCATCCAGGCGGCTGGGTCATGCTCCACGGTCAGCGCGCACCTATCGTCGGGCGCATTTCCATGAACCTCACAACTGTCGATGTCAGCGCCGTTCCCGCAGCAGCCGTAGGGGACGAAGTCGTCCTGCTTGGCCAGGGAATAACCGCGGAAGATCACGCCCGGTGCGCCCACACCATTCCTTATGAGATTCTTTGCGGGTTGAAGGCTAAGTCTCAACTGGTTCCGTGAGACCTGCACCCATTTGCGCCCACCCGCAGCGACCGATACCATGACCCTAGAATCGAGGAATTGAATGGAAGTCAACTCCCTACCCACGGCGCGCCGCCCCGAAGATATCGCGCTCGACCTGCTCAAGTTCATCGCGTCCGCTGCCCACGTGGGCAGCAAATCGCCCGGCGCCACCGGTTTCGGAGCTACCTCGTCCAGTAAGACCGAGGACCAGGTCTCTGAACTGCTGGATCTCTATGCACGCTGCCGCCAGGCCGTGGAAGCTCCCGCATCCGCTTCAACGCAGCCATCCGTGAAGTAGTGGCGACACTGGACCAGCCGATCCGTATCTTCGTGGTGGGCGTCGGTGCCTTCGGTCAGAATCACCTCAGGGTCTACGCCGAACTCGCCGCGGCCGGCGCTCCTATTGAACTCGTGGCCGCAGTGGATCCGAACCCGGCTGCGCTTTCCCGGGCAGCCGCCGATTTCGGCGTCAAAACTTTCCCTTCCACAGCAGCGGCGATCGAAACTATGGGAGCGCCCGGCGCCGCCTCCATCTGCGTTCCTACCCAGCACCACGCCAGCGCGGCTGAGCCCCTTCTCTCCGCCGGCGTTCCTTGCCTGATCGAGAAGCCGCTCGCTGCTTCCATCCAGGATGCGGACCGAATCCTCTCGATCGCAAGCTCGCGAAACGTCATCCTTCAGGCGGGGCACCTCGAACGCTTCAATCCAGCCGTCGCGGCAGCCCGCGCGCATCTCCACCGGCCGATGTTTTTCGAAGCGCACCGCCTCAGCATCTTTACGCCACGATCCCTCGATGTCGACGTTGTGCTCGATCTCATGATTCACGACCTCGATATCGTTCTGAGCTTTGTCGATTCGCCCGTACGCGAGATCCGCGCCGTCGGTCTCCCCGTGCTCTCGCGCAAGGTCGATATCGCCAACGTCCGGCTCGAATTCGAGAATGGCTGCATCGCAAACTTCACCGCGAGCCGCGTCAGTACGGAGCGCGTCCGCAAACTGCGCTTCTTTCAGCCGCACCAGTACCTCTCGCTCGACTTTGCCCGGCAAGACCTGCTCCTGATCGACGTTGCCGCCGCTGCAGATGCCGATCCCGCCCACTCCGAGACATTTGCCGAAGGCCTGCGGCAGGGTGGTCACCCAACTCCCGGGCTCTCCCTGAACAAGGTGCCCGTTCAACCCGGCGAGCCCCTTCGACTTGAAATCGAGTCCTTTCTAAATGCGATCCAGACTAGAGCCACTCCCGTCGTCTCTGGAGAAGAGGGCCGGCGCGCTCTGGCTCTTGCCCTGTCGATCAACGATGCAATCTGCGCCCACGCAGCACGCGCCGGAATCTGAAGCGCTGCAGCTACTTCACGTGCTGCACCGGGACGTTGTCGGGGATCTTCAGCTCGAACTGATCGTCCTCGAGCTTTTCGTTGAAGGTGATCTTCGTCACCGTGAGGGTCAGGCTGTACTCGTCCAGCGGGCGCGTGATGACGATGACCGTCGGGAACTCAATATCCCCATGCCTCTGATATCCGGAGTAGATGGCTCGCGTCGCAATCCGCCCCGAAGCATCATAGATGTCCTGCTGGTACGGCAGCAGATTCGTTCGGCTTATATGCACCACGCGTTCCGTGTGCACCGTCTGCCCATGTGGTTGCGCGAGGATCTCGAGGTCATAATCTGGTTCCTCAATCAGGTCCTTCTTCTTGTCCACAGGCTCGATCACCCGGACATCCTGGGTCAGCGAAACGATCTGCTCGGGACCCAGTTTTTTCACCAGCAGGGAATCGAAGAAGACAAACGGGCGCAGGTTTTCAAGGCCGTTCGCCGATGGTTCCGTGACCTCGTTGGCCCCCACCACCGCACGGGCCTTCGGCGCTGTAATCAGCAGCTTGAAACTCTCGCCGTCGCTCACCATGTCCAGCGCCTTGCTTCCGATCACCGGCAACTGCAGCAGAACTCGTAGCTCCTCAGGCTTGCGGATGAAGATGTACCCGTGAAGACTGGTGTGCTCCTTCACCTCGCCTGTGCGAGCCCCCCCGGTACTGGCTGCAATATCGACCGAGGCGTTCAAGGTGCCGATCGCGTCGTACTGCGCATTCATCCGGTTCACCAGCTGATCGAGCGTCGCGTTCTGTACAACCGCTGCCGGCCGGGTCCTTCGCACCGTGTGCGTGCGCGTGAGACATCCAGTCAACACCGGAGCCAGCATAAACAATAGACACGGAACAGCTTTCCTCATCAACACACGCAGCCCAGTATATCTTTCCGACCCGCCGGGGTATTTACCCCGGAGGCTCATCACAAGGTGATTGAAAGTCGTTTAGATGTCCCGCCGCACAGAAGGGCTCGAAACGTATGCAGAGAGACAACCCCCAACCGGCAGTTATCGTCCCTGCGCCCTCCGGTACGCCCCGACATTCTTCGCATGCTCCTCCATCGTTGCAGCAAACCGGCTGTGCCCTGCCGTGTCGCTTACAAAATAGAGATAATCGGATTTCGTGGGCGCCAAAGCCGCTCGCAACGAGGCCATTCCCGGGTTGCAGATTGGTCCGGGTGGCAGCCCCGTATGGTGGTACGTGTTATAGGGTGAGTCAAACTGCAGATCCGATGCGTAGATGGTCCCGCGATACCGGCCAGAGAGCAGTGCGGCATAGATCACGGCCGGATCTGTCTGCAGCGGCATTCCCTTCCTCAATCGGTTGACGAACACGCCGGCAACCAGCGGGCGCTCGTCAGGCTGGGCCACCTCCTTTTCAATCAGCGATGCCATGCTCACCACGTCCTTCCAGTCGACCCCGCTCTCCGGGTGCTCCCCATTATTGAGATAGGGCGTCCAGGTCGAGGTCTCCGGCTCTAACTGCTCGACAGCTCGCCCCCACCGCTTCACCATCGCTGCCAGCATCGTCTCCGCTCCCGCATGGCGACTGAAGCGGTACGTATCCGGAAACAGAAATCCCTCCAGCGAGGTCGCGCCTGGGCTGCGCGTACGGATCAGCTCGGTATGCGAGCGCTCCGCCGCCAGAAAAGTCTCGCGCGTTCCTAAGCCCGCCTGCTCCACAGCCTGCGCAATGTCGAAGATGTTGTACCCAGGTGCAATCAGCAGTGTCCGCGTATAAACATCCCCGCGCGCGACCCTTGCATACACCTCCGACATCGGCGCAGGGTGGTCGAACCGGTATTCTCCCGCGCGCAAGGTCCCGCCTTTCACCAGCCGCAGCAGATCGAAGGCGTACCGGCTTCGGATCGCGCCATGCTCCTCCAACAGTGCTGCAATGCGCGGCGTGCCCGTCCCCATGGGGATATCCACAAAGGTCTCCGTGTTCGGCCCGTAGGGAATAAAGAACAGGTAACCCGTCAGCGCGGCCAGCAGCACGATCAGCGCCAGCAAAAGTCGGAAGGTCTTCAAGGTCACCCCATACCCCTCTCAATGGGGGAGTACCCATTCTAAGTCTTGGTGCTGCCTCGGTCCCCCGCGTCCGCTGCTCGGCGAATACTCTGGGAAGGTGGCAAACCCTCCCGAACCCGCAGCGCCAATGACCCGAACTTCAGCCGCGGCTACCGGTCCTGAGCCTCCATCTCGTATCCTCGCCCTCGATGTCGGAGACCGCAGGATCGGCCTCGCCCTCTCTGATCCCCTCGGCTTTACCGCCCAGCCCCTCTTCACGCTCTACCGAACCAGCTTGCGGGCCGATCTCAAATCCATCGCCCGCCTGCTGCGCAAGCATTCGGTTACCGGCCTCGTCATTGGTCTCCCGCTCCATGCCTCTGGCGACCTCAGTCCCCAGGCTCTCAAGACAAAAACCTTCGCCGATGCGCTCCGAGCGCAGCACCCCACCCTCATCGTCCACCTCCTCGATGAGCGCCTCACCACCGCTGAAGCCCACGCCGTCCTCGACCGCGCGCGTCCAACACCACGCACCAAAGCCGGCCGCCAGGAGCGAACAAAGATCATCGATCAGGTCGCCGCCGTGCTCCTACTGGAAGCCTTCCTCAGCGCCTCGCAGCCTCGACTTCTGCCGCCTCCGCCAGATCTGTGAAAGCCGGTGATCTGCTCCCTTATCCATCCCAGCAGGGCCCCGCTTCTTTCCTCGCCCCTTCAGAGAGGGGGTTCCCCGTATAATCTTCTTTTCACTCCCACTCGCCGCCCTCGCGCCGATTGAGCGAACTGGCCGGCATCGCAAGAGAGTCCCATGCCCGATCACATCAAAAAGAGGCTTCAGGAAGAGATCACGCTGCTTGAACACGAGCTCACGACCGAGCTTCCCGCCGAGATCAAAAAGGCTGTTGCCCTCGGTGACCTCTCCGAAAATGCCGAGTACCACATGGCCAAGCAGCGGCAGGTTTTTGTGAATGCCCGGCTCGGTCAGCTCAAAAAGCGCATGGGCGAGCTCGCCATGGTAAACCTCGCCAACATCCCGCATAACAAGGTCGGCTTCGGCTCCACTGTGGTCGTCTTCGATTCGACCAAGAACGAAGAGCTTACCTACAAGCTCGTCACCAGTGAAGAATCAGACGTCTCTAAGGGTCTTATCTCCACCACTTCGCCCATCGGCCGTTCGCTGGTCGGACGAGAGATCGGCGATGTGGCCACGGTCGTCACACCCAACGGCAAGCGCGAACTCGAGGTCCTTAAGCTCGCCACGATCCACGACACCTAATAGCAGCCGATGCGTTCGGCAGCAGCTAACACGTGACAATCGGCGGAAGCTTTCGATTACATGGCGAGCCGATCCACCGCGCTACACTAAAAGCCGAGCATCATGACCTGGACCAGCGCATTCGGTAAAGGCAGCGGTTGGCTGCTGCAAAAGATCGTCAACGGTCTCGCCCTCTCGCGTATCTCGCCGAACACGCTCACTTTTATTGGGCTCCTCATCAATATCGTAGCTGCGATCTTCTTCGGCTACGCCCGGGCCCCCAACGCCGATCGCATGTTCCTCTACGCCGGCCTTGTCATCATCGGCGCGGGTATCTTCGATATGGTCGACGGTCGTGTCGCGCGCCAGACAAACAAGGTCTCCATCTTCGGCGCCTTCTTCGATTCCGTGATCGATCGCTACTCCGATGTCGCTCTCTTCTTCGGGCTGCTCGTCTTCTACGCGCGCGGTAACAGGTTCTTCTACGTCGTTCTGGTTGCCTTCGTCATGACCGCCTCCCTAATGGTTAGTTACACCCGTGCCCGCGCCGAAGCCCTCATCGGATCCTGCAAGGTAGGCTTTATGGAGCGGCCCGAGCGCGTCGTCCTAATAATTCTCGGAGCCCTCTTCAACCGCTGGGGTGTTATGGCCCCCGCGCTCTGGGTTCTGGCCGTCTTCTCCACCATCACTGTCATCCACCGAATCCGGTATACCTACCTTGAAACCGAGCGACGCAAGCTCGTGCCATCGAGCGTCGCACACCGGTAGCTTCCTGGGCAATTACATACCGTGTGCGTCACCTACAGCAGCCTTGCCTATGTCCCCCAACTCTTGCGCGGTCTCTAACACCTCCACCCTCACAGGCGCACACGCGATCGTCCTCAGGGGTGTGGACGCCATCACCGCCGTACAGCCCTTACTGGTCGAGTTAGCCGACCGTTGCTCCCAACCGGGCGCGGCGGATTACGTCGGCTACTTCCTCACACAGCCATATACCGGCGGCAAGGTCCCGCAGTTGGTCCTCCTTGCAGAGGGCCCAATCTCATCAACCGCTGCTCTTGATTCATCCAGCATCTTTGGGGCCGTCCTGCTGCACGAATACCAGTTCGCCCGCCAACCCCTCAACATCTTCGTTACGGAAGACTATGCAGGCGAGCGCAATGTTCTCGCTCCGGCGGCGATCCGTTCTGCCGTTGCCCTTCGCGTGGCAGAGTATCTTCTCCGCCTCGGAGCCCACCTCATCGTGCTCTCGCTCCAGGACGCCGACTTCGACCGGCAACTCTTATCTACACGCCTCACCTCAAAACCCGCGGGCGGCTGGATGTGGAGCACGCGCCAACGTACGCTCACGCGCCGTTTTCCACTCGCGGCCAGCTACGACGCTACCCTCGCAACCCTCGGCACGCACACCCGGCGCAACCTTCGCTACTACCGGCGCCGCGTTGAACAGGAGTTGCAATGCGCCTTCGTCCCGCATGCTCAGATCACCGAAGATCAGTTCGTCCAGCTGAGCCGACTCTGCTCTTACCCGACTCCGGACTTCGTCTCGCGCTGGCGATTTCGCAGCGCGAACTCTGTCCCTGGAGGAATATTGGCAGGGATCAAGTCAGCCACCGGTGACTGGCTCAGCATCATCGGCGGCCGTCGCCACCGTGCCATCGTATCGATCGACTGGCAGATGAATCAGACCCGCTTTTCGAATCTCTCTCTCAGTACCGTCATGCGCTCGTACCTGATCGAGCACGAGATCGCAGCAGGTTCTCAGACCCTTATCTTTGAAGGCGGCACCCCACACTCCATGCGGCTTGCGTTCCCTCCCGACCGCGTCGTGGATCTGATCGCCGCCCGCAATACCCTGCCGACGATGCTGGTACGCCGCTTTGAACCACCGTCCTGTCAAAGAAAAACTTCCTTGTGGAGACCATCTCCTGCCCGGATCTGATCTGGCGGCCTTGGTAACCACATAAGAGCTCTCGCAGCAGCTAAATATCCGTAGCCTCACGGACCTTTTCGTAGCGATAGCCGCGCTCCTTGAAAATCTCGTTTAGGTAAGTTCCTTTCGACTTCGCCGCCCGAAACGCCTCCCATTCCCCCGATGGCACATCGAAGTAGCGATATCGACCGCGGTTGCTCCGATACACGATCATCAGCACCTGCCGCTCCGCGTCGTATTGCATCGCCGCGATCACGCTCGAAGGCACCGGCGCGACCTCCTCGAGAGTTTCTCTCGTAGACTTAGGATGCAATGAGCACGACCCCAACTCTTCTGATCCACGGTGGCGCCTGGGCTATGCCTGACGATGCCGTCGCTTTCCACCAGCGCGGCATTGCCGCCGCCCTCCACGCGGGTTATGCCGAGCTAGACCGGGGGGCCTCTTCCGTCGACGCCGTGCAGGCCGCCGTCACCGTCATGGAGGATGACGACACCTTTGACGCCGGCCGGGGATCCTTCCTCACCCGCGACGGCCGCGTGCAGTTGGACGCGCTCCTGATGAACGGTGAGAATCTCCGCACCGGGGGAGTAGCCTGCGTCGAACGCATCCGGAACCCCATCGCGGCCGCCCGTCTCGTTCTCGACCACTCGCCGCACGTGTACTTTGTGGGCACGGGCGCTGAGAGATTCGCCCGCCAGCACGGCATGCAACTGATCGACAACACGGAGCTCATCATCTCCCGGGAGCGCGACCGCCTGATGACCTTTCAACAGGCCGAGCTCGAAGGTTCCTCGGACGCCACCTTCTCCGGAAACTCCGAGTTCACGCCGCCAGCCGAAACCGCCGTCGCCGGACCGGGTGCTCTCGACGGACCCGCCGAAAGAGCCATCGAGGATGTCGTCACCCCGGCCGGCGACCCCACCCTCAACTCGCACGACACCGTCGGCGCCGTCGCCATGGATATCCACGGCAACCTCGCGGCCGCCACCAGCACCGGTGGCACGCTCTCGAAAGCGCCAGGTCGCGTCGGAGACTCATCCCTCATCGGTTGCGGGTGCTACGCCGACAACCAGTCCGCCGCCGTCTCGCTCACCGGATGGGGCGAGCCCATCATGAAACTCGTCCTCGGCAAATGGGCCGTCGACCGTGTTGCCGCCGGCTCCACCCCGCAGCAGGCCGCGGCCGCTGCGATCGCTTACCTCCACTCTCGCCTCGGTGGCCACGGCGGTATTATCCTGATTGGTCCAGACGGCCAGCTCGGCCTCGCTCACAACACCCCACGCATGGCCTGGGGCATCTACGATACCCACGGGCCCAGGCTCGGCATCACTCGCAACGGATAGCCCTCGCATCCCAATGCTCAGCAAATGACCAATGACAGATGACTGAATCACTCTTCCCCGGCGCGCACATCCCGCCACCCGTCGCCCCCATCTATCCCGACCGCCTTCCGCACCTACACCGCGTTCTCGGCGAACACTACGGCCAGCCGGAACCGCGTACTCCCTGGAACCCGCTCAAGCAGTTCGTCTACTCCCTCCTCAGCGCACGCACTAGGAGCCCTGCCTCCGATCAGGTCATGGCCGATTTAGAGGCCCGCTTCGGCCCAGGCCCTTTTGGAACAGACTGGGAAGCCGTCCGCGACGCTCCCCTCGCCGACATCGAGCACACCATCCAGGTCGTCACCTTCCCCGAGATCAAAGCGCCGCGCCTCAAGCTCGCCCTGCAGCAGATCACCGCCCGCTATGGCTCTCTCACCCTGGATTTCCTCGCAAACTATCGCACCGAAAAGATCCGCGCTTGGCTGGAGGGCTTCGAGGGAGTAGGCCCGCAGGTCTCCGCGGCCATCGTCAACTTCTCTACGCTCCGCCGCCGCGCCATCTCCCTCGACGCAAACCACCTCCGCGTCGTGCATCGCCTGGGCCTTACGCCGCCCGGTGACGCCCGTCGAACCGAGGAGCTTCTCATGCGCATGGTGCCCGCGACCTGGACCGCCGAGATGCTCGACCAGCACCATTCCCTGTTCAAAATTCACGGCCAGGCCCTCTGTACCTTCGTCGAACCCCGCTGCCCGCAATGCCCGCTCCTCAATCACTGCAAGTATGGCCAACGCATTGTCTGAGACAGGGGCCCATAGAACGAACCCATCTCCCACGTGTCATCTCTGAGCGCAGAAGTCGAAGGACCTGCGGTTCTGCATGGCACCACCGCCTAGCGCATAAAGGCGCTCTCGTCGAATCGCTCCAGCAACTCCGCCACATCCGCGTACACCTCGATGCAGCCCGCCTCCAGCAGCTCCTCCTTCGACCACCCGCCCGTCATCACCCCAACCGTTGCAATCCCCGCCTTCCCGGCCGCCTCTGCGTCGTAGGGTGTGTCTCCGAGCGCCAGCACCTTGCTCGCGGGCAGGCCCAACTTCTTCAACGTCGCCTCGAAGATGTCCGGATTGGGCTTGGCGCGGTCTGTATCGTCCGCCGACGAGCTCTCCTCGATCAGGTCCTCCATGTGGGCGATCTTCTTGTAAATCTCGAGGTCCTCCCGATCCGCCGAACTTCCAGCGACAGCCGGATCCCGGCCTCCTTGAGCCGCAAGAGAAACTCCCGCACCTTCGGCAGAGGCATCACCTGATGCAGGTAGTCCTGCTGAAACAGGAACTTGCGGTATTTCTTGAGCGGCTCTTGCACCGCCGATCGGCGCCACCAAGGCACGAACACAGGAATCAGCTCATCGCCTCCCTTGCCGATCTGCCGCCGTAGCTCCTCGAGCTCCAGCTCGATTCCCATCTCCGCAAACGCATCCTTCCACGCCGCCGCGTGCAGCCAGTTGCTCTGCACCAGGGTTCCGTCAATATCGCACAGCACAGCCTCGATCACACATCACCCCTCATTGGTCTTGCTTAGGCCAACCCAACCAGTGAGATGCACCCTCGGCGCTGTTCGCGTTCTTGTCGCGCAAGGCACCCGGCGGCTGAAATCCTCTTGCGCCTGAATATCCATTCATGTAGAACGATGGGTCGCAGAAATTCGGGAGACATCCGCTGCGAAAGCGCATCGGCTGTCCATCGCACTGGAGCACCACCTCGATGTTCATCCCCAAGCCCTGGCTCTTCCCCCTCTGTCTCGCCGCCGCGTTCTTCCTGCTCACTACCCTGGCCTCCACACAAAACATCTCTACCGCGCAGCTCAACGGGGTCGTCCGCGATCCCGTTGGCGCCGTCGTCCCCAACGCCATCGTCACCATCACTGACCCGTCCAAGGGCTTCTCCCGGACGACCACCAGCGACGGCCAGGGAAGCTATCAGCTCCTTCTCCTCCCTCCGGGCTCGTACACCGTCACCGCCAGCTCACCCGGCTTCAGCAAGCTTGTGGAGCAGAACGTCGTCCTCACCACGGGGCAGCAGGCCGAACTTCCCCTTGCCCTCGTCATCGGCGGCAGTGAGACCGTCACCGTCACCTCCGGCGCAGACATCATCGAGACCCAGCGCAGCTCGCAATCTACCACCGTCGACCAACTCCGCATCACCAACCTCCCCACCAATGGCCGCAACTACATCAACTTCACCCTTACCAACTCGCAGATCGCCCGCGATGCCGCCCCATCCGTCGGGGCAATTCCAACCAGTGGCCTCAACTTCGGCGGAGCCCGCGCCCGCTCCAACTCCATCAACATCGATGGCGCTGACGCCGGCGACTACATCTCTGGCGGCACCCGCTCCACCGTCTCGCAGGATGCCGTCCAGGAGTTCCAGATCATCACCAACGGCTTCGACGCCGAGTACGGCCGCGCCTCCGGCGGTGTCGTCAACATCGTCACCAAATCCGGCACCAACCAGACCCACACCAGCGCCTTCGGCTTCCTCCGCAATCGCTACATCCAGGCCACCAACCCGTTCTCGACCGTCTACCAGCCTGCATACACCCGCGTTCAGGCCGGCTTTGCCGTGGGCGGAGCCGTCTTCCCCGACAAGACCTTCTACTTCTTCGCAACAGAGGTCACCCGCCGCCAGGAGACCGGCTTCTCCGTCATTGGTCGCAACAACTTCGGTCTCGCCAATATCGATGTCAGCAGGTTCTTCGGCGCACCCGCCGGCTCCCTCACCGTCCAGGGCACGCCTCAGCAGGCCGCGTTTCTCGGCGCCGTACCTGCTACCACACCCGGCATCCGGCAGTACGTCAGCCTCGTCGGCTCCAGCTCCGCAATCGCCACCACCGGCAAGAACCCTGCCTTCCTAGCGACCACCATCGGCCCCAGCAACTTCGTCACCTCTGGTACCGCAACCCCCGCATCCTTCCAGCCGCTCAACGCCTTGTCCGGAAATTTCCCAATCTCCGAGAAGACCGAGGTCTACTCCCTCCGGCTCGACCACAAGTTGACCAATAATCAACAGCTGCTGCTACGTGCCAACGTCAGTCCGAGCAACATCACTGGCATCCAGGAGTCGGCGGCGAACCAGAACATCGGCGAGAACTCCTTCTCCCGCACCGCCATTCAGACCTTTCACGACTTCGGCATCCTCGGCCAGCACACCCTTCTGATCAGCTCCAACAAGGTCAACGAGCTCCGCATCCAGTTCTCCAGGCATCCCATCCGCTACGCCCCGCAGAGCACCTCCACTGCCGTCAATATCCCTGGCTTCGCCTACTTCGGCAAAACCCCCTTCTCCACTGTCGATCGCATCGAAGACCAGACACAGATCCAGGACAACTTCACCTACAGCCGCAGCGGTCACACCGCGAAAGCGGGCATCGACCTCCGCTACATCCCCATCAACATCAAACAGGGCCAGCTCTACGGCGGCGGCGACTACACCTTCGCAGCCCTCAACGCCACCGACATCAGCTCTCAGCTCGCCGGGCTCCCGGGCTTCTCTCCCGTCCAGGCCTATGGCCTCGGCATCCCTCAGTCCTTCGTCCAGGGTATCGGCATCACCCGCTATAAATACTCGCTCCAGACGCTCGGCGCCTTTCTGGAAGACTCCTGGCGCATCGGCGGCCATGTCACCTTCAACTATGGCGTCCGCTACGACGTCGAAAGCCTTCCCACCCAGGGCGCCCTCAACGCCAACACCTATGCCGCCGAACGTGCCTACGGCATTCGTGAAGGTATCCGCCTACAGGATCAGAATGTCGCTCCACGGATCGGCCTCACCTACGACCCCACCGGCTCCGGCAAGTCCGTTCTCCGCGCCAACTACGGCCTCTTCTACGACCGCGCACCCGGCAACCTCGAAGCTCAATCCACCACCTTCAACGCCAACTCCGTCCCCCTCGTTATCCTGGCGGGCGGCTCCCCTTGCACCGCCGCCAGCACCTTCAGCCCGCTCAATCTGAACGCCACCAACACCTTTCAGGGTTCGCTCTCGAACCCCAACTGCCTCCCCGTCGCCGGCCTCAACTACGACGCCTCCCAGCAGCGCTTCGACGCAAATAACTCCGCGTCTGTCTTCATCAACCAGGGCTTTCTGGCAGTCGGCTTACCTCTGGCAATCCTTCCTTCCGGCCTTCCCGCCGACCTTCACTACCACACCCCCTACGTCCAGCAGATCTCCTTCGGCATCGAGCGCGATCTCGGCCACAACCTCTCGCTCAACGTCGCCTTCAACAACACCGGAGGCCGTCACCTCAATCGCCCCATCAACGTCAATCCGGTCAATCCGTCGCTGCTCGTCAACAACTGGCGCGCCGCCAACGCCGCCGTCAAAGCCGGGACCGCCAGCGTCCTCCCCGGCGGCAACATCAACTCCGTCGCCGGCCCCACCTCGAACCCGCTCACGGTCGCCACCGCGTCCGGAACCGTTCCCTGCGGCGCCGGCCCCGCCGGCCCTTACGTCGCTCCGCCGCTGCTCAACTTCTTCCGCCGCTCTGGCCTCAATACCTCGCTCGCTCAGTTCCTCTCCAGCCCCGCCGTCGGTGCCGGACGTTGTGTCGCTCTCGCCACCCAGATCGCCGCAAGTCAGGGTCTCGGCGTTGGCGTCCCCGTTCCCTTCGGCGACATGAGCCCCAACCTCACCACCGGCACCTCCAGCTACAACGGCCTGTCCATCAATCTCAAAAAACGCTTCTCCACAAACTATGAGTTCCTGGTCTCCTACACCTGGTCCCACGCCATCGACGATTCCACCGATGTTGTCTCGACCGCGGACGCGCCCCAGAACAACTTCACCCCGAATGCAGAGCGCGCCACCTCCGCCTTCGACCAGCGCCATCGCCTCGTCCTCTCCGGCGTCTACAACTCCGGCCGCGTCTCCGGCAGCGGCTTCCTTCCCGACGTCTTCTCCGGATTTACCGTTGCCCCCATCATCGAGATCTCCTCCGGTCGCCCCTTCAACATCGTCACCGGCGCCGACACCAACTTCGACTTCGATCCCCTCACCGACCGCCCTAACGCAGTCACCGCCAACAGCGGCCCCACGGGCTGCGGCGCCGCGCCCGTCGCGTCCAGGTTCTCGCCTACCGGCTACCTCAACCTGCCCTGCTACGTCGATGCCCCCACCAACGCAGCAAGCGGCAGCTATAACGGCTCACTCGCCCGCAATACCGGCATCCGCCCCTACACCGTCTTCACCGATCTCCGCATCGCGCGCGCCTTCAACTTCTCACACGACTTCGCTCTGCAGATCACCGCGGATGCCTTCAATCTGATCAACAAGAACAACACCCTCGACGTCAATCTGCTCTACACCAACGCAGGTCAGGAGACCGCCTCCTACGACCCCCGCCAGTTCCAGTTCGGAGCCCGCCTCTCCTTCTAACCGCGCTGCGCGCTTCGGTCGAGATGACGGCGGGGGTGCAGGAGGTGAAACGGCAAGACCAAAAAGACGGGCCGGGGCTGAACTGGAGGCGTTGTTCTTCTGCTTCTCGTCAGATGGGAAATCTGCTTCTGCCTCTGCTTTCAGCTAAATCAGTCTCCTGTTGCTATCGAGCATCGGGATCCAGGGCCAAACGCCCGTTTCCATACCAGCCTGGGGCGAAGCCCCAGGTCTCGAAGCAAAAAGAAAGGTCAGGGCTGAAGGCTCGGGCTATACAACATCAGGACACCGCGCAATTCCTCGTACTGCTTCGCAACTCTCCCGCACGCTGCGCACCACCTCCGCCACCTGATCCGCCGTGGTCGCATCGCTCAAGGTAAACCGCACCGCTGTCTGCGCCACCTCCGGTGCAATCCCCATCGCCAGTAGCACATGCGACGGCCGATCGCTACCTGCCGCACACGCCGACCCGCTCGAGCACACAATCCCGCGCTGCTCCATCTGCAGCAGCACCGCCTCCCCACTCGTCCCCGGAAAACAGAACGAAGCACACCCCGGCAGCCGGCGTACCGGATCACCCGTCAACACCGCACCAGGAACCTCCGCCAGCACCCCGCGAATCAGGTCATTTCGAAGCGTGGTCAACCGCAGAGCCCGCTCCCCCCGCGAGTCCTCCGCCAGCCGCAACGCCATCGCCAGTCCCACGGCCCCCGCCACATTCTCAGTCCCCGAGCGCCGCCCCCGCTCCTGCCCGCCGCCATGCAGTACCGGCTCGGCAGCCACCCGCCCCCGCAAGAACAGCGCTCCAACTCCCTTCGGCGCCCCCACCTTGTGCCCCGAGATGCTCAGCGCATCGACCCCCAACGCACGCACATCGAGATCCAGCACGCCCGCCGCCTGCACCGCATCTGTATGCATCGGCACTCCCAACTCCTTCGCAACCGCGGCAATCTCCGCGACCGGTTCGATCGTCCCCACCTCATTGTTCGCCAGCATCACCGAGCACAGCGTCGTCTCCGGCCGGATTGCCCGCCTGGCCTCCGCGGCGCTCACCCGCCCGAACTCATCCACTGGCAAATAGGTGATCTCAAACCCATGCCGCCGCCGCATGTACTCGCACGACTCCAGCACAGCCTCATGCTCGATGAGCGACGTGACGACATGCCGTCCGCGCGGCGTGGCCAGCGAAATCCCCTTCACCGCCAGGTTGTCCGCCTCTGTCCCGCCCGAGGTGAAGACCACCTCACTCGCCCGGCATCCCAGCACCGTCGCCACCGTCGCCCGAGCCCCGGATAGAGCTCGCGCCGCCGCCTCTCCTACCGAGTGATGACTGGATGGATTTCCGAACACCCCTGTCAGATAGGGCCACATCGCCTCTAGCACCTCGCGCCGCACCGGTGTGGTCGCCGCCGCGTCGAGGTAGATCACGGCAGGCCCCCAACCGTGACATCGAGCCCCAGATCCAGTGAGCGCACGCTATGCGTCAACGCACCGACCGAGATGATGTCCACCCCGGTGCGCGCAATCCCGCCCACGCTCTCAAGCGTCACCGATCCACTTGCCTCGACGAGTGCTCTTCCTGCGACGGTCGCGACACCGGCACGCAGCGCCTCCACGGAGAAGTTGTCCAGCATGATCGTGCCCACACCCGCAGCCAGCACCGTCTCAATCTGATCCGGCCGGTCGACCTCCACCTCCAGATGAGTTGTGTGCGGCAACGTGGATCTCACCTCGCGCAATGCTTCCGTCAGCGTCCGCCCGCCACCCGCCAGCAGAATCGCCAGATGATTGTCCTTCGCCATCACTGCATCTGAAAGGGAGAACCGATGGTTGTGCCCGCCGCCGCAACGCACCGCGTATCGCTCCAGCAACCGCAGCCCTGGCGTCGTCTTCCTTGTATCGACAATGCGCGCCTTGGTCCCGGCCACCTCAGCGACATAACGAGCCGTCAGCGTTGCGATGCCCGACATCCGCTGCACGAAGTTCAGCGCCACCCGCTCCGCCTGCAGCACCGCCCGGGCCGGACCGCTCACCTTCGCCAGCACATCGTCTTTCGCAAATCTCTCTCCATCCGTGACCATAAATGTCGTCACGATCTCCACATCCGTATTCCGCATCGCCGCCGCAAACACATCCGCTCCGCTCAACACGCCAGGCTCGCGCGCCACCAGCTCCGCCGATATGCGCGCCGATGCCGGGATCAGCGTCTGCGAGGTCAGATCACCCCACGGCGCATCCTCGAGCAGCGCCATTCGCACCACGCTGTCGATGCTGCTCGCAGCCAGTGACGTCAGCACGCGACCGGAACCCTTCTCGCGAACACCAGCTGATGGCGAAAGCTCTCGACCTGTTCCGGGTAATCCCGCCGGAAGTGCGCTCCCCTCGACTCACATCGCGCCAGTGCCGCATCCACGACGGCCCGCGCCAGAGTAAGCAGGTTGGCCGTCTCATAGTCGCTTACGCTATGGCCAGCCACCTTCCATCGGCCAAGCTGGGCCATCGCGCCGCGCAACCCCTCCCCATCGCGATGTATTCCCGCTGCGTCCCACATCAGCTGCTGCAACTCCCCACGCTCAACCGGCGACGTGCCGATCGAGTCCTCAATCTCAACCGGTTGCACATCGGCCCCGTCGAATATGGGCGAAGACCAATTGCCTTTCCCATCACTCGAATCCCCCGGGCACCCCTCCGTCAGCAGCAGATGCGCGCATCGCCACGCAAAGACCAGGCTCTCCAGCAACGAGTTCGACGCCAGCCGATTCGCCCCGTGCACGCCCGTGCAGGCCACCTCGCCGACCGCGAACAACCCTTGCACTGAGGTCCGCCCCCACTCATCCGTTCGCACCCCGCCCATCCAGTAATGCGCCGCCGGCGTCACCGGGATCGGCTCGGTCCCCCAATTCAGCCCACGGCTTCGGCATGCCGCATCGATCGTCGGGAACCGCTCCGCCAGGAACCGTGCACCCAACCTCGTCGCATCCAGAAGCACCGGTCTGCCACCCTGCTTCGCCATCTGCGCCGCGATGCCACGCGCAACGACGTCCCTTGGAGCCAGCTCCGCCCTCGGATCAACCTCCGCCATGAAGCGGTGGCCATCCAGGTCAAGAAGCACCGCACCATCGCCGCGAACAGCCTCCGAGATCAGGAAGTTCCCCGGTACGGCCAGTGCCGTCGGATGAAACTGGTAAAATTCCACGTCCTCGATCTGCGCCCGCGCCCGCAAAGCAAGCGCGACTCCGTCCCCGGTCGCCACATTCGGGTTTGTAGTGTGTTTGTAGAGCTGCCCCGCTCCCCCACTCGCCAGCACCACCGCATCTGCGTCCATCGCGCGGTGCTGGCCTCCCGCGTCCAGGATCTCCAACCCACGCACCCGCCCGTTCTCGAGCACCAGGTCACGCGCAAACGTGTGCTCCAGCACGTCGATCCTCGCCCCCCGCACAGCCCGCACCAGCGCCGTCTCGATCGCCAGCCCGGTCGCGTCACCCCCGGCGTGCAAAACCCGCGGCCGCGAGTGCGCCGCCTCCAGACCACGAGCCAACTCACCGTTGGAGCGATCGAACCCAACCCCCAGCTTGATCAGATCGCGGATCCGCTCTGGCCCTTCCGAGCAGAGTACCTCAACCGAAGACAGGCGGCACAGGCCCGCGCCCGCCCGCAACGTATCCGCCATATGCTCCGCGACGCTGTCGTCCTCAAACATTGCCGCCGCAATCCCGCCCTGCGCGTATCGGGTGTTTCCTTCCGAGAGCTTCGACTTCGTGACCAGTGTGACTGCGTGTCTTTGACTCGTCTCAAACGCCCCAATCAACCCCGCGATTCCGCTGCCGACGACGATCACGTGGCTCATGCCGTGTGTCCCGCGGCAGCCACCGGCTTCGATGCCAGCATCCGCTCCAGCGCCACGCGTGCAGGCGCCGCCACCGCATCCGGAACGACGATCCGGTTCAGCACCTCGCCTCGCACCAGCGCCTCCAGAACCCAGGCCAGGTATCCCGGATGAATCCGGTACATGGTCGAGCACGGACAGATCACCGGATCAAGGCAGAAGATGGTGTGCTCCGGATGCTGGCTCGCCAGCCTCTGCACCAGGTTGATCTCCGTTCCGATGGCAAAGACCTGTCCGGCCGGGGCCGCCGCAATCGCCCTCACGATGTAATCCGTCGATCCTGCCTCGTCGGCGGCATCCACAACCTCCATCGGGCACTCCGGATGCACAATGACGCGCACTCCCGGGTACTTGGCCCGCGCCGCCTCAATCTGTCCTCTCGTAAATCGCTTGTGCACCGAGCAGAACCCATGCCAAAGAATCACGCGCGCATCACGCAGTGACTTGGCATCGTTTCCTCCAAGTGCCTTCCGCGGATCCCATATCGGCATGTGTTTCTGCACAATGCCCATTGCCTTCGCCGTATTACGCCCAAGGTGCTGGTCGGGAAAGAACAGCACCCGTTGTCCGCGCTCAAAGGCCCACTTCAGCACCACCGCGGCATTCGAGGACGTGCAAACAATTCCGCCATGCTCCCCGCAGAAGCCCTTCAGCGCAGCCGACGAGTTCATATACGTCACCGGAATCACCGGAACGCGCCCCCCCGCGTCCGGCGCCGTTCCGTAGATCTCCTCCATCTGCTCCCAGCACTCCATCACCGAATCGATGTCGGCCATGTCGGCCATCGAGCAGCCCGCCGCCAAGTTCGGCAGAATCACCGCCTGGTCGGGTCCTGAGAGCATGTCCGCTGTCTCCGCCATGAAGTGAACGCCGCAGAAAATGATCGCCTTTGCCGCCGGCTGCGATCTCACCGCCTGGGCCAGCTGGAACGAGTCCCCGACAAAGTCCGCATACTGAATCACCTCATCGCGCTGATAGAAATGTCCGAGAACGATCGCGCTCTCCCCGAGCGCTTCCTTTGCGCTCCGAATTCTCCGGTCCAACTCCTCCGCTGACGCCTTGCGATATCTCTCAGGCAACTCACCCTGCCGCGGTGATCCCGCTGGCAGGAAGTCTCCCATCGATGCACCCGGACCATAGCTCGGCGACTGCGCGTCGAAGACCCATGGCCCTTCCGCGAGACCGGAATTGCAAACACTCAGTGCGGAACCCGACGCCTCAGACGCACCGGCTTCCTGGCGAATTCGAATCAGCTGGATCGTGCTTTCGACGGACATAACCTGTCTCCTTGCATCAGGCCTTCAACCGCTTGCGTAAGTTCGTTCCGCTCGGGTCCCGGCAGAAACGGCATCGCAACCTGCACCTTACTAGTATCGCGCCACTATCCCCCTTAGTTGTGCCTGATAGGCGGCACCCTCGCTCATTCGATGGGTTCGAGCCGCGGAACGATTCCGGACAGTTCGCGGTCAGTCGACCATCAGATTGCTGTCTACATCCAACACCAGCGCCGCTCCCTGCACCATCAGCGAGTGCAGCTTCAATGAGCTCAAGGTCAGTGCGTAGCCTGTCTTCTCCGCTGATCCGCTCAACACCTTTCGCATCAGCTCCGCCGCATTTACCTTCAACTGCCCCGGCAGCTTGTTCTTGAGAAACGGGGCCATAAGGAAGTTCAGCTCGCGATTCTCGCTGATGCGCTCAATGCGCGCGTCCCGAAACCCAATCGTTTCTCCCTCGGCATCGGGTACCAGCGAGACCTCCGCTACATCCGAAAGACCAACGCCCAGGCAGCTTCCGTGCAGCGCTGTCCCCAGCTTCGCCTTGGTCTTCACCTGGACCAGGATGCGATCGCCCTGGAACGAGATTCGCGGATCGGAGGCGTACACATAACAGGCTGACGTCGGGTCGCCTTTCATGTAATAACGGCCCTCTGGCCCGGCAAATAGCTGCGCTCTCAACGTGCGCTCCAATGCCTTCCCAGAGATCCTAACCTCCGTCGCAAGAGTCGCTCGGTCCGCTGTGAGTACCCCACAGAACAGCAAACCGGCCGATAGTCGACGCCAGCAACGAAACATGATTCCTCAAGCATAACGGCCCGATCGCCAGCGTGACGGAGCATGCCTCATCTGTTCCTCATCCGAGCCACGGCCATCGTTCCCGAGCATCCGGACCTCTCACCCGCATACACTGGGTAGGTCATGGACCTCGCCACTCTCAACCATCACTTCGCCATTCCAGAAATACTTCGCTTCGAAGAGGCGCACGGGCTCATCCGTGCAGAGATCACCACTCGGGAAGCCAACGCGACCGTTTACCTCCAAGGCGCCCACCTCACGCACTGGCAGCCCACAGGTCAGGCTCCGGTCCTCTATCTCAGCCGAAAAACGGACCTCGCTCCGGGCAAACCTATCCGCGGCGGGGTTCCAATTGCCTTTCCGTGGTTTGCAGTGGATCGAAATACGGACCGTCACGATGGAAAGCCCGGTCCACCGCATGGCTTCGCTCGCCTTGAGCCCTGGACGGTCGCCTTTGCCGCGCTCTCTGGCGGCGATCTCCACCTCACTCTTACTCTTGGCCCAACCCAGCTCAGCCACGACCTTGGATTCGACCACTTTCGGCTCGCCTACCAGATCACCATCGGCCGCAGCCTCAGCCTGCAACTCACCGTCGCGAACGACGCGGAGACCCCGCTTACCTTCGAAGAAGCGCTTCACACCTACTTCGCCGTCGCGGACATCCATGAAGTCTCGGTCACTGGTCTCGAGTCCACCGCCTTTCTCGATAAAACGGACGGCATGCGCGAGAAACCCGCGTCCCATGCACCTCTGACGTTCACTGGAGCGACGGACCGGGTCTATGCAAATACCTCCGCCACCTGCGTCATCCACGACCATCTCGCCCGCCGCTCTCTCACCAACACCAAGACCAACTCGGAGACGACCGTCGTCTTTAACCCTTGGCGGGAGATGCCAGATCTCGGGCCCGAGGAGTGGCACGAGATGCTCTGTGTCGAAACTGCAAACGCTGGCGTGAACACCATCACGCTATCGCCAAAATCGGCTCACACTATGCAGGCCAGAATCACGGTCGGAGGCGTCCAAGCCTGAATGCTTATCCTTGCCTCTGCCTCTCCCCGTCGCCGCGAGCTCCTTACCCAGGCAGGTCTGCTGTTCACCGTGGAGGCGGCCGACGTTCCTGAGATTCCCGAGCCAAACGAAGATGCCGCGACGTTTGTCCTCCGGTTAGCCGAAGCGAAGGCCCAAGCGGTCTGGGCAAAGCGCAAGGCGGATCTCTCTTCCACGCGTACAGAGGAGGATTCTCTCGTCATCCTTGGTGCCGACACCTGTGTTCTATGCCAGGGCGAGCTTCTCGGTAAGCCAAGAGATCAGGCCGACGCACGGCGTATGCTCGAGCTTCTCTCCGGTCGCACCCACCAGGTGCTCACGGGGCTCGCCGCGATCACGGCTACGGAATCGTTTGCCGACGTCGAGATCACACACGTTACGTTCAACATTATTGAAGAGTCTGAGCTCGTTCACTATCTCGCCACGCGGGAGCCACTCGACAAGGCGGGTGCCTACGGGATACAGGGCTACGCCGCGCGCTGGATCCCTCGGATCGAGGGGGATTACTTCAACATCGTCGGTTTGCCCATCGCGCGAACCGTTGCCCTCATCGCCGAGGCCAGCGCCACAGCGAGGCGGAACAGAGCCAAGTTGTAGACCTCATTGCATTTAGCTTAGGCTGGCGATCATCGCTGCGAGCAATGCCGTACGGGGCGCGATGTGTTCGATCACAACATGCTCGTGGGCGGCATGTGCTCCCGCTCCCACGGCACCCATTCCATCGAGGGTTGGTATACCGAGGGCGGCGGTGAAGTTTCCGTCGGAGCCACCGCCTGTGGCAGCCTCGTCGAGCTCGAAGCCCATCTCCGCCGCCAGGTCCTGCGCCATTTTGAACAGCCTCACCGTGCCTTCGGATCTCTCCATCGGGGGACGATTGATTCCGCCCGTAAGTGTAAGAAGGCAATGGGGGTTGAGCGGTTTGAGGCTCCGGAAGAGAGCGTCGACGATCCGGGCGTCTGCCGCGCTTGCGACGCGCACGTCGACCTCGCAACGGGCATATTCGGCCACCACGTTTGACCGTGTTCCACCAGAGATAACACCACAGTTCACCGTGCGGTTTTTACCCGGATCCGTGAAGTTCGAGGTGGTCTGAATGACCCGCGCCAGCTCTCGAATGGCGGAATGACCGTGCTCGAAGTCCACGCCGCTGTGTGAAGCAACTCCTCTCACCTCAATAACATAGTGTCCGACTCCCTTGCGGGAGGTCTTGTAGGCCAGGCTCTGTGCGGGCTCTAGGACCAGCACGGCTTTCGAACCCAAGGCCAGATGCTCCGTAAAAGCCCGCGAAACAGGGCTTCCGACCTCCTCCTCACTGTTCAGAAGCAGCTTGAAAGAGTGAGCCAAGCGGCTTGTTTTCAGCAATGTGGAGGCTGCCAGTGCCATGACCACACCCGCCTTCATATCCAGTACGCCGGGCCCCCAGAAGCGTCCATTTTCGACCTTCCAGGGCATGCTCTCGAGGGTCTTTTTGGGCCATACGGTGTCGAGGTGGCCGAGTACGAGGAGGGATGCTGGGCCAGTGCCGAAGGAGAGCTCCACGATATCCCCGAAGTCGTTTCCTTTGTTGCGGTTAGACACCGCTCCCAAGGCGACGGCCCAGCCCTCGACGAGGGCGCTGGCGGCATTGACGGCATCGCGGTCTTCCGAGGGCGACTCCGCGAGCACAAGATCTCGCAGATGTTCCTCAATCCAGGCGGTTTGCGAGTTTGCTGAAGCGAGGAGAGAAGCTGGATTCATGGGGTGAGTGTACCGTTGCGTGTGGCGGTCGCGTGGTGCTTTAGTGTGGTCAAATCGACACGCCTGAGCGTGTCCTTCCAAATGTAATGTAACTACCGAGTCGGGAGGATCGCGTGCAGCCCCAGTTTGAACACACCATCGGCGCGCCGGTCGAGTTTGAGGGCGTCGGTCTGCATAGTGGGGCCGAGGTCCACATGCGGCTTCTGCCTGCGCCTGCCGGGTCGGGTATCGTCTTTCGCAGGACAGATCTGGATAACTTCGAGATTCCCGCGATTGGCCGCAATGTGGCCAAGGTGAGTTATGCGACCAGCCTGATGCGGCAGAGTGTGTTGATCTCGACAACCGAGCACCTGTTGTCGGCGCTGATCGGGATGGGTGTCGACAACGTAATCATCGAGGTCGATAACCTGGAGATACCGATCTTGGATGGAAGCGCCCTGCCCTATGTGCTTTGTTTTGACAGTGTGGGCCTGAAGCAGCAAAGGCGACGGCGGGAATTTCTCCGCATTCTGAAGGACGTTGAGGTGCGGGACGGGACGAAGTTTATCGGTTTGTACCCGGGGACGGGGTACAGCATTGACTACGAGATCGATTTTCCGCAGCCGATCGGGAAGGCGAGGTTTGTGGGCGTACTGGAGGAAGATTATGCGCGTCTGATCGCTCCGGCCCGGACGTTCGGGTTCAAGGAAGACGAGCCGATGCTGCGGAACATGGGCCTCATTCGGGGGGTGTCGGATGAGTGCGCGATTATTGTGAGCGCGGGCAGGATCCAGAATGGGCCACTGCGGTTTCCGGATGAGTTCGTGCGGCATAAGGTGTTGGACCTAATCGGAGATCTGGCGCTGGCGGGGAGGCGGATCGAGGGCCGGGTAGTCGCGGAGAGGGCTGGCCATGCAATGCATACTGCTCTGGTGAAACGACTTATGCGGGACCGTTCGGCGTGGGAGATATCGCGGGGACGAGATGGGACGGCGATGGGGCAGCCGGCAGAGATTTCCTCGGCGGTGGCGTAGATTTATCGTCAAAAACCTTGGCGTCGCAGATTAGACACAGCAGACGAGCGGCGAATCGTGGTGAATGCGTGGTCCTTGGGTGGCAAAAGCGTGGTGAAAGCGTGGGCCGATGCGTGTTTACAAAGGGCTTGACAAAGAGGGGGGGTGCGGAAGACCCGGTCGCGGCGATCGCGCTGGGGTCGAATATGACGTCGCGGTTTGGGGACCGGGAGGGGAACCTCGGAGAGGCGACCCGGCGATTGGGAGAGCTCGGGCAGGTTGTCGCGGTCTCGGGGTTCCATGACACGGCCCCGGTTGGAACAGTGGAGCAGCCGAGGTTTCTGAATGGGGCCGTGCTGCTGCGAACCGAGATGGGGCCGGTGGAGTTGATGAGGGGTCTGCTGGGGGTTGAAAGTGGGATGGGACGGGTTCGGGAGCCGGGGGTGGTGAAGGGGCCGAGGGTGATCGATCTCGACCTGCTGCTGTATGGAGACCAGGTGGTGTCTACGGCGGAACTGACGTTGCCGCATCCGGCGATGCATGAGAGGCGATTTGTGCTGGAACCGCTCGGGGAGATTGCGTCGGCGATGGTGCATCCGGTGCTGGGAGAGACGGTGGAGGAGATGCTAAAGCGGGTTTAGGTGATGTGGGGAAGGCGGTCGGGCTTTGCCCGATAACCCACCCTATCGCGATGAGGCTATGAAAGGATGGGCCACCCGATACGTGTGACTCCGGTCGAGAACGCAATGCCACTCTGTCTTCCTTTCTACTGGTCATGGGCGGCGGATTGGCCGGCGGTCTCCGGTGGGTTACGGGGCGAGGCCGATTCCTTCAGACCTACCACATAAGATCCTCCGGGCGGATTGGTGGTGATGATCCGGAGCTGCGCGGACCGGATGGTTGCGACGATCAAGTGCAGATTTGTTCCTACGGGCGTATTGCGCGAGACGGGAGGGAGGTTGGTGTCAGTCGATGTCAGGGTTTCGCAAGCGTGGTGCATTGCTTTGGGAAGGCGTCGCAGAGGTACGCCGGCTTGAGGATGAAGGCCAGAGATTTTTGAATCAGGAACAGGAAGACGGAAGCGCTCGGCTGGGCATGCGAACGGGTGTGCGAGGGGCTGGACGTTGATTAGAGGTTGGGGCGAGGTCGGTGGCTGCGGAGTTGAGTAAGGGAACTTCGGGGCATTCGGGGCAGTGAAACGGGGTGGGCGTATGCTTGCTCAGCGGAGAGGCCGCTCAGCATGGAACCCGTTTCATCAGCCTTTGTGGTTGGGATTGCGATTGTGATTATTGCGGCGCTTGTGATGATCGCCAAGACCCTGTACACGGTTAGGACCGCGACGGCGGGAGTGGTCGAGCGGTTTGGAAAGTTCGACCGGATTACGCGGCCGGGGCTGCATGTGCTGGTGCCCTTTGCGGAGCGGGTGTTTTTTGTCGATCTGCAGGTGAAGCAGGCGCAGTTCTCGGTGGAGACAAAGACGCGGGACAACGTGTTCGTGCAGATCCCGGTGAGCGTGCAATACCAGGTGCTCGACGACAAGATCTTCGACGCGTTTTACCGGTTGAGCTCGCCACAGAAGCAGATTGAAAGTTTTGTGTTCAATTCGATCTTGGGGCATGTGCCGAAGCTGACGCTGGATGAGACGTTTGAGCAGCAGTCCGGAATTTCGGTAGCGGTGAAGGTGGAGCTGGATCTGATCATGTCGGGCTTCGGCTTCAACATCCTGACGGCGCTGGTGACGGACATCATCCCGGACGTGAAGGTGAAGGCGGCGATGAACGACATCAACGCGGCGCAGCGGGCGCAGGTGGCGGCGCAGGCGAGGGGCGAGGCGGACAAGATTCTGAAGGTGAAGCAGGCGGAGGCGGAGGCGCAGTCGAAAGCGCTGCAGGGGCAGGGAATCGCGGCGGAGCGGCAGGCGATCATCGATGGTCTGCGGGCGTCGATCGAGCATTTTCGGGAGACGGTTCCGGGCTCGACGGCAGACGATGTGATGGCGCTGGTGCTGCTGACGCAGTACTTCGACACGCTGCGGGACATCGGGACGCGAGGCGGGACGAACACGATCTTTCTGCCGAACAATCCAGGGGCGGCGAACGATTTCCAGACGCAGATCCTGGCGGGGCTGCGGGGCGGGACGGCGAACAACCTGATGACGGAGGCTCCGGGGAGACAGGCTTCGCGGGGACACGTGGAAAGTGAGACGGCGGTTTCGTCCCAGGGATAGGGCCCCTCTGTGTTGAAGCGCCAAGGCGGAGCGCAGAAAAAGGCGAAGACGCTTTGCAGCTGCCTTCGCCAATGCACTCTGCGCTTACACCGGCGCGCTCGTTGGAACGCCGGATCTTTGCGATCACGGGTGGGGCGAGAAACCGTGTGGGCGAATGTCCGATCCGATGGGAGCGGAGGCTGCCTGTTCGGCGGGGGCCCGAGTGCGTGATCGAAACTGTTCAAAAAATAGTGCGGCTGATGGGTACCCGCCCAGGTTGCTGGAGAGGGCTGTTCGGTATGTGGCTGTTCCGGGGACGGGACTTGGTTCCGGGAGGTGCTGCGTGCACGCAGGGATGTGTCCGGCACAGAGTTCGCCGTGAGAACCCTCCTGTACGGCACTTGGAGGTGGAAGAAGGATGTGGTTACGCCGAAGCGTTTGCTATGGGCTCCGGGTGCGATTCTTAGGAGCAATTTGGACGCCATGCGCAATGTGAGAATGCGTGGGATTCGCGAGGGTGGCGGGCGGGTCGATGGCAAAGCTTTGCGGGGGTGAAGGGAAAGCTGCTTCTCCAAAGCTGGATCTCCAGAGGTGGGCAGGACGGGTGGCTCCTATACTGAGCAGGGCTTGGCGAGTACTTAGTAGGGCTTGGCGAGGGTTCTGTGGGCGGGTGCGGCGGGTTGTGATGACGGCGGAGCGAGAGACGATTGTCGCGATTGCAACGGCTCCCGGCCGGGGGGGCATTGGGGTGGTTCGGATGTCGGGACCGAGGGCGCGGGAGATCGCGGCGCCGATGCTTCGGCTCAGGGGGCCGATGGAGCCGGGGAGGGCGCAGTTCGGGTACCTGCTGGACGTGTCCGGGGGGGAGAGGGGGAGGGTGGGGGAGGGGAGGGACGATTCGGGCAAGGTGCTCGACGAGGTGGTGGTGACGTACTTCGCGGGGCCGCGATCGTACACGGGGGAGGATGTGGTGGAGGTGGCGGCACATGGATCGCCGGTGGTGCTGGAGGCTATTTTGCGCGGCTGCCTGGCGGGAGGCGGAACGCTGGCGGAGCCGGGGGAGTTTACGCAGAGGGCGTTTCTGTCGGGGAGGCTGGACCTGACCCAGGCGGAGGCGGTGAACGACCTGATCCAATCGACGACGCTGCATCAGGCGAGGACGGCGGCGAGCCAGATGGGGGGCGCGGTGTCGCGGGAGGTGCTGCCGACGAAGGAGATGCTGGTGGGGCTGATCGCGACGATGGAGGCTGGGATCGACTTCGCGGAGGACGATATCGATGTGCTGCCGCGGGCGGAGGTAATGGAGAGGATTTCAGCGGTGATGGCTCCCCTGGCGAGACTGGAGCGGAGCTATGGGTATGGACGTGTGGTGCGGGAGGGGTTTCGGCTGGCGATTGTGGGCCGACCGAATGCGGGGAAGTCGTCGCTGTTCAACGCGCTGGTGGAGCGGGAGCGGGCGATTGTGACGGCGGCTCCGGGGACGACGCGGGATCTGGTGACGGAGATGATTGCAATCGAGGGGGTGCCGGTGGAACTGATCGACACGGCCGGTTTGCGGATGCAGGGGCCGGGGGCGGGAACGCTCGAGGAGGCGGAGGTGATGGGGATCGCGAGGTCGAGGCAGGCGATGGCAGATGCGGATGTGGTTCTGCTGGTGGTGGACGGAACGGCGGCTTTGGATGGGGAGGATCTGGCGATTCTTGGCGGGGCAGGCGGTGCTGGAAGTAGGGACGCGGGCGGGAGTGGGGGTCGATTGTTGATGGCGTTGAACAAGAGCGACTTGTTTGCGAAGGGGGCAGAGGCTGCGGGGTTGGAGACCGCAAAGAGGGGGCGGGTGGAGGTGGTTGTGACTTCGACGAAGAGCGGGGAGGGGGTGGCGGAGCTGCGATTGGCGATCCTAGAAACGGTTCGCGGGACGGGGCCGGTGCGGGAGGGAGGGATGCTGACGAATCTACGGCAGCACCGGGCAGTGAGCGAGGCCGTGGGCGCGTTGGCGGAGGGGCGAGCGGCGGTGGCGGCGGGGCTGCCGCATGAGGTGGTGCTAATGGATCTGCACCGGGGGCTGCGGGCGCTGGATGAGCTGACGGGGACGACGACGACGGACGATATTCTGCGACTGATTTTTTCGAGCTTTTGCATTGGGAAGTAGGGCTGTTTGCGGAACTTAACAGTTGCAGATGGAATAGGTCGATCCTCTCCTAGAGGAAGCGGGGCTTGTCGAGATCGAAGTAGGCCCGGTAGGGCTCGCGCTCCCCGAAGGTAGAGAAGGGGCGCAGATTGCCGACCTTCTGGCCGCCCTCGTCCAGGCTTGCGGGGGTGATCTTTTGGCCGCCTTCGTTGAGGCGGGAGGGGGCGTCCGGGCCGAGTTGGAGCTCGAGTTTGCCGGGGACCCGGTCGAGGCGTGCGGCAAGGAGGGCAGGGTCGCCGTGGAGGGGGAAGGAGAAGCGGGCGTCCTGGGCCATGAGGAGCGGACCATACAGGAACGCGACGCGGTTGGGGTGCTGGGGGTCGACGGGGAGGACGCGGGGGCGGAGGGGGAAGCGAACGACGACGGTGTCGTTGGGCTGCCAGGTGCGCTTGAGGGTGCCCCACTGATTGGGTTCGAAGTTCGCGGGAAAGGGCTGACCGTTGACGGTGACGGTGGCGTCGCGGCTCCAGGACGGGATGCGGATGTGGAGGGAGAGGTGGGCGGGGCGATCGAGCGAAAGCCGGAGGGTGGTGGTGTCGGCTTCGGGGAAGGTGGTCTGCTGGGTGAGGCGGACGTTCTGTCCGGCGTGTTTCCACTCGACCTCGGAAGGGATGGCGAGGTTGACGTAGAGGCCGGTGTGGTCGTGGAAGTAGAGGATGTTGTGGAAGTCGGCGACGGTCTGGATGTAGGTGCCGGAGCAGCAGGGCCACTCGTCCCAGAAGAAGGTCTTGGCGGCCATGCCGACGCGGTAGTCGGCGTAGTAGAAGGAGCGGCCGTCGGGCTGGACGGGGAGAGCGGCGCCGATGCCGTTATAAAGGAGGGTCTCGATCCAGTCGCCGAAACGGGCTTCGCCGGTAAAGCCGATGAGATAGCGGGAGAGCTTGAAGCCGGCCCAGGAGCCGCAGGGGATCTCGGCGGTGTCGAGGCGGAGGTCGAGGGCGCGGCCGAGTGAGCCGTCGGCGGGAACGCTCCACTCGCCGGGGCCGTAGCCGCCGGAGGCGTAGGTCTGGGTGGAGCGCGCCCAATCGTAGGCGTTGCGGACGATGCGGAGGTAGCGCGGGTCGCCGGTGACGGCATAGGCCATGGCCGCGCCGCAGAAGGTGTTGATGTGGCTGTAGGAGTGGAGGTATTCAACGCCGGCGGGCCGGGTGGTGTCGGCGAACTTGTCCCAGTAGCTGGGGTAGAGCCAAAGGTTGGCGAAGTCGAGGAAGGTCTTGTTGCCGGTGATGGCGTAGGCGCGGAGGGTGTTTTCGGGGAGGGTGTACCACTCGAGCGTACCGTGCGGACGGCGTCCGTCGCGGTCGGCTTCGGTGGCGGGTGAGCGCGAGCGGTCGAAGTGAGCCGAGGCCCAGAGGGTGATGCGATCGAGGATCTCGAGGGCGTGGGGGAAGCCGGCGTAGAGGGCGAGGTCGACGAGCCCGCAGGCCACCTTCTCCCAGCCATAGGTGTCCATGCGGGGGTTGCCGTCGGGAGCGAGGGTCTTCTCCCACTCGGTGGTGAGGAGGATGGCTTTAGAGCGCATGGCGGCGTCGCCGGTGGCGCAGCTGAGACGGGCCATGCCGCTGATCCACTGGCCGAAGGTGGCGCCGCAGTTGTGGCGGCACCAGCCGCGCATGTCGTTGCCGGGGGCGGGGAGGCCGGCAGCGCGGCGGAAGCCTTTCAGGATGTCATCATCCGACATGTTGATGTAGAGCTCGCGGGTCTGCTGAACCTGCTGCTGGAAGCGGCTATCGAGCAGGCGAACGCCGCGGTAGTCAAAGCTCTGGAGTTTAGTTCGGGAGGGAATGGCGGATACGTCATCCGCAGCCTCTGTGCCGCTGACGGCTAAGGCGGAGGAGCCGGGCAGGAGGCAGGCGCTGCCAGCGGCGAACAGGAAGGATCGGCGGTCCATTGTGGGTCTCCGTGGGTGTTGGGTCTCCAGGGGTGTGGTCCCTGGCGCGGCGGCAGTTCCGTTGGGAGTTGCGGCGTCCTCCATGAGAACAGAAATGCGATTTGAGCGCACACAGGGCTGACTTGCACGGAGGCACGGGCGACAGCGAGACGAAGGCCAGAGGCGAACGAGGCTAGCGAGCTGCCGTATCGAGGTCCTCCGCGAGGTTTAGGTTTGCGGTGCTGACGGCCTGATGGATGCTGGCAGTGATGGAACTTTGTACGCTGGAAGTGGTCGAGCTCCGGGACTCGCTGGGGTGGGAGTGAGTTACGGCTGTGGGCTGGCGATGCGATTCGGTCGAGAAAGAAGGCTGGGTGGTGGGGTGAGTGTAGGACGCGGCCTCCGCTGCCGCGGAGGGCTGGCTGAAGGTGGTGGGGAGGGTGGGGTAGGTCGGCGGCATCGGCGTGGGAATTGCCGCAGCGAAGGCAGGAGTCCGGCTGGAAACGCCGCTGCTGCTGATATTCGCGAGAGCTTCGGCCTTGAGCTGGTTAGCTGGCTGGCTGGAGTAGGCGATGTCGAGGAGGCCGTAGCGGTCTTCGCCGTTGACGCCCCAGTAGGTCCAGCCGAGGGCGGGGTGGCTGCCGAAGAACTCGACGAGGCTGGTAAACCATTGGCCTTCGGAGCCGGGTGTTGAGCTCTGGACGTCCGCGTCGCTGTTGGAGGTGCCGAACTCGCCGATCCAGACGGGGGCGATTCCGGCTTCGCTGATGTAGGCCCAATGGCGACGCCAGAGGCCGGCCAGGGTGGCGGGGCTGGTGGCGGTATTGAACCAGGGTTGAGCGTACTCGGTGGGGCCGTACTCGTGGGCGGAGTAGACGAGGCGGTTGGGGACGGAGAGGCGGACGGGCGAGCGGCGGACGCCTTCGAGGTTGCCGCCCCACCAGTAGGTGTCCCCGGCGTAGGTATCGACGCCTTCGACGAAGATGAGGAGGCGCGGGTTGACGGCGAGGATGGCGTCACCGGCGCGTCCGGCGGCTTGGTGCCAGTCCGTGAGGCCGCCGCAATCCCAGCAGGAGCCGCCTTTGTCTGCGTTGTGGGGCTCGTTGCGGAGGTCCATGCCGATGACGGTGGAGGTGTTGCTGTAGCGGCGGGCGAGGGCGGTCCAATCTTCGATCCAGGCGGACTCGGGGAATCGCGGGGTGTACCAGAGGCCGCTCTCCTGAGCACTGGAACCGGCTTCGGAGCGATGGTTGTCGAGGATGATCTTGAGGCCGAGTTTGCCAGAGTAGGCGACGATTTTGTCGAGGATCTCGAGGGAAGTGAGGTTGCGAAGATCGGCGTTGATGGGGCCACTGGGGTTCGAGAAGCGGATGTGATTGGGGACGGTGGGGGTCTCGACCATCTCGTTCGAGAAGGGGATGCGTACGGTGTTGTAGCCGTTCGCCTGGATGGTGCGAAGGATGACGCGGTAGTCTTGCGCGTCGAGACCGCCGGGAATGGCTTGCGGGGTCTCGAAGCCGCTCCAGTTCACGCCGGAGATGCGGATGGACTGATTATGCGCATCGAGGATGCGATTGCCCTCCGTATGCCAGAAGTCGCGTGAGCCGGGGAGCAGCAGGGCGGCGGGGCGGACGAGCATGGCGACGACATTGGCCGGACGGGCGGAGAGCGGAAGGGCGTGCTGGGTCTGCGGAAGAAGAAGGAGAAGGGCGGCGGCGCAGAGGGATGCCAGGGAGTAGGCGAGGCGCTTCATCAGGGCAGAAGAGGTGTGCAGGGAGTGTGTGCTCATTGGGGGAAACGCTCCGTTCAAGTTGCTGCATGTATCGGCAGGGCCGGGCGGACCTGAGGAGCAGTGTCAAATCAGGACAGTGACTGCTCCTTATGCCATTGGAGGAGCATGTGAAAGGCCAAAGCAGCAGATCGAGGAACTGCGCTTGGGCGCGGGAAGCAGATACTTGACCCAGACCGTCAGCCGAAGGAGGATCGGCGTTCCGTTCAGAGGAAACCGTTGCTGGAGAGGGTGGGGGGCTTCCCTATTCGGGACCGCGCGCGGGGATGGGCGGGTACACTTCGATCAGCATGATTGCCCATTTGCGTGGCCTGGTCCTCGAAAAGCATCCGAATCAGACGGTGATCGGGTGTGGGGGGGTGGGCTATGACGTGACCATCTCGGTGTCGACGTTTTCGGCTCTGCCGAGGGAGGGGGCTGAGGTCTCGCTGCATGTGTACACGCATGTGCGGGAGGACCAGATCGCGCTGTTCGGGTTTGCGGACCGGCAGGAGAAGCGGATGTTCGAGCGGCTGCTGACGATCTCGGGGATCGGGCCGAAGCTGGCGATTACGGTGCTGAGCGGGATCTCGACGGAGCGCCTGGTGGGGGCGATCCGGGCCCAGGATCATGCGACGCTGACGAGGATTCCGGGGATCGGGAAGAAGACGGCGGAGCGGGTGGTGCTGGAGTTGAAAGACAAGCTGGACGATCTGGCGGCGGCGATTCCGGAGACGGGGGGTGGCGGGCGGCGGTTTGGGCCGGTGGGGGAGGATGCGCTTTCGGCGCTGGTGAACCTGGGGTATGCGCGAGCGGTGGCGCAGCGGGCGATCGAGGCGGCGGTGGAGAAGGACCCGACGGTGGCGGAGGGGTTTGAGGGGCTGTTTCGGGCGGCTATGGCGGCGGTGCGGTAAGGGGGTACTCCCCCCCGGTATCCTCTTCCAAGTTCCTTGTTTGCGTCACATAGCAAGAGGGTGACTCGCAAAGTCTTCAATCTATTCGGGTTGCTGGTAAAGTCTTCATTTCCAACGACAAGGCTCAGATGGTCAGGTTCTGGTGATTTCCTTCGGTATCCATTTTAGTGGGCCTGGGGACCAACTACGCCACTCGGTTCGCGCCGTCCTGAGAGGGGATGAGCGGTGTTGCTGCTTGACACGGTTTGGTGACCGACAAGACGCGTAGAGCGGGGGCTTGCGGATGGGTTTGTGGGCGAGAAGCAGGTCCCTCGGAATGTGAGAAGAGGGCAAGGGCGCGGGCGGTGTAAAGTTGGCCCCGGGATCTTTTGGGATCACCGGGGCCGGGGTTTGCAGACGGCCCGTAAGCCGAATTCTGTTTTAGACGATCATTCCTCTAGGCGGCGCATTGCTGGGCCGCTCGAGCAACCTACCCGCAGGTTTCGGCTTCCCCGCGCTTGCGCTCGGTAGATCTCTTCGCCTGGGCGTACCGGGCCGGTGCGCTTCGACCCGCCTGAAGAGGAGCGGATCGATCCCTGCCTATTTGGTCTTGCTCCGTGTGGGGTTTACCATGCCGACCGACTTACGCCGGTCGCGGTGCGCTCTTACCGCACCCTTTCACCCTTACCTTCTCGTCGCTTGCGCGCCGAGCTTGGCGGTTTGCTTTCTGTTGCACTGGCCGTCCTGCCGCTTTGAGGCGGCAGTCCCGGACGTTATCCGGCACACTGCCCTGCGGAGTTCGGACTTTCCTCCCCCGCCGAATCGCTTGCGCGAAGGGCGGCAGCGATCGTCCGGCCGCCTGCTTGCTTAGTTTAGCGCACCAGGATTTGTGGTTGGAAGGTGTGGTGAAAACGCGGTGCGGGTGTGGCAGTTGGCGGGAGTGTGATGGTTGGCGCGAGTTCAAGCGGGAAGGGGCGAGCGGCGAGCACGCCCCTTCACCTGCCGCTGGGTCAAGGCTGGAACGAGTACGTTACGGTCACGGTGGTCTCGACCTCGACCGGATCGCCGTTGAGGAGGAACGGCTTGTAGGTCCATTGGCGCACGGCATCCAGCGTCGATGGTTGAAGCTCCGGCGGTCCAGAGACCACCGTGAGATTTTGGACGGATCCGTCCTTTCCGACGATGGCGTGGAGCACGACCGGACCTTGAATCTTCGCCTTCTTCGCCGCCTCGGGGTAGATCGGGTGGACTCGCGTGAGAACGGTGCCTGCCATCGTGCCGGCGTCGACCTTGAGCCGGGAGGGCGATGCCGACGAGGCCTTTGCGTTGCTTCGCGAGTCCGCACCGACATGGACGTGCAGCGCCAGAGCGGAGCAGCAGGTCGCCACGCCGAAGACGAGGCACGCCGTCATGGTGGCCACCCGCCGCACCCCCCGAATCTCTTCCTGTTTCTCTGTCAGCTTCATAAGTCTCCTTTCAAACTTGTTGGCATCGAAGATCCCGATGGCGTGAGATGTCGTGGCTGAGGCTCCGCCTAGAAGCAGGGACGCCAACCGAAGGAGGGAGTGTGCGTATTCCTTTCTGCCAGAGATCTCTGCAGCCATGCGGTCGCAGACCATCTCACGGCTTTCGAGGACGTGCTCCCGGGTGAGCCAGAACAGAGGGTGATAGCTCACTGGCAGAGCGAGCACTTCGTAGAGGAGGTTCTTGGCGAAATCTTGCCGGTGCATGTGAGCGAACTCGTGCGCGATGACGGTGCGCAGGTCCTCTATGGGGAGGTCGGTGACCATGCGGGTGGGCAGAAGCACGAGCTTGCGGCGGATTCCTAAGGTGACGGGGCCGAAGAGTTGTGACGCGGCAGCCAGTGTGGCGTGGTGAACGCCAAACCGGTCACAGCATCGGCTCCAGCACAGAGCAGCTTCGCCGGTGAGCGGGAGTGGCCGAGATCGGCGCCGCAGCTTGGAGAGTCTGGAGCCTCTCCAAAGGAGTCTTGCGAGAAAGTAGATGGTGGTGACGAGGTAGATGGTGACGACGGTGGATTGCAGGTGGGCCGGAAGGTGAAGCGCGCCGGCTCCAGTTCCGGGACCAATTACGACGGAGACCTGTTGTTTGCCGGGGAGACCTGCGCGATGGTTCCAGAGCTCACGAAGCCAGGCGAACGGCGAAACAGAGCATGCCGGAAGCAGAGCCTGGAGCAGCAATGCGCTCACCCAGATGCGATGCTCCAGCGCAGGGCCGGTGGCTCGCGCCGCTCGCGCCACGATCCATGCAGAGGCAAACAGGAGCGGAACCTGCCAAAGGGAGTTGAGAACGTAGGCAAGAAGGAACGATTCGACGCTGCTCACAGGTCACCAGCTTCCTTTTCGAATTTCTTCGTCAGTTCCGCAAGCGTGTCGGCATCGATCTGGTGGTTTTGGAGCAAGCTCATGACGAGCTCTTCGGTTGAGCCGCCGAACATGCGATCGATGAGGTCACGCACCCCTTGACCGAGTGCCTTGGCTTCGGTCAGGGTCGGGCTGTACACGTAGGCGCGACCCTGCAAGGTGCGTCGAAGTTTGCCCTTCCGCTCGAGGATGTTGAGCATGGTCTGGACGGTCGTGTATGCGAGCGCCGGCTCGAGCTTTTCCTGCACCGAAGTGACGGTGCTATCGCCGAACTTCCAGATCACCTGCATGATCCTGAGTTCGAGTTTTGTCAGGCCGACCTTGTCTGACTTTTTCAAGCAGATCTCCTAATTACTTAGGACCATAGGATCAACATGGCTGGCGTGTCAACTAAATTCTTAGGACTTTGCTGCAACAGCGTGCGCACTTGATCCCGCAAATAGGAGTGAAGGACTTTCAGTTGGCTTGGGCACGACTGAAGCCGTGCCCTGGTGTGACGCGTCCTTGGCCCAGCATCGACTTCTCGCGGCGGCTGCTTTGGAAGACGGTCGTCTGGAGTGCGGACAACGCTTGCTTTGCTAGACGGCTTTGCGCTGGAAGGTGGTTTTTTTGGTGTTGGCGAAGGAGTCCTTTGCTTTAGAGGGAGTCTGGGAGGATGCGGAGAGGGGCTTTGCGCCGGTCTTGACCTCCGCTGCTTTTTCGCGGGCGGACTGGAGCTTCTGGGCTTTGCGGCCGAGGCCGCCTATCTTGACTGGGCCTGCTTGGGGGATGAAATCGCTCATAGGGAAATCCTCTCATGGTTGGGATTCAGTTCCGTGTAAGCTACCCCGGGGTGCTGCCCCAGCCCGTTCGACTTCGCTCAGGGTCCTGAATGACAAGCAAAAGTGCAGGCAAAGGACAGAAGCAGATTCCTCCGCTTCGCTTCTGAATGACAAGCAAAAGGGCAGGCAAAGGACAGAAGCAGATTCCCTCCGCTGCGCTTCTGAATGACAAGCAGAAGGGCAGGCAAAAGACAGAGGCAGATTGCTCCGCTGCGCTCCTGAATGACAAGCAAAAGGTACAGGCGATGGCAAGGCAGAAGCAGATCCTCCCCCGTTCGACTTCGCTCAGGGTCCTGAATGACAAGCAAAGGTAGGGGATGGCAAGGCAGAAGCAGGTTCCCCCCCTTTCGACTTCGCTCAGGGTCCTGAATGACTAGCAAAAGTGCAGGCGAAGGCAGGGGCAAATACAGGGGTCTCTCCGCTACGTGCCGCGCGCTTCGATCGAGATAAGGGGGGTGGATGAACGAGGTCTGGGCTGACTAGGTTGCCAGGGTGCTGGAGATTGGGTGGGTTAGAAGGGGTTGGGCTGGTTGGAGAGGATCTCTTTGCCGCCGGATTCGGCGATGAGGTAGGCGGCGCCGGGGAGCTTGGGGACGTGGTTGGGTTCGGTCCAGAGGAAGACGCGGCGGTCGCCGGTCCAGAGGAGCTGGATGGAGATGTCGTTCTCGAAGATGTGGGGGGCGTCGGGGAAGAAGGAGCCGTACCAGAGGTTGGAGGAGCGGCCGTTGAGGAGGTGGAGGTCGTCTCGGTGGAGGTAGAAGCCGAGGGTGCTGGCGGCCTCGTACTCGCCGTTGATGACGATGAGGTCGGGGAAGCGGGAGCCGGGTGGGCGGAGCTGGGGCTCGACGGCTGCGGCGAGCTGCCGGGAGGTGAGGACGGGGGAGAAGATGCCCAGGCCCTGATGGGCGGCGATGAGGAAGAGGAAAGCGCCGGCGGCGAGGACGAGGTTGGCGGCGTGGGGGCGGAAGTCGCGGCGCAGGCGCCAGCAGAGGAGGGTGGAGGTGAAGAGGGCGATGGAGGTGAGGACCAGAGGCGCGCGGAAGGCTCCCATGGCGCGGGCGTTGAGGTCGAGGAAGTGGCCGAAGGAGAGGGCGTAGTCGGCGGGGTTCTGGCGGAGGAGGATGGCGAGGCCGGCGCTGGGGTTGGGAGCGCGGCTGGTGAGGGCGAAGAAGGCGGCGGCCAGAGAGGCGACCGAGCCGAGGACGAAGAGGACGAGGGCGATGCGTTGGCCGGAGCGGAGGCGGGGGTTGGGGGCGACGTAGGTTGCGGCTTCGTCGGTCTCCTCCTTTAACCAGCCGGCGATGAGGAGGATGAGGGCGGGGAGGGCGGGGAGGACGTAGTACTCCTGCCGGGTGGAGAGCGAGAAGAAGAGGAGGGGGACGGCGGCCCAGAGGCCGAGGAGGAGGCGGGTCTGGTCGAGGGGGGTGAGGGGGTCGGGGGCATTGGAGGGAGAGGGATTGTCCTCGCCTTCGGCGAGTTTGGGGGCGGGCGTTGGCGGCTCTGGCGATGGTTGCTGGAGGTTGGGATGTGTGGCGGGACGGGCGGAATGTGGGGATTCTTTCCCCTTCGCTGTGCTTAGGGTCAGAATGACAGGGGATGGAAGGTGGTGGCTTGGGGGGGAGTGGGCGGGGGCGCTGGGAGAAGCAGATCCCTCCGCTACGCTGCGGGATGACAACCAAAAAGGCAAGCGGGACGACAACCAAAAAGGCAACCGGGATGACAACCAAAAAGGCAAGGTGGATAACAACCAAGGAGGCAAGGTGGTAGTGACGTGCTGCGCTGCGTTGCGCCAGAGTTTGCGGAGGGGGATGGTGGCTAGAGCGTGGGGGAGGAAGGCGCTCCAGGGCATGAGCCAGACGAAGAGGAGGCCGTAGAAGAGGAGGAGGGGGACGGTGTCGTAGTCGCGGGGGACGCGGAGGTTGAGGTAGCGGAGGAGGTGCTCGTTGACGAAGTAGAACCAGGTCCAACCGTGGACGTTGCCGTCGGTGGGGAGGGGGACGGACCAGTGTCCGGACCAGAGCCCGGAGAGACCGGACGGTTGGGCTTGGATGAAGGTGATGGGGGCGGGGTGGCCCTCCGTGGGGTTAGCGCGGGCGGCGAGGATGTGCCAGGGGGCGGCGATGGCGAGGAAGAGGGCGGTGCTGGTGAAGGGGAAGAGGGCGCGGAGGTTGGCGAGGAGGTGGCGCGGGCCGTCGATGGCGAGGAGATGGAGGAGGACGATGGCGATGGGGAAGACGATGCCGATGAGGCCCTTGGTGAGGACGTTGAGGGCGCAGCAGCCGGCGAAGCCGAAGCAGAGGATGCGGCTGGGGGCGGAGCGCTGGGTGTTGCGCCAGTAGAAGAGGAGGGCGAGGGTGATCCAGAGGCAGACGGCGGCGTCGGGGATGGTGATGCGGGTGAAGATGAAGATGCCGAAGGAGGAGAGGGTGATGAGGCTGGCGTAGAGGCCGGCGCGGGTGGAGTCGAAGGCGCGGCGGGCGAAGGCCTCGAGGGCGAGGGCGAGGGCGAGGACGGTAAGGGCGAGGGGGAGGCGGGCGGCGGGGGCGGAGACGCCGAAGAGCTTCATGCTCAAGGCCATGGACCAGTAGAGGAGGGGGGCTTTCTCGAGGTAGCGGATGCCGTTGGCGTAGAGGGTGACCCAGTCGTGGCGAAGGAGCATCTCGCGGGCGACCTCGGCGTGGACGGAGTCGGCGTCGTCGAGGAGTGGGGGGGAGATGAGGGTGAAGCTGGCGTAGAAGAGGAGCCAGAGGGCGAGGGTGAGGAAGCGGTTGCGGTGGGCGCCGGGTTGGGTTTCGCGGGGGAGGGAGAGCATGGGAGAGATTCAGGGTATCGCGGGCTGGGCTGCTGGTGAGCAGCGGCGGACGCGGCGGGTACGCGGCGGTCTGGGGGAGTGATTGCCTGAAGTGGGTGCGACGAGGGAATGCGGAATACAGGAGTCTCTCCGCTTCCCCCTCGGCTGCGCTCGGGGTTCGGTCGAGATGACGGCGGGTTGAGGGCTGCGGGTGGTGGATATGATGGAGGTTGAGCGGCGAGTTGCGGGCGCGGTGTGGAGGGAGCTGATTTGGGCGTGGTGTTGGCGAGTTCGGCTGGGGTGGCTGGGCCGCCGGCGGAGCTGATCTTCGGGGATTGGTATCCGGCGCTGCGGGCAGGGGAGCTGCGGCCGGGCAAGACGGCAAAGGCGATGCTGCTGGGGATCCCGATGCTGCTGGGGCGGAAGAATGATGGGACGATCTTTGCGATGCGGGACCTATGTCCGCACCGGGGGATACCGTTGTCTGCGGGGTGGTTCGATGGCGAGACGGTGCAGTGCAAGTATCACGGGTGGAGGTTTGAGCCGTGCACGGGGCAGTGCCGGGAGATTCCGTCGCTGACGGAGGCGGACAGGCTGGACGCGACGAAGATCTATGCGAGCGCGTTTCCGACCGAGGAGCGGGACGGGTATGCGTGGGTGTATGTTCCGGGGGCGGGGGAGGGCCGGATCAGGCACGAGCTTCCGGGGGCGCCGGAGCTGCCGAAGTTTTCGGAGAGGTTCAGGAGCGCGCATCTGCAGGCCGACCTGCCGTGCAATGTCGATCACGGGATTATCGGGCTGATGGACCCGGCGCATGGGCCCTTTGTGCACCAGGCGTGGTGGTGGCGGTCCCGGGGATCGATTCACGAGAAGACGAAGCACTTCGAGCCGATACCGGACGGGTTTCGGATGAGTTCGCACACGCCGAGCGCGAACTCGGCTCCGTACAAGCTGCTGGGGGTGTACGGCGAGCCGATCACGACGACGATTGACTTCGTGCTGCCGAACCGCAGGGTTGAGACGATCCGTGCCGGTTACAAATGGTTTACGAGCCTAACTACGGTGACCCCGGTTACCGCATCGACATGCCGGATTGACGTGGTCGCAGCCTGGAACGTGTTCTACCGCGTTCCATTTGTAACCAGCATCGCGACATATTTTGGAGCGCGATTCGTGAGGCAGGACCAAGAGACGATGATCGAGCAGGCGGAGGGGCTGCGATCCAACCCCAGCCTGATGCTGATCGATGACGCGGACCAGCCGGCGAAGTGGTATTTCGCATTGAAGCAGGCGCGACTCAAAGGGACGGGGGAGCATCCGCTGAGGGGGCCGGTGGAGCTGCACTGGCGGAGTTGAGCGACGGCGGGGGGAGCGGGAGGAGTCTGGGAGCGGACGCCGATGGCGTCGCGCCCCCGGGTTAAGGAGAGTTAGAAGTTGAGCTTGAAGCCCAGCTGTACCTGACGGGGGATGTTGGACTGGCTGATGGAGACGAATCCGAACTGGTTGCTGGTGGGGTTGGTGTTGGCATTATTTCGGATCGCGGTGTTGGTTACGTTGAAGGTTTCGAAGCGGAACTGGCCGTTATAGCGTTCGGTGACGTTGAACCGTTTGCTGAGGGACAGGTCGGCCGAAGGGGCCCAAGGGTTGCGAATAGAGCCTGACCGGAAGGGGGTGGAGCGCAGATCCAGGTTGGCGCCATTGGTGAGCTTCCAGGCCGGATTCGAGCAGGGGACGAAGCCGTTGTTTGTCGCATTCGGCTGCGACGAGGAGTTGCCGACCGCCTGTTGCACGCAGTTGTTGAAGTAAGTATTGAAGCTCTTGTTGACACCGAGCCGCGGGTCCTGCAGAAGGTACGCCGAGCCGTTCAGGTCGGTGGGCTGGCCGGACTGGATCAGTTCGATGTAGTTGAGCTGCCAACCGCCGATCAGGAGCTCAACAGCGCGATTGCTTTGGCCGGCGAACATCTTTCCGCGGCCAAAGGGAAGCTCGTACACGCCCGAAATAACCAGACGCTGCGGGCGATCGCTCGCCGACAGGTTCTTGAACGGAGCCGCGTCCTGGCTGTTCAGGAAGGACACTGCTTCCAGCGTCTTCGACCAGGTATAGGCGCCGGACAGGGTGAGGCCATGCGAGTAGCGCTTCTCGACCGAGACCTGGGCAGAGTCGTACCAGATCTTGCCGACGGACTCCTGGCCAAAGTTGACGTTGAGGAATTGCGGGTAGGGAAGGAGGAGCTGCTGGCGCGAGACGGTTCCGCCGTTAAGGTTGGTGCCGGGCAGCAGACCCGCAAAGGGATTGGGAACACTCTGGCCGACATACTGAGCTGCGGTGAGAGGTGTGGGAAGCGACGCAGCGGTCTGCCTGGCCTGAGCGATCTGTGCGTTGCTCAACACATTTAGGTTGCGCGCGCCACCCGCCTGGTTGTCATTGGTGTTGATATCCATCGTCCGGCTGCCGACGTACGATGCATCCAGCTTGATGTTGCCGGGAAACTGCTGCTGCATGCCGAACGAATACTGGTGAACGTGGGGGATCTTGCGATCCACGTTGTTGAAGATGATGCTCTGGCCTTCAAAGGTGGAGAGGCCGAGCGAGCTGCCGGTGGGCTTCAAGACGGTCGGGAACGGATTGTTGAGCGGCGGGGCTGCGGCGTTATTGCCGTTTGGCCGGAAGTTATCCGGGGTGGTTCCGCCCGCGATATTGCTGGAGACGAACGCGGTATCCTGCGCGAAACCCTGGGCGGCGCCGAAGGCTGCTTCGGGGAGATAGAAGAGGCCATACCCGCCGCGGAAGATGGTGTCTTTATAGGCGCGGAAGACAGCACCGAAGCGTGGCTGGACGTGTGTGTACGAGGTATTGAACGCCTCTCTCGCGTTGCCGCCGGTTCCGGCGAAGAGCAGGCCGCCGTTGAGGTTGGAACAGGCCGGGCAGACCGCCGAACTTGCAGTCTTGGCGGGGCCGGCGAGTGGAGATGGCGCGTTGAAGGCAAAGCCGCGGTTCTGGCGGTTCTGGCTTTCGGTGGGCGAGCCTTCCACGTCGTAGCGCAGGCCGAGATTGAGCGTCAGGCGCTGCGAGAGCTTCCAGTCATCCTGGACGTACCCCGCGAAGTAGTGCCAGCGATAGAGGAGGCTGGGGGTGAAGGAGAGGATGCCGCCCGAGGGCGCGCCGAGAAGCAGCGAGGCGACGTTGGAGCCCGAGGTGGCCGAGGTGGCTGCGGTCGGATTGGCCTGGGTGAAGTTGGAGTTGAAGGAGAACTGGCCGCCGCCGTAGACGAAGGAGCCGCCGCCGGTGGCGTAGCGGATGTCCCGAAGGTCCGCGCCGATGTGGATGGAGTGCCGACCGAGCACCGCTTCAACGCTGGGCAGGAAGGACGTGATGGTGCTGATGCCAAAGCGCGGATTGCGGGTGCCCACGTCCGAGTAGTTGCCGCCGAGAGAGATGCGGGGCGGAACCGGAACGAAGCGGCTGCTGGAGAAGGCGGACGAGAAGCCGAGCTGGGTATCGTCGAAGCCGGAGACTCGCGAGCGGGCCACGGTCTCGTTGTAACGAGCCACGGCGGCGCGCAAGTCGAGCGTCCAACGGGGGCTGAGCTGGGTGATCGAATCGACCACCGCGTTGTCGTTGGTGCGGCCCAGCGGGTCCTGCGCATCGAGCAGGGGTCCGGCGAAGTTGGTCGCGCCATTATCCACCTGGCTACGACGGTTATGGGCGTAGCGAACGTAGACGCGCTCACGCTGTCCGAAGTTCTGGTCCACGCGACCGATCCAGTTGCGGAAGTGGTCTTCGCTGAGGTTCGCGCCGGTGCTGAAGTTGTTCGCGGTCGCGATGGAGGCGAGCGGGTCGCCACCGGTGGGGGAGAAGTTCGGCAGCGGAAACGCCTGGGCAATCTTGTAGCCGGCGCTTGTCTGCAGACGCGAGAGCGGGATCTTGTTTCCGGGGAACGGATCGCGGATACAGCACTTGCCGGTGGCGTCCAGACGGGTGGTGTAGGGGTCGTAGATGGTGGGCTCGCCGGCGGCGGAGAAGTCGCCGTTGCGCTCGAAGCTGTTGATGGTGGTGGTCAGAGCCGGTGAGGGCGAGGACTCGTGGTAGTTCTCGAAGCCGAAGAGGAAGAAGGTGCGGTCCTTGCCGTTGTACAAGGCGGGGATGCTGAGCGGGCCGGTGAGAGCGAAGCCGTATTGGTCGAGGGTGTGGCCGCCGACGTTCTTGCCCGCGGCATCGACAGCGTATCTGGGCTTGCCGGCCGCCTTTTGCGAGATGCTGTTTGCGTCCAGCTGGTAGCGGCGAATGAAGTCGTAGACGGAGCCGTGGTAGAGATTGGTACCGCTTTTGGTGGTGACGTTGAAGACACCGCCGCCGGTACGGCCGTACTGCGCGTCGTAGAAGTTCGTGACGATTTTGAACTCCTGCGTGGCGTCGACGGTGGGGATGTAGGCGACGTTCTGGTTGGCGTGCGAACGGTCGCCAGCGGTATCGGAGAGAGCGTCATCCGGGGCGCCGTCGATCAGGAAGGCGTTGGTCTGGCGGAGGCCGCCGTTGATTGAGAAATTGGCGTTGTCACCGTTGTCGAATGGGCGCGTAAAGGACGGGTTGCCGGCGAAGACGACTCCGGGAATGAGGTTCGCGAGCTGGAAGGGGTTGCGCCCGTTGAGCGGCAGTTCGGTGACGCGGACGTTGTCGACCAGGCCGCCGCGGACGGCGGAGGTTTCATCGAGCAGAGGGGCGGCGGCGGTGACGGTGACGGTCTCGGAGATCTCGCCGACGGGAAGGGTCAGATCCACCGTGAGTTTGTCACCCACGTGCAGCACGACATTCTGCGTGATGGTTTTGAAGCCCTGCGCCTCGGCCGTGATGGTGTAGTTGCCGGGCACAAGGAAGGGAATGGTGTAGTTGCCACCCTCCGATGCTTTGACCGAGGTTGCGACGGCGGTGGCGAGGTTGCGGGCGGTGACGGTGGCGGTATCGACGGAGCTGCTGCTGACGTCGCGCACTTGCCCGTTCACGGTGGCGCGGGATTCCTGCGCCGAACCCGGATGGCTGCATGCGAGAGAGAGGAGAAGAAGCGCCGGGGAGATGAGCTTGCGAAAGAGACCAGACATAGGACATCCTCATGGGTGATACTGCTGTGACATGGAAGCGAGAGCAGGGATTGCGGAGCGGCTGGTATCGGTTCCAATTTGGCGAGCTCAACAACCATGCTCCCGCGTCCTAAGCTGTGTCAAGAGCTTTTCTCGGGTTAAGCCGGGGGAGTTGTCGAGCGGGAGGCGTCGCACCCTGCGATGCGCAGGAGGACCATGCGCTTCCGCTGGGGCCGGTGCGGGTACGGGCCGGGCGAGTTTTAGATGGATGCGGACTCGAGATTTTTGGGCGCAGACAGGGCTGTGATGGCGTGACGTCACACAGGATCTGTTGCGATTGGGAGGCGTGTTGTTGAGAGTACGAGATGGGCGACGAAGCTTGAACCGCAGGCAGATGATGACGGGCGCGGCGATCGGCCTTGCCATGGCCGCCGTGCCCACGCTGTCGGCAGACGAGATGCCGGAAGAGGTGGGGGCGACCGGAGATCTGGCCTGGAGCGAGGTATTTCCGGGGATATGGAGGGCGCGGCTGGGCGAGCCAGAGGCTTACACCCCGGTGTCTTCGAGGTTGATTCCGCCTGCGCTCGACGGGATGCGCCTGCTGCCGGCCCCGAACTCTCCGCCGATCGGCAAGATCCGCGGCGAGATCACGAACAGGGGATGCATGGTCTACCTTCCGTTGCAGCCGCGGGAGCAGGTGTACGGGTTTGGGCTGCAGCTGCTTTCGTTTGCGCAGCGCGGCAAGAAGAAGACGATCCGGGTGAATGCGGACCCGAAGAACGATACCGGCGACTCGCACGCGCCGGTTCCGTTTTATGTGACCACGCGAGGGTACGGGGTGCTGGTGGACAGCTGCCGCCAGGTCGAGTTTTATTGTGGCGATGCCCGTCCGAAGCCGGTTGCGCGCGCGGACGCAGCCGAGGGGAAGGGGGCGGTGAACACACCGGAGAGCACGCGCAATCTGCCGGCGGATGCGGCGGGCACGATCTCGGTGGAGGTGCCGCGGGCGCGGGGCGTGGACGTGTACGTGTTTGCGGGGCCGGCGATGCTGCAGGCGGTGCAGCGGTACAACCTGTTCTCAGGCGGCGGTGTGGCTCCGCCGACGTGGGGGCTGGGTTTCTGGTACCGGGCGGAGGGCCAGGCGAGCGATGGTGGCGTATTGAAGCTGGCGAGGGAGTTTCGGGAGCGCAACATCCCGTGCGATGTGATGGGACTCGAACCGGGGTGGCAGACGCATGCGTACTCCTGCTCGTTTCGATGGGATCCGGTGCGGTTCCCCATGCCGAAGGCGTTTGTGGAGGAGATGACGAAGCTTGGCTTCAGGACGAACATTTGGGAGCACGCGTTTACGCACCCGACCTCACCGCTGTTTGAGTCGCTGCTGCTCTACACGGGCGATTACGGTGTGTGGGGCGGCCTGGTTCCGGACTTCGCGGGCGAGGCTGCGCGGAAGGTTTTCGGAGACTTCCACGGCAAGAACCTGATCGACCTGGGCGTCTCGGGCTTCAAGCTGGATGAGTGCGATGGATCGGATAACACAGGGGGATGGTCGTATCCGGATATGAGCCGGTTCCCGTCGGGCATTGACGGAGAGCAGATGCACAGCGTCTTCGGCCTGCGATACCAGCACGCCATCTGGAAGCAGTTTCTGGATCGGGGGAGGCCGACTTACGGCCTTGTGCGGTCGAGTGGAGCGCTGGCCGCGCCGTATCCTTTTGTGCTGTACAGCGACCTTTACGATCACCGGCAGTTTATCCGGGCGCTGGTGAACTCGGGGTTCGCGGGGTTGCTGTGGTGCCCCGAGGTGCGGGATGCCAGCACCGGGGAGGACCTTATCCGGCGTCTGCAGAGCGTGGTGTTTTCGCCGCTGGCGATGGTGAATGCGTGGTACATCAAGAATCCACCGTGGAAGCAGATCGACCGCCTCAAGAACAATGCGGGCGAGTTCGCGGGGGGTTGGGAGGCGCTTGAGGAGCGATGCCGCGGCATCATCGGATGGCGGATGCAGCTGGCGCCGTATCTCCGATCCGCGTTTGAGCGGTACGCCGCGGATGGAACGCCGCCGTTTCGCGCGCCCATCCTGGACTACCCGGAAGACGCGTCGCTGGTGGTTGTCGACGACGAGTACATGGTTGGAGACCGGATGCTGGTGGCGCCGCTGTTCGCGGGCGAAGCTGAGCGGAAGATCACCCTGCCGAGTGGGCTGTGGCACGACTTCTGGACGGGAGCGGAGGTGCCAGGTGGGAGGAGTTTCATGGCGCCCTCCAGCACGGAGAAGATACCGGTATTCGTGAAGGGCGGGTCGGTGTTTCCGGTGGCTGCGATCGGCGCTTCGACGGAGGCGGCGAGCAGCAGGGAGTTGACGGTGCGGGTGTACGGGGATGGGTCCTTGCCGTGGCGATTGCAAGGGAGGCCGGGGACGGAGCTGGAGCTTCGCTGGGATGCGAAAGCGCGCCGGGGCACGGTGAAGCAATCACCCGGCGCGGCGCACGGGCTCAGCATCTCCGGCTGGCAGCAGATGGGTGGAGCACACGTGTGAGGCGGGAGAACTGCCGCGAGAGAGGCGGCGTCAGGTGCAGCCGCAGGAGGCGCGGCGCACCAGATCGACCTTGAGGGTGATCATCTCGCTGCCGTTGCTGCCGGCCTCCATCTGCTGGAAGAGGAGTTCGGCGGCGCGGGTCGCGATCTGGGTGACGGGCTGGCGGATGACGCTGATGGGCGGGTCGAGAGCATCGGCGAGTTCGAAGTCGTCGTAGCCGAGAAGCGCGACCTGACCGGGGATGCGCAGACCGAGTTTGCGCAGGATCTTGTACACGTGGATGGTGGTCGAGTTCTTGGTCGAGAAGATCGCATCGACCGGCGACGGGCCGGCGAGGTGCGCGAGAACGGCTGCCTCCGCCGAGGCGTAGTCGTGGATCTGGAGATTGGCGAGGTAGGGCAGACCGGCTCTGCGGATGACGTCGCGATGGCCTTGAGAGCGCTTTTTGCTGGTGAACAGCGCTGGATCTCCGCCCAGGCAGAGGATGCGTTGGTAGCCGTGTTCGACGAGGTGCTCGGTTGCGGTCTTTGCCCCGGCATAGTTATCGCCGAGGACGGTGGCGATGGGTGCGCCGGCGATGGGGCGATCGAAGCAGATGGCGGGAAAGCCGGTCTGGTCGAAGAGCGTGCTGTCGGTGTCGCTGGATGGAACGAGGATGAGGCCGTCGATGCGCCGCTGGATGAGGGTGATCATCTGCGCGCGTTCGTTGCGCGGATCGTTATCGGAGGTGGCGAGGAGGACGAGGCAGCCGTTGGCCCGCGCCACATCCTGGATGGCGGCGGCGGCGCTCGAGAAGAAAGGATCGGCGACGCTGGGGACGATGAGGCCGATGGTCTTGGATCGCGCTCCCTTGAGACTTCGCGCGGCGTGGCTGGGGTGGTAGCCGAGCTCCTGGATGACGGCGTTGACGGACGCGAGGGTCTTTGGGCTCACGTTGCGGCCGCCGTTAATGACGCGCGAGACGGTGGCGGCGCCGACGCCTGCCCTGCGGGCGACATCCTGGAGAGCAGGGACGAGCTTTTCGGATTTTGCGCGGGTGGCCATTGTTGGACGAGATCTGCTTCTCGCAGAATACTTGGTGGCTGTTCCCGCGCCAGACTTGTTTTGTGGTTGTGCCGAGGGCGGCGGGGATGCGAAAGGGGTTTTGCTGGAGGCCCGAACATTCTTGACACCCCTCACCCCCCGGAGTAGAGTTCGCTTGTTCCCTGGCTGGAACCGATACCATCCTGCATCCGAGCTGCATTAAAGACGAGCGGGTAAGCTGTCGCATGAGGGAATGATGAGCGGTCAAGAATATGGGAGGGCAATGGATGCCGGTCGAGGGAGCGCGATCAAGAACGGCGGGGCTTCGCGGTGTTTCAAAGCAGCTGACGCGTTCCTTGTTCTGACTGCGATCGCCTGTCTTGGCTCTGTTCTTGGCTCTGTGATGTTGCTTGCCCAGGGACCGGGGGAGCGGCGGGCGCCAACGCCGCGGAGGTCTGCTTCGACGGTTGGGCAGACGCAGCAGACGGGAGTCCAGAAGGCGCCGGTTCCACCGCAGACGGAGCAGCAGCGGGCGAAAGACCAGCCCTTACCGGCGAAGGACCAGCCCTTGCCGGCGTGGACGGCCGCGGCCCATGAACTTCGGCTGCACCTGATCGGGAACGCGCATGTGGACGCGGTCTGGCTGTGGCCGTGGGTGGAGGCGGACGCGGTCGTGCACAGCACGTTTCAGGCCGCGCTGGATCGCATGAACGAGGATCCTGATGTGGCGATGACGACGAGTTCGTCACAGTTTTACGCGTGGGTGGCGGAGACCGATCCGGAGCTGCTGGCGGCGATTCGCAAGCGGGTGGAGGAGGGGCGCTGGGACCTGGTCGGCGGATGGTGGGTGGAGCCGGACGTCAACATGCCGAGTGGGGAGGCGCTTGCGCGGCAGGGCTTGTACGGGCAGCGCACGCTGGAACGGCTGTTTGGACGAATGGCCACGACCGGCTACAACCCCGATTCGTTCGGGCACCCGGGCAGCCTGCCCCAGATCCTGAAGCTGCAGGGGATGAGCAATTACGTCTTTATGCGGCCGGGTCCGACGGAAAAGACGCTGCCGGAGAGCCTCTTCTGGTGGCAGGGCATCGATGGCACGCGCGCGCTCACGTTTCGCATTCCGGTTGCGTATAACACCGACAAATCCGTCGACCTGCACATGCGCCGGGTGGTGGATCTGTTTGCCGAGCAGCCAGTGAAGACGGCGATGGAGTTTTTCGGGGTGGGGGATCACGGCGGCGGGCCGACCCGGGCGAGCATGCGCGATATCCGGGCGATCCAGTCGCAGCCGGGTGCGCCGAAGGTGCTGTACAGCACGCCGGACCGGTACTTCACCGAAGTGCGCCAGTCGCTGCCGGCGGATCTCGCGGTGGTGAAGGACGACCTGCAACATCACTCGGTGGGCTGCTACACGGCGGGCTCCGAGATCAAGAAGGGCAATCGCACGTCGGAGGCTGCGCTGGTGACGGCGGAGAAGCTTGCGGCGATCGGATCGGCTGCGTGGGGAGCGGCTTACCCGAAGGCGGATTTCACGGCGGCGTGGGAGCGGGTTCTGTTTCTTCAGTTTCACGACAGCCTTGCCGGAACGACGCTTCCCGAGCACTTTGAATCGGCACGCGAGGGCTATGGCCGGGCCCTGGATACGGCGCATCAGGCGATGGACAAGACGGCGCTGCGACTGGCGTGGCAGGTGCCGGCGACCGATCCCGAGTCGCAGTATCTGGTGGTCTTCAATCCCAACGGCTGGAGTGCGAAGGAGAACATCGAATACGACCTGGCGTGGGACCGTAAAGCACCCAGCCGGGTAGAGGACGAACAGGGCAGGCCGGTCTCGTTTCAGTGGACCGATCCAACGACGGCAGTGCAGGGACGGGCGAGGCTGGTGGCGCAGGTGGAGGTGCCGGCGTTTGGGTACCGGCAGATCCGGCTGCGAAAGGATGCGGCGGGCGCCCCGGGGCAGCAGGGGAGCGCGGCTGGAGCTGTGAGCGCCGCTGGAAGTATAAGGGCGACAGGGGATGTGCTGGAGAACGAGCATCTGCGGGTGAGCTTCTCCCCCGATGGGACCCTCGGGATCTTCGACAAGGACGCCGGCAAGGAGGTCTTCAAGGGGGGACAGACCGGGGCGCGGGCGGTGGTCCTGAACGACACCAGCGATACCTGGAGCCACCATGTGGTGGCGTACACGGACGAGATTGGAGCTTTCCAGCAGAAGGAGCGGAAGGTGGTTGAAGATGGACCGATGCGCGCCCGGGTACGCGTCCGATCGGCCTACGGGGCGTCCACGCTGACGACCGACTGGATCCTTTACGCGGGCAGCCGGGATCTGGAGGCGCGTGTGTCCCTGGACTGGCACGAGCATTTGAAGATGCTGAGGTATTCGTTTCCGGTCGACGTCGCGGCTCCGCAGGCGACGTACGAGATCCCTTACGGGGCGATGGCGCGAGGGAACAAGGGCGATGAGGATCCGGGCCAGCGATGGATCGATGTGAGTGGAAGCCGGGCTGGCAAGCCTTATGGCCTGGCGGTCGTCAACGATGCGAAGTACGGCTACAGTGTTCTGGGCGGTGACATGCGGGTATCGATCGTGCGCAGTCCGGTGTACGCACATCATGAGCCGTATGTGCTCGACCCGAAGCGGGACTACCCATGGATGGATCAGGGAGTGCAGACCTTTCGCATGGTGCTGATGCCGCATGCGGGCTCATGGCAGAGCTCGGGCGTGACGCATGTCGCGGAGGAACTGGTCTCGCCGGCGCCGGTGATCTACCAAGGTATTCACGGCGGGCAGGGTAGCCGCAACGGGCAGGGCGTTTCGAACGGGGGTCGCGCGCAGTCGGACTCTTTTCTTTCCGTGGATGCGAGCGATGTTGTGATCTCGACGGTGAAGCAGGCGGAGGATGGCGACGACATTATCGTGCGCGCCTATGAGGCGGAGGGAAGGCCTGCGCGGGCGACGGTGGATCTGCGGTTTGCGAAGACGCGCTGGAGCGGCGAGTTCCGGCCGTATGAGATCAAGACGTTGCGCGTGAGCTCGCATGGGGGAACGGTCTCAGAGGTGAATCTGCTTGAGCGCTGAGTTTGACGGAGGTACGGTCTACGACTCAGGGTCGGTCTATGCCGCCTCGGAGACGATTTATGCCGGGGTGGACATCGGTGGAACCAAGACCGCGGTGGTTCTTTCGAGCAGGCCGCCGGAGGTGCTTTCGCGAGTTGAGTTTGCCACGTTGCCCGAACGGGGACCTGAGCAGGCGATCGAGAAGATCAAGGCTGCTGTGGGCGAGTCGCTCCAATCGCTCGGCCTGAGTCGGCCGGAGCTTCGCGGTGTCGGTGTGAGCTGTGGCGGGCCGTTGAACCGCCGGGCCGGGGTGATCCAGAGTCCGCCGAATCTGCCGACGTGGGTGGATGTGCCGATCAAGGATCTGCTGGAGCGGGAGTTCCGGGTTCCGTGCCGGGTTGAGAACGATGCAAATGCGGGGGCGATCGCGGAGCACCGCTATGGGGCCGGGGTGGGATCGAGCAACATGGTGTTTTTGACGATGGGTACCGGCCTGGGCGCCGGGATTATCATCAACGGCCGGCTTTACTACGGGGCCTCCGACATGGCGGGAGAGATCGGTCATGTCCGGCTGACTCGATCCGGCCCTGCGGGCTACAACAAAGTCGGGTCGGCGGAGGGCTGGGCCAGCGGGCAGGGGATGGCCGAGCGCGCGATGCGGGTAGTTCGGGCGGCGACGCGAAGGGGCGAGCCGACGTCGCTTTCGAGCCGCCTCGAAAAGGGGATTTTGACCGCCAAGGATGTGGGCCTGGCCGCCGCGGAGGGGGACGCGGTAGCCAGACGGATTGTTGAGGCGACGGGACGGAAGCTGGGGGACGCGCTGGCGGTCCTGGTGGACGTGCTGAACCCGGAACGGATCGTGATTGGCGGCCTGGCGATTCGCCTGGGGGAATCGCTGCTAGCGCCGGCGCGCGAGGCTCTGCGGAGAGAGGCTTTGAGTGCCTCGGCCGAGGCGTGCACCGTGGTTTGCGCGTTGTTGGGCGAGAGGATCGGGGACGTGGCCGCGATCTGCGTTGCCATGAGCTTCGAGACGGAGGCGCGCAGTGAACCGGCGGGGGAGATGCGGCACGCGCTGGCTGGCTGACCGGACATTGTCCGCGTTGGGCGCAAGGGAGCTTGAGAGGACGAGATGATCTCCAGAAGAAGGTTTCTCAGTGCACTTCCCGCGGCGTCGGTGTGCAGCCTTGGGGCGGCGGGCGGCGTTCCTGTCGCCGGTGCCGAAGATGGTACGGGCGAAAGTTCGGCAAGGGCGACGAAGGCGGTTGGGTCGCATCCGGTGAGTCAGAACGTGAAGCTGCGCATCGGTACGGGAGGTCATGGCCATACCTACCCGGGGGCGACGGTTCCGTTCGGCATGGTGCAGCTCAGTCCTGACACGTACAACGACGATTGGGACTGGAGCTCCGGGTACCACGCGTCGGATGAGTCGTTGATGGGCTTCAGCCACACGCACCTGAGTGGGACGGGCATAGGCGACATGCTGGACGTGCTAGTGATGCCGGGCACGGGCTGGGAGCACACGATGCCTTCGAGCCGGGACACACCGGAACGGGGTTATCGCTCGCGGTTTTCGCATGACGACGAGATCGCGGCGCCCGGATATTATTCCGTGGTTCTGCGCGACTACAGGATTCGAGCCGAGCTGAGCGCGACGACGCGGGCGGGGATTCACCGCTATACCTTTCCGAAGAGCGACAGGAGCCACTTCATCGTGGACTTCGCGCATGCTTACCACCAGGACGAGAAGAACAGAGCGGCGATGTGGGCGAAGCTTAAGATCATCGGCAACGACACGATCGTCGGCGCGCGAGGCGTCCATCGCTGGGCAAGGGAGCGCGAGATCTACTTTGCGATGAAGTTCTCGAAGCCCTTTGCGCGGGCGGAGATCGTTGCCGGAGGAACGAGACTCGAACCGGCGCAGAAGGAGTCGGACGACAGGACGATCAAGTGCCTGCTGCACTACGCCACCGCGGACGGAGAGGCGATCCTGGTGAAGACCGGGATCTCGGGCGTCAGCATCGAGGGGCGATGGCGAATCTGGAGGCCGAGATACCCGGGTGGGATTTCGAGAAGGTCCGCGCCGATGCGGCCGATGCGTGGGAGCGCGAGCTTTCGCGGGTTGAGATCGAGGGCGGCTCCGAGAAGCAGAGGCAGATCTTTTACACGTCGCTCTACCACACGCTGGTTGCGCCCACGATCTTCGACGATGTGGACGGCAGGTACAGGGGCATGGATGGAAAGGTGCACACGCTGAAGCAGGGCGAGCACAACTACAGCACGTTTTCGTTGTGGGATACTTACCGGGCGGCGCACCCGCTGTACACGTTGGTGCAGCCGGACCGTGTTCCGAGCATGGTGAACTGCCTGATCCGCATGGCGCACGAGAGCCCGGCGGGGCTGCCGATATGGCCGCTGCAGGCGAAGGAGACGTTCTGCATGACGGGGTACCACTCCGTGGTGGTGATTGCGGAGGCGGTCAACAAGGGCTTCCCCGGGCTGGAGGCGCAGAGCGCCTACGAGGCCATGCGCAGGCGCGTGATGGATGAGGATTACCGTGGATTGGCGCTCTACCGTAAGTACGGCTACATCCCGGCCGACCTGCAGGATGAATCGATTGGCCGGGGAATGGACTATGCGTACGACGATTGGGCGGTTGCGCAGGTTGCGCGGGCGCTTGGCCACACGGACGATGCGAACCTGTTGGTGAAGCGGGCGCGGAACTACAAGAACTTCTACGATCCGAGGGTGAGGTTCATGCGGCCACGGCTGGCCAATGGAGAGTTCGCGGAGCCGTTCGTTCCGAGCCAGACAAGGTACTCGAAGGCATGGCCGGACTACACGGAGTCGAATGCGTGGCAGGCGACGTTTGCTGTCCAGCACGATCCGAAGGGGCTGGCGGAGCTGATGGGCGGACCGGCGCAGCTGGTGGTGAAGCTGGATGAACTGTTCCACGCGGACCCGACGCTTCCGGAAAATGCGGCGAAGGATATCGCCGGACTGGTTGGGCAATACGCGCACGGCAATGAGCCCAGTCACCACATCGCGTATCTGTATGTCTACGGCGGAGCGCCGTATAAGACACAGGAGCGAGTGGCCGATCTGCTCGACCGGATGTACGACAACCAGCCGGATGGGCTGGCCGGCAATGAAGACTGCGGGCAGATGTCGGCGTGGTATTGCATGAGCGCGATGGGGTTCTACCCGGTCGATCCGGTGAGTGGGATTTACGTGCTGGGTACACCGCTGTTCGACCGGGTGACAATTTACGCGGCTGGTGGAAGGCCGTTCGTGGTGGAGGCGAAGCGATCCTCTCCCGAGGCGATTTATATCGAATCCGCGACACTGAACGGCAAGGCGCTCGATCGCGCGTGGTTCCGGCACAGGGATGTGGTGGAGGGTGGGCGCCTGGTGCTCCAGCTGTCCGCGAAACCGAACAGGGAGTTTGGCAGCAGACCGGGCGATGCGCCCCCATCCATGACCGCGTAAGCCGGGATGTGGAGCGCGTGGCTACCCGTGCACGCTCTCGGCGATTACCTGGTCATAGGCACGGCGCGCGTGGTCGTAGGCGGCGGCCGCGGCTGCGAGTTCTGCCGGCCGGATGCGCTGGGATTTCTGCGCCCAGCACGCATCCACCGCCTCGCGGCACCATTTGGCGCTTCGCTTCGACGCCCGGAGTGGACGGGCGTCGACGGTGACGAAGACGGGACTGGTGTGGACGGAGGGGAAGATGCGCAGGGCGATCCAGCTGGTGTGGGGGATCGGCGCGTCGAAGCGGACGGGATGGAGGGCGCCGTCGGCTTCGATCTCGATGGTTTGGACCGAGATGCCGTTGACGATCAGCTCGACCGGGACCTTGCGCGAGGCGCCGAGGCGGGCGCGCTCCAGATGCCAGTACGGCTTGTCGTAGGGCGAGCTCCGTTGAATGGCACGGGTGGTCTCGGTGATCGCCGGCTCGAGACGAGCACAGACCCGGGCGGTCACCTGTACGGTCTGGTTGGGGGCTGCGTGGTTTACCGAGATGTTGTCCGAGGTCGAGGTTTGCCCGTTGTGGGTCAGCGCGAGATCGAAGACGTGGCTGCGGCCGTCGCCGATGTAGGAGCGGCCGCGCCGGAGGCCTTCGACCCACCGGCTGTAGCCCTCGTCGCCGGCCGGGGGAGATTGGAGTTGGACGTAGGAGCGGCCGCCTCCGACACGATCGTCGGTGATGCAGGGGAAGTCCGTCTCGCCGGCGAAGGCCGAGCGGAAGCCGCAGTTCAGGGTGTGGTACCAGACGTTGAGTTCGACGAAGGGCATGGTATCGCAGCCGGAGAGGAAGTCGACGGCATCCTCGTGGGTGATATCGACGAGGAACTCGTTGGCTCCGCTGCTATCGAACGGAGGGATGAGGAAGTTCGGCAGATCCGTGGTGGGGACGACGAGGCCGTGCCCGGAGTGGGCGTATCCGATGATGGCTCCCTGGGCCCTGGCCCAGCGCAGGATCGGCAGGTTCCAGCTCGGCCATTGATCGATGGTTGCGGCTCCGGGATAGATCTGTTCCTTGAGGCGCAGCAGAACCAGGTGACCGCAGTGGCTGGAGGGGAATCCGGAGACCTCGACGTCGTACCGCATGGTCGCTGACCCGGCCGTGGCGTGGGGCGGGCTGGAAGGCGCCGGCATGGGCATGTCGTGATGGTGTGACTTGGCGGCTACGTCGCTTGCTAGGTCGCCGGGTTTCTCGACATGGCCACGAAAGAATTGTTTCTGATACTCGAAGCCTGGCCCCCAGTTGAGGACGTCTCCGAGATCGAGCGCTTCGCCCTCCACCTGGCGAAACATGACCTCGGGCGTGACGCCCTCGGTGGGGCTCTCGTAGTGCGAGCAGCCGGCGGCGTGGATATGGGTATCGCCAGAGTAGAAGCCGAAGCTGGCGGGGTTGATCCAGCGCTCGAGCGCAAAGGCGAGAGGCGGGGTCTGCTCGGCGACGGTGACGGATGTTCTGGTGCGGAGGTACTCCGGCCCACGCCCCGCCTCGATGGTGTATTGGCCGGTGGGCAGGTGGAGGATCTCGCCATCGCGGCGATAGATCTGCCGCTCGAACCACAGGTCGGGGAGATCGCGCTTGCTCTGCGGGGGATAGATCCGCTGCAGGGCGTCGGTTATCAGCAGAGAGGCGGTTGCAGGGGAGCCGTCCGCATCGCGGATGTGGAGATGCACCTGGTTCGCGGGCATGCACTCGAACAGGATGGGAAGGGTGCTCCGGAAGCCGAGATCCTGCTCGCCGTACCCGGCATCGGCCACGAGCGATGCCTCTCTCTGTCCGCGGTCGCGGCTGTAGAGCTGCAGGATGCGGTATTCCAAGGCGAGGCCGGAGAGGGTTGGCTGGAGCGGCGGCAGATCCCAGGTGTCGATGGCGAGCCAGCGCTTGCGGGACTCGACGGAATCGACCGCGCCGTTGGTGAAGTCGTGGACACCGGTGATGGCGAGAGAGGACCTGCGTCCGACTGGAAGGGCTTGCGGCGACCGTATTTTGAGCGTGGCGGTGTCTGCGGCGAGGTTGGTCACCTTCACGAGGAAGCTGCGCCAGCCTTGCTCGATGAGGCGGGCGGGCGCCTGGCCACGGCTGACGCTGATGCGGCTTTCGGGATTCACAAGCACGTTCATCAGAACGTGTCTGTCGAGACACTGTTGGATGGTTTCGAGTGCCGCTGCTTCGTCCTTCCGGGCGAGTGCGGCGTGGATCTGGGAGAGGTCGGCGGCGGGCAAGGGCTCGCCGATGAGATCGAGGGCCGCGAGCAGGCGGGTGACCTGCGCGGCGAAGGGCTGGAAGGCGACCTGGACGGTCTCGGCGAGGAGGATCTTCGGATGGTAGAGGAGAACGAGTCCCGCGCCGGCAGTGCGGATCGCGGCTTTATGGAAGTCTCTTCGCGTGATGCGCATTCTGTTCCCTGAACCTCTGGACAACGCCGGGATGGGGAGCTGTACCGCGAACCGCTTCGGCTCCCGCTTCTCTCGCGTGAATTCCAGTTTAGCAATTCGGTGCGTCTGCCCAGGACGTCACCGACGAGCTTAAGGACACGGGGGACGTCTTACATAGGGTTATATAGTGGGCAGTTCTGGAGGCATTTGCGATGCGTGTGGGCCGGCTTTGGATCGCGGTAGTGACGTCGCTGGCCGTGAGCGTGCCGTTGGGGGCGTGGGGACAGGGCTGTGCGCCGACCGGCCCTATGAGCGGGATGAAGGTGGGTGGAGAGCCGGTGCAGGCGGCGGCGAGGCCGGTGCGGATGGAGGGGATCGGGAATGCGACGATTGAGATCACGACTTCGAATCCGGAGGCCCGAGCCTGGTTTACCCAGGGACTGAACCTGCTGCATGATTTCTGGGATTACGAGTCGGAGCGGGCGTTCCGGGAGAGTGTGCGGCTGGATCCGGGGTGTGCGATGTGCTGGTGGGGGCTGGCCGAGGCGCAGCAGTTTCGGGGTGAGGACTCCGCCGCGGCGAAGGTGGCGCTGAAGAGGGCGAAGGATTTAGAGAAGAAGGCGAGACCGGCGGAGCGGCTATATATCGAGGCTTCGGTGCAGGAGGGGGTGGCGCGGGAGCGGGAGGGCAAGGCTGGCGGTAAGGAAGAGGCGGCCGCAGCCGATAAGGGGGGTAAGGAGGCCAAGGCCGCCCGGGAGGCCCGGGAGGACAAAGAGTTCAAAGAATCCAAGGCGACGGGGACGCTGCGAAAGCTGGTGGCGATGCGACCGGAGGAGGTAGAGGCCCGGGTGTTCTTGGCGGAGTCGCTGATGAACGGCTTCCATGAGGATGGGACACCGAAGGCAGGGACGGCAGCGGGACAGGCGGTGCTGCGCGAGGTGCTGGCGGCGCATCCGGAGGATTCGGCGGCGAACCATTACTGGATTCATGCGGTGGAGCCGGGGAATCATCCGGAGCTGGCGCTTGAGAGTGCGCGGAAGCTAGGGGGAGATGGCGCCGGCGAGCGGGCATATGGTGCATATGCCGGGACACATCTTCTACCGGACGGGGGATTACGGGGCGGCGGGAGCTTCGTTTGAGCGGTCGATGGCGGTGGATGAGGCTTATATGCGCGAACAGCATGTGGCGGTGGATCACGACTGGAATTATGTCCACAACATGATGTACCTGATCGCGGACCTACTGGAAGAGGGCCGGGTGGCGGAGGCGACGACGGTTTCGGCCAAGCTGAATGGAGCGCGCGGGGAGACGGCGGCGACGCTCTACCGGTTTAGCACCCGGGATGGATTGACGCGGCTGAACGTGGCGCTGCCGGTGGTGTTGCGCGGGGGTGAGTGGGCGCGGGCGGCGGCGATGCTGGAAGGGAGTAAGCCGGACGCGAGATTGGCGACGATGATCTGGCTGCGGGGGGCGCTGCTGGACTATGTGCAGGGGATGGCCGCGCTCGAGGCAGGCGATGGGCCGAGGGCGGCGAAGTATCGGGAGGCTCTCGATGCGGCGATAAAGGTCGAGCCAGCCGAAAAGGGCATGGCGGGCATGGGACATCCAATGCCGGCCATGGCTTCGGGGGACAGCAAGGATCTGGCCATGAAGCCGGTGCGGAGCTTTATGGATGTGGCGGCGACAGAGCTGCGCGGGTCGGAACTGATGGCGGAGGGTAAACGGGCGGAGGCGGATGCCGCGTTTGGGAGAGCGGCGGAGGCGGAGAGAGCTCTGGGATACCACGAGCCGCCGAATTATATTCGCCCCGTGGAGGAGACGCGGGGGGATGCGTTGATGCGGGCGGGGCGGTACGCGGAGGCGAAGGCGGCGTATGAGAGTGCGCTGAAGGAGCGGCCAAACTCGGGGTATCCGCTGTACGGGATTGCCCGGGCGGAGGCGGCGGCGGGTGATGAGGCGGGGGCGAGGGCTGCCTTTGGGAAGATGCTTGCGGCTTGGAAGGGTGCGGATGCGGGTTTGCCGCAGGTGGTGGCGGCGCGGGGGTGGATCGCGGCGCATGGGGCGGGGGCGACGGGTGGGGCGCAGTAGGAGTGGGTGCGCCCCGAGATGACGAGAAAGGGCAGCGGCAAAGAGCTGGCGTAGTGGCGGTGTGAAGCGCGGGGTAGAGAAGCAGGTTTCTCGCGTTGCTCGGAGTAACGGCAAGAGAGGCAGCGGCAAGGACAACGGCCAAGGCGGCAGCAGGGGCAACAGCCAACACAGGGGGGCTTCCCTTCGGCAAGCTCAGGGCCAGGATGAGGGTGGGAGACTGGAGACGTCGAGATGACAGGCGCTGATTCCTGCCATGCGGTCCCGCGCGGGTCCGGAAGCGATATTCTGGACGTAACCACTCCTCAAGACGGGAACCTCAAAGCATGGAATTTCACGTATCGCGGGCTGTACGAGAGAAGTATGGCGTCGATGAGCTGCTGTTTTCCTATTCGGGCAATGTCGTATTTGGGAACATCTCGGCGAGCCGAAAGCTGGCGAAACGGATCAACGACGTTCGGGAGGCGAGCGGCGAAGAGGGTACCGTCCATGGCGGAGCTCTGTTTGCGATGGGTCTGATCGACGAACTGAGCCATGCGATGGTGGCGAAGTATCGGGCGGAGGTGGACCCGGAGGTGGTGCGCGAGGCGCTGCGCTGGTTTGAGGCGAACCGGGAGAGCTCTGCGGTGGAGGATCTACTGCTCCGTTTTACGGAGCGGTTTCCGAATGTGGCGGTGTACCGGGGCGAGAAGGCGGCTGACGAGTGGCTGGTTGAGTCGACGGAGGGGAGGGGGAACCGGGAGGTGGCGACCGAGGAGCTGTTGCTGCTTTGGCTGGCGAATACGAACCCGGCGTTTATGCCGTTTCGCGAGTTGTTCGATGACCGGGAGTTGAAGCAGGGGACGATCTACAGCGATGTGCTGACAGATTTTGGCCAATACCTTGCGACGCGGCCACGGTTCGGGGCGGAAGGTTCGCTCCTGGACGTGCTGAGGGCGCCGATGCTGGCGTCGCCGGACTCGCTGATTGGGCAGCTGGCGTATATCCGGGAGAACTGGGTGGAGCATCTGGGCGAGGATCTGCGACGGGTTCTGCTGGCGACGGACATCCTGAACGAGGAGGAGATAGCGATCTGGATGCAGTTTCATCCGCTTGGCTCGCGTCGGGGCCAGCATGGGGGGAGGGGCGGCGAAGGGCGGGGCAGCGAGGGATTTGCCGGGGATGAATTCGTCGGGTTTGGGGTGGGTGCGGGTGGGCGCGGGGGAAGACAGGAGCAGAAGCCGCTGAACGAGTACGAGGCCTTCAGTCCAGACCAGGACTGGATGCCGACGGTGGTGCTGGTGGCGAAGAGCACCTATGTGTGGCTGGAGCAGCTTTCGCAGAAGTATGGCCGGCACATCTATCGGTTGGATCAGATTCCGGACGAGGAGATGGCGCTGCTGGCGAGTCGCGGGATCAACGGATTGTGGCTGATCGGGTTGTGGGAGCGGAGTGTGGCGTCGCAGACGATCAAGCGGCTGCGCGGGCAGCATGACGCGGTGGCGTCGGCGTACTCCTTGAAGGACTACCGGATCGCGGATGACCTGGGGGGGACGGCGGCGTACGAGGATCTGCGCAACCGTGCTGGAGCGGCTGGAATACGGTTGGCGAGCGACATGGTTCCGAACCACATGGGCATCGATTCGACGTGGGTGACCGAGCATCCGGAGTGGTTTTTGTCGCGATCGGAGCCGCCGTTTCCGGTGTACACGTATGAGGGTCCGGACCTGTCGACGGAGAGCCGCTTCGAGATCAAGATCGAGGATCACTACTACGAGCAGACGGACGCGGCGGTGACGTTTCGGCTGAAGGAGCGAAACAGCGGATGGACGCAATACGTGTACCACGGCAATGACGGGACGACATTTGCTTGGAACGATACGGCGCAGCTGGACTACTCGAAGGCGAACGTGCGCGAGCAGGTGGTCCAGACGATCTTGAGTGTGGCCCGGCTGTTTCCGATCATTCGTTTCGACGCGGCGATGACGCTGGCGAAGAAGCATGTGCAGCGGCTGTGGTTTCCGCTGCCGGGGGCGGGCGGATCGATTCCGTCGCGGGCCGAGGACGCGATGAGCCAGGAGGAGTTCGACGGGCTGATGCCGAATGAATTCTGGCGCGAGGTGGTGGACCGGGTGGCGGTGGAGGTGCCGGGAACGCTGCTGCTGGCGGAGGCGTTCTGGCTGCTGGAAGGGTATTTTGTTCGAACGCTGGGGATGCATCGCGTGTACAACTCCGCCTTCATGAATATGCTGCGTGACGAGGAGAACGCGAAATATCGGTCGTACCTGAAGAAGACGATCGAGTTCGACCCGGACATCCTGAAGCGGTATGTGAACTTCATGAGCAATCCGGATGAGCGGACGGCGATCGACCAGTTCGGGACGGGGGACAAGTATTTCGGCGTGAGCACCTTGCTGGCGACGCTGCCGGGGCTGCCGATGTTCGGGCACGGGCAGATCGAGGGCTACACCGAGAAGTACGGCATGGAGTACAAGCAGGCGCGGATGCAGGAGTACCCGAATGAGGAGCTGGTGGGGCGGCACCAGAGGGAGATTGCTCCGCTGCTGAAGCGGCGATGGGCGTTTGCGGAGAGCGACAGCTTTGTGTTGTATGACTTCTGGGCGGCGGGCGGCGGTGTGGACGAGAACGTGTTTGCGTACTCGAACCTGTCGTGGGGCGAGCGGTCGCTGGTGCTCTACAACAATGTATACGGAAGCACGCGTGGAACGGTGCACACGTCGGCCGCATCGATGGACAAGGCGACGGGAACGCTTCGGCAGCGGAGCCTGCTGGACGCGATGCAGCTGCCTTCGGGCGACTCGGCGATTCTGGCGTACAAGGACACGACAAGCGGGCTCGAATATCTACGACGTGCGGGAGGTCTGCGAGACGAGGGTTTCACGGTCGACCTACGCGGATATCAGTACGTGGTGCTGCAGCAGTGGCGTGAGCTGCGGGCGAGTGAGGAGCAACCCTGGGACCGGCTTTGCGACGCGCTGAATGGGGCTGGGGTGTATCACCTGGATGAGGCGCTTTCGAAGCTGCGGCTGCGGCCGGTCCATGACGCGCTCCGGCAGATGCTGAGCGCGGAGGTGCTCGGCGAGCTGATTGCGGTGGCGGCGGAGGCGCCCGGGAATCCGAAGCCGGAGGCGGAGGCCGGAGCGGCGAAGTTGGCGAAGCCGAGGAAGGGGGCCCAGCCAAATGAGGCGGGGAGCGGGGCGACGCCGGAAGACGCCCGGGTTGCGAGGGTGCTGGGGCTGGTCGAGGTGTTCTTCGATCGGGTCCGCGAGACCCTGCCGCGACAGGGGGAAGCAGGTACGGCAGCGAAGGCCGCAGCGCCTCAGGACAACAGGGCGGAGAGGGTGAGGATCGGGATGCGGGCGATGCTGCAGCTGCCGGGGCTGCAGAGTGCATCGCCGGTGTGGCCGGAGGAGGCGTCGGCGATCCTGCCGGGCAAGGGGATAGACGGCGGCGAGCTGGCGATGGGGACGTGGGCGACGATTCTGGCGTGGAACGTCTTGCGTCAGATCGCGCCGGGCGACGGAGATGCGGTGCGGATATTCAACGAGCTGCAGCTTCGGGCGGCGCTGGCGGAGATCTTCTCAGGCCTGGGTGTGACGGGAGACGATGCGTGGCGGGCGGCGGCCCGGGTGCGGGTGATGCTGGCCGGGGGGAGCTCGCTGCCGGGGGTGCTGCCCGGGGGGGCAAAGCAGTTCTGGGGGGACGGTGATGTGCGCTGGCTCGCGAGCGTGAACGAGTCCCAGGGAACGATGTACTTCAACCAGGAGGCGTTCGAGCAGCTGCTCTGGTGGGTGGAGATCGCGGCGTTGACCAAGGCCGCGGAGACGGCTGGCCCGGAGGCTGTCGCGGAGATCAAACGCGGTATCTCGGCGGCGAAAGAGGCGGCCGCAGAGGCGGGATATGAGGTGGAGCGGTACGTTGCGTCAGGCTCGCGGGCTGCCGGGGCGGGGAGCGGTGACGGGCGTCCGCTGGGGAGAGCCAAGAGCAAGGGCGTGCGCGGCCCGGCGACAGCAAAGAGCAAGGTCAAGGGCAAGACAGGGGCGGCAGGCCGGGGCGCAGAAAAGGACGCAGGTGGGGGCGAGAAGAAGACGCCGGTGAAACGGAAGCCAGCCCCGCGCAAGAAGGGTCCAACGGGCGGCTCTTGAGCGGTGCCGCGGGAGACCCGCTCCCGAGCCCGGCTGGCTATCGAGGGGAGGGCGGCGCGGGTCTTGAGGTGGGGGCAGCGGGCGAAGGAGCTACGGGCGAAGGGGCCGAGGGTGGTGGGCCGGCAGACCGCGAAGGCGAAGAGCCTCCTGACGAGGTGTTTGCGCCGCCGCCTGACCAGCTGCCGTTCTGGGAGCTCGATGGGGCCGATGAGGCTGCGTGGACGGTGGTGGTCAGGGAACTGGCTGTCCTGGCGGAGCTTTGGCCTGCTGCGGAGGTTTGGGCGGACCGGGCGAGACCGCTGCGGTCCGCGGCGTCGGCGGCCCCGTGACCGGTGGGGGCGGAGCCCGGCGCCACGTACACCTGGGTCGTGACGGCGCCGTGTTGCGCAACACTGGAAGAGACCTTATTCAGCTTGCCGAAGCCCTCGCGAGGAACCCCTAGACCGGCCGAATCGTTGCGGAAGATGAAGGTCTCGGGCGTGGTGAGCCTGGAGGGGGCGAGTGGCCTGGCGTTGACGGGAACGAGGGTCGGACGCGAGACCCAGGAGTAGCCGGCGCCGGGGTACCAGGCCCAGGTGCCATTGGCGTACGGATCCCACGCGGCTGAGAGAGAGGTCAGGGTTGGGGAATGGGAACTTCGCGGGCCTGGGAAGGGAGGAAGGATCGGTTGGGGTGAAGGCGGAGTTCGAGGCGGGCGCCGCGGCGGACGTTATAGACGAGGGCGGGGCGGAAGACGACGAGGCAGGTTCCGCCGGGGCGGCGGACGCTGGGATAGATGATGCCATTGGACCTGCGGGCGAGGAGGCGGTCGGCGAGATGCTGGGGCCGGGCGTAGCAACGGGGGATGGGGCCGGGACGAAGGTAGCGGGTGAAGGGGCTGTCGAGCTCTGTCGAGGATGCCTGGGTGGCGGAGATCTCTGGGGTGGGGGAACCCAACCTTTGCGATGACGCTTGAAAGATTGGGGCAACTGGATCGTGGGTGGGACCGAAAGAGGGGGCAGCCGATATTGAGGCTGTTTCGGGTTCTGCGGGATTTCCCCTGATATTTGTGGCGGACCCCACCCTTTGCGGTAAAGCTGCAAAGGATGGGCCACCCGGTTCGGGAGTGGGGACGCGGAGGTCGTGGAAGGGGCTGGTGATGTCGGCGAGGTAGTCGTCGGAGGTGGAGATCTCTTCGTGGGGCCAGTCGATCTCTTCAAGCGCGCGGAGCTTGTGGAAGGCGATCTCGGCGATGGAGGTGGAGCGTTCAAGGGAGGCGTACCAGGCTCCGCGGGCAGGCGAGTTGAAGCGGCCTCCGCTGGGAGAGGCGTGGGTGAAGGCGGCGTTAACGATGTGGGCGTAGCGGATGCCGTAGACGAGCTCGTGGATGCCGATGCCGGGGAGCAGGCCTTCTTCGCCGAGGAAGCGGTCGTTGGTGGCGTCGTCGAGCTCGAGCAGGTGGTTGAGGGTGGCGGCGTTGGGCGTGAGGCGGGAGAGGACGGTGCCGGTCTCGGAGTATTTGGAGGCGATGAGGCGGTGGGTGTCTTTGACGCGGAGGTCGGTGATGGGAATTTTAGGCGAGAGCCGTTTCGCGGGCTGGGAGAGCTGCGGGGCGGGTCCAGATACAGGAGTCTCTCCACTTCGCTGCACTTCGGTCGAGATGACAGCGGCAGGGGCTTGGGTCGAGCTGATGGCGGTGAGGGTGGGGACCTCGGTCGAGACGGCGACGGATCGGGAAGGTTTTTCGTTCGAGATGGTGACGGATTGTAGTTCGGCGGGTTGGGCAGGTGTGGAGATGGATTGGGGAGTGGGCATGAATTTTATTGACCTCCGCGGCGACTATCGAGGAGACGGCGGACTTCGAGCATTCCTGGAAGACCCTGCTGGAGGATGTAGGCGAGGGGCGTGGCTCCGCGGAAGACTGGGTGACGGTTACCGAGGGAGATCCAGGCGTCGGCGAGCGGCTCGGAGTAGAGGATGTTGAGGGCTTTGAAAATGCCGATCAGGAGGGAGACGCGGGTGAGGGTGTCGTGGGCGAGAGTGCGGTGTTTTTCCTGCTTTTTGAAGGCGTGGAAGGAGCCGGTGGAGAGGCCGCCAAGGAGCTGGCGGGCGTCCGCGTCCTTGATCTTCCAGATCTCCATGAGGCGGAGAAAACCTTCGATCGCGGCGGGAGAGAGGCGTCGGCGGATCTCGGGATTGGAGAGGTCCAGGGAGGTGTCGGGCGCATAGCCGGCGATGTGGGGTGCGAGGTAAGGGGTGATGAGGGCAGTCGACATGGGAATGGGGTAGGAGCTCCTGGTTGTGGGTGGCCAGCTTCCTGGTGCATGTTTGTGGCTCTGCGGCCACTCTCTAGCTTCGTTTCAATGTATCACTGTTGAAAACATATTTCATCAGTTTTGATACATTTCTTGTGCATTCATTGCGCAGCTTTCTAAAATGCGCAGTACTGCGGGCCGCCAAAGCAGAGGGGGACGTCGCTGGAAGAAGACTCGTGGTTCTAGGCTGTGCTGGTCTTGCTGGTTTTCGCCGGGGTGGCGGAGGTGGTGAGGAGGAGCGCGAGGAGAAGCATGGCGGCGGCGGTGTAGAAGGGGGTGCCGGGGGCGTGGATGAAAGGGTGAGGGCCGATGGATTTCGAGAAGATCCAGGTGAAGAGGCCGGGGCCGATGAGGCCGGAGATGCCACGGAGGGAGTTGATGGCTCCCTGGAGCTGGCCCTGCTCGGAGGGGCCGATGGAGCGGGACATGAGGGATTGGGCGGAGGGCCAGGTGAGGCTCATGAGGTTGAGGAGCGGGATGCCGACCCAGAAGAGCAGACCGGTCTTCGAGAGGCCGAAGAAAAGGTAGCCGAGGGCGCCGCCGAGGAAGCCGAGGATCATCGATCGGCGTTCGCCGAGGTGCTTGACCGCGGGCTTGATGAGGAAGACGCCGTAGAGCGCGGTGAAGATGCCGATAAGCGCGAGCGAAAGGCCGACGGTGCGGTCGGTCCAGCCATAGCGGAAGTCGGCGTAGATGACGTAGACGTTGGAGAGGGACTGCTGGGCGATGTAGCCGAGCAGGAGGAGGCCGGCGATGGGGAGGAGGCCCTGGGTTCCGCGGAACAGGGCAAGGGAACCGACGGGGTTGGCGCGGCGCCAGGAGAAGGGGCTGCGGAGGTTTTGGGGGAGCGACTCGGGGAGGACGAAGAGGCCGTAGCAGCCGTTGAGGAGCGAGAGACCGCCGGCGACCCAGAAGGGCAGGCGCGGGTTGACGTTGCCGAGGATGCCGCCGAGCGCGGGGCCGAGGACGAAGCCGATGCCGAAGGCGGCGTTGAGGACACCGAAGGCGGCGGCGCGGCGCTCGCGGGGGGTGACGTCGGCCAGGTACGCGAAGGCGGTGGGGATGGAGGAGGCAGTGAGGCCGGAGACGATGCGTCCGAGGAAGAGCCAGGGGAGCGTAGGCGCGAGTGCCATGACGACATAGTCCGCGGCCATGCCGAAGTTCGAGAGCAGGACGATGGGGCGGCGGCCGAAGCGGTCGGAGAGGGAGCCGAGGACGGGCGAGAAGAAAAACTGCATGGCGGCGAAGAGGGTTCCGAAGACGCCGATCATCTGGGCAGAGGAGACCTGGTTGCCGTGGAGGAAGCCGGTGACAAGGCGCGGAAGGACGGGGGCGATCATGCCGAGGGCGAGCATGTCGAGAGTGACGGTGAAGAAGATGAACGTGGCGGCGGCGCGGCGGGGAGAGCCGGGGCCGAGAGGGGTGAGAGAGGCGTCGGGGCTGACGAGTTCGGGCTCGCCGAGGATCGGGTTGGTCTGCTCGGCGGAGTTAGGCTCGGGGGAGGCGGGCGGGGGCGGCGAAGGTGGCATGGGTCATCGACAGTGTAGCTCCGGGTTGGGTTCAGGCCGAGCTGTTGCATTCAGGCCGAGCTAAGGGTGGATACGTTATGCTTCGCGGAGTGCGGCTTTGAATCGGGGTTTTTGGATGGTGCTATTGCGAGCAGCAGGGTGGATGTGTCTGGGGCTGTTGGTTTCGGGGATGAGCTTCAGCGTGGCCAAGGCGCAGGCTGGACCGACGAAGGAGATGTTAAGCACGCTGCTGGCGCATGAGCGCTCTGCATCCGAGCACAGGGGTTTGTATGCGTACCTCTCGAAGGAGCGCTCGGAGAGAACGGGCGGCCATCTTTGGATGGAGAAGGTAGTGGAGACGAGGCTGGGCAAGGTCCGGATGCTGGTGGCGGAGGATGGGGCGCCCTTGAGCGCGGATCGGGTGGCGCAGGAGCGCGGTCGTCTGGCAGAGGTTGTGGCGGACCCTGCGGCGTTTGCAAAGCGGGAGCAGGCGTTGAAGAACGACGAGGAGAAGGCCAAGCAGATGCTGGAGCTGTTGCCGAAGGCGTTTCTGTTTGAGAATCCGCGGATGGAGGGCGGGTATGAGCGGATCGACTACCGGCCGAATCCGGAGTATCAGCCGCAGAGCCTGGAGGAGCGGGTGCTGCATGCGATGACCGGGTCGATGCTGGTCGACCCAAAGGCGGTGCGATTGCATCGGCTGGACGGGATGCTGCCCCAGGATGTGAGTATCGGGTTCGGGATTCTGGCGACGATCCACGCGGGGAGCCGGTTTACGACAGAGCGGGCGGCGACCGCGTCGGGCGAGTGGAAGACGACGCTGATCGATACGGACATCAATGGGCGGGCGATCTTCTTTAAGGCGATCAGCCGGAAGCAGCACTCGGAGCATGGGGAGTTCCGGGAGATTGCGGGGGATACGACGGTGGCGCAGGCGGTGGCGCTGGCGGAGCGGTAAGGGCAGAGAATTGATGAGGAGGACAGTAGGGTGAGTTGAACGATCGGTAGAGGAGCAGGTACTTCCCCTTCGCAAGCTCGAGGGTCGGGATGAGAAAGGGAGGAGCTCAGGATGACAAAGGCGTGCGGTGGACCTGATCTGTGAAGCGGTCCTTAAGTCTTAGCAGAGGTCTCTCAAGAAGCTGGTAGCTGGCCGTGGAGATCGCCACGGTCCCTAAGAGAGCAAAGACTATCGTTGCTGCAAATGCTTGTTGGGGGAAGAAGCGAGTGGCGAAGAAGGCGAAGAAGTCGTGCAAGAGATCGTGGAGGACGTAGAAGCCGTAGCTGACCATGCCGAGGTTGCGCAATGGACCGAGGCTAAGCGCTCGCCCTAGGATGCTTCCCGGGTGGATACACTCCAGAATGAGTCCAGCGCAAAAGAGATCAATCAGGGTGAAACCGACGATGCCTACCCAGTTCGTGGCGGAGCCATAGAACGGCAGATGCAAGATCTTCACGGCGACGACATAGGCGATCACAAACAAGATGGACGTGGCAGCGAGAAGCCAGCGCCGACCTCCATGCAGCCAGTGTCGCTCCGGTCCTCTGAGGCAAAGAGCGACGAGCCCTCCAATGAGCAGGGCATCAAGACGTGTAGGCAGACTGCGATAGAAGAGTTCCATCCTGAGCATTGGGGACGAGACGACCACGGAGAGGAGCCAGCGCAGGAGGGGCATCGAGAGGATGACTCCCAAGCTGATTTTCATCAGCGTTGCTCTGTTTCGAACCTTGTAAACGACAAAGGGCCATACCAGATAGAACTGCTCTTCCACGCAGAGTGACCAGAAGTGGCCGATCCACAGATGCATCGGGCTTCCGAACCAACGCTGGACGGCTGCTCCGAAGACAAGGCGATCAAACTGATACGGATCGCCGGGACCGCCAAGAAACAAGAAGCGCGCATAGTTGCCGACATACGCCGGCCACAGAGCCCACCTCCAGTTCCACTGCCAGTGGGCAAGGGGTGCGAGAAGAAGAATGGCTAGCCAAACGGCGTAGTAGAGCGGAAAGATCCGGAGGGTACGCCGCATGTAAAAGTCCCGGTAACGGTGTGGCCTCGCCTGACTGTCGTACAGAATGCCGGTGATAAGAAAGCCGGACAGAACGAAGAAGACATCGACTCCGGTCCATCCCCAACCGAATATCCAGGCTTTGGCAGCACCGTAATGCTGGCAGAACACCATCATCACCGCGACCGCCCGAAGTCCATCCAGCGCGACGTAGTATCGCGACTCCGATTTGGCGGTCCCACTCGTAGCGACAACGGCTTGGGAGTGGAGCTTCGGTGTGGGCATCTGCTGAGCAGCTTACTAGCCGGAAGCCGGTGCCATCTCTGAACGTTTCGGTTGACGTGATTCCGACGGTTGATGCGGACCTGCACACCTCCGCGAAGCCGGTGTGGCAGCAGAAGAACCATTTCGAGGTGAAGAGGCGGTAGAGCGGCGATGGGGTGACTTGTCGAGGGAGGCTGGAGGATCAGCCTCCCTCAGCAGCCAGGGCAGAGCGCCAAGGGAGCGTATCCACTTCGGTTTAGGTCCGGTTCAAACGTGCGGTTCAGGGTCCGGTCAACGTCCGGTTGATGCGTTCAGGATGTCGATCGCATCGACGATGACGCGGGTGCGGGGATTGACGACCACGGCGTAGCCATCCAGATAGCCGCGCTGGTAGGTGGGGGGAAGCGGCGGGAGCTGCTGGATGACGACCGCGGGCATGGGCTGAAAGCGCTTCTGCCAGCCGGGCGGCAGGGTCCCGGTGCGGAAGTACTTCTTACGGAGACCGGGCGGAAGGTTGCGAGGGCCAGTGTAATAGCGGGTGAGATTGCCGTAGTCCTGCTGGCGGAAGTAGGAGTTTTGATCGGGGCCGTCATCGTGCTTGTCGTGACCTTTGCCGTGTCCGTTTCCGTGGCCATGGTCTTCGCCGCCGCGGTCCTCGTTGCCGTCCTCACCCTTGTCTTTGTGACCATGCCCGTGACCGTGATCGTCGTCCTGTGCGTGGAGGAAGAGGGCGGAGCCGAAGAGTGTTGCACCGAGAAGTGAGGTAAAGGAGCGTCGATCCATCTGTTTGGCCTTTCATATATCGTTCGCGCGAATACTGCTGCTGTCACGCTACGTCATGGATGCCGAGGACACTTACACCGGATGGGGGATGGACAGCTTGCCGCCGCCATACAATCCGGGATGTGAATGCTTTGCTGGAACTGCTAGGCAAAAGGGCGAGTGGTGGAGGGAGGCGCGGGCGGCTGCGACTGGCCCATGGAGTGGTGGAGACTCCGGTGTTCATGCCCGTGGGGACGGCGGCGACGGTGAAGGCGGTGGAGCAGGGTGTGATCGAGCGGCTGGGGGGGAGTGGGGCGGGGGCGCAGATTCTCCTGGCGAATACCTATCATCTGTATCTCCGTCCGGGGCATGAGCTGATCCGGCGAATGGGCGGAGTGCATCGGTTTATGGGATGGGAGCGGCCGTTGCTGACAGACTCGGGCGGCTTCCAGGTGTTTTCGCTCGCGAAGCTGCGCAAGGTGACGGCGGATGGGGTGGAGTTCCGGTCGCACCTGGATGGGTCGAAGCACTTCTTTTCACCGGAGCACTCGATGGCGGTGCAGATTGCGCTGGGGGCGGACGTGATGATGGTGTTCGACGAATGCGTGGAGACTCCGGCGAGCTGGGAACGGACCCGGGAGAGCATGGGGCTGACGCACGCCTGGGCGGGGCGATCGAAGGATTACTTTGAGGCGCATAAAGAAGAGGTGCCCTGGGAGCAGGAGATCGAGGGAGTAGGGAGTAGGGAGCAGGAAGTTGCGGAAGGGAAGACACAGGCTTTGTTCGGGATTGTGCAGGGGGGGATGTACGCGGATCTGCGGAAGGAGAGTGCGGAACGGCTGGTGGAGATGGAGTTTCCGGGGTACGCGATCGGCGGGCTGGCGGTGGGGGAGCCGCGGGAGGTGACGCGGGAGATGATTGCGCGAACTCTGGAGTGGCTGCCCGCCGACAAGCCGCGCTATGTGATGGGAGTGGGGTATCCGGATGAGATTGAGGAGTACGCGAAGATGGGCGTCGACATGATGGATTGCGTGCTGCCGACGCGTGCGGGGAGGCATGGGCTGCTGTTCCGGAGGGCGGAGCCGGGCGAGGACGGGGTGGGTGGGGTGGTGCGGATGAACATCAGGCGCAAGGAGAATGAGGACGATGCCCGGCCGATCGACGGGAGGTGTGGATGCCTGACCTGCCGGCGGTACTCGAGGGCGTATCTGCGGCACCTGTATGTGGCGGGTGAGCCGCTGGGGGCTACGTTGAACTCTGTGCACAACCTGCAGTTTTATCTGGATACGATGGAGCGGGTACGAAGGGAGCTGGCGGATGAACGGGACTAAGACTGGGAATGACCGGGAGCGGCTGGCGGCGGTGTATGGCGAGATGGGCGATGGCGAGCTGCTTGAGCTGCAGGCCACGGCAGGGGATCTGACGGAGGTTGCACAGGAGGCACTCGCGGGCGAGATGAGGAGGCGGGGGCTGGCGGCGGTCGAAAAGGCGGCGCCGGTGGTGGAGTCGAACGGCGACGGAGGCTCCGGGTGGAAGACGCTACATGTGTTTTCGCAGACGTTTGAAGCGCAGGCGACTTTCAAACTGCTGGAGCGAGAGGGGATCGAGTTCGCGGTCGAGGATCGGACTGTGGATGAGAAGGGCGAGGTTCGGGCCGGACCCGCGGTTCAGCTGGCGCTGATAGTTGAGGGCCAGGAGTGGGAGCGCGCGGTGGCTCTGCTCCGCCGGGAGGCGGGGCTGTTTCCGGAGGCGGTGGTCGACCCGAGAGGAGAGGAGGAGAGCGCAACGGAGGCGACCGTGACCGTGGGCGAGTTCGAGGATGAAGTTGATATTGCCGCGGCGGCGGATGCGCTGGAGGGGGCGGGTGTGTGGTTTCGGACCGTGACGCATGACGGAGAGGAGTGGGAGAGGACTTCCATTGAGGTGAAGCAAGAGGATGGGAATCGCGCCCTGGCGGTGCTCGAAAGACTGCTGGAGGAGGACGCGAGTAGGCTGTGAGGAGGTTAGGGCTTACGACTTTGAACATGGGGGTGGGGCGCGTGGGTAACGATGCTGTGATGCGGGCGGTGGTGGTGGGGGCGGGGGTGAATGGGTTGAGTGCGGCGGCGACGCTGGCTCGGGCCGGGGTGCGGGTGGAGGTGCTGGAGGCGAACGCGACGATCGGGGGGGCGGCGCGGACGGAGGAGGTGACGCTGCCGGGGTTCTGGCACGATACGGGATCGAGTGTGTATCCGATGGGCGCTGCGTCGCCGTTCTTCCGGTCGCTGCCGTTGGAGCGGTATGGATTGCGGTGGATCGAGCCGGACGCTCCGCTGGCACATCCGCTCGATGATGGGACGGCGGTGATGCTGGAGCACTCGGTCGAAGCGACGGCGGAGGGATTGGGTGAAGCTGGCGGGGCGTACCGGCGGTTGATCGAGCCGCTGGTAAAGGCCTGGCCGGGATTGGTGAATGAGGTTCTGGGGCCGATCGTGCATGTGCCGAAGGAGGCGTTGGGACTGGCGCGCTTCGGGATGCACGCGGTACTGCCGGCTACGGTTCTGGGGAAGATGATCTTCGGGAGTGGGGCAGGGGGGGCGCGGGCGCGGGCGATGCTGGCGGGGCTGGCGGCACACTCGGTGATGCCGATCGATGCGGTGGCGAGCTCGGCGGTGGGGCTGGTGCTGGGGGCGGCGGGGCATACGACCGGGTGGCCGGTGGCGGAGGGTGGGGCGGGGAGGATCACGGAGGCGCTGGCGCGATATGTGCGGAGCCTGGGCGGGGAGATCAGGACGGGGGTTCGAGTGGAGCGGTTGGGGGAGATCGACGGAGCGGATGCGGTGCTGTGCGACGTGACCCCGAGGCAGCTGCTGCGGATGGCGGGCGCGGAGATGCAGAGCGGGAATCGGCGGCTGATGGAGCGGTTCCGGTATGGGCCGGGGATCTTCAAGGTGGACTGGGCGCTGAGCGAGCCGATACCGTGGGCGGCGGCGGATTGCCGGCGGGCGGCGACGGTGCATGTGTGTGGATCGATGGAGGAGATTGCGGCTTCGGAGCGGGCGGCCTGGGACGGACGGGTGGAGGAGAGGCCGTTTGTGCTGTTGACGCAGCCGAGCTTGTTCGATGCGTCGCGGGCGCCGGCGGGGAAGCATACGGCGTGGGGGTATTGCCATGTGCCGAATGGATGGGACGGCGATGCGACGCAGCTGATCGAGCGGCAGGTGGAGAGGTTTGCGCCGGGGTTTCGGGACTGTGTGCTGGCGCGAAAGGTTTGGGGGACGCGCGCGCTGGAGGCTTGGGACGCGACGCTGGTGGGCGGGGATATCTCGGGCGGGGCGATGACTCCGTGGCAGATGGCGGTGCGGCCTACGCCGCGGCTATGGGAGACCTCGATCGACGGGGTGTTTCTGTGTTCGTCGTCGACGCCTCCCGGCGGTGGGGTGCATGGGATGTGCGGGCACCTGGCGGGGTTGAAGGCGCTGGCTTACCTGGGTGTCTGAGGGTACCCTCCCCCCCGTACTTATGGGCAAAGTCTTCGAACGAGGGTACTTAGGTGCGATCTTACGTGGCCGGGCTCCTTAAGAGACGGCTCGCTTGAACTTGTTTGGAAGTGGCTTAGGAGTTCCCTACTTCCAGTGTAGCGACTTACTGTAGAGATTGCGCCACGGATGCGTGATCTCTCGTGCTGGAGCGGGAGCGCTCGTGGGGATGAGGGTGGGCGGGAGCGGTTCGCGCTTGGCGCGAATGACCCACCTTAGCGACGATGAGACTGTCGCGAAGATGGGGCACCCGAGATGTGCGTATAGATTTGGACTGTTGAAATTTCTGGTGCAGGAGGGTTTTGGGATGCGGATGCTGGCAGGCGTTGGCGTGTGGGTGGCTTTGGCGGTGACGGGGGCTGTGGGGCAGCAGCAGGCCCCGGCAGCGAGCAAGGCCTGGATCGCGGTGAGCGACGGGTACACGCAGCAGCTGCTGCAGGTACAGCTGCGACATGGACCGGAGGGTGGATCGGCTCAGGGGCTGGCGCAGTTCGACCCGCAGGTCAGCAATCCGACGCTGGCGGATGAGAAGGCGCAGCGACGGGAGCTGGAGGCCGTCCTGGAGAAGATGAAGGCGGCGAAGGAGACGGAGAAGGACAAGAACGTTCTCGAAGATATAGCGATTCTGGAGAAGGCGTTCGAACTTCAGTTTCGCAACCAGGACTATGGCGAGAAGCACGATGTTCCGTTCATCAATGCCAGCCAGGCGGTGTTTGGCGGGCTGAAGACGCTGCTGGACGACCAGGTGGCGGCAGAGCGGCGGCCGGCGGCGGTAGTGCGGCTGCGGAAGTATGCGGGGGTCGAGCCGGGCTCGAAGCCGCTGACGGAGATCTTGAAGCAGCGCGAGATGGAGCAGATGGCGAAGCCGGGGGTGCTGTACCCATCGCGGGGCGAGATGGAGACGGAGCTGGGGCGCAACGGGAGCTATGTCGAGGGGATGGCGGCGCTGTTTCGCAAGTACAAGCTGACGGGGTGGGAGGAGCCTTATAAGAAGTTGACGGCGGAGCTGACGGAGTATGACGCTTGGGTGCGGGCGACGCTGCTGCCGAAGGCGCGGACGGACTTCCGGCTGCCGGCGGCGGAGTATGCGCTCGCGCTCGAAGGGTACGGCATCGACATTCCGCCGGCGGAGCTCGCGGCGAAGGCGCATGCCGCGTTTGCGGAGTATCAGGGAGCGATGGCGCCGATGGCGGCGGAGATTGCGAAGGCGCATGGATGGAGCTCGACGGACTACCGGGACGTGATCCGGGAGTTGAAGAAGACGCAGATTACGGGAGATGCGATTCTGCCGTTCTACGAGGCGCGGCTGAAGGCGATCGAGGGGATTATCGTTGCGAAGCGGTTGGTGACCTTGCCGACGCGACCGGCGATTATCCGGCTGGCGACGGCGGCGGAGACGGCGCAGCAGCCTGCACCGCATATGCAGCCGCCGCCGTTTCTGCACAACACCGGGCAGAGGGGCGAGTTTGTGCTGCCGCTGAATATTCCGGGAGCGAATGGGGCGGCCGCGGACAAGTACGACGACTTCACCTATGACGCGGTGGCGTGGACGCTGACGGCGCATGAGGCGCGGCCGGGCCATGAGCTGCAGTTCGACTCCATGCTGGAGCATGGGGTGAGCCTGGCGCGGGCGCTGTATGCGTTCAACTCGACGAATGTGGAGGGGTGGGGGCTGTACTCGGAGTGGATCATGGAGCCGTACGAGCCGGTGGAGGGAAGGCTGCTGACGCTGCAGCTACGGCTGCTGCGAGCGGCGCGGGCGTTCACGGACCCTGAGTTGCAGAGTGGAAAGATGACGGAGGCGGATGCGTACCGGGTGTTGGAAAAGGATGTGGTGCTGAGCCACGCGTTCGCGAAGGAGGAGGTGGAGCGGTTTACGTACCGGTCTCCGGGGCAGGCCAACAGCTACTTTTATGGTTATACAAAGCTGCTGGGGCTAAGGAAGGATGCGGAGGCGGCGCTGGGGACGAAGTTCGATGCGATGAAGTTCCACGACTTCATTCTGGGGCAGGGGTTGCTGCCGCCGGAGCTGATGCGGACGGCGGTGATGGAGGATTTTGTGGCGGGGCAGAAGTAGGTGGGGTTGTAGGGCCGATCTCGGACGATTGCGTCTACTTTCGACGTTTTGCGGGAGCGGTTCGCCCCTGCCGGGTCGAATGTCCCACTCATCGCGATGGGGCTGCGATGAATGGGGCACCCGCCTTTGGCTTGGCTGTTGGATGGTTGTGGCTGGGCCACCCGACCTGCCCCTAATACTGTGGTGGCGACCAACGATGGTTTACAACGATCTAGGGGAGGGAATTGATTTTTTTGAGGTAGAGGTATTCGTCCAGGTTGTTGGATTTTTTCAGGAAGGATTGGACTTCGGTGGGGTTTAGGTGGGGGGCGAAGGGATGGGGGCTGTTGGCAATGGCGTAGGCGGTGGTGGCGGTGACGGCTACGCCCTGGTTGAGGTCCTTCTCCGAGACGGCGTCGAAGGTGTCGGAGGCCTTGTGGTGGAGTTTGAAGTAGAGGTCGGTGTCGGTCCAGAGGACGAGGGTGGGGACGCCGAGGACGTCGAAGGCGGCGTGGTCGGTCTCGAAGATGAACTCGGTGGACTCGGTGGTGGCGTCGGCGCCGAGGCCGGCGAGGAGGGGCTCGATGTCTTTGAGGGCGGCTTTTTCGTCGTTGCGGCCCATGAGGTACCAGCCTGTGGCGGGCTGGGCGCCGGTGTCGGAGATGAGGACGGCGTCGATGTGGGGGAGGTCGGCGCGGTGGGCGCGGACGTAGGCGGTCGAGCCTAAGAGGCCCTCTTCTTCGCCGTCGAAGAGGACGAAGCGGAGGGTTCGGCGCGGGGGCTGGCCGAGGGCTTTGATGGCGCGGGCGGCTTCGAGGACGGTGGCGACACCGGTGCCGTTGTCCTGGGCTCCGGTGCCGGGATTCCAGGAGTCGAGGTGGGCGCCGATGAGGACGATCTCGTCCTTGAGGTCGGAGCCGGGGATCTCGGCGATGACGTTGGGGACGCGGACGTTTTGGCGGATGTGGTTGGTGAGGGTGAAGTGGACGGTGACGGGCTGGGTGTCTGATGGGTGGCCCTGGCTACGGTCGAGCAGGCGTTTGAGCAGGGAGACATCTTCGGCGCCGATCTCGGCTTCGGGGATGGGATCGATGGCGCCGGAGAAGTTGAGCGAGGTGAGGGTTTCGGTGCCGTTGGGGCCACCCGGGGTGAGGATGGCGGCGGGGGCGAGGGAGCGGAGGCGATCGATGCCGGTGAAGGTCTGGTCGGAGGTGGGTTTGTCGCCGAAGCTCTCGTGATCGAGGAGGGCGATGGCGCCTTTGAGGCGGGAGGCGAGGCCGTCGAGGACGCCAGGGGTGAGGGCGGGGACGTAGACGACGTGACCCTGGATGCCGTGCTCGGGGGTGGAGGGGCTCCAGCCGATGGAGTAGAGGTGGAGGGTGTGGTCGACGGGGGTGAGGATGTGGCCGGAGGCGGAGACGGGCTCCCAGGTGGCGGGGATGGTCCAATCCTCGGTATGGACGTTGCTGAGGCCGAGCTCGCGGAAGTGTTGCTGGGCCCAGTCGGCGGCGCGCATGTAGTTTGGGGAGCCGGTGAGGCGGGGGCCGATGGTGTCGGCGAGTTGGCGGTCGTACTCGTAGGCCTGGCCGTTGAGGAGGATGTCGCCGAGGAGCCGGCGGATGGCGGTACGGGTGGCTTCGGTGACAGAGGGGGCCGTCGGGGCCGGGTGTGGGGTTTGGGCGAAGCTGGGGGTGAGGGTGGAGGCGAGCAGCAGGGCGGGTGCGAGGCGCATGGCCGAACGGTATCACGTGGCGGCTTCGTGGTTGGGGGTGGGAGCGTGCGTGTCGCGGGTGGGGCGAGGGGATAGAGGCTGTGCTAGATTCGACCGAATCGGCAAGGAGAGATTGGAATGGTGCGAGCGGCTGCTTTGGCTTCGGCGATGGTGTTGGTGTGCGTCTGTGGGGGGCAGGGGAAGACGGCGGCGCAGGTTGGAGCGGGGGTGAGTTATGTGAAGGCGGGGCATCTGTTCGACAGCGTGGCGGGGAGGTATCGCGACGGTGTGGTGCTGGTGGTGGAGGGGGAGCGGATCCGGTCGGTGGAGGGGGCGGGGTTTGCGATTCCGGCGGGGGCGAAGGTGGTGGACCTTTCGGCGGATTATGTGTTGCCGGGGCTGATCGACTGCCATACGCATCTGGGGGCGCGGGCGGACAGGTACGACCCGATCAACTCATTTCTGGAGACGCCGTTTACCACGGCCTTCAACGGGGTAAGGAATGCGAAGACGACGCTCGATGCGGGGTTTACGACGGTGCGGGATGTGGGGTCGGCGCCGTTTCTGGCGGTGGATCTGCGGAATGCGATCAATGCGGGGGAGGTGGTTGGACCGCGGGTGGTGGCTTCGGGGCCGATTCTGTCGATCACGGGCGGGCATGGGGATCTGAACAACTACTCGCCCGAGGTGACGGTGACGATGTATCCGGAGAAGCGCGACTTCTCCATTGCGGATGGGCCGGAGGAGATACGGCGGACGGTGCGGGAGCAGGTGAAGTATGGGGTGGACGTGATCAAGATCTCGGCTTCGGGCGGGGTGTTGAGCAAGGGCGACCAGCCGGGCGCTCCGCAGTACACGCCCGAGGAGCTGAAGATGGCGGCGGAGACGGCTCACCAGGCGGGGCGGAAAATCGCGGCGCATGCGCATGGGGCGGTGTCGATCAAGTGGGCGATCGAGGCGGGGATCGATTCGATCGAGCATGCGTCGCTGGTGGACGACGAGGGGATCCGGCTGGCAAAGCAGCATGGGACTTATTTTGTGATGGACATCTATAACGACGATTACATCCTGGGGAAGGCGAAGGACTTCGGGATTCCGGAGGAGATGCTGGTGAAGGAGCGCGGGGTGGGTAAGCTGCAGCGGGAGAACTTCCGCAAGGCGTGGAAGGCAGGGGTGAAGATGGCGTTCGGGACGGATGCGGGGGTGTATCCGCATGGGGACAACGCGAAGCAGTTCCACTACATGGTGATGTTCGGGATGACGCCGGCGCAGGCGATCCAGGCGGCGACGAGCGCAGCGGCGGATTTGATTGGGCGGGCGGCGGATGTGGGGGTGCTGAGCGCGGGTCATTATGCGGACCTTCTGGCGGTGAAGGAGGACCCGCTGGGGAGGGTGGAGGTGCTGGAGCATGTGGGGCTGGTCATGAAGGGTGGGGTGGTGGTGAAGGATGAGTTGACGGGAGGGAAGGAGTAAGGGAGTCGGGAATAGCCGAAGCTTCGGGAGTTTATTGCCGACAAATGCGGTTCATTACAAATGGGCCTTTCGGCGCATAAATTATTATGGAAGGGGATATGGCCGGGACCTGCAATGAAGCTAGTCGGCCCGCTTGCTGCTCGCTCACCGAGACTTCGGCTTGCTCTTGCCCTTGAGATCGAGATTGAGTGTCACTGCAGCGCGGATGAGATCCTTCAAGGCCGCCTCATCGACCGTGCCGCCTGCGTGGATGTCGATGGCGCGCCTGACATTCCCGTCGAGGCTGGAGTTGAATAGACCTGAAGGGTCCTGCAACGCAGCTCCTTTGGCAAATGTCATCTTGACGACGTTTTTGTACGTCTCTCCCGTGCAGACGATGCCGCCGTGGGACCAGACGGGAGTCCCCATCCACTTCCACTCTTCGACGATCTCAGGGTCTGCCTCGTGGATGAGTTCGCGCACCCTCGCGAGCGTCTTCCCGCGCCAGTCGCCTAACTCCTGGATCTTCTCGTCGATAAATGCAGAGGCAGATTCCACCGGGACGGGCCTTTTCATGTACAACTCCAACTCTGGCACCTATGTTCGCTCTGCTCAGCGTAACCTGCAACCTCCGCAGGTGGAGGGTTCAGCATCGCCAAGGTCGCCACCTCCCTCGCACTCCTACGACTAAACAGCCGGCGGTGCTCGGTCAGGCGCTCGCCGGCGTGGCCTGCAGGCGGCGCCAGAAGAAGTACGACACGCCCCAGAGAACCCCGCGCTGAAGCCCTGCTTCACCGCAATCAGGAACTGGCCTAGGGAGCTGCCTTAGGGGAGTTGGGTTTTGCCGGGGGGTGGCCGGTCGCTTTGATTTCGAAGATTGCGGGCCACTGTTTGCCGGTGACGAAGAGGCGGTCGTGCTGTTGGTCGTAGGCGATGCCGTTAAGGACGGACTCGTCGTTGATTCTCTGGTCGGGAGGGAGGATGCCGGTGAGGTCGATCCAGCCGATGACATGGCCGTCCTGGGGGGAGATGCGGGCAATGAGGTCGGAGTGCCAGACGTTGGCGTAGATCTCACCCTTGATGAACTCGAGCTCGTTGAGCTGGCTAATGGATTTGGGACCATCTTTGACGATGATGTGGCGGGTCTCCTCGAAGGTATCGGGGTTGCGGAAGCGCAGGGTGTTGGTGCCGTCGCTGGTGATGATCTCTTTGGGGGTGCGGGTCATGCCCCAACCTTCGCCGGTATAGGTGAACTGCTTGACGGGCCGAAGCGTGAGGCGGTCGTAGACGAAGCAGACGTGCGACTGCCAGGTCCACTCATAGAGGTAGGGGCCCCAGTCGACGATGCCCTCGCCGAAGTACTGGGGCGGCAGATCGAGCTGGCGGACGGTTTTGCCGGTTTCGGGCTGGATGACCAGGACGGAGGAGTGGCCGGTGAGGCCGGTGCCCTCGTAGAAGAGGCCGTCGCGGAAGAAGAAGCCCTCGGTGTAGCTGCCGGTGGAGTGGGGGAACTTCGCCACGATGGTGTACCCGGCAATCGGGGCGGCGGCCGCACAGCAGACGGGGAGAAGCGAGGCAAGCAGCGCGGCGGATCGCAGGAGGTGGAGGGGGCGGAGAGGAGAGACGCGCATCGTGTTCCACAGTACCTGAGCCCCCGGTTAGAGGAGAAGGAGGCGATCGGAGGCAGACGACCCAGGGCCGGGTGGGTTCCGGGGGGCGTGCGCGGCCGGGAGCATCGACCGTTCCCCGGGGCGGGGAGTTCTTGACAGTGGGGGGCCAGTCGGCGATGCTTAGGGGCTAGGCAACCTTTTGCATTATTACCCCGCGGCGCCTGGCTCCAGTTCAGTTATCTGCGGCAGCGCAGGAAGAGAGGCAAGGGCCGGAGGGTGAGCGCTCTTCCTCCAGGCAGGAGCTGATGTGTGCCGGGGGTGTTGCCAGTGAGTTTGGGATTGGAGTTCCGTGTTGATGGTTGCAATGTGGTTGCAGGGATTTAGTATGCCGGGCCTCGGCAATCTGGGTGGATTGGCTCTGCCGATCGTGTTCTTTATCGGCTTGTATGTTTTGCTGATCGTTCCGAATCAACGGAAGCAGAAGAAGTGGCAGGAGATGCTGGGGCAGTTGAAGTCGGGCGACCAGGTGACCACGAATGGCGGGATGCGCGGGACGGTGCTCTCCGTCAAGGATGATGTTGTGATCCTGCGGTTGCAGCCGGATGGTTTGAAGCTTGAGTTTGTGAAGAGCGCGATCGCGGCGGTGACCACCTCGGCCCAGGCTTAGGGTTCGGCGGTTGAGTTTTGGAAGGCATACCCGTTGTAAAGCGTACCCCAGGGGCTAAAGCCCGGTTTGATTGGCAGGGCGGGATGCCAAGGCTGAAGCCTTGGCCTACCTAGAAGCAAAGGCCATCGGAAGCAGAGGCGCAAAGAGCAGCAGGGACGTAACCGAAGCATAGGCGCAAAGAGCAGCAGGGACGTAACTGAAGCAGAGGCGCAAAGGGCAGCAGGGACGTAACCGAAGCATAGGCGCAAAGAGCAGCAGGGACGTAACTGAAGCAGAGGCGCAAAGGGCAGCAGGGATGCACCGGAAGCAGAGACGCTGTCAGGGCGCATGATCCGGGCGGGACGTAAAGGCTGAAGCTTGGCCTACGTGGAAGCGGATATTTTGCCGGTCCGTGCGGTTAGGCGGCGGGCGAGGAAGAAGAGAGAGCGGTCTCGATGTTAATGGCAGTGCGAGACGGCGACTTCGAAAGGGATCATCGATAGGCTCATGGGAAAGAATCTGGCCGGAAAGACGGCGTTTATTGTTGCGGTGCTGGTGGTGTTTGTCTACGGGATCTTCGGGATTCCGCATGGCGGCCTGAAGCAGTCGATCACGAACCGGATCAACCTTGGGCTGGATCTGAAGGGTGGAATCCACCTGGTGCTCGAGGTGCATGTCGCGGAGGCGATCGGGTCGGCGACGGACCGGGATGCGGCGCGGCTGCAGACGGATCTGGAGAAGGCCGGGGTGACGGGCGCGACGGTGGGCAAGACGGACGCGGCGCACCCGCAGACGATTGTGGTGTCGGGCGTGCCGGTGGCGAAGCAGGCGGATGCGCGCGGAGTGATGCAGGGTAACGACTACGGCAACTACGACGTGGCGACGGCGCCGAATGGAAGCTCGACGCTGACGATGAAGCAGGCGGCGGTACGTGACCTGGAAACGCGCACGCTGGACACGTCGATCGAGACGATTCGCGAGCGGATCGACAAACTGGGCGTGGCGGAGCCGGTGATCCAGAAGTACGGGCTGGGCGAGAACCAGATTCTGGTGGAGTTGCCGGGGCTGAGCGATCCGGGGCGGGTTGAGGACGTTATTCAGTCGACGGCGAAGCTGGCGATCCATGCGGTGGTGGGCGGACCGTATGCGAATGATGGGGAGGCGATGCAGGCGAATAACGGGACGATTCCGCCGGACTCGATGCTGCTGCACGGATCGGGAGCCGCGGGAGCGCCGGATTCGGCGTGGGTGTTAAAGCGGGCGAGCGAGGTGGAGGGAACGGACTTCCGCGATGCGCAGCCGGGCACCGATCAGAACGGCCGGCCGAACATCCACTTCAACCTGACGACCGAGGCGGGCGACCGCTTCTACAAGTACACGAGCGAGCATGCGACCGGGGGCGCGACGCCAGGGTCGATGGCGATTGTGCTGGATAACAAGGTGCGCGAGGTGGCGAGCATCAACTCGGCGATTCGCGACTCGGGGGAGATCGAGGGCGGGTTTACGAAGGAGCAGGCGAACGACCTTTCGCTGATGCTGCGGACGGGGGCGCTGCCGGCGTCGATCAGCTACCTGGAGACGCGGACGGTGGGGCCGAGCCTGGGAGCGGCGTCGATCCACCAGGGGGTGATGGCGGCGGTCTTCGGGATGCTGGCGGTGATGGCGTTTATGCTGATCTACTACCGGGGCGCGGGCATCAATGCGGACCTGGCGCTGATGCTGAACCTGGTGATTTTGCTGGGGTTCATGGGCTTCTCGCGGGCGACGTTGACGCTGCCGGGGATTGCCGGCGTGATCCTGACGATCGGTATGGGCGTGGACTCAAACGTGCTGATTTTTGAGCGGATTCGGGAAGAGCTGCGGGCGGGCAAGACGGCGGCGGCGGCGGTGCAGCAGGGGTTTGCGCACGCGTGGATCACCATTATCGATACGCACGTGACGACGATCGTCTCGGCGGCGATTCTGTTTCTGTTTGGGACGGGGCCGGTGAAGGGGTTCGCGGTGACGCTGGTGTTCGGTCTGCTGGCGAACCTGTTTACCGCGGTGTTTGTGTCGCGGGTGATCTTCGACGCGCTGCTGGCGAAGAGGCAACGCGGCGCGGCGCTGTCGATCTAGATCTGGCTTTTGGAATGTGCGGCGTGGCCGCGTAAGGATGTGAGCTGAGTGGAACTGTTTCGAAGTACGAATATCGACTGGCTGGGGAAGAAGTGGTACTTCCTCGGTTTCTCCCTGATCTTCTCGATTGCGGGCGTGCTGAGCATGCTGTTCTGGCATGGAATTCCGAAGGGCGTGGACTTCAAGGGCGGCACTCAGATCACGGTTCCATTCAACGCTCCGCCAAACGAGGACCACATCCGGCAGGCGCTGGAGCGCGGCGGGCTGAAGGACTATACGATCCAGCGGATCTCCAATGTGGGCGGGCAGTCGGGCAACGATGTGGTGGTTTCGCTGCCGCAAGTGACGGCGACCGACCAGGCGCACGATGCGGGGCGGAAGGCGGTGGAGGACGCCCTGACGGCGAACTACCATGACTCGGGCTTTTCGCAGCCGAGCGTGGACATTGTCGGGCCGACGGCGGGCAAGCAGCTGCAGAAGCAGGCCTGGCTGGCGACGGCGTACTCGCTGATCGGGATGCTGGTGTACCTGTGGTTCCGGTTCGAGCTGATCTATGGCGTGGCGGCGGTGGTGGCGGTGTTCCATGACACGCTGATCACGGTGGGGGCGTTCAGCCTGACGAATCGGGAGATTACGCTGACGGTGATTGCGGCGATTCTGACGCTGATCGGGTATTCGATGAACGACACGATCGTGGTGTTCGACCGGATCCGGGAGAACCTGGCGCTGAGCCGGAGGGAGTCGCTGTCGGACGTGGTGAACCGGTCCATCAACCAGACGCTGAGCCGGACGGTGTTGACGTCGGGGCTGACGTTTTTGACGGTGCTGAGCCTGTTTGTGTTTGGGGGCGAGGTGCTGCACGGGTTTTCGTTCGCGCTGGTGATCGGGATTCTGATTGGGACGTACTCGTCGATTGCGGTGGCGGCGCCGATGCTGGTGGCCTACCAGGACTGGCGGAGCGCTCGGGGCAAGGCGATCAGCCTGCCGGCGGCCAAACGCACCAAGGTTTAGCGGGGGACTGGGGTTTAGAGGCTGGGCGGGGCGCTGGGAGGCGGCGAGGGAGGGCCAGGGGTAAGCATTTGGGCTTGCTTATTTTGCCGGGAACATCTTTCATCAACCCGGTGTCTAAGATCTATAGCTGTTCTCCCCACGAAAGAGGCAGGCCATGTTTGAAGACTCGTTGATGGAATCCGGTGGACAGATCAAGACCAAATCCAAGTACTGGATGATTGGGACCTTTGTCTTCAACGGAGCGATTCTGGCAACTCTGATCCTGATTCCGCTGCTCTATCCGGAGGCTTTGCCGAAGACGGCGATGACGGCGATGTTGACCGCGCCCCCACCGCCTCCGCCACCACCTCCACCCCCTCCGCCCGCGGCGGTGGTGAAGCCGATCAAGATGGTGTCGGAGATCGACCAGGGTCTGCATGCGCCGACCAAGATCCCGAAGGACATCAAGATGCTGAAGGAAGATGCTGCGCCTCCGCCGCAGGTAGCCGGAGTGGCTGGGATGGCGGGCATGAGCGGGGGATCGGCTGGCGGTGTTCCCGGAGGCGTGCTGGGCGGTATGGGTACAGCGCCGGCGCCGGTCGTGAAGGTGGAGAAGCCAAAGGGTCCGGCGCGAGTATCGAGCGGCGTGGTGGCGGGCTTGAAAATGTCCGGGGCGAATCCAACGTATCCGCCGATCGCAAAAGCGGCTCACGTATCGGGTGCGGTGGTGCTGCACGCCATGATCTCAAAGACAGGTGCGATTGAGAATTTGACCGTAATCAGCGGTCCAGAGATGCTGCGGTCCAGTGCTGTCGATGCGGTTCGCGGCTGGCGCTACAAGCCTTATGTCCTCAACGGCGAGCCGACCGAGGTCGATACGACGGTGACGGTGAACTTCAATATCGGGGGATAGCTGCTCGCGCAGCTAGGTCGATTCCCCGGAAGGGTCTTTCGTGTGTTCCTCAGCGATGCAACTATTGGGGGATGTGCGGTGAAGACAAGCGTTCCAAGAATGTAATTGTCAGCAAAGCAACCAGGAGGAAAGATCCCAGTGATTCTCGCAAATTTCGCTCATGCCCCCGCATCTCTCGCCATGTATTTCCAGGAGGCCCAGGTGGGCTTCAGCCCGCTGCAGCTGTGGGGCAACATGGGTAACCTGGCCCGGGCCGTCGTGATCCTGCTGTTTATCATGTCGATCTGGTCGCTGGCCGTGATTATCGATCGTGCGCTGTATTTTTCGGCGGCCCGCAAGCAGTCGCGTGAGTTCGCTCCCAAGGTAGCCGGCGCACTCAAGGACGGCCGTCTGGACGAGGCGATCAAGGTCGCCGATCGCAGCAAGAAATCTCACCTGGCCGAGGTTGTGACGGCAGGCCTGCAGGAGTTTCGCAGCTTTGGATCCGGCGGCAGCATCACCCCGGAGCAGGTCGAGAGCTCGAAGCGGGCACTGGAGCGCTCCGAGGCAATCGTTCATGCGAAGCTGAAGCGCGGTCTGGGCGGTCTGGCCACGATCGGATCGACGGCACCGTTTATCGGGCTGTTTGGAACGGTGGTCGGTATTTTGAACGCTTTCCAGCAGATCGCAACGCAGAAGACCTCGGGTATCGGCGCGGTTGCCGGCGGTATCTCGGAGGCGCTGGTGACGACGGCATTCGGCCTGCTGGTCGCGATCCCCGCTGTGATGACGTTCAATTACTTCAGCGGCAAGGTTGAGGCGTTTGACGTGGAGATGGATAACAGCTCGAGCGAACTGGTGGACTACTTCATCAAGCAGAGCCATCGCTAACAGCATTGCGTCTGCGAGGGTGCAAGTGTGTGACAACCTGCGGGAATCGGCCTGAGTTTCTCCGGGCGCCGAAGCGAACGGCGGCCGGAGAATAAAGGTTATCCGGCCAAAAATCTGGACGAAGCGAGTAGGAGTTTAGACCATGGGACTGGCAAAGCGGGACGAAGGAAAGAAGGTCAACTCCAACATCAACGTGACACCGATGGTGGATGTGATGCTGGTGCTGTTGATCATCTTCATGGTTATCACACCGATGTTGAACAACAAGGTCAACGTCGACCTGCCAAAGGCCGATGCCGCGGTGGTGATGGAGGACGCGAACAAGGAAGACGCCGTGACCGTGGCGGTGACCAGGGATGGACGCGTGTTTCTGGGCGGCGACCAGGTGACGGTGGATGATATGGGATCGAAGATCTCGGCGAAGCTGGAGAACAAGACCACCAAAGAGGTCTTCTTTCGTGGAGACATGCGAGCAAATTATGGCAAGGTGATGGATGCTGTCGATGGCATCCGCTCCGCCGGGGTGAGCCAAATTGGGCTTCTGACGGAGAGAAGCGAAGAGACGAGCTCGCCGGCGCCCAAGAAGTAATCGCAAGCGGCGGGAAGCCGAAAGCTTTCACGGTTTGAACTGGATTTTGCTGGATTAGACGTACTGGACGACCGGTACGGACCGAGGAGAAGTGCTATGGGAATGGGCGGCGGAAATACAGGCGGAGCGATGTCGGACATGAACGTGACACCGCTGATTGATGTTCTTCTGGTTCTATTGATCATCTTCATGGTGATTGTGCCGGTAACGCCGCGGGGTCTGGATGCGCTCGTTCCTCAGCCGCCGAAGAACAAGACTCCGGATCAGCAGAATGACCGGACGATCGTGGTGCAGGTGCTTTCGAACGGCGCGGGGGCTCCGGCTTACAAGATCAACGACCAGTCCTTCAACAAGGTGGACATCGAGCCAAAGCTGGTGGATATCTTTGCCACGCGGCAGGAGAAGGTGATGTTTGTGAAGGGCGACAAGGATCTCGACTTCAACAACGTTGCCGAGGTGATCAACTTCGGGCATCAGGCTGGAGTAGACAACATCGGACTGATTACGCCACGGGTTGAAGCCGGCCAATAGGCGGATGGTGCGGGGCAGTCCGGTCTTCGGGCTGCCCCTTGGTGTTTAAGGCCCGTTGGTAGCGTTCCACTGTCGTTTGCTTGCGCTCCATCACCTCGGTTGAAGGTGGTCCTGAGAATGTGAGCATGGATGGATCACTGACGTGCCGCGGTACCTGCTGCGCGCATCGAAGGACAGACGACGATGCTCGCGCCCGCATGGATGTGACCACTTTCTTCTGGAATCAGCAGCGAAATGTGGGCTGAGTCCGCTCTAGCCACGTAAGCCGATGTACCATTACAATCATTCCGCAAGCGAAGATGTTCTTTAGTTCAGATCGTTTCAAAACGTTTTCGCGCCCTATTCGAAGGAGAATTGACGCCCCATGAAACTAACCGCTCGGATTCCGGTTACGGCCGCTTTCGTGGCATTGCTCTTGATTTCTGCCACTGGGTGTAACCGGCTCAAGGCGCGCGATCAGCTCAACAAAGGCGTTCAGTCGTTCAAGAACGCCCGGTACGAAGAGGCTATCAATCACTTCCAGACCGCGATCGAATTGGATCCCGGGTATGAGCCTGCGAAGCTTTACCTGGCGACCGCGTACTCGTACCAGGTTGTGCCGAACCTCGACACCCCCGAGAACCTGAAGACGGCGCAGAAGGCGCTGGACGGGTTCAATGCGGTCCTGGCGAAGGATCCGAACGACCTTACGGCTCTGAAGCAGATTGCGTCGATCAACCGAAATATCGGCAAGATGGACGTAGCCGAGGAGTACGAAAAGAAGGTGATCTCGCTGGCGCCTAAGGATGCCGAGGCCTATTACACGATCGGCTTCGTGAACTGGACGAGGGCGTATAAGGAGGCGCGGATCATCCTTGCGGCGGACGGTCTGACGGATGACGGAGCCGGCAACCCGAAGAAGAGCAAAGGCGCGTGCCAGAAGCTGGTGGCGGCGAATACGGCTCCGGTCACCGAGGGCCTGGAGTATCTCAATAAAGCGATCCAGATCAACCCGAACTACGACGATGCGATGCAGTACCTGCAGCTGACCTATCGGCGCAAGGCCGATCTTGAATGCGGCAACGATGCGGCGCGCAAGGCTGACCTCGCGCTGGCGGACGAGTGGTCGCAGAAGGCAATGGGCGCTCGCAAGCAGAACGAGCTGGCCAAGGAAAAGAAGGATGCGGGCGGCATCGAAATGAAGTAGATTGCGAGCCCGTGCTGAGTGAAGGCCTCCCTTGGCGGGAGGCTTTTGCTTGAGGTGTGTCGGCTGTCTGCGCGGGCTGGGTTTGCGATCTGGGCGTGCCGTCGAATGCGTGCTGATCCCATCAGGGCCAGTTGGCAGAAACAAAGAAGTGGGGCGCAGTCCGGGATGCGGATTACAATTCGTATCACTCGCAAGTAGAAGGTTTGGCGGTCTGCCGCGATCGAGGGTGTGCCATGCAAAACGTGCCGGCAGTTCAAGAGAACGGACGTGGTCTGAGCGAAGTGGAGCGGGTGGTTGACACCTTTATCGCTCCGAGCAAGACTTTCAGGGATATTCTCCGCAGCGCGAGCTGGTGGCTTCCGTTCGTTCTGCTGGCGCTGGTGACGTTGGGGACGACGCTGGTGGTGGACCGGCAGGTCGGCTTCGAGAGAGTAGCGGAGAACCAGGTCCATCAGAGCCCGAAACAGGAGGAGCGGATGGCGTCGCTCACGCCGGAGCAGAAGACGGCGCAGTTCCGGGGGATGGCGAAGGGGTATAGGTATTCAAGCTACGGATCGTTCGCGTTCATTCTGATCTTTGTGGCGATCGCGGCTCTGGTCTACTGGGCGAGCTTCAACTTTGGACTGGGGGCGAGCACGACCTTTGGACAGATGTTCGCGGTGTGGATGTACGCGTCTCTGCCGAAGCTGCTGACCGGTGTTCTGACGATGGTGACGTTGATGTTTGGCGGGAGTCCGGACGCGTACGACATGCGGAACCCGGTGGGGACGAACCCGGCTTACTTCATGCCGGACGCGGCTCCCTGGCTGAAGGCGGCTCTGGGCTTCTTCGACGTGATCGGGATATGGCAGCTGGTCCTGTTGGTGATCGGGACGGCGATCGTGGCCAAGGTTTCGACGGGGAAGGCCGCTGCGGTGGTGGTGGGATGGTGGATTGTGGGGCTGCTGGTGAGCGTGGGGATTGCGGTCGCGACGAGCTAGGGGTTTGGAAAGAGGGCAGGGATTGATAGCGTGGAGATGGAATGGGTGCGACATGTTTTCCGGAGCCGCGGTTCCGGCTACTGCGCTGATTGTAGATGCAAGGCGTCCTGCGCAGCACTGCGGACGGCGTCCGTCTCAGCCTTGTTGTTGGCCATTGCCGACAATTGTGGCGAAGCTTGAGCGATAGCCTTTGGACCTATTTTTTGAAGGGTTACGATTCCCGCAACTTTTACACTAGAATCAACAGATTCAACAGTCAGCTGAACTATCGCCGCTATGAGCTTTTCATTCGTCACTCGAGGGGAAGCAACAGCACGCAACGCGTCAATAGACATCTTCGGGTTCCTCGCTGCGCGAGTGAGGAATGTTACCACCGCATCCTGAGCGGCTGGACTGTCTGGGGCCATTTTCATGAGCCCATAGGCGATAACGGGGCCCCTTGGTGAGTCCGCCGCTTGCCGGCCAAGACGCACTACAAAATTGTTTACAAGGGTGGCCGGCGGATCACGGTAGAGGCCCGCTAGCAGCAGTGTGGTTTGCGTGCTGACGAAGTCTTCCTCATTGTCCACCTCGTGAAGTAGCGTATCGGTGATTGGAGAGATCAACTTTGCCGCATCACCTCGTCGCGCGACACACATCAGGGCCACCATCGCAATTCTCTTCTTCTCAATCGGTTGGCCGTTGAGCAGCCCAGTGAACCTAGGCAGTGCATCTGCAACTTCTGCTTCAGGTAGCACGGGTATCTTGTCAAGGACTTTAGACACCTCCAAAGCACCCGGGAGTTGGTCTAAAGAGTCACGGCTTATCTGATCGGCAAACGTCGACAATGTCAGCCGATCACTCTGCGCTGAAGCAGCGCCACCAAAGCCTGATAGAAAGAGAATAGCTGTTGCAATTCGCACGGGTCTCGTCTCCCTAGTATTTGGTGGGAACGGTAACTGCAGAATTTTGGCCGACGACCTTGTTATTTCCTGATAGGCAGACTAATGTGTACGCGAAGTTGTCGCTATACGGTGTATAGGAGTAAACCGAGACCCGTTGACGGTAATGTTGTGGGCAGGATAGCAGGTGTGGTTGTAATTCACATAAGCTGTTGGCGTGGTTGGATTGGACGTGTCGATCACGACGCGCGTGTTCCAATTCCTCTCGAAGCGACAGCAAGCGATTATGTAAGTCCCTAGATGCCAATCACTTCTGCAGGTAAGGTCCGGGGGTAAGCAACATGGTGTGGAAGTAGTCGCCAGGCGTAGTTTCGTAGAAACGGAAGTTGAAGAGGTCGTAAGGGACAAAGCCCTGCAGTTCTCCCGGACCGGGTTGTCCGAACTCATCCAGCAGCACCACAAGGAGGTGATTGGCCGTGACCTGGTACGTCGTTCCAGGAATACACGGGAAGATCAGGACCACCTGGGCGAAACCCTTTCCGAAGTCGTCGTCGATCTTCTCGCCATGAGCGACCTGGGTTCCGTTGAAGTCGGTTACGGTGCAGTGAACTTCCGCTTGATAGTAGTTTTGAGCCACCGCATCGAGATCGGTTTCGCAGGTCGCCGTTCCGATGCCGGAGATCTCATCGATGTCCATCGTGCTGCTGCCCCCGGTGGCTTGAGCTGATCCGAATGGACTCAGGCACAGTAAAACGAGCCCGGCGGCGATTGGTATTCTTAGACTTCTTATGAGGCAATTCCAATCATGCAGGATCACGGTCACTCCTTTGAGAGAGGCCTTCCGAAATCAGCTTGGATTCTTGCATGGAGTTTCTGGAAGTCCTCTTCGTGCATGCTGCTCCGGAGCAAGTCACGGTATCGAAGAACGACGAGATCTTGCTGGTTCTGCAAAAGGGAGAGCTCTGGCGGAGGGCTGGCATCTACTCCCGGACCGACGATGGCCAGTGGAAACCGGGCGTGAAATTGCCGCATCACTGCCAACGCCTGATCGTGCAATGGATCAATCTCGCGCTGATAGGCCAGCGACAATCTTTCCAATGTTGAGCTGTCGAAGTCGTTGAGTGCGAAGCGATTTGCCAGAATGCGTCTGAGGTATGGCTTTGGACTGTGGGCCGCGTCTGCCTGATCGGCGAGATTCTTGTAGAGCACAGCTCGTCGGAAGAGGATCCGATAGGCGGTGATATCGACCGGATCGAGGGGCTGAACGCTGGTGCTGGTTTGCTGGGCGTTGAGGGATGAGCCTACGACGGAGATGCCGATCAGCAAAGCGCAACCGAATGCTAGAGGAAGACTGAGGAGTCGAGAGACTCGCATGGTCCGCCACTATGGCCCTCGCCGAAGCTCAAGGCAAGTTAAGAATAATGCGACTGCTCGAGATATTCGGAAATTAGGATGCGAGCGGAGATCTACCGGTCGGGGTTGAGATCCGATGGATAGGCCAAACGGCAACACCAAAGGCGAACTACGGGATTCTCCCCTTCCACTTTGTTCAGGGTCAGAATGAAAACCGCTTCGACATAAAGACGACACTCCGCTCAGACTTATGCAGGACCGATGCAGCTTACTCGGACCAGCGTTTGAAGACTAGGGAGCCGTTGGTGCCGCCGAAGCCGAAGGAGTTGGAGAGGGCGTAGTCGATGGTTGCGGATTGGGGTTGTTTGGGGACGTAGTTGAGGCGGCACTGGGGGTCGAGCTCGACGATGTTCATGGTCGGGGGCGCGATGCCGTTCTGCATGGCGAGGATGGTGATGCCGGCCTCGAGGCCGCCGGCTCCGCCGAGGAGGTGGCCGGTCATGGACTTGGTGGAACTGACGAGGAGCTGGTGATTGAGGGCGCGGTCACCGAAGACGTTTTCGATGGCCTTGGATTCGAGCGCGTCGCCGAGCGGGGTGGAGGTGGCGTGGGCGTTGACGTAGTCGATCTGGTCGGGGGCGATGCCGGCCACTTTTAAGGCGGCGGTCATGGCGCGGAAGCAGCCCTCGCCCTCGGGGGCCATGCCGGTCATGTGGAAGGCGTCGGCGGACATGCCGTAGCCGATGACCTCGGCGAGGATGTTGGCTTTGCGGGCGCGGGCGAACTCGAGCTCTTCCATGATGAGGATGCCGGCGCCCTCGCCGACGACGAAGCCGTCGCGGTCTTTATCGAAGGGGCGGCAGGCGTGTTCGGGATCGTCGTTGCGGGTCGACAGGGCCTTCATGGCGGCGAATCCGCCGACGCCCATGGGGGTGATGGCGGCCTCGGTTCCGCCGGCGATCATGGCGTCGGCGTCACCGCGCTGGATGATGCGGAAGGCGTCGCCGATGGAGTGCGCGGAGGAGGTGCAGGCGGTGGCGGTGGCCTCGTTGGGACCGCGGGCGTTGAAGCGGATGGAGACGTGGCCGGCGGCGAGGTTGACGATGGAGCCGGGGATGAAGAAGGGCGAGATCTTGCGCGGACCGCCGGCGAGCATGGCGGAGTGCTCCCGCTCGATGACATCGAAGCCGCCGATGCCGGAGCCGATGTGGACGCCGAAGCGGTCGCGGTTGGATTCGTCGATGACGAGGCCGGAGTGGTCCATCGCTTCCTGGGAGGCGGCGAGCGCGAGGTGGATGAAGCGGCCCATCTTGCGGGCTTCTTTTTTGTCGACGAACTTCAGGGGGTCGAAGTCTTTGACTTCGGCGGCGAAGCGGACAGGGTGGCCGGTGAGGTCGAAGGCTGTGATCTCGGCCATGCCGCTTTTGCCGGCGAGCAGACCGTCCCAGACTTCCGGGGCGGTCTTGCCGACGCCGCAGATGAGACCGATGCCAGTGACGACGACGCGCCGCGCTTCTGGACCCTGTGAGGACATGCGTTACTTTCCTGGTTTCTGGTGCTTCTCGATGTATTCGACGGCATCCTTGACGGTTTTGATCTTCTCGGCATCCTCGTCGGGGATCTGGATGTCGAAGGCTTCTTCAAACTGCATGACCAGTTCGACGACGTCGAGGGAGTCGGCGCCAAGATCCTCCTGGAAGGATGCGCCGGGGGTGACTTCTGCTTCATCCACCTGAAGTTGCTCGACGATGATCTGTTTTACTTTTTCGTCTACTGCGGCCATTGTGTATTTCTCCTGTGTATACGGATGGGTCGGAATCTTGGATGCGCGACAGTGCGAGGTCGCAGAGCGCGGCTTCAAGGCTCAAGGATAAAGAGCACCGCCTTGAGTGTAAAGCAAAGCTAAACGTTTCATTGGTGTGGCGAGTTTCGCAGCGGAAGCGTTTGCTCACCAGCAAGGAGTCATGAGGAATGAGCACTGAGTGAAGAATCAGGAGGAGTGCGGTCGTGGTCAGGCGGGCCAGATGGGCTTGAGGGTGTAGGAGCGGGGATCGAGAACGCGGCTGCTGGGGAGCCAAAGGGTGAGGATAGGCGTCCTAGGGTCTCGGGCGTAGAAGCGATGGGTGTGGCAGAAGCGGCCGTCGAGAAAGATCTCTATCACTGAACTGTCGAAGAAGATGTGAATAGAGGCATGTTCGCCAAGTTCTATGGGAGGGCGAATGAGGCCGACGGGAACGCCTTCTGTGTGGCGGCCGGTGGAAGCCCCGTTTTGGATGCCGAAGAGGGGTCCGTGCGAGTCGGAGAGGACAAAAGGGGGAGCCACGTTCCCGTCGTGAGTTTGCTGAAGAGTGGCGGTAAACTCGTTGATCTGTTTGCCGGGGGCTGAGGTACGGAGCTGATGAAGCGTGGGGAGAGGGCGCATGCGGAGTTCGCCGTCTTCGATGGTGAGGACGCGCGGGAGGGAGAGCATGCCGGACCAGCCGGCGGCGGTCATCTCAGCGTCGGTACGTTTTTCGGAGAGCCAGCCCCAGAGGATGCGGTTGCCGTGGGCGTCGAGCTGGGTTTTGGGGGCGTAGAAGGAGCTGCCGTCATCGAGCTGGCCGGTGGTGGAGGGATGGAAGCGCAAGGTGGCGGGGTCGAGGTCGCCGACCTGCCAGAAGGTCTTGCGCTCGGTGGAGTAGATGAGGACGTGACGGTGGCCGAGCGCGAAGAAGTCGGGGCACTCCCACATCTCGCCTTTGTCGACGGGATATTTGTCGGAGCCGGATTTACTGGAGAGTTGGCCTTCGGCTAGCGGATGGAGGTACTCCCAGTGAGTGAGGTCATGGGCGCCACCGGGGAGTTTGGCGGCGCGGTAGAGAAGGACCATGCCGCCTTTGCCGGCGATGCCGGAGCCGACCACGAGGTAGAGGATACCGGCGTGCTCGAAGGGTGTGGGGTCGCGGAAGCCGGTGACTTTCATACCGGAAGGGGGCGAGGGGATGACGGGTTGGGGATGCTTGCGCCAGGCGCCGAGGCTGGGCTCGGAGGAGGTGGCGAGGAGCTGGGTTTCGCGGAAGTTGTGGGAGCCGTCGGAGAGGGTGGCCTGCTCGTGCGGGACGGCTTCGACGCCGGTGTAGATGATGGCGGGCGCGCCGTGCTGGAAGACGGCACTGCCGGTGAAGCAGCCGGCGGAGTCAGGGCTGGGGACGCCGCCGGGCGAGTTGGGGGTGGGTGCGAGGGCGACCGGGAGACGCTTCCAGTGGACCATGTCGGGCGAGACGGCGTGGGCCCAGTGCATGTCGCCCCAGACCGCGGCATGGGGGTTGTACTGGTGGAACATATGGTACTGGCCGCGGAAGAAGACGGGCGCGCAAGGGTCGTTCATCCAGTTGCGGGCGGGGAGGTAGTGGAAGGCGGGGCGGAGGGGGTCATGCGGCGAGGTATTGCTGGAGGAGGCGGATGGGCCGGGGGATTGCGCTTGGCTGAGTGGGAGACGGACGGCTGCGCCGGCGGCTGTGGCGCCGAGGGCGGAGAGGACGGAACGTCGGGTGTGAAGCATGGGTGCGGGAGCCTCGGCGAAACCAATGATAATTGCGGTTCTCGGGAGTGTATCTGGCAGAGTATAGTGCGGCCCGGAGACGCTGTGGAGGCCAGCTCGCGAGGCCGGAGAGGGTTCCCGTTTCCAAGCGGCGGGCGGGGGGATAGGGGGATGCAGGGATGACAAGCGATGCGACGTCTGCAAAGGGCAATGTGATTCCGGGACTGCGGTACAGGGATGCCGTGGCGGCGATCGAGTGGCTATGCCGGGCGCTGGGATTCGAGAAGAACGCAGTCTACATGGGGCCGAATGGAACGGTGGCGCATGCGCAGCTGCGGTTCGGGAATGGGGATGGTGATGCTTGGGTCGGTCGATAACGGGTCCGAGGCTTCGGCGTTGATGGCGCAGCCGGATGAGATCGGCGGAAGAGAGACGCAGGCCCCGTACCTGATCGTGGCGGACTGCGATGCGGTGTATGCGACGGCGAAGGCTGCAGGCGCAGAGATCGTGCTGGAGTTGGAGGAAAAGGACTACGGCGGCAAGGGTTTCACGTGCCGCGATCCGGAAGGACATGTGTGGTATGTGGGCAGCTACGACCCGTGGGCGGAGTCCTGAGTTCGGCGGACGGATCGAGGAGTGGCGGGAGGGCTAACGCAGACGCCTTCGGCAGTTGGTCTCGCGCATGGCGGATGTGAGCTGGGAGAGGTCGAAGCTGAGCCGCTGCAAGCCGGCTGTGCTGAAGGGGAGATCCACGGTGAGGCGCTGGTGGGGCGGAAGCAGGTCGCGGAGATCGTAGATCAGGATCTGGTGGAGCGAGAGATTTGCCCAGGCGGCGTGGATGACCGGGTCGTCGTCGAGGCGGATGGGGAGGGTGGTGGTGGCTTCGGTCTTGACGGCGAAGGTGTCGCCGGAGCCGGCTGAGATAGTGGCGCTGCCGGTGAGAGGGGCGGAGCACTTGATCTCGAGCGCGGCGTGCTGCGGTGAGCCGTCGGCGGCGATGTAGGCGCCGGTCGAGGTGGTGGTGAGGAGGCGAACGGTTCCGTTGCGGGTGGTCTGCTCGACGGCGCGCCAGGTATACGGTGGAGGCGCCTGGGGCGAGGCCGACGCGGCGAGGAAAATGGTAAGCGTGAAGATCGTAACTCGCTTGCGCTCCGGGGAGATCACGATTTGTTCACGTTGATGTAGTAGAGGTCGGTGGGGACCTGGAAGGTGTCGCGGGTGAGGGGGGTGGGCATGGTCTGCCACTGGGTGGTGGGGCGGAGGAGCTGCCAGTGGGCGGGGTCGCCGGCGCGGATGGGCATGGCGAAGGCGGGCTCGTCGGCTCGCCAGCGGTAGCGGACGGTGTGAGCGCTGTCGTCGAAGACGAGATCGAGGGTGGGGAGGGTGGGGTGGCGGAGGTACTGGTTGAAGATGGGGGTGAGGTCCTGATGCAGGGAGGGAGCGGTCTGCTGGTTGAACCAGGCGACGACGTCCTCGGTCATGATGTTGTGGTACTTGAAGTGCTGGTAGAAGCCGTGGATGAGTTTGAACCAGCGCGGGTCGTTGTCGACGATGCTGCGAAGGGTGTTGAGGAAGAGTGCGCCCTTGAAGTATTGGTCGATGGGAGGCTCGGCGTTGACGCCGTGCCGGCCGATGATGGGATGGAGGTTGCGGACTTTGAGCTTGAGCGCGTTGAGGTATTTGAGGGCGTCGGGCTTGCCCCAGCGGAACTCGACGTAGAGGCTTTCGAGGTAGGTGGTCCAGCCCTCGTGGATCCACATATCCGAGGGGTCGGCGGCGGAGACGGCGTTGCCGAACCACTCATGGCCGGACTCGTGGATGATGATGAAATCGAAGCGGGGGCTGATGCCGACGCCGGTCCAGTCGCGGTCGAGGTAGCCGTTGGCGAAGTGGTTGCCGTAGGCGACGGCGGACTGGTGCTCCATGCCGGCGTAGGGGACCTGGATCAGTTTGTAACCATCTTTGATAAAGGGGTACTCGCCGAAGTAGTGTTGGTAGGCCTGGAGCATGAGCTTGGCCTGGGAGAACTGGCGTTTGGCCCTGTCGAGATCTGCGGGGAGGGCGTAGAAGTCGAGGGTGAGGGGACCGAGTTTGTCGGCAAAGTGCTGGTAGTTGCCGATGTTGAGGGCGACATCGTAGTTATTGATGGGGTAGTGGACGTGCCAGTTCCACTGGGTGTAGCCGTCGCCGAGATCGCGCTTGCCGGTGAAGCGGCCGTTCGAGACATCGACGAGACCGTTGGGGATGGCGACGGACATATCCATGTCCTTGACCTCGTCGCGCCACTGGTCTTTATTCGGCCACCACATGCTGGCGCCGATGCCTTCGCAGGCGGTGTTGATCCAGGGGTGGCCGGAGCTGTCCTGCTTGAAGGTGAAGACGCCGAAGCGGCCGGTCTCGATGGGGTGGCCGGAGTAGAAGAAGTCGATGGTTTGGGTGGTGCGGGCGTTGAGCGTGTGGGGGAAGTCGATGAGGACGGCGCCGGAGTCGCGGGTGTATTTGAGTGCGGTGGAGCCGAGGAGGATTTTGTCGATATGAAGGGTGTCGACGAGGTCGATCTGGATGCGGGTGGCATCGGAGAGCATCCGGAAGCGGATAGTGTTCTTGCCGCTGATGAACTTCTTTTCGGGGTCGACGCGGAGGTCGAGGTGGTAATAGAGAAGATCATTGTTGGCGCGGTCGGGGCCGTAGGCTCCGCGGAGGATATCGGCGTGGGTGGGGGTGTGGGGATCGGGCTCGGGGCGCTGTGCCTGGGTTTGCGGCGCCTGGGTTTGAGGGGCCTGGGCGGGCGGGGAGGCGGGGGTGGTCTGTGCGAGGGCTGGGCCGGGGAGGGAGAGGATGGCGAGCGCGGCGATGACGCGGGTGCTTGCAGGCATGTGAATCAGGGTAGCGCGGTTAGCCCGCCGGGGCAGCGCGTACTTCCCGGGATGGGAACGGGTGTTCTCCGGGGGTAACTTTCCGGAAATTTCTTTTCGGAAAGGCGAAGATATGGCGTAGATTGGAGGCATGCACGGCGCGACTCTTCTTTTGTTGCTGGTGGGATGTTTGGTGGGGCTCGCGATCGGTTGGCTTGTGGCACGGAGCCGCGCCGAGGCGGTGAGCGCGGGTGCGAGGGAGCTGCTGCGCGCGCGGGAGGAGGAGGTTGCCGGCGTACGCACGACGCTTGGCGCCCGCGAGTCGGAGTTAGCCGTGGAGCGAAGCGCGGGTGCGGCTGCACGGGAGGAGGCGGCAGCGCTGCGGGCCCAGATGCTCGCCGAGCAGAGATCGGGCGAGGAGAGGCTGCAGGCGCTGGTCGATGTGGAAAAGAATCTGAAGACGAGTTTTGAAGCTCTGGCCGCGAGTGCGCTTGATGCGAACAGCAGGCGCCTGATGGGGTTGGCGCAGGCGGAGATGGTACGGCAGCAGGCGGAGGCGAGCAAGGATCTGGCGGCGAAGGAGTCTGCGATTCAGCTGTTGTTGAAGCCGATGCAGGAGTCGCTCGAACGGTTGTCGTCGCACAGTCAGCAGTTGGAGGTGAAGCGGGAGGGAGCGTACCGGGACGTTCTGGCGGAGATACAGAATATCCAAAGGTCGCACACCGACCTGCGACGGGAGACGACGCAGCTGGTGCAGGCGCTTCGGGCCCCGAAGGTGCGTGGCAACTGGGGCGAGATGCAGCTGCGGAGGTGTGTGGAGTTCTCGGGTATGGTGCAGCATGCGTCGTTCGACGTCGAGCGGTTTGTGCGTGGAGAGGACATTTCAATTCGGCCGGACCTGGTGGTGAAGCTGCCGAACGGAAGGTGCATTATTGTCGATGCAAAGACACCGTTGGATGCGTTTCTGGAGGCAAGCGCGTGTGAGGACGAGGTGCAACGCCATGTGCATCTCGGATCGCATGCGGCGCGGGTGAGAAAGCATCTGGATGCGCTGTCGGGGAAGGCATACTGGAGGCAGTTCGCGGACTCGCCTGATTTCGTGATCTGCTTTCTTCCGAGCGAAGTCTTATTCAGCGCGGCGTTGGAGCATGATCCGACGCTGCTCGAGCACAGTGCCGGCAGCAATGTCCTGCTGGCGACGCCGACGACGCTGATTACGTTGCTGAAGGCGGTGGCGTATGGGTGGCAGCAGTCCCAGATTGCACGGGATGCGGAGCTGATCCGAGATGCAGCCTTATCTGTCCACGCGAAGCTGGCAGGGATGCACGCAGCCTTTCTCGAACTTGGGAACAGGCTGCGGAAGGCGGGGGAGTGCTATGACGATGTGCTGGTGAAGGCGGAGGGGCGAGGTGGCCTGTTCTCGATCTCACGAAGGCTGCGTGAGCTAAAGATTGGGGAGAAGGATCTGGTGGAGAGCAAGCCGGTGGCCATGAGGGTGAGGTCGATGCAGAGCGACGAGTGGCAGACGGGGCTTGCGCTGGCGGCGGGTGCGGATGATGGGGAGGATCGCAGCATTTCGGCGGACTGAACTGCGCGGCGAGGTTTTGGATGCATGAGGGCGCGAGTTGGCGCGTACGGGCAGGACCAGAGATGTGAGGTGCTGGGGTCGCGTCTGCTATGTCATCTTCCTCTTCCTAATGTCGCACCAGCTCGGACGGACGGGACAAGCCGTATCGAGCGTTCCCTGTTACCTTTCCCTAAGAAGATTGTAGAAAGCATCCCGAGCTCTACCGCTCGAAAATAGACCCTCGTTTTCTGAAAGCTAGGCCCTGAGCTCTGACAAGTACACCCTAAGTTCCTTAGAAAAGAGTGCCCGGGCGCTGCCTCCCTGCATGTCTTCCGCCTATTCGCCCGCAGCTTCCCTCCTGACTCACACCGCTCGATCTTGAGCGGGTCGATCGAGTGACGGGGGAAGCGATTCCGATAGCGAACTACAGTGTGTGTTCAAGGGGTGGCCGATCGCGGGTCAGGTGGTTTCGGGAAAGAGCAGTCATTACCAGATCACGGTGGCGGCGAATGGGCGAACTTCACGGTGGCGGTCAATATTTGACGTTTAGAGTGTGGATGGGGAGGGAGGTGCTGTATGCGGTCGAGCAGAACTTCGCGCCGCCGGATGCGGGTGGGCTGGCGGCTTTGAATGCGGGCATGACGCGGCCGCAGAGCGCTCCGGGGGGACTGGCGCTGGACTTCGTGCGCGAGCAGATTGGGGGCAAGCCGATGATCACGTGGGCGCAGATGACCCTGTTGCCGAAGGAGGTGGTGGACCGGGCGCGGGCGCATGCGCTTGAGAATGCGGTATTGGCCGCTGCTGGATGCGGCGGTCGCCTGATGGGTCGGCGTGATGTACGCGCTTGGGAGCGCGTTCTCGGATAAGGGCGTGGTGGACGGGACCCACGACATCCCCATGAACCAGGGGAACCCGCCGAACAATCACGGGGCAGACAACGGGACCTGGCAGGACGGGGCCTTGTTCGTGCAGATGAAGGGTGCATGGACGGCGGTATTTATCGCGTTTCAGACCGAGAGCTGGGCGCCGGACGCGGTCGGAAATCCGGCAGCGAAGGTTCATGGACACCATGTTCTCGAGGGGTAGGCCGCACTGAGCCGAGTGAGTTTGGCGAGGCGAGCTGAAACAGGCGTAGCAACTACACTGGAACCGATCGGAAGACGAAATCTGAGGTGGGTTGGGGTGAAGCTTCGCACAGTTCGGGCGGTTCGGTATGTGACGCCGCTGCGCGAGGGTGGATCGCTGCCGGCGATCGTGGAGGCGGACGACCTTGGCCTGTATGTGCTGAAGTTCCGGGGAGCGGGGCAGGGGCCGTTGGCGCTGGTGGCGGAGATTGTCGGGGGAGAGGTGGGACGTGCGCTGGGGCTGCGAGTTCCGGAGCTGGTGCTGATGGAGGTGGACGGGGAGCTGGGGCGGAATGAGCCGGACCAGGAGATACGCGAACTGCTGAAGCGGAGTACGGGACTGAATGTGGCGTTGGACTTTCTACCGGGATCGACGATGTTCGATCCCGCGGCGGGGGACCGAGCAGAGCCGGAGCTGGCTTCGATGGTGGTGTGGATGGATGCGTATCTCTCAAATGTCGACCGGACGGCGAGGAACCCGAATCTGCTGGTGTGGCACGGGCAGCTGCAGCTGATCGACCATGGCGCCGCGCTTTACTGGCAGCATGACTGGGAGTGCCGGGAGCGGGCGGTTGCGTCGGTCTTCGCGGCGACCCGGAACCATGTGCTGCTGCCCTGGGCGGGTGAGATGGCTGCTGCATGGGAGACGGCTCGCGGAACCATCAGCCGTGAGCTGCTGACGGGAATTCTGGATGCTGTTCCGTCGGATTGGTTGCGGGGAGGTGAGCCGCGGGAAGTAAGTGAGGACCCGGAGGCGAGGAGAGCGGGGTACGTCGAGTTTCTTGCACGTCGGCTGGAGCATTCCGGTAGGTTTGTCGAGGAGGCAATACGTGCCCGTTCCGAGCTCGTTTGACTACGCCGTGATCCGGGTTGTGCCGCGAGTCGAACTCGAGGAGTTTGTGAATGCCGGGGTGGTGGTGTTCTGCCTCGAGCGGCGGTTCCTGGAGGTACGGGTCCGGTGCGATGAGCGGCGGATGCTGGAGCTGTGGCCGGAGCTGGATATCGTGAGGGTGCGGCACCAGATGGAGGCGTTCGAGCGGGTGGCGAGGGGGGACGCGACGGCGGGACCGATTGCGCGCATGCCGCAGAGGGAGCGCTTTCACTGGCTAGTGGCGCCGAGGAGCACGATGATCCAAGTGTCCCCGGTGCATACGGGGATCAGCGACACTCCGGAGCAGGTGGTGGGCGAGCTGCTGGAGCGGATGGTGCCGCAGGGAGGCGGAACTAAAGCGTAGCGAGCACGGCGTCGGCGACGTAGGCGGCCTCGATGGCGGCGGCGACGTCGTGGACGCGGATGATGTGAGCTCCGGCGAGGATGGCGGCGGTATTCGCGGCGAGGGTGGGGTAGAGCCGCTTGGCTACGGGTGGGGGCGAGTTGGTAAAGGTGCTGCCGACGTGGGTGGAGGAGAGCGCATGGGCGAGAAAGCCTTTACGCGAGAGGCCGACCAGGAGGGGGCGTCCAAGGCTGTGGAGGGCGCCGAGGCCGGCGAGCAGAGGATAGTTCTCGCGGCCGAGTTTGCCGAAGCCGAAGCCTGGGTCGAGGACGATCGTGTCGAGTGGAATGCCGGCCTTGCCGGCGCTCCCGAGAGAGGCGCTGAGCCCGCTGCGAATGAGGGGTTCGATGGTGGAGGGGTCGAGGCGTGGAAGCGTATGCCACTCCGCCGGGGTTCCGCGGGTGTGCATGAGGACAAGGCCGGGCGGCGGGCCTCCGTCGGCCAGAGTGAGGGCCATGGAGGCATCCCAGGTGAGCCCGCTGACGTCGTTGACGATCTCGGCGCCGCTCTCGATGGCTGCGCGAGCGGTGGAGCCGTTATAGGTGTCGACGGAGAGGATGGACTGTGGGCGAGCTTTGCGGATGGCTTCGAGGACGGGAAGCAGGCGCGCCTGCTCCTCAGCCGGGGCGACCGGCTGGGCGTTGGGCCGGGTGGATTCGGCGCCGATATCAAGGATGCTGGCGCCGCTGTCGAGAATAGCGAGGCCGTGCTCGACGGCGGTGTCGAAATTGAGGAACTTGCCGCCATCGGAGAAGCTGTCGGGGGTGATGTTGAGGATGCCCATGATGAGGGTGCGTTCGCCCAGCTTGAGCGTGCGGGTGCGAAGTCGCCAGGTGTGCCGGGGGCGGGGGCTGAAGGGCATCTGGGAATTCTAGAGGCTGGAGGGCTGCCCTGGCACGGGCGGGGCTGGCGAGGTGGACGCCGGTGCTAGACTCCGCCCATGCGAGTGATGGGTCGGACGGTTCTGGTTGTGGTTCTGAGTGCGGGCTGGGTGGGGCTTGCGAGTGCGCAGACGGTGAGCGCTGGGAGTGGGCGGGGGGCGGCTGAAGGTTCGACCCCGGTGGGCACGGAGTTAGGCCGCCAGATTGCCGCGATGATCTCCGAACCGCCGGTGATTCGGGCGCACTGGGGCGTGGTCGTTCAGGCTCTGGATGGAACGCCCGGGGGGGCCAGGATCTACGGGCTGAATGAGGGACAGTTCTTCCAGCCGGCGAGTAATACCAAGATGTTTACGACGGCGGCGGCCATGGCTCTGCTGGGGGCGGACAGGACGTTTGAGACGCGCGTGGCCGGGCGTGGAGTGTTTTCGGGCGCGAAGCTGACCGGAGACCTGGTGCTGGTGGGGGGTGGGGAGGCGAACCTGTCCGGCCGTGAGCTGCCGTATGTCTCGCCGGCGCTGAGGCCGAAGCCCCCTGCGGGTGCGCCTCCGCCCGCCGAACCCGACCCACTGCGTTATCTGGCGAAGATGGCGGACGAGGTTGCCGCGACGGGGCTGAAGGTGGTGACGGGCGATGTGGTGGGGGATGACAGCCTGTTCCCGTGGGAGCCGTATCCGGCGGCATGGGGGATCGATGACATGGTGTGGGGCTATGGGGCGCCGGTGTCGGCGTTGTCGATCGCGGATAACCAGCTGCGCCTGACGGTCACGCCCTCGGCGGTGGTGGGGGAGGCGGCGACGGTGACGTTGCAGCAGGCCGTGCCGTACTACACCGTGGAGGCGAATGTACGGACGGCGCCGGGGAAGAGTACGTCGGGCGGTGTGCAGGTGGAGCGGGCTCCGGGATCGAGGGTGCTGCGGGTCTATGGGCAGATAGCAGCCGACGCGGGCCCCGATGTGGAGCAGGTGGCGATTCAGGATCCCGCGGTGTATGCGGCGATGGCTTTGAAGGCGATGCTGGAGATGCGGGGCGTGCAGATCCTGGGGAGGGTGCGCGCATTGCATCTGCCGCCGACGGATTCGCGCGGCTTCATGCAGGTGGTGAGAGAGGCGATGCCGGCGCCGGGTGCGGCGGTGGCGACGAAGGGAAGCGCATGCCGGGACTGCCCCCCAACGGAGATGTATGAGCAGCGGATCCTAGCGTCCCACCGATCGGCGCCGCTGCTGGAGGATGTCGTGGTGACGAACAAGGTGAGCCAGAATCTTCATGCGGAGTTGCTGTTGCACGACCTGGGGTTGACGCAGGGCCTGGATGGCTCCGGGGCTGCGGGAGCTAGGGTGGTGCGGTCTCTGCTGCTCGATCGCGCCGGCCTGGACCCGGACGATTTCGTGTTTTTCGATGGGTCGGGGCTGAGTGGGCATGACCTGGTGACGCCCCGGGCGGCGGTGCGGCTTCTGACCTGGACGGCGACGCAGCCCTGGTTCGCGGCGTGGAAGGCGAGTCTGCCGGTGGGCGGGGAGGATGGGACGCTGGCGACGCGATTTGCCAAGGCGCCGCTGAAGGACCACCTGTTTGCGAAGACGGGCACGCTGGGGGAGGTGCGGGCGCTGAGTGGATATCTGGACTGCGCGAGCGGCCGGACGGTGGCGTTCTCGGTGATGGTGACAGATCATGCGCCGGGCGGCCACGCGGACCAGGAGGTCATGGACCGGATTGTGGGGGCGATTGCGGCGGCGAACTGAGGGTGGGGTGATCGGTCTTGGTCGTGCTCCGGTGTGCGGGAGCGGTCGGTCCCGATCCGGGACGAGGAGGTCGTCCGTAAAGGGTGCAGGCGAAGATTTCTCCTGTTCCAGGTTGGCTCGGCCGTTATGGTTAGCCCGGCGAGTTCTTCGATCGGCCTGGAGCGAGTCGGATGGTAAACGGTGAGGCGGCGATGAGCCGCGGAAGCAAGACTCTGTTCTTGAAATTCGTGGTGATTGGCGTGGTCAGTGCGGTGATCTTAACTGCGCTGACCGGGGTCTCTTGTATCATCACCGACCGGGAGGATTACAGGCAAGCGGCGGTGAAGAGCATCTCTGAAGCCTTGCCCCCGCGGTGCGAGAATGGTGAGGATGAGAGAGCTTGCCGGGGCGGCGCTGGTGGTTGGGTTGGGAACGATGTTGGCGGCGGGGGTGGCGGGCTGCAAGAGAGCTTCCGCCCCGGTGCCGGTCGATCAGCTGAATACTCAGCAGGCGCGCGGGTATGCGGTGTTTCAGACGCGGTGTGCGCAGTGTCACTCCGACCGTGTGGACCAGCCCCGCAATGGGCCGGCGCTGCTGGGCGTGTTCAAGAAGCCAGCGTTGCACAGCGGGGCCGCGGCGACGGATGAGCGGGTGACGGCGACGGTGATGCATGGTCACGGAATCATGCCGGCGATGGGGAACCAGGTGGACGAGCAGGATCTGCAGGATCTGCTGGCGTACCTACATACGCTTTGACGGTAGAGAGTAGGGAGTAGGACAGGAGCTGCGGTGGCGGAGATTTCGGGAGAGCGGGGCGGCGGCGGAGGAGCGGGGAAGGGTGTGCTGCTGCCCGGGGTGGCGGGCATCTGCATGTTTCTGCTGTTGCTGGCGCTGCTGAATACGTTTGCCGCGTTGAAGGGCGTGTTTGGTGCGGGTGGTGGGAGGTATGGTGTGCTGGCGGTTTGCACACTGCTGGTGGTAGGGGTGTTTGGGCTGCTGCGGATGCGGCGGTGGGGGTGGGCGATCGTGACCGCGGGAGCGCTGCTGCTCGGGGCGGGGTATCTGTTTCTGTTTACGCGGGTGCACCAGGCGCCAATGGTGGTGCAGGCGCTGTTTGGGATTGTGTTCTTTCTGTACCTGATTCGGCCCGAGGTTCGGGAGCGGATGCGTTGAGGTCCTGAGATTGTCAGCGAGACGCCGAACGAAGCACCACGGCGCTCATCCGGGGTACAGCCACGCCTCCGCCGCCGACCCGCTCTTGCTGCTTTGCCGTCCAGCGGCCTTCGGCGTCGACCGAGGCGCCTCCGAGGGTCACGCCGGTCTTGCCCTCCGGCGATGAGGAAAGCAGACGGAGCGCGGTCGCATCGCGGAGACCCAGCTCCGCGATCGAGACGCGCGCATCCCGGGAGTGATCCCGATTCACGACAACGACGGCGTGCGGCTTGCGCCCGGTTCCGAGGGCGTATGCGGTCAGGTTGATGCCTCCCGCGTCCAGGTCGATCGGCAGAACCTCGGGCGAGCCGGCTATGGCCTGGGCAAACGCGAGCATCCCGTAGTACGGAACTCCGGCCGTATTTGAACCCTTGCCGTCATCCTGAATGGGGGAATAGGAGCTGACGAATCCGAGCTGATTGACCCCTGTTTCGAGGTTGACGCCGGCGCATCCAAACTGGGCCAGCAGCAGCATGTAATCGAGCGTCCACAGAGCCCCGAGCAGCGTGTCGCTGACGCCGGGGAGCCCACCTCCAAAGAACGAGTTCGTCTCGCACATACGCCACGGAACGCCGCTCTCCCGGGAGGCGCGCTCCAGTCTTTCGAGCTTCGCTTTCAGGTCCGGATCAGCGGAGGTCAGCTGTTCAGCATTTCCCTGGCGCTGGCCGCCGCGGTAGTAATGCGTCGTGAGCAGCTGGACCTCTCCCTTCGCGTCCTTCGCCATGCGCTCGACCCAATCGGTCGAGGCAGCCGTATCCGGCGCCGCGAAGCGCACTCCTGGAACCGCGTTGGCGATGGCTCGATGCCACGCCTCAAACTCCGCGCGGTACGCCTCGTAGGGGTACGGCGGTTTTCGGAACGGCTTCTCGCCCCGGCCGTAGTTCTCTACCTCGTTGCCGATCTCGATTGCGTCAAGGTGAGCGCCGAGGATGGAGGCTACGTCCTTGGCCTCGGCCACCGCCTCTTCCAGCGTGCCTTGCGCGAAGTTGACGCTCCAGATAGCGGTCCAGCCGGTCGCTTTCAGGAAGGCGCTTAACTGTTCCAGGCTCGCCCGCGTGACCACGGTATGTTTGGGCTCTGCGACCACCTGGCCCAGGGGCTGGTAACTCGAGTAGTCTGCGACGATACCCCCGATGCGTAGAACACCCTTTGGACCGAGGTTGCTCACCAGGCGCAGATACCTTGGATTCGTGACGCTGAGCAAGCCGATCGATGCTGCCGAAGACATCTCGTAGCCAAGACCCATGAAGTTCGGGGGAATGCGCGCAAGGGGATCCGCGTCGCGGAGACGGATTGCTATGGGGCTGTCGGTATTTGCCCACAGCTCCTTTATCCCGAACGTCTCGAACCCCACGATCCCGAAACAGGCAGCCGCTGCCGACAAGGTAGTGGATGCACTTAGAAATGACCGTCGATTTAGCATAGACGTGCTCTCCTGGATCTTGGGACGATGGATGGCGCTACCGCGTCTGTGTCCGGCTCTGATCGATCGGAGCTGCGCCTGAGCATCCTACCTGCTGAGACATGCCAAGGTGAAACCCGGAGTCTCTTTCATCGGCCAGCAACCATGGCAGAGGGTCACAACCCAGCACCGCGCACCCGACCACCTCACCGGCTTGACCCAGTCCAGAGCCTGAGCTCCTCCGGCCGGGAACGCCGCATCCGCCCATGTATGCTGCTGTTTGAGGAACTCACTCACCTCATGCCGGCGCCCGCCCCAACCTCGCGTCTCGAAGCCTTCTCCGACGGCGTCATCGCCGTCATCATCACCATCATGGTGCTCGAGCTCAAGGTGCCCCGCGCGAACGGCCTCGCCGGTCTTCGCGCCATCCTGCCCACGCTGCTCGTGTATCTGCTCTCCTTCACCTTTACCGCCATCTATTGGATCAACCACCACCAGCTCGTCGGCCGCGTCGAAGAGGTTGACACCCGCATTCTCTACTCCAACCTGGTTTTTCTCTTCTCGCTCTCTCTCCTCCCGTTCTTCACCTCCTGGGTGCTGGAGAAGGAGATGGACGCCTTCTCCGTCGTGCTCTACGCCATCTCGCTCGCGGCCACCGGAGCCGGGTTTCTCCTGCTCCGCCTCGCGATCATGCGGCGGCTCCGCCTAAGACATCAACTGTTGCCCGCCGACCTCTCCGGTCAGCGCAAGCACTGGATCTCCCTCGGCCTTTACGCCGCCTCCATTCCCGCCGCCTTCTTCCACCCTCTGCTTGCCCTCGGCTGCGACGCCCTCGTCACCGTCATCTGGATCCTCCCCGACCTCGGAACCAGGAACTCCGACCACGGGCACGCCGAAGGGCAACCAATCGTATGACCGATCCCAACGCCACTCGCTTGGCCTCCCCAGCTGAATGCAAAGGTAAGAACACCGTGACCTCCCTGCCGCACCTTCGCCGCATTCTCCTCGCTGCCGCCATCGCTGCTCTCACCGCCTGGCCATCCCTCGCGCAGGACCCGCAACTCCACACCGCCAGCCCCACCGAACTCGGTGTTATCAAGGTCCTGCTCGCCCAGGAAAAGGCCTGGAACTCCGGAGATATCGACAGCTTCGTCCAGGCCTACAAGGACTCACCTGACACCCTCTTCCTCTCCGGAAACGTCAACCGCGGCTATGCTGGCATGGCCGAGAGCTACCATCGCCAGTACCCCAACCGCGCCGCCATGGGCAACCTCGCCTTCTCCGAGCTCGAGGTCCACCCCCTCGACGAGCGCTTCGCCTACGTCATCGGAAAATACCACCTCGACCGCAGCAAGAAAGAGGGCGGCAACGCCGACGGCCTCTTCTCCCTTATCTTCGAAAAGACCGAGAAAGGATGGAAGATCGTGGTCGACCACACCACCTGATCCTCAAGTCACCCAGCGCAGCAGTTCCACGACATGCTCGCCGGCGTCCGCGAAAAGGTCGCCTCGCTGAAGGGGCAGGGACGCCCAATCGACGAGATCATCGCCGCCTAACCCACCCCCCTTCGACAGCAGCTTCAAAGCCGCGCTAGGCAGGGTCGAGGGCTTCGTCCGCCTCGTCTACCAGGGCGTCTAACCCACTCCGCACCGTCTCTCCAATAGCAAAAAGGGGTCGAGCCAATAAGCTCGACCCTAGTAGACCTGCGCCGAAAGGCGCTCCTGGCCGGGCGCTCCTGGCCGTGCGCCAAGCCCCCCTCCGCGAAGCACTCAGACGGTTAGAACCTCTTTTTCCTTTGCCCGGAACAGGTCCTCGATCCGCCGGATCTCGGCGTCGGTCAGCTGCTGCACCTCTTCGCTCGCGCGCTTCTCATCATCCGCCGAGATCAATTTTTCCTTGGCCGCCTTCTTGATCTGCTCATTGCCATCGCGGCGAATATTGCGGATCGCCGTCTTATGGTCCTCGAGCGTCTTGTTCAGCTGCTTCACCACATCCTTGCGCCGCTCCTCCGTCATCGCCGGGATCGGCACGCGGATTACCTTGCCGTCCGTCATCGGATTCAAGCCCGTTCCCGACGTCCGGATCGCCTTTTCGATCGCCGAAACCATGCTCATGTCATACGGCGCCACCAGAATCAGCGTCGGCTCCGGCGTGCTGATCTGGCCCATCTGCGCCACCGGCGTATCCGTCCCGTAGTAGTCCACCTTGATCTGGTCGAGCATATGCACGTTCGCCCGCCCCGTACGCGCGGACGCCAGGTTCGCCCGGAAGTCCTCCACCGACCTCTCCATCCGGCCCTTCAACTCCCCATGCACATCCTTCAACGCCACAATGCTCGCCATCGCCGATGCCATAAAGTCGCTCCAATCGTCCCGCTACATGCGTGTGCAAGTCCAGGTTTCAACTCGCTTGCCAGCCCAGATTCCAATCCAGATTGTAGACGAACCTGGCGGACCTATCCTCGCCAGATTCCGCGTCCCGCAACGATCGTCACGGCTGTGCGGCAGCCGCCTCGACCGAAACGGCATGTGTCTCCACCGGCTCATCCACCATGTCCAGGCGTCCAGCCGTCGCCGGCGGCGCCAGCCGGTGCCCCAGACGGATAAACGGCTTCTCCACCAGGTAATAGCTCAGCAACGCGGCGATGGCTGTCATCACATATTTCGCCGGTCGCAGGCCCAGAGCCCGAAGCGGTCCAAACGTCACCTGCGCCGCCGTGAGATGAAAGAAGAACACGTGCCACAGGTACACGCTATACGAGAGCCGTCCCACAAACCGCAGCAGTGGAGCTTCCAGAAGACGTGTGGTCCAGCTACGCGGATGCAGCATCGTCGCTACCAGCCACAAAGGAAACAACCGGAAGATCGTCTGCCGCTGCATGCTGAAGTCGCCCGCAAACGGGTTCCAGATCACATGCCTCGCATCCATCGATTCGCGGCCCAGGACCAGCAGCAGCGTCCCCGAAAAGATCAGCCATGGATGGAACCAGCGCTGGCAGATCGCCCGGATGCGCGGAACACGAAGAAGCATCGCCACTAGGGCGGGCCACAGCAGAAGCTGGATGAGCCAGTACGTCCGCCGACCCGAAACGTCGACCGAGAACAGGCCGTGCCGCATGGCTATTCTCTGCGCGCTAAGAATGAGTATCAGCAGCACTGCGAAGACCGGAATACGATGTTTACGCACAAAGAACAGAAGCAGCGAAAGCAGGATGTAGAAGTGCTCCTCAACCGCCAGCGTCCAGAAGTGCCCGGTAAACAGCCCGTACTCGATCAGGTGCTCCTGCATCGCGTGGAACAGGAAGTTCTGATACAGAAACAGCGCGCCAAACCAGAAACGCCAGTACTCGTGCAAACACCCAGCCAGCCGGAACCCGGCAACGACACACAGGTATGCGATCGCCGCCGGCTGAATGCGAAGAATCCGGCGCACATAAAAGCTCTTCAGGTGAAACTCGCCGACAAGGCTCTCCTCTTCCAGAATGCGCCAGCAGATCAGCAGCCCGCTGATCGCAAAGAAAAGGTAGACTCCATCCCCGCCCCAGCCCCGCCATCCCGCATTCGTCAATGGACCCAGCGACCACGGCGCGTCATGCGTCATCATCACTCCCAGGATCGCCAGCGCACGCCAGCCATCCAGGCTGGGAAGATACCCGGAGCTGGAGCGCTTGCGCTTCGCACTCCGTTCCACCGCAGCTCCCGTCCCCGCAGCCGCCGTACTCGCAGTCACCCTGTGGGGGCGCGGCTCAGCCCATCCAGAATCCTTCTCCATCCCTCAAACCTACCAGCACGGATCGGCGAAACAAACCTATCCCGCCCAGCCAAATAGCTCCAGACTTCACCCAACCATCGCCGCACCACTCGCCAAACCTCGCAGCCGCCGGCAGGCCTCCAGCAGATCCGCATCCTTCTTCGCAAAACAGAACCGCAGCAGATCCTCCCCCCGGTTCATCTCCCCCGGCCGATGCGCGAAAAACGCCGACCCCGCCACCGCCGCCACCCCTGTCGCCTTCAGCAGAGCCCGCGCCTTCTCGGCCCCCGTCTTGCCCGCCAGTTTTGCCGCATCCGCCAGGATGTAGTACGCCCCATCGGGCACATCCGGCCGCATCCCCGCCGCCCGCAGCGCCTCCACCAGCATCGCCCGTTTGCCTTCATGTTCGAGCGCCAGCTTCGCGTAAAACGGCCTCGCCAGCTCTTCCAACCCCGCCGCGCACCCATGCTGCAGCGGAGCCGGCGCACACACGTACGTCAGATCGTGGAAGTACCCGATCGAGGGCAGCCACCTCCTGTCCGCAACCAGGTAACCCACCCTCCATCCCGTCACGGAAAACGTCTTCGAAAACCCCGACATCAGGATGGTCCGCTCCCGCATGCCGGGCAACGAGAACGGGCTCACATGTTCGGCATCCCCGTAGACGAAATGTTCGTAGATCTCGTCCGTCAGCACAAACAATTCATGCTCCCGCGCAATCTCCGCCAGCCCCTCCAACTCCGCGTGCGGAAACACCTTGCCCGCCGGATTGGACGGCGTGTTGATCACCATCGCCTTGGTCCTGCCCGTGATCGCGCGCCGTACCCGCTCCAGATCCAGCCCCCACCCCGTCTCTCCCCCGGCCGGCGCCTCCATCGGCACCACCACCGGTTCCACGCGCATCGACCGCAGCGTACTCACGTGATATCCGTAGAACGGCTCGAACAGCAGAACCTCGTCACCCGGATTGAACAGCGCCATCGCCGCCGCATGCAGCGCGCCCGAGGCGCCACTCGTCACCAGCACCTCTCCCTCCGCCTCCACTCGCACGCCAGTCGTCCGCTCGACCTTCTCGGCGATGGCCCGCCGCAGCCGCGCGATCCCGTCCAGCCGCGTGTAGATGTTGTGCCCGTCGCGGATCGCCCGCTGCGCCGCCTCCGCCACCACGGGCGGCACCTCCGTATCGCAGACCCCCTGCGCCAGGTTCACGCCACCCACCGCGTCACAGGCCACGCTCATCGCCCGGATCTCCGACTGCATCACCCGCGGCGCCAACTCACTCAACCCAAGCATCTCTCGGAGCCTCCTGTCTTGCCGTCCATTCTCCCACGCTGGAGATCGGAATCCCCACTCCGGGCCGCATCTGCTGCGCACACTTCCGCGGAAGGAATGTCCTTACACTGACTCTCTCGCTTGCCTTCGCCTCCCTGACCAACACGAATCTGAATCCCCGCCGATCTCCCCACAATCTGATCTCCAGCACCAGGTACTCAGGAGCCTTAATGCCTCATCTTCTCAAGCTTGACGTCAGCCCCCGCGGCGACCACTCCCTCTCCCGCCGTCTCGGCAAACAGTTCCTTGCCGATTGGCAGGGGAACCATGCCGACGCCCAGGTCACCACCCGCGACCTCGCCACATCGAACCTCCCCTTCGTCGATCTGCAATGGATCGGCGGCGCGTACTCCGCACCCGACCAGCACACCGCTGAGCACAGGGCCGCCCTCCGCATCTCCGATGAGCTCATCGGCGAGATCAACGCAGCCGACCACATCCTGATCACCACCCCCATGTACAACTTCGCCGTGCCCGCCGCCCTCAAGGCCTGGATCGACCACATTGTCCGTGTCCGCAAGACCTTCGCCACGACGCCCGAAGGCGGCTACAAAGGTCTCCTCGAAGGCAAGAAGGCAACCGTCATCACCGCCAGCGGCGGCGCGTATCCCCCCGGAACCCCCTACGAATCCTACGACCAGGAGATCCCCTACCTCCGCCTGATCCTGCTTCATCGGCATCACCGACGTCCCATTCATACGCGGGGGAGGGACCAACTCCATCGCCACCGGGAAGACCACCCCCGAAGCCTTTACGCAGAATTTCGAGCCCGAACTGGCAGCCGCCGCCAGGTAGTGACTACCTTCGCGCCATCACCCTGCTCCATCGCACGTCAAAGACCCCGCACCTGCGGGGTCTTCTATTTCAGAGGTTGCGAAACCTCCATGAATCGGTCCGGCTATGTACCGCAGCCCCGTCGACTGCGCCTGCTCATGCGCATGGTAGCTCGATCGCACCAGCGGTCCCGACTCCACATGCCGGAACCCCATCGCCATTGCCTCGTGCTTCAGGAACGCGAACTCCTCCGGTGTGTAGAACCGCGCCATCGGCAGATGATCGCGGCTCGGCCGCAGATACTGTCCGACGGTCAGAATATCCACCTTCCGCTCCGCGAGATCGCGAAATACACCGAGCAGCTCGTGCATCTCTTCGCCCATGCCCACGATGATCCCAGTCTTCGTCACCAGGCTCTCACCCCGCTCCGCCGCAATCGCCTTCGCGTTCCCGAGAAACGATAACGAGCGCTCATAGCGTCCGCCCGACTTCGCCACGCGGTACAGCCGCGGCACCGTCTCGATATTGTGGTTCAGTATCTCGGGAGCCGCCGCTACGACCATCCGCAAGGCCTCATCGACCCCCTGAAAGTCCGGCGTCAGCACCTCCACCTGGCACCCCGGAGCCTGCAGCCGAATCTCCCCTATGACGTTGACAAACGCTCGCGCTGCGCCCAGGTTGTCGTCATCGCGATTGACGCTCGTAATCACGGCATGTGCAATCCCGAGCTGCGCCACCGCAAACGCCACCCGCGCCGGCTCCTCGTGATCGATCGGGGCTGGCTTTCCCTTGGGGACCGCGCAAAATCCGCATCGCCGCGTGCAAAGATTGCCCAGCATCATGAAGGTGGCGGTCTTGTGATTCCAGCACTCGCCAATATTCGGGCACTGCGCGCTCTCGCACACGGTATGCAGATTCAGCTCACGCGCCAGCCTTTTCAGGTTGTGGAAGGTCTCGCCCATCGGCGCCCGGGCCTTCAACCACTCCGGCTTGCGCGCCGGTTTCCTTGGCGAAAGGTCGATCTGCACGAGTTCGGCAACAGGGGACGCCATCACCAGAATTGTAAGCCACGGAGGCACGCGCCTATTTCCGGGAAGCTATGCGGACCGCGCACTCAGCCCGCAATACCGCTGCCTCTGTCGCTCAGGGGACCACCCGCCCCACCTCGGCCACAACAGTTCAAGGCTAGCCAAACGGTCGATGTGCGGCGATAGGGGTCAAGTCTAGGTGGCTCTTATCGGCGGCGACAAGCTCGGGCTAGCGTAGCCGAACAGCCTCCGGCTGCTTGCCGAAGTGCCTGCGCATCTGGACCTGCTGCGCCTGCTCACGGCTGGTACGCAGCAGATTGCCTGCGTCCGTAAGGTGGTCGGTCATCAGCTTCTGCGCCAGCGCCGGGTCCCTCCGCTCGATGGCGCGCAGGATGGGTTTGTGGAATTGCAGGGTGTGCTCGAGATCCACCAGTTGCGAGGTCACCATCATCATGTCCAGCATGGCGCGGTGGATGACGTGAAAGAGCCGCTCTGTCAGGCGATTGCCAGAGGCCTGAAAGACGCCGCGATGGAAGAGGAGATCCGACGCAACCAGTTGCACACGGTCGTTGTTGCTGTGCTCCAGATCGACAATCGACTTCCGCAACAGCGCGATGTCGTCCGTGCTTGCACGCTCGGCTGCCTTTGCGGCGAGCGCGGGCTCGACCATCAGACGCATCTCGGTAAGCTCGTGGACGGAGGTATCGTCGAGCAGAAGCAGGAACTCCATCGGGATAGAGAGTACGGAAGAGGCATCGCGATTCAGGTAACTGCCGTCGCCGACCTTTTGGGTGAGCACGCCCATCATCTCGAGCACCTTCAGGGCCTGTCGCAGGGAAGATCGAGCTACGCCGAAGTGCACGGCTAGATCGCGCTCGGATGGCAGTTTCGTCCCGGGGACAAGCACACCATCGCTAAGCATCTGCTGAAAACGCAGAATGAGCAGGTGAGTGATGTCTTCCTTGTTATCGAGGATGTGCTCCGAACCGTAAAGCGTGGGTTCGCGTCGGCGGGCCATGCTCCATAGTGCGGTTGCGGTTCCGCAAAGTCAATGCATTGCACGAGTTGAGGGAGACGCTTGATGGTAGGTCCTTAGCAGGAATCGGGGTGTCCAGGGTCGAAGAGCTATCTACATCAGGAATTGAGATTCGGGGGGAAGTTCTGCTCTCTGTGAGAGCTGCCGACCTTTCCTGTTGACAGCGGAATTTGAAAGGTACTACCTTTGTGGCGCTTGCGGGGATCGGATTTCGGCATGAGTCCGCGGGTTTAGAGGAGAGCTATGACAGCGAGGCGCTTGCTCGGAGCAGTTCAGATTTTCACCTTTTGGGTCATTGCGGTATCGCTGACCGGAGTCGCGGCTGCCCAGGTAGAGGCTGGCCGCTTTGTCGGTCGAATTGTAGATGCGCAGGACGCAACCATTGCCGGGGCCTCGGTAAAAGTAACCAACACTGGCACAAATATCGAGCAGACGGCGGTGACCAACTCCAGTGGAGAGTTCGTCATTACACCCGTCTCCGCGGGGCTGTACGTGCTCACCGTGACGGCACAGGGTTTCGACACAACCACCACATCGCAGATAGAGGTCCAGGTCGGACAGATCGTTCGTGAGAATCTGAAGCTTCATGTCGGCTCCTCTGCAACGACGGTTCAGGTGTACACGTCGCAGCCACTTCTTACGACCGATTCGGCCACGGTCGGCCAGGTGATCACGAACCGGCAACTGACGGATTTGCCGCTGAATGGCCGCGGTTTTTTCCGCTTGGCGGAGCTTACACCGGGAGCGGCGCTGCTGGCCCCGACAGGCAACTCGCTCGCGATCCGTCCGGAGGTCGTGAACGGAAACACCATCAGCGGTATCCGTGGAAGCGCGATCTCCTTTTTGCTCGACGGTGTCGACGTGAGCGAGCAGCATCAGGGCGGAACGTTTATCCAGACATCGATCGACGCGCTCCAGGAGTTTTCGGTTCAACAGAACCCGTATTCGGCCGAGTACAACCGCGGCGGCGCATTCTTCAACGCGACCACCAAGAGTGGAACCAACAACTTTCACGGCGGGGTCTTTGAGTTTCTGCGCAACGACAAACTGGACGCTCGGAATTTCTTCGCGCTCACCCGACAGGTGCTGAAGCGGAATCAGTTTGGCGGCGACCTGGGTGGTCCACTGACTCTTCCGCATCTCTACAGCGGCAAGGATAAGACGTTCTTCTTCGTCGATTACGAGGGGCAGCGCCTGCGGACGGGTCTCATCTTCAACAGCATCGTCCCGAATGCGGCGCAACGCTCGGGTAATTTCGGAACGAAGAAGATCGTCGATCCACTTACCGGGAAGCCGTTCGCAAATAACACGATTCCCGCCGATCGGCTCTCGGCACAGGCGCTGGCCATACAGAAGTACTACCCGTTGCCCAATACGGCCGCTGGAACGGCCAGCTTTGCGCCCTCGCAGGCGGTGGACTTCGATCAGTTCACGCTGCGCATCGATCATGCAATCAATGCGCACAACCGACTCTTCGGCCGATGGATTTACGTCAACAACCGCGAGGTGGATCCGAACGCGTCGCCCGCGCTTCAGACCGCGTCGCTGACCTCCAATGGACAGGACATCGCGGTCGGCCTGGTCACCAACATCGGCGCGAACAAGGTGAACGATGTGCGCGTTCACTACCTGCCCAGCCATGTGCGTTTGACGGCTTTTCTGCAGGGACCGGACTTCAACACGCAGTTCGGCGTTGCCGGGTTTGCGGCGCAGTTGCGGCCGGGCACCGGAGGCTCCTTCCCGGACTATACGTGGAGCGGCTACACGTCGCTTCAGGGTTCCGCGTTCGATCAGCGGCCCAAGTCGCAGGATCGTAAAGCGGTGGAGGGAACGGAGAACTTCACGATCCTCAAGGGCCGGCAGTCGCTCAAGTTCGGCACACTGGTGCGCTACTATCAGTGGCTCGGTTACGACAGCCAGGCGTACGCCGGCCAGTTCAACTTCAACGGCAATGCTTCCGGCGACGCCTATGCCGACTTCCTGCTCGGCTACCCCTCCGCGGTGTCGCGCGCTTACCCCGCGGACAACTTCGGCGGTCAGCAGACCTACTATCAGTTCTTTGCGCAGGACGATATCCGCGTGAGCGACAAGCTGACCCTCAATGTTGGGCTGCGGTACGAGTATTCCCCCTGGTTAAACGGGTACCGAGGCCAACTCGGCACGTTTGATCCCACCCAGTCGAAGCCTATCATCGTGTCCGGAAACGGCCCCGTACCCGATCTGAGTTCGCAGTTTGCGGCTCCGACGGCTTACCAGTTCTTCGGGAAGTATATCCAGACCAGCAGCCAGGCTGGCCTGCCGTACAACCTTACTTACACCGATAAGAAACAGTTCGGGCCTCGCATTGGTGTGGCGTACAGCGTCGATAGCAAGACGGTCGTTCGCGGAGGCTTCGGCATGTTCTTTGAGCCGGAGGGAACGAGCGGTCGGGTGAACCTGAACTCGCTTCCATTCCGTCTTTCGGAGACCCAGCCACAGACACAGAACGTGGTCCCCACCCGCACGCTGGCGAACTTCTTTCTCGGGACGCCGCTTGGATCAGCCCTGGCAAATCCGCAGCTTTCACCCACGTACACGCACCTGAAGGTGGGCTATAACGAGCACTACAGCCTGGGCATTCAACGCCAGATCTCAGCCAAGACGGTCGCCGAGGTGGGCTACGTCGCCAACCATGGCGTGCATCTTCAGAGCTCGAACGATTTCAACGACCCCGCGCCGGGCCCAGGCTCTATCCAGGCGCGCCGGCCGTACCAGCCTTTCAGCACCATCACCTTCCAGTCGGAAGATTTATCGACCAATTACAACTCGCTGCAGGCGAAGGTGGAGCACCGGGCGGGCAACGGATTTACCGGTCTGCTTGCCTATACGTACTCCAAGTTTCTGCAATTCAACCAGGCGCCGGCACTGGGCGGCAATCTCGGATATGAGTATGCGCGATCGCCCTTCGATATCCCACACAACCTTGCCATGAGCGGCACCTACGAGCTGCCATTTGGCCGGGGAAGACGGATGCTGGGCAACGTGAATTCGCTTACGGATGCGTTCGTCGGCGGTTGGCAGCTGCAGTCGATTGTGGTCCTGCGCAGCGGCACACCCTACACACCGGTCGTCTCCGGCGACATTGCAAACACGGGCGTGGGCGGGCAGCGGCCGGACTATAGCTCGCTGAGCACGCCGAACTTCCAACGCAGCTTGAAGACGTGGTTCGATAGAGCTCGTTACGTTCGAGCAAGCCAAAATCCTGACGGTACCGCGCGGCAGGGGAATGATATCTACCGCTATGGCCAGGTACGCGCGAACACGCTTCGGTCGGACCTCTTCCGGCAGTACGACGCATCGCTCTTCAAGAACTTTGCCATGCCGAGAGAGAGTGTGCTGTCCTTCCGGGCGGAGTTCTTCAACCTGTCGAACACCACCAGCTTCAACGCCCCGAACCCAACCATTGACGCGACCAGCGGGGGTCAGGTGACGAGCACTTCGGTGCCTTCGCGCGACATTCAATTCGCGCTGAAATATAACTTCTAAACCGGAATATTCCTTCTAACCAAGGGAAGAGAGATGAGCTGAGTGAAGAGCGCTTCCGATCTGTTGAATTACGTCGTTCTGAGTGGAACGGCCCTGTGTCTCTGCGCAGGCATCGCGGCGCGCGGACAGGGCACGGTTCCATCTCCGGCACATCCTTCGTCGCAACCGCCGGTAACGGTCAACGTCGACCTGGGGAAGACGGTCGGACCCTATAAGCCGATTTACAGCTGGTTCGGCTATGACGAGGCGAACTACACGACGATGCGGCATGGAACGGAGCTGCTGAAGCAGCTGCACGACATGAGTCCCGTGCCCGTCTACATCCGCGCGCACCATCTGCTCACGTCCGGCGACGGCAAGGCCGAGTTGAAGTTCAGCTCGACCAATGTGTACCGCGAAGATGGGAACGGGCGGCCGATCTACGACTTCAAGATCCTCGACGGCATCTTCGACGCGTATAAGACGGCAGGCGTGCGGCCCATGGTGGAGCTCGGATTCATGCCGAAGGACCTGGCGGCTGATCTGCCGAACCGTCACGAGCCGTACCAGGTGCACTATCCGAAGAGCGCGATCTCCGGCAAATCGAATAACCCGCCCAAGGATTATGCGAAGTGGAGCGAGTTGGCGCGCGTTGTGACGGCGCACCTGGTGGAGCGCTACGGCAGGGAGCAGGTGCTCCAGTGGTACTTCGAGGTGTGGAACGAGCCGGACATCGACTACTGGCACACCACGCCCGAGGAGTACTGGAAGCTCTACGATTACGCGGTCGCGGGGGTGCGTGCGGCGCTGCCGGGCGCGAAGGTTGGCGGACCGGCTTCGACCAGTCCGGGTAACCCCAAGGCATTCACGTTTCTGAATAACTTTCTGGAACACGTCAACTCCGGCAAGAGCGCGGCGAACGGAAACGCCGTGCCGATGGACTTCGTCTCCTTTCACGCCAAAGGCCGTCCCACGATCGAGCAGGGAAAGGTGACCATGGGGATCAACCGTGAACTGACCGATGCCGACAAGGGCTTCGAGTTGATCGCGAAATATCCCAGGTTCATCCACCTTCCCATCATCATCAGCGAGGCCGATCCGGAGGGCTGCGCGGCGTGCTCTTCCAAGGTGAACCCGGCCAACAACTATCGCAACGGCCTACTCTACCCGGCGTATACCGCGGCCGCCTTCAAGGGGCTTTTCGAACTGCAGGACAGGCACAAGGTCAATCTCCTTTCCATGCTGAGCTGGTCGTTCGAGTTTGAAGACAAGGATTACTTTGAAGGCTTCCGGTCGCTCGCGACGAATGGAATAGATAAGCCGGTCCTGAATGTCTTCCGGATGTTCGCCCTGATGTCAGGAACTCGTGTGACGACGAGCAGCACCGGCCGAGTGCCGCTTGAGACCATTGTCGGCACGGGCGTGCGAGAGTCGCCCGATGTGGATGCACTGGCTACCAAGGCCGACCGCGAAGCAGCGGTGCTGGTATGGAACTACCACGATGTCGATGGTGCGGCGGAGCCGGTCCCGGCCGCAATCACGATCGGCGGGATCCCCGGAAACGTACACCGCGTCTTGCTGCAGCACTATCGCATTGACGACACGCACAGCAACGCGTACACCGTGTGGAAGAGCATGGGATCTCCGCAGCATCCGACGGCTCCGCAGTACGCCCAACTGCAAAGCTCCGGGCAACTCCAGCTGCTTACGTCCCCGGAGTGGCTCGAGGTGGCAAATGGGGAGGTCAAGGTGGCGACCGAGATGCCGCGGCAGGCGACGTCGTTGCTGCACCTGAGCTGGTAGAGCGGCGACCATGACCGAAGTTCAGCAGATTGACGGAGTCCATGCCAGCGCGGATAAGCGTTGGTACTTCGTCGCGCTCGTGACGGCCGCCATCGCGATCAGCTACTTCGATCGTCAGACGCTGCCGGTGGCGATCTCCGCGATCCAGCGGAACATCCCTATTTCGAACCAGCAGTTCTCCTATCTGCAGACCTCTTTTCTGCTGGCGTATGCGGCGCTTTACGCGATTGGCGGACGTCTGCTGGATCGGCTGGGGACGCGGCGCGGGTTCATGCTGATCATGCTGTGGTGGTCGGTTGCGTGTGCGCTGCACGGCTTGGCTTCGGGTCTGGGACTCCTGCTGGCCGCGCGCTTCCTGCTGGGGATGGGTGAGGGCGGCGCCTTTCCGGCAGCGGTTCGCGTCGTCTCGGAATGGATTGCACCGGAGGATCGATCCACCGCGATGGGTTTCATCAACGCCGGCACAGCCGTGGGCTCGGTGCTTGCTCCACCGCTCATCGGCTTCGTGCTGCTGCGCAGCGGGTGGCGCGCAGTCTTCCTCGCCTCCGGCGCGATCGGATTGGGATGGGTGCTGTGGTGGTGGATGGCCTACCGGGGGAACGCCGTCACCCTGTCGTCGAACACCATCGACGCGCGCGTGCTCGCGCAGCAACTCTCGTTCGGAGAGATCATCCGTATTCGCAGCGTCCAGGCACTCGTGTTCGCGAAGTTCATGAGCGATTCGGCGTGGTATTTTCTGCTCTTCTGGCTTCCGAAGTATCTTTACGACGCACGCGGCTTCGACATCAAGCACGTGAGCTACTACGCGTGGATTCCGTACGCGGCATCGGGTATCGGGAGTTGCCTGGGAGGTTGGTTCTCAAGCAGCCTGCTTCGTCGCGGTCACTCGCTCGACCGTGCGCGCAAGCTGGCGCTTGGGCTCAGTGCGGCCTTCATGCCGGTGGTGATGCTGGTGCCGCTGGTTCCCGTGCAGCTTGCTATTCTGCTATTCAGCATCGCGTTCTTCTGTCAGCAGTCATGGTCCGGCCTCATTATGACGGTGCCCGCGGACATCTTTCCGCTCTCGGCGGTCGGGACGGTCTCGGGCCTGGTTGGCTTTGGGGGTGCGATCGGCGGCGCTATCTTTGGCGTGGTTGCCGGATATCTTCTGGGGCATGGCTTCGGCTACGGCACCTTGTTCGTTCTGATCGGAACCTTTCACCTCATCGGCTTTCTGGCGATTCTCTTATTCACCGGCAAGATTCAACCACTTCGAACGCATGACCTCCTGGAGATAGAGAGCAACGCATGAAGATCACAGAAGTGCGCACCCGTGTTGTCCAGTGGCAAGGCGAAACAGTGCCGCTGCCTCCCCACTTCTGTACGAACCCGATGGATCTCGTCAGCTTTCGCGAGGCATCGATGGGCAACTTCGCCTTTCACGGATGGGTGCTGGTAGAGATCTTCACCGACAGCGGTCTGGTTGGACTCGGCAATGCCGCGCTCTCTCCGCTGGTGACCAAGAGCTGCATCGATGCGTTTCTCAAGTCGCTGCTGCTGGGCGCCGATCCGTGGGACACCGAGTACCTGTGGCAACAGATGTTTCGCCGCACCATGGCGTTTGGGCGCAAAGGAGTCGCCATGGCCGCGATCTCCGCGGTCGACATCGCGCTTTGGGATATCCTCGGCAAAGATGCGAAGCAGCCCGTCTACCGGCTGCTGGGTGGCCGCACGAAGGAGAAGATCCCGGTATATGCGAGCCGCCTGTACAGCATGCCTCTGGACGAGTTGCGTGCTGAAGCACAGCGGTACAAGGACGAAGGCTACAAAGCGATGAAGCTGCGCTTCGGCTGGGGCCCGATCGATGGGGCCGCGGGCATGCGGAAGAATGTCGAACTCGTGCAGACGGTATGCGAGGTGGCCGGCGACGAGGTCGACGTGATGGCCGACGCCTATATGGGATGGACCCTGGACTATGCCAAGCGAATGCTTCCGCTGCTGGAACCGTTTCATCTGCGCTGGCTGGAGGAGCCGGTCATTCCGGACGATACGCGCGGCTACAAGGAGCTGAAGAGCTATGGGCGTGTTCCGATCGCGGGCGGCGAGCACGAGTTCACCATCTTCGGATTTCGCGATCTGCTGGAGGCCGATGCGCTCGACTATATTCAGTTCGACACAAATCGCGTCGGCGGCATCAGCCAGGCGCGTAAGATCTGCGCCTTGGCCGAGTCCTTCCAGGTGCCTGTCGTTCCGCACGCGGGGCAGATGCATAACTACCATGTCGTGATGGCCAGCCTGAATTCGCCTATCGCGGAGTTCTTTCCCAAGGTGGATGTCGAGGTTGGCAACGAGCTCTTCTGGTACATCTTTGACGGGGAGCCTGTGGCCACAAACGGCTATATCGATCTGGACGAGAACACACCCGGCCTCGGCCTCACTGTCAACGAAGAGTCGCTGAAGCGGTTCACGATCATCGAGTAAGGGAGCGGGTAAGCATGGTCCATCTCGTCCAGATAGCGGATACGTCGCGTCGCCGGGTAGCTCTGGTTGCGGAGCCGAAGCTCCATTGCCTGAGCCGCGTGGAATCGGTCTTTGAACTCGCACAGCAGTGCCTGCGCGAAGGCAAGTCTTTAGAGCAGCAGGCCCGCTCGCTCGCCACCGGCGAATCGCTGAGCTACGACGAGGTGTACGGCGGGCGATCCACCTGGCATCTTTTGGCTCCCATCGACGTTCCGAGCGCACCCTCGCGTGTGCTGGTGGCCGGCACCGGCCTGACGCATCTGGGGAGCGCCAAGGAGCGGCAGGCAATGCACCTTGCCGAACAGCCGCAAAAGGCCGAGGTCGTTACGGACAGCATGCGCATGTTTCAGTGGGGCGTGGACAGCGGGCGTCCGGCGGCGGACGGGATCGGCATCGCGCCAGAGTGGTTTTACAAGGGGGACGGGTGGGTGATTCGCGCTCCCTTCGAAGCGCTGGAGATTCCCGGACATGCCGACGATGGTGGCGAGGAGGCGGAGCTTGCCGGCATCTACCTGATCGGCGACGACGGGACGCCGTTCCGGATCGGTATGGCCACCGGTAATGAGTTTTCCGACCACAAGTTCGAGCAGCGCAACTATCTCAACCTGGCCGGCTCCAAGCTGCGCACCTGCGGTCTGGGGCCGGAACTGGTGGTTGGCGCGGAGTTTCGCGACGTGCGCGGACAGGTTCGCATCGAGCGAGCCGGAGAGACGGTGTGGCAGAAGAGCATCGCGACAGGAGAAGACAACATGTGTCACAGCCTCGCGAACCTGGAGCATCATCACTTCAAGTTCGACGGACATAGACAGCCCGGCAGCGTGCACGTGCATTTCTTCGGCGCGGATGCACTCTCCTTCGGCGATGGCATCGAGTTGCGAGAGGGCGACTGGACCGAGGTACGGTTCGATGGCTTTGGGCGCGCCCTGCGCAATCCGGTTCGCGTGGCTGCGCCGATCACGACACCGGTGCGTGTCCAGGCCCTGGCATAGCTTAAATCATGGAGGAGACACAGATGACGAAGACACCGGTCGCTTTACTTGGCCTGGGCACGATGGGCAACGGCATGGCCCTCAATCTGTTAAAGGCGGGATTTCCACTTTCCGTTTACAACCGTACCGCCACGAAAGCGGAGGCGCTTCGATCCGCCGGGGCCAGGGTTGCCTCCTCGCCGGCCGACGCCGCGAGAGGCGCAACGGTGATCGTTTCGATGCTTGCCGACGATGTCGCGTCGCGCACGACGTGGGAGGGAAGAGAAGGCGCTCTCGACGCGGCAGAGGCGGGCGCTGTGCTGGTCGAGAGCAGCACCGTCAGCCCCGCATGGATCGCGGAGCTTGCAGAACAGGCGAGATCGCGCGGGCTGGAGTTGCTGGACGCGCCCGTGACCGGCAGCCGCACGCAGGCTGAAGGCGGCCAGCTTTCCTTTCTGGTTGGCGGGTCCGAAGCCGCACTGGCCAAGGCCGCGCCGGTGCTGCGGGCGATGAGCAAGGAGATCGTTCCTCTCGGTCCGGTGGGCGCCGGCGCGACCATGAAGCTCATCAACAACTTCCTGTGCGGAGTGCAGGTGGCTTCGCTTGCCGAGGGCCTCGCGTGGATCGAGCGGAGTGGTCTTGATCGCGACAAGGCCCTGTCGATTCTGAAGAGCGGAGCGCCAGGCAGTCCGCTGCTGTCCGCGATCTCCGCACGCATGACTGGCCGGGACTACAGCGTTAATTTTCTGCTGAAGCTGATGTCCAAAGACCTGCAGTACGCGCATGATGCGGCTGCCGAAAACGGTGTGGATCTGAAGACCGCGGCGGTCGCACGCGAGCTGTTTGAATCGGCGGCAGAGCGCGGATATGCCGAGCAGGACATGGCTTCGGTGGTGGAGCCGCTCCGTGCCGCAGGACAGGCAGGCAAGGCAGTACCTGAACAACAGCACTTGAGGAGTAGCGAATGACAGTGGAACAGGTTTTGATAGGAGGGCGCTGGCGTGATTCGATCGCGGTGTCGACGTTTGACGCGGAGAACCCTTCGACCGGCGAGAGGCTGCCGGGTGAATTCCCGGTCAGCGCCTGGGAGGACTGCGAAGCCGTGCTCGCGGCGGCCATCCAGGCGGAGCTCGCTCTGAGGAAGGTCAGTCCCGAGCAGATCGCAACCTTTCTCGAACGCTATGCCGAGGGCATTGAGAGGCGTGCGGCGGAGATCGTTGCAGTCGCTCACTCCGAGACCGGGCTCCCGGTGGCGCCGCGGCTGAAGGATGTGGAGATGCCCCGAACGGTGACGCAGCTTCGGCAAGCCGCGGCAGCCGCGCGGGAAGGCTCATGGACGCACGCCGTTCTCGACACGAAGGCAAACATCCGCTCGCACTTCGCACCGATTGGGCCGGTCGTCGTCTTCGGCCCGAACAACTTCCCCTTCGCCTTCAACGCGATTTCAGGAGGCGACTTCGCGGCTGCCATCGCCGCGGGCTGTCCGGTGATCGCCAAAGCGCACCCATCGCATCCACACACCAGCAAGCTGCTGGCGGAGTGCGCCGTGGAGGCCCTCGCAGGCAGCGATCTGCCGCTCGCAACCGTGCAGATGCTCTACGGCGTCAGGAATGAAGACGGTCTGCGGCTGGTCAGCGATCCGCGCGCCGGCGCAAGCAGTTTCACGGGCAGCCGCGCGGGAGGCCTGCGATTGAAGGCCGCCGCGGACGCCGCCGGCAAGGTGATGTATCTGGAGATGTCGAGCCTAAACCCGGTCGTGCTGCTCCCCGGGGCGATTGAGGAACGCAAGGAGAAGCTGATCGCGGAGCTCGCCGATAGCTGTCTTGCGGCCTCAGGACAGTTCTGTACCAGTCCCAATCTGATTGTGGTGCTCGCGGGAGAGCCTGCCGAGCAGTTGGCAAGAGGGCTGGCCGACACGTTTGAGCAGCGGCCCATCAGTCCTCTCCTGTCGGAGGGCGTGCTGCGCGGTCTGGGGCAGAGTGTCCAGAGCCTGGTGGATGCCGGCGCGGCAATTGTAACTGGAGGCGATCGTGCCGGCGGAGAAGGTTGGCGGTACCAAAACACTCTCCTGCGAGTCTCAGGCAAAGATTTTCTTGAGGCATCGCAGAGCCTGCAGCGCGAGGCGTTCGGCAATGCCACCCTGCTGATCACAGCCGACGATTTACCTCAACTTCAGCAGGTGCTCGCGACCCTCGAAGGCAATCTCACGGGCAGTATCTATTCCCGTAGCACGGGTGAGGACGATGCGATGTACGCGGTCGTCGCCGAGGCGTTGCGCTTCCGGGTCGGTCGCCTGCTCAATGACAAGATGCCGACCGGGGTCGCACTCTCGCCAGCGATGAACCACGGCGGTCCCTTTCCTTCCACATCGCATCCGGGATTCACCGCCGTGGGCATCCCACGGTCGATCCTGCGTTTCGGCGCGCTGCACTGCTTCGACAATGTGCGCGAAGACAGGCTTCCACCGGCGCTGCGCGACAAAGCGCCCTCCCCACGCATGTGGAGGATGATCGACGGCGAGAATGTGCGCGGGTAGGCCAGTTTCAGACCGCGGGTACACCAGTTTGAGACCGCGGATACGCCAGTTCAGACATAGATGTGCGGCGAAGTTCATTCGGAAGGGTCGACCATGAAAGATCTTGTTCTCTCCATAGCACTTGCCACTTCGTGCGTTGTTGCCGCAGCACAGAGCAAGTCGACTCCGGCCTATCTTGACCCCTCGAAGCCGACCGAGCAGCGCGTCTCCGATCTGCTCGGTCGCCTCACCCTGGAGGAGAAGGCCGCGCAGCTGAACCACCTGAACACCGGCATTCCGCGGTTGCACGTGCCGGCATGGGGCGGTTGGAACCAGACGCTCCACGGCGTGTGGTCCAAGGAGCCGACGACGCTGTTTCCGGCGCCGATCGCCATGGGCGCCACCTGGGATCCGGCGCTGGTGCGCACTATCACGGACGCGATGTCCGACGAGGCCCGGGCTCTCTACAACAGCAACGCCGATGGCCCTCGATCGAAGCACGGTCTGGTCTACCGCTCGCCGGTCATCAATATCAGCCGGGACCCGCGCTGGGGCCGCATCCAGGAGGTCTTCAGCGAGGACCCGTATCTCACCAGCCGGATGGCGGTCGCCTATATCAGAGGGTTGCAGGGCGACGATCTCAATCACCTCAAGGTCGCGGCAACCGTGAAGCACTTCGCCGTCAACAACGTCGAGACGGGACGGCAGCACCTGTCGGCCGAGGTGGATGAGCGAAGTCTGATGGAATACTGGCTGCCTCACTGGAAGGCTGCTATCACGGAGGCGCACGCACAGTCGGTGATGTCCTCGTACAACGCGATCAACGGCGTTCCAGATGCGATCAATCACTATCTGCTGACCGATATTCTCCGTGGGCAGTGGGGCTTCGACGGCTTTGTGACGGACGATCTCGGCGCCGTGGCGCTGCTCACCTCCGGCCATGAGAATGCCGGAGAGCCGGGCCACCATATCTCCGAGGACCCGGTGATGGCGACCGCCCTGGCCATCAAGGCGGGCAACGATTCGGACGACACCGAGTTCCAGACCAACATCCCACTGGCGGTGCAGCGTGGGCTGCTGTCGGTGGCGGATGTCGATCGCGCGCTGGCGCGTGTCCTGCGCGTCGGCTTCCGGCTGAATGCGTTCGATCCGCCGGAGAAGAATCCCTATGCCAGGATCCCCCGAAGCGTCATCCGTTCGCCGGAGCATCTTGAACTGGCCTTGAGGACCGCACAGGAGTCGATCACGCTGCTGAGCAATCGCAGCGCGTTCCTGCCGCTGAAGCGTGAGGCGATCCACTCCGTCGCGGTTATCGGCCCGGCCGGAGACAGCGCGTATGAGACGGGCAACTACTATGGAACGCCCGCGCGCAAGGTGAGCCCGCTCGTCGGTCTGCGCGATCTGCTCGGCTCCGCGACCCCCGTGACGTACGAGCAGGGCGCCGGGTTCATCGAGGCCGCCGATCCCGCGGCGATCACGCGAGCGGCCGATCTCGCACGTAAATCCGACGTGGCGATTCTTTTCCTGGGGACGAACCTGAAGGTCGAGGCGGAGGGAAAAGACCGCCGTAACCAGGATCTTCCGGGAGCCCAGGAGCAGCTGATGGAGGCGGTATTTGCCGCGAATCCCCGCACCGTGCTGGTGTTGATGAATGCCGGCCCGCTGGCCGTGACCTGGGCGCAGGATCACCTGCCGGCGATCCTGGATGCTTGGTACCCGGGCGAGGCGGGCGGCGTGGCGATCGCGCGCGCACTGTTTGGCGACGACAACCCCGGCGGCCACCTGCCGTACACCGTCTATGCCGGGCTGGAGGGCGTTCCCCCCCAGAACGAGTACGACGTCTCGAAGGGCTACACCTACCTCTACTTCAGGGGCGTGCCGCTGTACCCATTCGGACATGGCCTCAGCTATACGCGGTTCGTCTACGAGAATCTGAAGCTCTCGACGGCGAGCGTAGCATCGGACGGTCAGGTCGAGATCTCATTCGATCTCAAGAACACGGGCTCTCGCGCGGGTGCGGAGGTGGCACAGGTGTACACGCATCAGCGTCACAGCACGGTTGCGCAGCCAATCCGCAGTCTTCGCGCCTTTGAACGTGTCACGCTGCAGCCGGGCGCGAGCAAGCGGGTTCAGCTTCTGCTTCCAGCGTCGCAGCTCGCGTTCTACGACGTGCACACCAAGGCATTTCTGGTCGAGCCCGGGGCATTCGATGTCATGGTGGGCTCGTCGTCCGCGGATATTCGCCTGCGATCCCAGATCGAGGTCACGAGCAGGTGAACGGCGGCGGCGTGGACTTACCCGGAGTGATGGGAACAACGTGCCGCACACGCCGAATCGGAACGCGTACCCGGCTCGACCTCCAGGCTTCGATCCCCGGTAAGGCGCATACAATCGAAGCATGCCGACGGTTGTGAGTGGGACAAAGATCGTTCACGCGGTGTGCTCGCACGATTGCCCCGACTCCTGTGGCGTGCTGGTGACGGTGGAGACGGCGACGGGTAAGGCGGTGAAGGTGCAGGGCGATCCGGCGCATCCGGTCACGCGCGGGTTTCTGTGCGGCAAAGTGGCGAAGTATCTGGATCGGGTGTACAGCCCGGAGCGCCTGCTGTATCCGATGCGGAGACGGGCCGGGGTTGCAAAGGGTCCGCTGCCGAAGGGGCGGGAGGCGGAGGCCTTTGAGCGGATCGGATGGGACGAGGCGCTGGACGGGATTGCGGCGCGGCTGACGGAGATTGCCAGCGAGCATGGGCCGGAGAGTGTGCTGCCCTACAGCTATGCGGGAACGATCGGGCAGCTGGGCTACGGGTCGATGGACCGGCGGTTCTTCCATCGGATGGGGGCGTCGCAGCTCGACCGGACGATCTGTTCGACGGCCGGAGGCGCGGCGTTGACGAGTGTCTATGGGGTGAAGTTGGGGACGCCGCCGCAGGAGTTTGCGCGGGCGGGGATGATCCTCGCCTGGGGTGCGAATATCCACGGGAACAACGTGCACCTGTGGCCGTTTATCGAGGAGGCTCGACGGAACGGGGCGCGGCTAGTGGCGATCGATCCGTACAGGACGCGGACGGCGGCGCTGGCGGACGAGCACGTCGTGATTCGACCGGGGACGGATGGCCTGCTGGCGCTGGGTCTTATGCATGTGATCTTCCGCGAGGGCCTGGAGGACGGCGAGTATATGGACGCGTGCACGCATGGGGGGGCGGAGCTGCGCGCACATGCACGGAGGCCGGAGCACTCGCCCGCCTGCGTGAGCGAGGGTACGGGGATAGCGGCGGAGGCGGTGGTGCGGCTGGCGCGCGAGTATGCGACCTGCTGGAAGCGGACGGGAAAGGCGGCGGTAATCCGGTTGAACTACGGGGTGCAGCGCGCCGAGAACGGAGGCACGGCATCGCGGGCCGTGTGCATGCTGCCGTTGGTGACGGGCGCCTGGAAGTACAGGGGCGGGGGACTGCAGCTCTCGATGAGCGGAGCCTTTCCGTGGAATAAGGCGGCGTTGGAGATGCCGGAGCTGATGCAGGCGAGCCCTCTCGGCCGGCCGGCTCGGGTGGTGAACATGAGTCGGCTGGGACGGGCGCTGACGCTTCCGGATGCCGGCGCGGGCGAGGGGGAACCTGTTCCGGTGAAGGCGCTGTTTGTCTACAGTTCGAACGCGGCGGCGGTGGCTCCGAATCAAAACGAAGTTCTGCGTGGATTGCGGCGCGACGATCTGTACACGGTGGTGCACGAGCAGTTTTTTACGGACACGACGGACTATGCGGACGTGGTGCTGCCTGCGCCGACGTTTCTTGAGGTCAAGGATGTGCAGGGGGCGTATGGACATCTGTTCGCGCAGGTCTCCGAGCAGGCGATCGCCCCGCTGGGCGAGGCTCGATCGAATGTGCGGATGTTCGGCGAGCTGGCGCGGCGCATGGGATACACGGAGGCGTGTTTCGAGGATGGTGACGACGCGCTGATCGACCAGGCGCTGTCCACGGATCACCCTTGGACCCAAGGCGTGACGAGGGAGCGGATGGAGCGCGAGGGCCACGTCGAGCTTGCGTTGCCGCGTGATGAAACGGGTGCCCTGCTGCCGTTCTCGACAGCGGATTGGTTCCGGACACCAAGCGGACGTGGGGAGCTGGTGCCGGTGCCGGTGTTTGTGGCGTCGTCGGAGTCTGTCGGCGGTGTGGACGCGACGGCGGAGTATCCGCTGCAATTTCTACCGCGCAAGGCTGATAACTATATGAACTCGACATTTGCGAATATTCCGGTGCATCAGCAGATGGAGGCGCGCACCGCGGGTGTGCTGGAGATGAGCCCCGTGGATGCGGAGCCTCGGGGCATTGCAACCGGAGATGCGGTCGAAGTTTGGAACGGGCGCGGGCAGATTGAGCTGACCGCTCGCGTGAATGGGATGGTGGGTACGGGCGTGGTAGCGGCGCGGCTGGACTGGGCAAAGCTCTCAAAGAACGGCTCGAATGTGAATGCGTTGACGAGCGAGCGGCTGACCGATATCGGCGGCGGGGCGACGTTCTACTCGACCATGGTTGAGGTGAGGCGGATGCGTAGTGCTCGTGATTGAGGCGAGGGTGGCTTCCGGGCTGCCTTCGCTCGGAGAGATGGAGAACGCTGCAAGGCTCATTTACGAGTCGATGCCGGCGACGGCGCAGTACAGCTGGCCGCAGATCAACCGGCGGGCGGGCTCCGAGGTGTGGGTGAAGCACGAGAACCACACGCCGGTGGGGGCATTCAAGGTCCGCGGTGGGCTGGTGTATATGGACTGGGTGCGCAGAGAGCGGCCCGAGGTCGAGACGGTAGTCTCGGCGACGCGGGGCAATCATGGGCAGTCGATCGCGTACGCGGCGAGGCGCACTGGGCACAAGGCGGTGATTGTAGTGCCGCATGGCAACAGCGCGGAGAAGAATGCGGCGATGCGCGAGCTGGGTGCGGAGTTGATCGAGTTCGGTGAGGACTTTCAGGCGGCGAACGAGCATGGAGCCGCGTTGGCGGTCGAAAAGGGATGGCACCGGGTTCCGAGTTTCGACATGGGGCTAGTGCGTGGAATAGCGACCTATGCACTGGAGTTCTTTCGCGGCGCTCCGGAGATGGAGCGGGTGTATGTGCCGATCGGAATGGGGTCGGGAGCGTGCGGGATGATTGCGGCGCGGGATGCGCTTGGCCTGCGGACGCGGATTGTCGGTGTGGTGTCGAGTGCGGCTCCGGCGATGGCCAGGTCGTTCGAGGCGGGGCGGGTGTCGGAAGCAGAGGCGAAGACGAGGATCGCGGATGGGGTTGCCTGCCGTCTGCCCGATGCGACGGCTCTCGAGATGGTGCTCGGTGGTGTCGAGCGGGTGGTCGAGGTGGACGATGACGAGGTTGAGGACGCGATGAGGCTCTACTTCACGGCAACGCACAATGCGGCCGAGGGTGCTGGCGCGATCGGTCTGGCGGCGCTGCTGAAGGATAGATCACGCGGCGTGGGGCGGGTGGGGACAGTCCTGTCCGGTGGCAATGTGGATAGCGATGTGTTTCGGCGGGTGCTGCTGGGCAAAGGGCAGGGCGATGTATGAAGCGAGCTACCAGTGTGCGGGATGTTTTGAGTGGGTGGAGACGACGGTGGATGAGTCGGGCGGATCGAAGCAGGAGTATGTGGAGGACTGCCAGGTTTGCTGCAAGCCGAATGTGCTGAAGGTGCTGTGGGACCGGAGCGCGCAGGAGTTTACGGTGACGGCGGAGCTTGAGAGTTGACGGTGAACTTGTGGCGATGGATGCGGCTTGTGCGTTCGCTAAAGCCGGGGCGGCTCACCTATAATCTAGACTTCCCCAGGAAGACGCTCGGGGCGCGATACCGAGAGCAGTGAGGGTGTAGTTATTTTTACCGTAGACCGAGAGAGCCAAAGCTCCCTGAAACGCAAGATCAAGCAAGTGGGCGTGCGCCCTGGCCGCATCTGGACAGCCGCTGCCCTGGCTCTGTTATTGGGTGGGATAGGCCTGGCGCCGCCGGCGCGGGCACAGGCCCCGGCAAATCCGCAGAGCGTCTTCAGCGCTCCCCCTGCCACGCAGACGGGTGTCCAGACGCTTTGCCAGCCGCAGGTGATCGGCAACCGCAGGATTCCGAAGGAGAGCGTCCTGGCCCGGCTGTTTTCGCACCAGGGCGATCTTTACGATCCGGCCGTGGTGGAGCGCGATTTCAACTCGCTGTGGAACACGAACTACTTCGACGACGTGCGGATCGAGCGCGCCGATACGCCCAAGTGCGTGCAGCTCGTGATCTATGTGCGGGAGAAGCCGACGATCCGCGCGATCGCTTACACGGGACTGAATGCGGTCTCGCAGTCGGATGTGCTGGACCGGTTCAAGAAGGCGAAGGTTTCGCTATCGATTGAGAGCCAGTACGACCCGACGAAGATCAAGCGCGCCGAGGTGGTGTTGAAGGAGTTGCTAGCGGAGCACGGGCACCAGTTTGCGACGATACGGACGGAGATCAAGACGATTCCGCCGGCGTCGGTAGAGTTGACCTTCCACCTTAAGGAAGGACCGACGGTGAAGGTGGGCAAGATCGCCTTCGAGGGCAACAACAGCATCAACGACAGGACGTTGCGGGCCGCGATGAAGAACCTCCGGCCGATCGGGATACCGCACTCGATCATTCTCGAGAACCTGTTCGCGAAGACCTTCGACGCCAGCAAGCTGGACGAGGACACAGCGCGCGTGCAGCAGGCCTATCGCGACCGGGGGTACTTCCGCGCGCTGACCAGCGAGCCGACGACGCATGTTCGGGATGCGGGTGGCATCAACCCGTTCACGCTGCGGCCGTCGACGGGCAAGCGCATTGACATCCTGATGCCGGTGGAGGAGGGCGAGCGCTACCGGCTCGGCGGCATTACCTTCAAGGGCAACACCCACTTCACGAATAACCGCGCCCTGCGAGCGCAGTTTGCGCAGAAGGATGGCGAGTACTTCAACTCGACCATGTTCGGGAAGGGGCTGGATCAGCTGCGCAAGGCATATGGCGAGCTTGGCTATATCCGCTTTGTGGGCACGCCGACACCGCGCGTGGACGAGGCGAAGAAGCTCGTCTACCTGGATATCGATATCGATGAAGGCAAGTCGTTTGCGGTCTCGCGCATTGAGTTCTCCGGCAACTCCATCACGCGCGACAAGGTGATCCGGCGCGAGCTGCTGCTGGACGAGGGCCAGACCTACAACAGCCGGCTGTGGGACCTTTCGCTGCTGCGGCTGAACCAGCTGAATTACTTCGAGCCGCTCAAGGTGGAGCAGGACTCGGAAAACCGCATCAACGATGATGAGGGGACGGTCGACCTGCTGCTGAAGCTGAAGGAAAAGGGAAAGAACTCGATCGGTCTCAACGGCGGTATCAGCGGACTTTCGGGAACGTTTATCGGGTTGAACTACGAGACGAACAACTTCCTTGGACTGGGCGAGACGCTGTCGCTGCAGGCGAACGTGGGCGATCTCTCGCGCAACCTGAGTCTGGGATTCACCGAGCCGTACCTGCGCAACAAGCCCATCTCCCTCGGCTTCCAGGTATTTACGAGCAAGTTCGACTACAACCCGGCCAAGAGCTATTCGATTGCGAACAGCGGGGCCAGCGCGAATCTGACCAACGCGCAATCGTCCCTGCTGACCAACTACAACCAGGCATCGACGGGTCTGACGGTGACGGCGGGCGAGCCGCTGCGTCACCTGTTTTCGCGCAGCGGCGTAGCGCGCATAGGCGTGTCGTACTCGCTGTCGCGCGCCAGTGTGACGACGTTCAACGACAACACGCGCAATGTCTTTCAGTCGCTGGCGTTCCGGTCTGGAGTTCAGGGACCGAATCAGCTGAACGGCATCATCACGTCGGTCATCACGCCGAGCTTCACCTTCTCGAGCCTCGACCGCGCGGTCGGGCCGCATGTCGGCAAGGACTTCAACGTCGCGGTCCAGGTTGCGGGCGCGGGCGGCAACGTGAAGTACTACTCCCCGCAGATGAGCTACCGGCAGTTCTTTCCGATGAAGGGCCTGCGGATCAATCGCGAGGGCCATAACGTGCTGGGGTACCGCTTCCAGTTCGTGCATGTGGCGGGCTTCGGCGGTGAGGTCGCTCCACCCCAGAACCGGGTGTACTCGGGCGGCGAGTCGGACGTTCGCGGCTTCGATATTCGGTCAAGCGCGCCCTACACATTTATCCCCACCCGGACGCTCTTCAACCTCACCAATCCGGATGCAACGACGGTTCCGCGCGATCCGACCAACCCGAGCCTCGGCAACGTGCAGATCCCTCTTCCGATCTACCGGCTGGTCTCGATCGGCGGCGATACGAGCATCACGTCCAACGTCGAGTACCGGATCCCGATCGTGAACCAGGTGACGTTTGCGTTCTTTACGGACTTCGGACTTACGTTCAATCTGCAGGACAGCCAGTTGCGGCAGAGTGTGTCGGGCCAGTCGCTGATCACGAGCCCGTCTTATGGCTGCCCGCGGGTCGTCAACGGCGCCTGCTTTGGCGGGCAACAGATCAACTTCCCATTCCTGCTGAAGACCGTGCCGGGAACGAACCTGGTGCCGAGGATGTCGAACGGGGCCGAGCTGCAGGTGGTTCTGCCGATTGTGAATGCGCCGTTCCGGATCTTCTACGCTTACAACCCGCTGCGACTGTACAAGGATATTCCGCAGGCGCTGGCTCTCCCGAACTCGCCGTGCACCGCGGCGGCGCCCACGGCCTGCTTCCGGTCGCTCTTCCCCAACACCAGCGCGGGCGACTTCAGCTACGCGCAGGCGGTCCAGTTCTACGGCGCGAACTACACCTTGCGCGAACCGCGAAAGACCTTCCGCATCTCGGTAAGTACGACCTTCTAGATCGCGGCGCCGGCTTCAACGCGATGGCCCACCATAACGGTGAGTCCATCGCGTATTTGCGCGAGTGTTCGACCCTCTCGATCAGCTAGCTCGATCCGATTAGTAGGAGCGCTGGTACATGCGCGTGATGCGATCGTGCCAGCCAAGCGAGTCCTCATCCAGGAACGCCCACAGCAGACCCAGGCCGAGCGGAAGCGCGGCGAGCAGCGTGGCGAAGATGCGGCGCCGCATGCCGGACCGAGTCGGGCTCTCGTCGGCAAAGGTGCACAGGCCGATGCGGGCGAAGCGCATGCCAGGCGTGGCGTCCGAGAGCGTAAAGAAGAGCAGCTGGTACAGCAGGGAGAACACGACGAGCGATGCGGCGGTTCCGGCCAGCGCGGTTGCCCGCGGCGTTTCAAGCAGAGCTCCGCCTCCGGGAAGGTGTCGCATCGCCACCATGAAAACGGCGGTGAAGGCGACCTGCACGGCCACGATAAGGCAGGCGTCGACAGCCGCGGACAGAAGCCGCGAGCGGACGGGCGCTGCCTGGGGAAGGGATTCCGAAAGATAGCCGTCGTGGGCGGTGTCGGTGAACTCGCGGGCGGGAAGCGCGGAGAGCAGGATGGAGGACCACTCCGGGGAGAGCGCGTCGGCGACCGGAGCGGGGGAGACCTGCGCGGCCTCTACCTCAAAGATGCGGAGCTGCGATCCGCTATCGGACGATGCGCCGTCGACGCGGAGCGGGCCTTCGGCCAGGCGGGGCCGCGCCTTGCGAGCGGCGATGAGCTGGCGTGGGAACTCGATCAGGTTGGCGGCGATCGCCTCGCCCTCGAAGACCTCGTCGAACACGGGACTGTGGCGGAAGGCAATCTCTTCGTCGAGCGCGAACCGCTCGTCCTCATCAAGCTCCCGTTCGGGCGGAGCGCTATGTCTTCGCGCCTCCGCCGAAAAAGAGCTTCGCGGGGCAGTCGCCGGATGCACGGCATCTTCGTATGGACGAACCGTGAACTCGGCGGTTCGCGCAACCGGCTGGGTGGAGCTGGCCCATTCAGCACGCGCCAGGTCGGGGTACACAGGCTCTTTGGCCGCGGTGCGGGAGGCTGAGCAGGCGTCGCTAAACAGTTCGGCGTAGTCGATCGCCGAGAGCGGGACGTTGGGAACAGCCACCGGGCCGGTCGGCATCGTCCCCGGCGCCTCCCAGCTCTCAAGATCGGTCAGCAGCTGCTGCTGGGCCTCCGCGATAGCCTGGGCGTTGATCGTGGCGATCTGCGCGACGGCTTGGGCCTGGTGTACGGCGCGTTCGGCTTCCGAGGCGAGAAAGGCACGATAGCTCTGCGAATGGGCGTATCGTTCGGCGACCGCGGCGGCGATGTGGGCCGAGCGCCCGTGTGCCGGACGCAGTGTTTCGGGGGGCTGCGCGATCTCAGGCGCCGTATCCTTACTCGCCGTGTCGAGAAGCCCGGTGTCGTGGGACGCCTGGCCGCGACGGGCACGATGCGCAGCCAGGCGCTCGGCAACCTGGTGCTTCCGGGCCGCGGGGGAGAGGTCCGGCTGCGCCACGTCGAGGCGAGCGAGGGGTGCTGCGGAGCGCAGGGCGAGCTCTTCGTTTGGATCGATGTCAAGCTGTGCTGAACTCATGGTGCTCAAACCTTAGGACCCGCTTCCCTGGAAATCGTTTAGCCTCAAGATGTGGGACGGTCGCTAAACCGCGTTTCAACTGAGACAGATGTGACGATGTCGCGACGGCCGTGGCGTTGCCGCTGGCGAATCGTCTCCCTCCTGATAACTATCATGCTGACGGGTGCAGTTCCCACCTGTTCCTGGGCGCAGGAGGTGACGACGCAGGCACCCCCCCAGGCGCTGCCGGATGCTCCGGCGACTGACATCTCCGACGATCTGCCGACAGCGAAGGTGCTCCCCGCGCCTGGGCAGACGGACGCTCTGGTAATCGAGTCGGACGGTCCGCAGACTAAGGTGGGAACCCGCTTCGTCCTGGACCGCACTGTCGTTCTGACCTACCGCGGGTACCGTGTCGAGGCCGATCACATCGAGTACGACAGCGACAGCGGAGATCTGACGGCAACTGGCCATCTGCGGGCCACGGGTGGCGGAAATCATGAGAGGATCGCCGCGTCTCATGGCACGTTGAACCTGAAGGCGCAGACCGGCCGGTTCTATGACGTGTCGGGGTCGGTGGGGTTGAAGCAGGCAGGCAGGCGGGCGGTGTATGTCAGCGCGAATCCGTTTCTGTTCACCGGCCGCCTGGTGGTCAAGTCCGGACCGCACGAGTACCAGGTGTACGACGGAACGGTCACATCGTGCCAGCTCCCGCATCCTGACTGGGTGCTATCGGCGGGTGAGTTCACCGTGGACCGCGAGAGGGCGCGCGCGAAGAACAGCGTCTTCAAGCTGCTTAACGTGCCCTTGCTCTACTTGCCCTACGTGACGCATCCGGTCGACACGAGCGGCCGGCAGAGCGGCGTTCTGATTCCGGTGATTGGGCAATCGTCGACCAAGGGACTGGTGCTCGGCGAGCAGCTCTATTGGGCGATTAATCGCAGCACGGATCTAACGCTCGGCGCGGAGTACTTCTCGCGCAGAGGATGGTCGGAGTCGGCGGCCTTTCGCTATCGCGGTCTGGACGATGACTTTGTGCTGGCGCGCTACAGCGGCCTTCTGGACCGGCAAAACGGCGCCCTTGGAACATCGAAGGCCAACCAGGGCGGCGAGAATGTAACCTTTGCGGTGCGGCATGACTTCCTGCCCGAGGCGCGGGTCGTCGCGGATATCGAGTACCTGAGCTCTTACGTCTATCGCGAGGCGTTCACCGAAAACTTCAACCAGGCCGTGTCGACCGATCTGCTGTCCACCGCTTATGGCATCGTCGAGCGGAATGGATACGCCGCCGCCATTGAAGCGGATCGATACCAGGGATTGAAGCGTGTGCCCACGGCCGCGACCGCCCAGAGGCCGGCCTCCCCGGGGCAGGAGGTCCGAATCTTTCATCTGCCGTCGTTCGGGCTCAGCACCACCGATCATGCGTTGGGGACAAAGGGCCTGGAATGGAACTTCGACGCGCAGGCGACCGGGCTGAAGCGGGTGCAGCCAAATTTTGTAACCAACGGAGTGACAGAACGATTGGATGTACGCCCCGAAGTCGCCTACCCGTTCGGCGCTGGCGGCTGGCGGATGCGGCCGTCGGTCGCGCTGCGGGACACCTTTTACAGCAGGAGCCGTCTAGCGCCCTATCCGCCGGGATCGCCGCCGATCGAACTGCACGCGCCTCTGAATCGGGCCGACGTCGAGGTGCAGGTCGACGCGCGCGCGCCGGTGATTGAGCGAACGTTTTCAGTCGGACCGGTGCAGCGGCTACTGCACGGAGCGATCAAGCATACGATCGAGCCGGAGCTCACCTATCGCTACGCAAACGGGGTCGACAACTTCCTGAGCGTCCTGCGCTTCGACGAGCGGGATGTAGTCAGCGACACCAATGAGCTCGAATACGGCGTGACGCAACGGCTGTTTCTTCGCCCGGCCGGTGGGCCCAGAAGTTCCGCCTGTGGAGCGATGCCGGCCAGTCTGGACACGCCACCGACCAACCTGGACACGCCACCGACCAACCTGGACGCACCATCGACCGACCTGGACGCACCACCGACCGAAGATCTGGAAGCGGAGCCGGTACCCGCAGCCAAGTGTACCTCTCGCGAGTGGATCAGCTGGAGGCTGACCCAGAAGTACTTCTTCGATGGAAGGTTTGGTGGAGCGGTGCTCAAGGGGCGGAGGAACATCTTCAGCTCGACCCTCGACCTCTCCGGTGTGGCCTTTCTGACCGAACCCCGGGAGATCTCGCCCCTGATCTCGCGGCTGCGGCTGAGGACTTCGAAGAATGTGGATGTAGAGTGGGACTTCGATCTCGACACCGGCGCGAAAAAGTTTACGTCCAACAATGTGCTCGTCGACGTGCACCAGGGAAATGGCTTCGTCGGCCTGAGCTACGCCCGGCTGAATGCGCCCGGACGATCGTATGTCGAGGGTGTGGCGTCGCTGACCGCGGACTTCAACCAGATGCGGATTCTGCTGGGGTATGGCACGCCCAGCAAGCGTGGCTTGAGCGTGGCGGCAAACGCGGGGCTGGACCTCGACCGGACCCAGATGCAATATGGGGCGTTCGAGACCTCGTACAACTGGGACTGCTGCGGGTTCAGTGTGGAGTACCGAAAATACGAGCTGGGGCCGGTGCGTAACGAGAACGCGTACCGGTTCAACTTCACCCTGGCCAACATTGGGACGGCGGGCAATCTCAGACGAGCCGAGAGGCTCTTCTAGGGCGGCAGATCTGGGTTCGTCCAGGCGGCAGATTCGAGTCTCGTGCGTGTGCGCCGTCGGCCCTGTTGGCGAGGTCCCGAGCTGGCAGGCGCCCGTATGGAACGGCCTCTGCGTGAGATAATCGGATATTGTGCTGACCGCCGGAAGGCCCCTCTGTTCGCTCCTCCTCGCTCTCATGGTGATGGCCTCAGGCTGCCGTGCGCAGGCCCCTGCGCCGTTATCGGACCGGCCGCCATCCGACCGGATGTCTCCCGAGCTCCGGCGTCGCGTCGAAGTGCTGATCCGGTCGCGATCCAACGTTCCCCCGAACTACACCATCGACGTTGGCCCGCGGAGCAAAAGCGAGATCCCCGGATACAGCGAGATCTCGGTCAACTTCACCGCGGACGGGAAGAGCAGCAAGCCGGTGACGTTTCTGCTCTCGGACGACGGCAAGACGCTGGCGCAATTCAGCAAGTACGACATCAGCGCCGATCCGCGGCAGCTGCTAAGCGCGGATGGCCGGCCCGCGCGCGGAGGTCCGGCGAACGCCCCGGTGCTGATCGTGGGCTTCGATGACCTGGAATGCCCGTTCTGCGCGAAGATGCATGCGCAGCTGTTCCCGGCCATTCTGAACCGTTACAAGGACCAGGTGCGGATCGTCTATCGCGATTTCCCGTTGAGTCAGCATCCCTGGGCCATGCGCGCCGCCATCGATTCAAACTGTGTCGGCGCGCAGAGCACGGCCGGCTATTGGAATCTGGTGGACTACATCCATGCCCACGCGAACGAGCTCGGTGGGGAAGAGAAGAGTCTCGCCAAGGCGAACACGGCTTTGGATACGCTGGCTCGTGAGGAAGGCGCTCGCCAGACGATTGACATGGGCGCGCTCTCGGCATGTGTTGCCAAGCAGGATGATAAGGCGATCGCCGCATCGGTAAAGGTGGCCGAGTCGATGGGGGTCGATTCAACCCCGGCCATGTTCATCAACGGAGAGAAGCTGGAGGGCGCCTATCCGATCGAGGACGTGTACCGGATGATCGACGGCGCTCTCGTCGCCCAGGGCAAGACGCCTCCCCCGCCAGTAGCAAAGCCGGAGACCCCGGCCGTCAACGCGAGTGGAAAAGAAACCAAGCCCGCACCCAAGCCGGGCAGCTGACCCAATCGCGAAAGATGAGGATGAGGACGTCTTGATGCAGTTGAGCGATACCTGTGAGACCCGAACGATAGCAGGGGCGGAGCGCGCCTCTGTCCGCATCGCGATCACGATGGCGATCCTTCTTCTTTCGATGGCTGGATGCAATCGCGGGCATGGAGCGGACGTCATGGCCACCGTGAACGGCCATGCCATCATGCGGCCGGAGGTCGACAAGGCCTATGCGGCGCAGCTTGGCGAAGCGCCGCAGCAGCAGCCCTCCCACGATCAGTCGGACTCGCTTCGTTTGAATGTCCTGCGGGAGTTGATCGATGAGGAGATCGTGCAGCAGCGTGCCGCGAAGATGAATCTAACGGCCACCAATGAAGAGGTGGACGCGAAGCTGGCGGAGATGAAGGCCCCCTACACGGAGGAGCAGTTTGTGCAGCGGCTCCAGGCGAGCAATCACACGCTCGATGACGTGAAGCACGATCTGCGGCGCAGCCTGACCCAGAATAAGCTGCTGAACAAGGAGATCAACTCGAAGATCACCGTCTCCGACAGCGACATCACCAACTACTATGCGCAGCACCGGGCGGAGTACAACCTGATCGAGCCTCAGTACCATTTGGCGCAGATTCAGGTGACCGGCGTTCCTTCCACCCAGCCTGGAAATCTGCAGGGAAGCAAGGCGACAAACGATGCTGAGGCGAAGAAGAAGATCCAGGCGCTCAAGAACCGGCTGGACTCAGGCGAGGACTTCGGGGCGCTGGCAATGAATTTCTCCGAGCGGCCGGAGACGTCGTCAGGCGGGGGTGATATGGGCTTCGTCTCGGAGTCGCAGATGCGCGCCGACCCGCAGATCTTCGCGGCCGTGACGGAGCTGAAGGCGGGGCAGATCACGGATATCCTGCCGCTGCTGGACGAGCAGACGAAGCGGCCGGTGGGATACGCAATCTACAAGCTGATTGCACGGGAGCCCGCCGGGCAGCGTGACCTGAACGATCCCAAGGTGCAGCAGGCGATCCGGGAGCAGCTCCGGAATGGGAGGTCGCAATTGTTGATGAACGCTTACTTCGAGATGCTGCGCGATCAGGCAAAGGTCGAGAACTTTCTGGCGGAGCAGGTCTTCAAGAACGATGCGCGCTGAGCCCGCGCCTCTCGCCGACCAGCTTCGTCGGCTCTACGGCGGTACCTATCGGCACCAAAACATCTGAGACTTCACAACATCTGAGACTTGACGAGGAGCAACCATGGCCGGAGCGCCTGTTCGTTATGCCATTCTTGGGTTCGGTCACCATGCGGTGCGGCGACTGGTGCCGGCGTTTGCGAACTGCCACGATGCGGTGCTGGTCGGGGTGTGGCGTCGCAACGGGGAGGCCCTCGATCGGAACTGCGCCGAGTTCAAGATCCCCCACGCCTTTCGCAGCCGGGAAGAGCTGTGCGCCTCGGCTGACGTCGACGCAGTTTTCATTACGTCGCCGGATGCGATGCACAAGGAGGATGCTCTGCTCGCCTTTGCGCACGGCAAGGCGGTGCTTTGCGAGAAGCCCATGGCGATGAACGCCGCCGAAGCGGAGCAGATGGCGGACGCGGCAGCCAAGGCCGGCGTGCCGTTTGGCGTTGCGCAGAACTTCCGCTGGAATCGAACGCTGGAGTGGATGCTGGAACAGATTCGTGGCGGGGGAATTGGGGAGCCGCAGCTGGCGCAAGCGCAGTTCGCGTATCCGGCGCAAAAGGCTCCGCGGGCGTGGATTGCCGACCCCGCGCTGGCGTGTGGAGGTCCGATCGGCGATGTCGGGGTGCACTGCATCGACGCTCTTCGATTTCTTCTCGATCGAAAGGTAGAGACGGTGAGCACGCTTGCCCGGAAGGATGCTGAATCTGGGGAGGTCGAGGCCGTCGCCAACCTGCAGATGCAGATGTCGGGCGGGGTGTACGCAACGGTGACGGTGAGTGCGCGCGCACCGTACCGTACGCTCATCGAGATCACAGGAAGCGAGGGGGTCCTCTTCACCGAGAACGGCCTCTCGGTCGATCGGCCGGTCGAGGTTGTGCTGCGGCGTGCGGGCGAGATCGCCGAGCAGAAGACGCTCAGTAACGGCGATGGCTATACGCGCATGCTGGACGACTTTGCCCTGGCGGTCCGTGCTCACAAGAGCTTTGCCGCAAGCGGTACCGATGGCGTTACAAATATGCAGGCGCTGGATGCCGCCTACCGCAGCTGGCGAAGCGGGCAGCGTGAGCCCACGAAACGCTAAGGTAGCGCGACGGCGAGCGCTGGAGTGACCCGCGAACTTGCGGCGAGATGTTGGGGCTGGGTCTCCGGCGGAAGGTAGCGCCGGTAGATGCTGATATGGAAGCAGGACTGCTGGAACTCTTCCTCGACATCGGCTCTGCCTTCCTGGATGAGGGGCAGCAGATATCCGCGCAGCCAGGCAATCTCAGCCAGCGAGAGACCGCGCTTCGCGATATCGACGGCCTGCCCGGTGAGATGCGGAGAGGCCGTATCGCCTTCTGCCGGAGCGGCGTTGCCGTTGGTGCGCTGCAGCCGAAGTTGGAACGCGACCGTGCGAACGGCGGAGTTCACCTGCAGCGGCGTGTGGAAACGATCGAAGTGGGCGCGGGCCATGCTAGCGAGGAACTGCGCGGTCCAGGGCCGGCAATAGCGGCGGTTACCCGGAAGTCGATCGTCAATACGGAGAGCCTCGCTGGCTGGAAGAGCGACGAGCATCCGCTTTTGACGCATGCCGTCCAGGTCGGCGTCGTCCTGCACCCGGCCGAGCCCGTCCTGGTCGGCCATCTCGTTCTGCCGAACCAGAATCTCGTGCGAGCCCACCAGCGCCGCGGGCATCACCAGCCGGCCTCGATCGTTGTACAGGGTCGGCAGGATGATGGGCTCGGTCGCGGCCTGCTGAATGCTGGGCAGCTGAGGTCTGTCCGACGTTGGCCGTATGACGCTGACCACCGGCATCGGCTGGCTCGGGGTATCCAGGCCCGCGAGCGAGGGCGGTTCGCGATCCGAGGTGCGCTGCGCCGAGCGGCTTCCCCGGTGAGCTTGGATGTGCGCGGCGGCGGAGCGGAAATCATGCCGGGTTGCTCGACGCGTCCGCTGCCCGGGTGCCTTCTTATGGCTGCTGCCCTGGCGCGACAATCTCTCGCCTGCGCGTCCCTTGTGCCTGTGCGCGCGCTCCCCGGCAGCAATACGAAAGCTGGCCGGCTGAGGATGTTGCACGCGGCCGGACCGGACGCTGGGATCGACCCTCCGGCGAGCCGGAGGATTCATGGTGGTCGGATGGAAGCGGGCAGAAAGTTCGACAGGAAACAGCAGGGCTGTTGCCAGGACAAGTGTGGCAAGGGCGAAGCGACGCATAGAATGTTGGAGGCGCGAGAGGCCAGAGCACCTCCAGAGTATCGCGGCGATGCCATGCTGAACAGGTGACGGTGTGGGTTCGGCAGCCTCGGTCGATGGCTGTCGATCACCGATGTCCAAGGGGAGGGCTGTGTGGAGGAATACTTGCGGCGATTCATCGTAGGGCTTGGGGCTGCGATCCTTCTGCTTCCCGCGTGGAGCTTGCGGAGCGTGGCGGCTGACGAGGATGCTTCGAAACCGGAGTTCTTCGCAACCAGGGTGCAGCCGGTGTTTCAAGCGAACTGTTATCGCTGCCATGGCGGCATGAACCATCGCGGAGGCCTCAGCATGGCGACGCGGGCGGGGATGCTGAAGGGCGGCCACGACGGTCCCGTGCTGGTTCCGGGCGACCCGGAGAGGTCTCTGCTGGTCAGGCTGATGCGGCGCCAGGGGCCCGCCGGCGATCCCATGCCCATGCCGCCTCCGCCGCGACCAAAGGTCTCTGACGCCGACATCGCCACGGTCGAGAGGTGGGTCCGGGCTGGAGCGGTGATGCCGCAGGATCAGCCGAAGCCCTAGCCTCAGCCAATCTTCGCAGGTACGCGGGCTGCTTACTTCACACCGGGCTGACCTCGGCTTGGTGGTCGCCGAGAGCTCTGCGATAGGTCTCGAGTGCGGACGTCTGCTGCTCCGCAAACATCCGAGTGAGCGGCGAGCGGGCGCCAAGCTGTCTCTCCGTAATCTCGCTTAGCGTAAGCAGGTCGTGCCAGGCGCCGCCCGCCTCCTGCAGGGATTCAAAGCTCTGCGCGGTCTTCGGGGCTCCCGCTTCGGCGATATAGCGGGCGAGCTTGGCGGATTTGCGTATGGTGTGGAGGTGGTCGGGATCGCTGTCCCGATTGGCGTCAGTCTCCGGCGCCTTGCCCTTATACCAATCGAGGGTGAGCTGTGCGAGCCGGCTTCGAGGAAGGCTGAGATCTTCGGCTGGCCGAAGTATCTCAAGGAGGTGCTCCAGGGCTGGCGCGAGGCTCTGCCGATCGATCTCAAGCAGCTTCACCAGGCGCGCAGCCTCGTCCACCCGTTGTCGCTTGAGCGTACGGCGGAGGTCGTCACCGTCTCTGCGAAGCTTCTTCGACGGATGCGCCCCCACATGCTCTTTCACGAGCTTGCGCTGAACCTCGAGATCGCGAACCGATCCAGCCGCTCGACGCAGCTTCTTAAGGAGCTTTCGGACCTTGCGCGCGGGCTTGGCGTGATCCGGCAGATCGGGCAGAAGCGAGAGCAGCTCAAGCTGTGCCTCGATCCGGCGGGTGGAGGTGCGGAGGCGGTGCACGGGCTCCTTCTTCGGGCCGGCAAGGACGACCGTGATCGCGGCCTCAAGAGCGAGGACGTGCTCGCGCAAGGTCTGAACGGGGTGCGCGAATGCTTTGGCGGACATTGAACCTTGGATGACAGCCAAAGCCTCTGGGGATGGCAGCCAAAGCCTCTGGGTGGGATTCGACCGCGGTTTCGAGTTCTTATCGCATCCCAGCGAGAACGCCGCGCATGTACGCAAAGCTGCTGATCACCCCGGGCATCGGATCGTCGGCGTGGATCTCATACTCCAGGTCGACGTGCCCCTTGTAGTTCGCCTGGATCAAAGCTTCGAAGATCTTCTTCACCGGCATGATCCCGTCCCCGACCGCAACCTGGCTCTCCTTGCTGTGGGCATCGGCCAGGTCCTTCATGTGAACATCGAAGAGCCGCGGGCCTACCTCGTGGATCGCCTGGACCACGTCCGTGCCGGCGCGCATGGTGTGCCCCACATCGATGCAGCAACCCATCCGCGGATCCATGCCCTTCACGGCTTTCAGGATGTCGAGCGGTGATGGCCAGACCTTGTCCTCCGGCCCATGGTTGTGGATCGCGAGGCGAATATCGTACTGCTTTACAAACTTCTCAATGCGTGGCAGGGTCTGCGGCGCCGGGTCGCCCGCAACGATCACAGAGATTCCGGCGCGCTTGCAGTATTCGAACTTGCTGCGAATATCCTCATCCTCATCTTTGGGAAAGTAGATCGTTCCCGCCGCGTTCACCTTGATCCCCGCCGTGGCGTAGTCCGCAAGCGCTTTCGCCTCCTCGGCTGGATCCATCGGCAGATGATCCTTGACGTCCTTCGCGTTGAGCGACTCGATATGCAGCTGCTTCATAAACCCGATCATCTGGGCGCGCCCAAAGTTGCGAAAGGTATAGCTGGCCACTCCCAGCTGGACCGCGTTCGGTGCTCCGGACGCGGAAGACGATTGCGCGAACATGGATATCGACGACGATGCAGCCAGAGCGGACCCGGCTAGCGCGCCGGAGCGGACGAAGTCACGCCGGGATAGAGAGCTTTTCATGCGGGTGATGCTACGCGGCGACCGTCGGTCTGTCTAGCTGTCTGACAGGTTGGTGGTAACATCCCGGTTATTATGTTTGCCCCCGTCGCCTCGACACGGCTCTATGAACAGGTCGCTACCCAGATCAGGCAGCTGATTGCGACCGGAGACGTCGGCGCGGGGCAGCGGCTTCCAGCCGAGAAAGAACTCGCCCGTCAACTCGGGGTTAGCCGGCCTACCATCCGCGAGGCCATGATCGCGCTCGAGATCGCCGGCCTTATCGAGGTCCGTACCGGCTCCGGCATCTATGTCAGCCGGCCGGTCGAGACCAAACCGATCATCCTCGACTCCGGACCTGCGCCGTTCGAGCTCCTGAATGCACGCCTGCTGCTCGAAGGGGAGATCGCCGCTGAAGTCGCGATCCGGGCAACCGCGGAAGACCTGGCCGAGATCCGCCAGGCAGCTCTCCACATGGAGCAGGTCCTCGCCAGGGGTGACAATTACATGGACGCCGACCGCGCCTTTCACATCCGAATCGCGGCTGCCAGCGGCAACGGCGTCCTCGCTGGACTAGTCGACACGCTCTGGAGCAGCATGTTCAATCCCATGTTCGACAAGCTCCGGGAGCATGCCCGGCAGACCCCCGAAGCCAAGGCCAAGAATCTCCGCGATCATCGCGCCATCGTCGATGCGCTCTCGACCCGGGATGCGTTGGGAGCGCGATCGGCCATGCGCCAGCATCTGCAGCATGTCGAAGCGGCGCTGTCCGGCGAGACCGAAGGAGAGAGCGCCAAACCCGACGCGAAGCTCGATCTGGCGGTCTAACCCACCTGCCCGGATCCATGCCAAACGCGGCGCCCTCATCATCCCTTCGTCCATCCCCTCTCCATTCTCCCCTGTCCATTCCCAGGTGTCCTCGTACCGATGTAGGCACGGAGCGGTTGAAGGCGCATGTTCCCCTCCGGAGACGGGTCCGCAAGTTACCGCTTAGACCGTTCCGCTACGTTTTCTTTTGACAAGGCCTGCACCGACTGCTAGTGTTCTGGCGATCCTAAAATAGCTGCATAGCTGTCAGATAGCCAAGCCTTTGTTGGAGACCCGCCCATGTTCACGCCCCTGCGAAAAAGCCTCCTCGCCCTAGGTCTTTGCACTCTCCTCACCGTCGTTCCCCAGGCGTTCGGACAGGCCGTGAGCGCAACCCTGCTGGGTACGATAACCGATGCCTCCGGCGCTGCGGTCCCGGGGGTCAAGGTGACGATCACCGCTCCCGCTACCGGCGCCACCTCCAGCGCTGAAAGCAACTCCAGCGGAAACTACACCTTCCCCGATCTCACTCCCGGCACCTATTCCGTAACCGGCGAAGCCCAGGGCTTTAAAAAAGAGGTGCGCGCGACCGTCGATGTCACCGTCAACTCGAGCACGCGCGTCGATCTCGTCCTGCAGAACGGCAGTGTGTCGGAGACGGTCACGGTCACGGATGCGCCTCCCGTACTGCAGACCGATCGCGCCGACGTCAGCTTCAAAATGGAGGCGCAGCAGGTAGAGGATATGCCGCTCGCCGTCAATCGCAACTTCCAGGGACTCCTGAACCTCATTCCCGGATCGACCCCCGCCACCTTTGAGCACTCCCAGTTCTTCAACGCCCAGGGCTCGCTCCAGACCCGCATCAACGGAGTTCCGAGACAGGGAAACAGCTACCTGATCGAGGGTATCGACGATACCGAGCGAACCGGCCTTCTGCAGATCATCATCCCTCCCGCCGAAGCCATTCAGACTGTTGATATCTCGACCAACAACTTCGAGGCCGAGCTCGGTCGCGCGACCGGCGCTGTGACCAATGTGATCCTGAAGTCGGGGACCAACGACTTCCATGGGTTTGCCGAGGAGTTTCTACAAAACCAGGCCTTCAACGCGAAGAACTACTTCTCGACCACGCTCCCCCACGTGGCCTACAACTACTTTGGCGGCGGTGTCGGCGGACCCATCCTCAAAGACAAGCTCTTCTTCTACTTCGATTACCTTCGAACCTCCGATCACGAGGCCAACAACAACAACCTGACCATTCCCCTCAAGGCGTTCTCGACGCCCGTCCCGTGCAAGAACGGCGGTGGGCAGTGCCTCGATCTCAGCAGCGCCATCAACCCAGCTACGGGTGCGGGAATCATCTACGACCCGGCGACCGGCTCCGCCAGCGGCAGCGGACGATCGAAGTTCGCCAACAACCAGATCCCAATCGGCCGGGTCAATCCCGTCTCTCTCAAGATTCTGCAGATGCTGCCCGCGGAGAACCGGCCCGTTCCGAACGGCTACACCTTGAGCAATGACTACAACGCCAACCTCGCGTTTGTGAAGAGCAGCAATACCTACGACGCCAAGGTGGACTATGCTCTGACAGCGAGAGACCGGCTCAGCGCGCGCTTCAGCTACCAGAAAGTCGATACCCTCCAAGCGCCGGTCTTTGGCGCCTTTCTCGGAGGTCCTGCCCAGGGCGCCTTTGAGGCGCTCGGCAGCCAGGCTTCCTACAGCACGGGCCTCAACTACAACCACACCTTCACGTCCACCTTGCTGACGGAGGTTCGCCTGGGTGTCGGTCACCTGCGCAACTCCGCCACGCCCGCGGACTACGGCAGCAATGATGCGGACACGCTCGGTATCCCCGGCGTCAATATCGGCGGACAGCCCTTTACCTCCGGGCAGGTGGGCGTCAATATCGGCACCTTCTCCAATCCCCTGATCGGCTACGCGGCCAGCGTTCCCTGGCTCCGGGCCGAGGCAAACATCGACGTCGTCAACCACTGGACCAAGGTCCTCCATAACCACACGGTCAAGTTCGGCGCCGACGTCCGCCGCGTCCGCGACGATCTGCTGCAGGACCAGACGTTCAGCCCCCGGGGTATCCAGACCTTTGGAGAAAATCAGACCGCCTGCGCCCCCACCAATCCGCCCTCGGGTGATTGCAAGACCACGGCCTCGGCCACCAATCCGGCCAACGACCTGGCGAGCTTTCTCCTCGATGTTCCGAGCCAGGTCGGCCGCGATCTCAATACCTTTTTCCCGGCCTATCGCGACTGGTGGGTGTTCGTGTTCGCGGGCGACAAATGGCAGGCCAGCTCCAAGCTCACGCTTGACCTGGGGCTGCGCTGGGAGTTCTATCCGCCGGCGACGCCCAAGGTGGCCAGCGGCTTCTCCCAGTATGACTACACCAAGAACCAGCTGCTGCTCGCGGGCGTGGGAGACGTCCCCCGGAACGGCGGAGTCAAAACGCAGTACAAATACTTCGCGCCACGCACCGGGTTCGCCTACCGTGCCACCGACCAGACCGTCGTTCGAGGGGGATTCGGCATCAGCTACACCCAGTTCCCGGATAACAGCTACCTGTATAACTTTCCGGTCCGGTCCAACAACGCCTATAACCCTGTCAACAGCTACGGCCCCGCCGTGCTTGCGGATGGCGTTACCGTTCCCACCTTCCAGACGGGCTTTCCCGCTCCCGTGCCCGTGCCGATCCCGTCAAGCGGCATCATCCCGACCAATACAGCGCAGCTGGTAGCGTCGAACTACTTCACGGTTCCGGCTGACTACCACAATCCCTACGTCATGTCGTGGAACCTCGCCGTGCAGCAGGCCCTGCCGGCGCAGTTCTCGCTCCAGCTGGCGTACGTTGCCAACCACGGAGTCCACATCGCGACCAATCAGAATATCAATCTGCCCAGCGTGTATGGTCTGGGCGCAGCCAGCGAGCCGGAATACAACCTGCCGAACGCCCTTCCAGGATCGACGCTTCATCGCACCGCAAGCACCAACGTGCTCTTCCTGGGTAACTCCTCGAACTACCAGTCCCTCCAGGCGCAGCTGCAGCGCCGCTTCACCAGCGGCATCGCATGGTCTTCCGCATTCACCTGGGGAAAGGCGATGGACTACCAACAGGGTGACGACGGCGGACTGACGTACTTCATCAATCGCCGCCGGAACTATGCTCCCGCCGACTACGATCGCCGGCTGAACTTCGAACAGAGCTTCACCTATGAGCTGCCGATCGGGCGCGGCCACCGCTGGCTGAACTCTGGGATCGCGGCGACGGCGCTGGGCGGATGGAGGCTGGCCGGCATCGTCTCGATCGTCTCCGGCACGCCCATCGCAAACGGCATCACGGCCAACGGAGGGACTCTGAATACCCCGGGAACCCAGCAGAATGCCAACCTGGTCGGCACCTACCGGACGCCCAAGCGTATCGGTGTGGGAAACCAATGGTTCGATCCGTCCGCCTTCGCGCAGCCGCAGGGATGCTCCACCGCAAAGGATCCTGCAACCGGGCTGCAGGTGCCGTGCGTCGGCATCGTCGGGGTGGAGATCGGGAATACCAATCGCAATCAGTTCTATGGCCCCGGGTTCGTTCAGGACAATCTGTCGGCGTTCAAGGACTTCCGATTCACGGAGCGCTTCATCCTCAATGCCCGGGTCGACGCCTTTCAGCTGAGCAATACACCCCAGTTTGCAAACCCGAACAACTCCATCACCAGCGGAACCTTCGGCCAGGTCACCTCGACCCTGGGGAGCGGAAGCGGCGTGAACGGCGTCGGCGGGGGACGAGCGCTTCAACTCTCCGCGAAGCTCTCTTTCTAAGGCCTCTGCTCATCGCAGCAGCCCCGATCCGGGGCTGCCTTCGCGAAGCTGCCGTGACGACGTCAAAGGTCAAGGGAACTTCGCCATCTAACTCGCAGGTCCGGAGCACCCACCCGGGCCTCCTTCCCGAAGGAGAATCCATGTCGAACCTTTCACGGCGGAGTTTTGTCACCGGAGCCGGAGCGGCCACCCTCGCGAGCAGATCGCTCTTGGCCTCGGCCATGGCGGAGGCCACGAGGTCGCCCTTTCGCCTGGCGGTCATCAGCGATGAGATCTCGCCGGACTTCGACCACGCCTGCTCCGTGATCTCGAAGGACTTTGATTTTCAGTGGGTCGAGTTGCGCGGCATGTGGGGCAAGAACCTGGTCGGCATGGGCGATGACGATCTCGCCAAAGCGGAACAGATCCTCGCGAAATACAAGCTGCGCGTCACCGATATCGCCAGTCCGCTGCTGAAGGTCGACTGGCCCGACGCTCCGAGATCCAAGTACAGCCCCAAGACCGATACCTTTGGCGCAAGCTTCGGCTTCAAGGATCAGGGCGCGATACTCGAAAAATGCATCGGGCTGGCGAAGCGCTTCAAGACCGACAAGGTGCGGGGTTTCGATTTCTGGCGACTGGATGATCAGGCCCCGTACCGTGCCGCAATCGATGCCAAGCTGATGGAGACGGCAGAGGCCTGTGGCAAACAGGATCTCCAGTTCGTGCTCGAGAACGAGTACGAGTGCAACACCGCGACCGGACGCGAGGCGGCGAGGACGCTGGGCGCCGTAAAGTCCCCCTTCCTGAAGCTCAACTGGGATCCTGCGAATGCCGTCGCGCGAGGCGAGGTGGATGCGTGGCCCGGCGGCTGGAACGCGCTGCCGAAGGAGAGGATCACGCACTGCCACGTGAAGGATGCGGTCCGCAAAGGCGAGGACGGCTTCGCCTGGGAGGCGGTCGGGAGTGGCATCATCGATTGGACCGCCCAGTTCAAAGCGCTCAAACAGATCGGCTATCACGAGGGCGTCAGCCTTGAGACACACTGGAAGGGCGGCGGATCTCCTGAAGCCTCGACCCGCGCCAGCATGACCGGAATGAAGAAAGCCCTGGAGCAATCCGGAACACTGGCCTGACTCCCCTGCAGCTCCTCGGTTCAGAAAGGTAACCCGCCGCATCTGCGGTCTGTACTCCGTCATCGATGACGGACAATTTTGGAGGTTGGATGATCTCTCGACGAACGTTTCTGGATGGGCTTGCCACTGGCGTAGCAGGCGCCGCTATCAGCTCGACCGCAAAGAGTTACGCCCAGATTATGGGCGCCAACGGCAAGCTCAACTTCGCGATCCTGGGTCTGAATGGCCGCGGATATGCGCACCTCTCCGCGCTTAAAAACAACGGGCAATCGGCCAGGGTCTCGCATGTCTGCGATGTGGACTCGACCATCCTGGCCAAGTTCGCCGACCGGGCCAACAAGGAGCTCGGCTACGCGCCCGCCGCCGACGGCGACTACCGCAAGGTGCTCGCATCCAAGGATGTCGACGCCATCACCGTCGCTCTGCCGGACCACTGGCACGCTCCCATGGCCATCCTCGGCCTCCTATCAGGCAAGCACGTCTACGTCGAAAAACCGTCCAGCCACAATCCCCGCGAGGGCGAGATCCTGGTGGAGGCGCAGAAGAAGTACGGCAAGCTGGTTCAGGTCGGCGACCAGCAGCGGTCGTCGCCGCATACCATCAAGATCATCGGACAGATTCACGACGGTCTCATCGGCCAGCCCTACTTCGCGCGCGCCTGGTATGTGAACACGCGCAAGTCGATGGGCATCGGCAAGGTAGTTCCAGTCCCGGCGGCGCTCAACTGGGAGCTCTGGCAGGGCCCCGCGCCAAGAAGCGAGTACAAGGACAATATCCACCCCTACAACTGGCACTGGCTGCGGCGCTACGGAACCGGAGAGTCGCTCAATAACGGAACCCATGAGGTCGACGTCTGCAGGTGGGCCTTGCAGGCGGATTATCCGGAGCGCGTCACGGCGGCGGGCGGCCGTTACCAGTACAAGGATGACTGGCAGTTCTACGACACGCTAACGACCAGCTTCAACTATCCGGACAAGATGCTCACGTGGGAGGGCAGGAGCTGCCAGGGCATGCGGGAGTACGGGCGGGAGCGCGGATCGGTCATCATGGGCACCAAAGGATCGGTCTTGGTCGATCGCGACGGTTACGAAACCTATGACTGGAATGGCAAAAAGACGGACGAGTTCAAGACCGGTCACCAGACCTCGAGCAGTGACCTGCTCGGTCGCGATTCGATGACCGACCTCCACTTCGGCAACCTGATCGACGGCATCCGCAATGGAGCGAAGCTCAATTCACCGATCCCGGTGGGCAACGTCACCGTGACGATGCTGCAGCTGTCCAACATCGCCTGGACCGTGAACCGGGAGCTCAAGCTGGATACGCAGAACGGGCATATCCAGGGCGATGCCGAGGCGATGAAGATGTGGGCGCGGCCGTATGAGAAGGGATGGGAGGTCCACGTCTAACGCGCCAGCACCCGGCCCTGCACAACTTCGGAAAACCATGTAGCTTCCCAGGCCTCCGGAGGCACCGATCCCTCCGGAGGGCCGGACCCTTCCTCAGGCACCGTCTCCAGGCACCGATCCCAGGCACCGATCCCTGACAGATTTCCTAGTGCCCCGTCCCACCCCAGCGCACAATCGGCAACAGGCTCGAGTAATCATCGGTCCACACCCGCACCCGCGGCCCCTCCGGCACTGGCTGCGCCGCCCACGCAAACTCGCGCCGCCCAAATAACGTATCGTCCTCGCCCAGCAGCACCCAGCGAGCCGCAAACTCTCCGCGGTCCTCCCGTCCCGGCGAATCCACCATCCGCGCCCGCATCCCTCCCGCCTGCGCCAGCCGTCCCACGACCGGCGCCAGGTCGAGGTACTGGTTCGAGATATGGAATGCGATCACGCCGCCCGGAGCCATGTGCCTCCGATACTCCCGGAGCGCTTCCACCGTCAGCAGATGCACGGGGATCGCGTCGCCCGAGAACGCATCGACAACCAGGACATCAAACCCCTGCGGCGCCTCCTTCGCCAGCGAAACCCGCGCATCGCCCTCCACCACGGATACACGCGCGCGCGACTCCCGCACATACGAAAACAGCACCTGCGCGATCCCCTCCACCAGCGGATTGATCTCGAAGAACTGGATCGTATCCCCATCCTTCCCAAACGCCGCCATCGTTCCCGCGCCCAGCCCGATCACCCCAATCCTGCGCGGCCGGTCGGCACAGCAGTACCCAAGCGCCAGTCCAACCCCGGAGTCGCGCGCATAGTACGTCGTCGGCTCCCGCCTGTACTCGTCCGCGAACCACTGCATCCCGTGTTTGATCGACCCGTGCATCAGCGTGCGCGAGGTCCCCGCCTGCGCCGGCTCGTCGCTCTGCTTCACCCGTAGCGATCCATAGAAGTTCCGTGCATTCAGCACCGACCCGAGCCGGTATCCGTTGTAGAGCATCCCCACCAACGCCACGCACAGCACCGTGCTCACGCCCCAAAGCAGCCTTTGCGGCCAACCGTTCCTCCAGGTCACCGCGGTCGCCACCGCCGCGGTCGCCGCAAACGCGATCGGCAGATCGTAGTTGGCCCGAAACATCATCGGACTCAGCACCGCCACAAACATCGTTCCCGCCGCGCCTCCCGCCGCCACCACGAGGTAGAAAGCCGCTGCCGCCCTCGCCCCGAGCCTGCCCTGATCTTGCCCTGAGCTTGTCGAAGGGGGTCGCAGCGCATACACCTCCGCATGGCAGAACCAGCAGGCACAGAACAGCTCCAGGAGAAAGAACGCCACACTCATCGAGACGGGCAGGCTGACATCGGTTTTCGACAGCAGGTACCCCAGGCTCGCCAGCATCACCACAAGCAATCGCACCAGCACGCCGCGCCGGTACATCCCCGCAAACTCAAAGGCCAGCACAAAGCTCAACAGGTACACGGCCAGCGGCACCACCCACAGCAGAGGGATCGCCGCCACGTTCTGCGTCAGGTGGCCCGTCACCGCGCAAAGCTGCATCGCGGCCGCCGCACTCAACCCAAACCAGAGCAAGCGCCGTCGGCCACCGTCGCTCTCGTCCATCACAGATTCGTCATCTCGACCGGAGGCGGCATCGCGGCCGGAGCGAAGAAACCCCTGTATTTGGCCTTCTTTCGTGCCGCCACGATCCGCGGCCCCACCCCTGCCCACGGCCAGCCATCCACACAGCCCCGCATACACCACGAACCCCACCGCCCAGGCCAGCCTCTGCCCACGCAACGTCACGTACGGTTCGATCACCACGGGGTAGGCCAGCAGCGCCAGCAGTGAACCGATGTTTGACAGCGCGAACATCCGGTAGGGCACACCCTTCCCCGACCCCTGCGCCATCCAGACCTGCAGCAGCGGGCTGGTCGCGCTCAGCAGCAGGAACGGCAGCCCAACCATCCCCGCCAGCCCCAGAAAGATCGCCGCCGCCGGATGCCGTGTCGCCCCGGACATCTGCGCCAAAGTTCCGGCCCGCGTTCGATAAAGCGAGATCACGCCCGCCACCAGCAGCCCACAGTGCACCCACCCCAGCACCCGCTCCCGGCCGCTCCACCACGCCGTCACCAGGTAAGCGTAGCCATATCCCAGCAGCAACACGCATTGAAAAAAACAGAGGCACGCCAGCCACACCGCGGAGGACCCACCCAGCACCGGAAGCAGTCCCTTTGCCGCGATCGGCTCCACCAGAAACAGCAGTGACGCGCCGGTGAATACCGTGACGGCATAAATCCAGGAGCTATCAGTCCAGGAGCTATCACTCGATGAGCTATCGATCCAGGAGCTATGAATCGAGGAACTGCCCCGTGATTGCCGCACACCTACCGCCTCTCGCGCCCACTGTGACCCGCAGACAGCGCCCCCCAGGCCGGACGCAGAACTCCCGGCTATTTTGCCAGCTTGTAGTTAAGCGTCACTAGGGTCTGGAACTCGGTCGGGCTCCCATGCAGCAGAAACGGCTTGTAGCGACGGCGTCCCACCGCCTCTTTGGCGGATTTGCTGCAGCGGCACCGGTCCGTTTACCACCTGCATGCTCGTGACCTTTCCAGTCTTGTCCACTGTCGCTCGGATCACGACCGCACCCTGAACGTTCATCTGCATTGCCTGCTGTGGTAGATGGGCGCTGGAGCGGAGAGCACGGTTCCCCCAGTCGTCGGCACCAGTTCATTCCGGCCGGCGGGCATCCTCGGCACATCAGCCGCGGCTACCGTGGTCCCGCCAGCGCCCGCTGTTCTGGTGGGTGCCGCAGCTCCTGAAGCTGCTGAAGATACTGAAGCGCCTGAAGCTCCAGCCGGCCCAGGGACAGCCGCGGATCCCGTTGCCACCGGCGCGCTCTCCTTCGCAGTCGTGGACGCTGTCTCAAGGTGCGTCGCTCCGCCGCCTCCCACACCTGCTGTTCGCTCCGTTGCATCTTCCGGATGGAGGTTCTCCACCCGTACCGGTCTCGGCGCGTCCGCGGCCCGCGCACCAGCAACGCGGTCGTTGGTAGATTCGCCCTGTGACGACGTGTCATCCTTCTTCACGGCTCCGGCGGAGTTCGCGGCTACAGCAGCCACGGTCGGTCCCGCCTCCACCCGGGAAGCCGGCTTGGGTGGAGTCGCGGATGCAGCAGCAGCCACCCTCGGTTCCTCCGCGGCCCTGCTCTGCTGCACCCTCGGGGGCGAAGCGACCAAACTCCTGGGCGTCGTCGCCCCTTCCACCGTCCGGCGAACTCCGTTGTCGCGCTCGGCACTCCTACCTCCGGATGATGGCGCCCGTGGCTCTGCCGCCACGGGAAGTGGCTCCCCAGCCACCCCATTCTGACCTGCCGCCCCATTCTGATCTGTCGGCGTCTTATCAGCGGTTGTTCCCAACTCCGTCGCACTCGCGCTCTTCGCCGCGCTGCCGGTAGCTGTCTCCGCTGCCGCCGCCCGTCGCCCGGGCAGGTGCCAAGGCCCAAAAAAGGCCACCATGCCTGCCGCCACCACCAACGATGCCGCGGTCGCTCCCCAGCTCCACGCGCTTCGCTTCGTCGCAATCGCATCGGCCGGCCGTGCGATCCGGTCATCAACCTCCCGCTGCTCCGGCACCCGCTGCATCTCCGGCCACGCCCGCTGCACTGGGGGCAACTGCCGCCGCAACCCAGCTCCGCGTCGCCCGGCCAGCTCGATCTCTCCTGCTGCAATCTTCGGCGCTCGGGGGATCCCGTCGCTCACCCCTTCAGCCGCAAACGGTTCGCCCGTCTCCCCAGCAGCCTCGATCACCTCATGCACCGCAAATGGCGCGGTCACCTCGACCGGCACCGGCCAGGGCACAGGACCACCCAAGCTCCGAAAAGAGAGCTCTTCACCGTCCTCCCCCCCGGCTCCGCCGTCCTCCGCGTCCGCTCCATGCATGGACGTCAACTCGGCCTCAACATCAGCCTGAGGCGCACGCGCCTCTAAACCGATCGGCGCGAGCGAGCTGACGTCGACCTCCTCTTTTGGCGCGATCGGCTCCAAGCCCTGCCATGCCACCGCCCCTTGCTCCGAAATCCCACTTTCTATTCCCGCTATCGGCAGCGCCTCTTCCGGCCTGCTCCCGAAGCCATGCCTCTCCCCCCGAGACATCTCCATGGCGGCGGCGATCGCTTCCTCCGACCGTCTGCGCCGAACCTGTGGAGCAGCTGCTAGCTCCGGCCTCGGCTCCCCATCTTCCAGCCTCTGCCTCGGCTCCCCATCTTCCAGCCTCTGCCTCGGCTCCCCATCCCCCAGCTCCGGCCCCTCAACCCATAGCTCCTGCCTGCCCGTCTCCCTCCCCCTCCGCTGGAAGTGATCCGCCGAACTCTGCACCATCGTCGTGAGATCGTCAAGATGCGGCTCAATCCGTCCCATTCTCCGGTCAATATCGTCCAGGTAAACCTTCAACTGCAGGCTCGCCATCTCCAACCGAGCTAATGTCTGCTTCATCTCCGGGGAGACATCGCCCCCCACACCCGCCTCCCCTTCCACCTGCGACCGCTCCCACCCCAGATCCCCACCCGCCAAATCCCCATCCGCATGATCGGCTACGGAAGGACCAACCTGGTCCCTCTCACCCGTCTGCCTCGCCGCCGAGATCTCCACTCCCGTATCGTCGCCAGCGCTGCCCGCCCCCCCCCGGCTCCATTGCTGGCCCGCCTCCTGCCAGCCCCCCACACCGGCCAGCAGCACCTGCACCGTTCCCGCCGCCTGGTACAGCTCCATCTCCGCCCCGGCGATACCCGGTCCGCCAATCGCGAACCCCGCGATCGTAAGCATCTCCGCCGCCGACAATCTCCCCTGTTCCCTGTCTCGGATCGTCCGCACAAGATCCGAAAAGTCCAGCCGAAATCCCTCGCTCGACCCCAGCTTCGGCGCCAGCTGCAGAAAGTCCGACGCCGACCCGGTCCGAAGGCTATGAAACTCGTACAGCTTCCGGAAGGCAGCAAGGTGCGCCCCATAGGTTGAGCTGATCCGATTCACATTTGAAAAGAGAGGCATGTTCCCCAGGGACCTCGGCCAAAAATAACAGCAGATCAACGCACCACGGGATCGCTCCCGTCCCTCGTAATCCGCATACTTCGATCCGTACGCGTGTCTTCGTGCTCATCAGCATACACCAGCCACTTCCCAATGGCCACAGCAGATACAGCTTGGCGAGCCAGCCACACAGCCGACCGCCACAACATATTCCATAGACATCTGCTGCACTATCCGCTTTTTAGGAGATAGGGAAGCAGCAACTTCAACACAGCTGCAACCAAAAGACTTACGAGGGTTCGAGCTTTGGCACTTCGATTGCTAATGTGCAAGTGCATGTGGCATTGAAAGCCGAAGCCCTCCGCTTCGCTCGCTAACCTCACATCGCCCATCCCGGAGAATCATCTCGTATGCGTTTTCGCCTTACCGCAGCTGCTGCGCTCCTCCTCTTTGTCCTTGGCCTCATCGTCGGCTCCCCAGCACACGCTCAAACCAGCAAGGGAATCCTGGCCGGAGTCGCCCGTGATGAGAGTGGCGCCGTCATCCCCAATGCGACCCTGACCGCCACCAACCAGGACACAGGTGAGACCCGCACCACAGCAACCCTCAAAGATGGCGCGTACCGCATCGAGGCTCTTACCGCCGGGCCCTACACCGTCACCGCCAGCCAGTCCGGCTTCAAGAGTTTCAAAGCCTCCGACGTGAGCGTCAGGACCTCGGTCGTCACCAGCTTGGACGTCACCTTCTCCGTCGGCGGCGGCAATGAGACCGTCACCGTCGAGGCAAACGCCTCTACCGGCATCAACACCGAGAATGGTCAACTCGCCGGCGTCATCGGCTCCCGCCAGCTCTCCACTCTCCCCATCTTCTCCCTCAATCCCATCGAAGTTGCCACGACGGTGCCCGGCGTGCAAATCGTCAGCCAGGGTGCTGGCTTCTCGAATGGCGTCAACATCGAGGTCAATGGAGCCCGCCCGCGCGCCAACAACTTCCTCCTCGACGGCCAGGAGATCAACGACGTTGGAATCGGCGGCCAGGCCTTTCAGCCCACCATCCCCGACATTTTCCAGTCCTTCGCCGTCATCACCAACTCCGCCTCCGCCGAATACGGCCGTGCCGGAGGAGCTGTCGTCAATCTCGTCACCAAGTCCGGCACCAACGACTTCCATGGCACCGTTTTCGAGCGCTATGCCGGCTCCGGCCTCAACTCGCTCGACGGTAATCTCCGCCAGGGCATCATCCACGGCACCAAGCCCGCCGGCTACATCCCTCCCCAAAGGCGCGCTTCGATCTCCACACCTACGGCTTCACCGCCGGCGGCCCCATTATCAAGGACAAGCTCTTCGCCTTTGGCGCGCTGCAGTTCCAGCGCTACTACGGCAAGGTGACACCCACCCGCATCGAGCTTCCTGATGCCAACGGCTACGCTCTTCTCCAGACCTTGGGCGGCCAGCAGGCAACGCAGGTAAAACTTCTGGATTCCTACCTGAGCAACGGCTCGTACCTCAAGGATGATGTCAACTTCCCGACCGCCGGGCCCAACCGCGATGGCATCGTGAGCAAGATCAACATCGGCGGAGCGGCGCCTGTGACCACCGGCTACTTCCAGCGCCAGAACGCCCCCTCGCTCCAGCCCGACACGCAGTGGATGTACCGCATCGACTTCAACCCGCGCGAAAAGGATAACTTCTCCTTCCGCTATCTCCACGACCGCAGCTCCACCAGCCCCGACTTCGGCAACAACGGCGCCGTCCTCGTCGGCTTCGATACGCTAGAGGGCGGCCCCGTAGAGCTCGGAGCCGGAACCTGGACCCACGTCTTCAGCCCGACCATCGTCAACGAGTTCCGCGCCTCGGAGGCTCGTCTCGGGTTTCTCTTCGCCCCGACACCTGAGACCCTGGCTAATCCGCTCTACAACCTTGCGACCATCGCCATCCCGAATATCGCCGTTACCAGCGGCGGCGCCACCCAGCTCGGTCCCAACCAGAACTTCCCGCAGGGACGGCATGAAGACCTCTATCAGCTCCAGGATACGGTCGGCCTCACCCGCGGCCGGCAGTCCTTCCGCATCGGCTTCGATATCGGCCGCCTGATCGAGACCGATGTCGTCTCCTTGAACGCCAAGGGCACGCTCGGCTTCGTAGCTGGTGGTACCGGCGTCTCTGGCCTCGGCAATTTCCTTCTCAATCAACTCGGGCCCTCCGGTACCGCCACCAAGGTCTTCGGCAGCACCCGCGTCGATCCGCACGGCTGGCGCTCCGGCGTCTTCGCCCAGGATGACATCAAGCTCAACCCCGAGCTCACCGTTAATCTCGGCATCCGCTACGACTACCTCACGAATCCCGAAAACTCTCTCAAATACCCCGCCGTCGACGTCGCTCATCCCTTCAACGCCATCGACGCCGTCGTCCCGGTCCAGAATGACAGGAATAACATCTCTCCCCGCGCCGGCTTTGCCTACTCGCCTAAGGGACGCAGCCTGGGAGACGGGAAGATGGTCATCCGTGGCGGCTTCGGCATCTTCTACGACAGCAGCTTCTCGAATATCACCGTCAACTCGGCCCAGAGCGCACCCAACGCAGTCGCGGGCCTCCTGACACAGACCACCGGCAACGGTCTCCCCAACGCGACCAGCCAGATCGGCCTCATCACCCCAACCCTCTTACCCACCTCCGCCGTTACGAGCGAGGCGAATAACGCCGTCAACCCCATGACGTACCAATACAACCTCGGCATCGAGCAACAGCTTCCCGGGCAGATCGTCTTCGGCCTCCGCTACGTCGGAAGCCGCGCCAAGAATCTCTATGCCTCACAGCAGTACAACTACTTCTCCAATGGAGCGCGACTCAACCCCACTCGCGGCCAGATCAACGTCCGTGACAACTCCGCCGAGTCCAACTACAACAGCCTGCAGGTGGATCTCACTCATGCCTTCTCCCATGGGCTGCAAATCAATGGAGACTACGTCTTCGGTAAAGCGCCCGACACAGGATCGGAGATCTTCAACGCCACCGGCGTTCCCACCGTGTACGCCGCCAATCTCGCACCCGGCGGACGCGCGGGTGAGTACGGACCCTCGGGCTACGATCACCGTCACTACGTTTCCATCAGCTACGTTTGGTCCCCTGCCGGCTTCCACGCGGCGAACGCTCTCTCCAACGCCGCCCTCGGCCTCTTCACCCGCAACTGGACCATCTCCGGGATCGAGCAGTTCCAATCCGGCACCTACACCACCTTCTCCCAGACTGGGACCGACAGCAACGGCGATGGCAGCACCGCCAACGACCGTCCGCTTGTTAGTAACTCCGTAGCTCCGCTGGCGTCGGCAGGCATCGATGGACATTTTCTCAAGGGCGGCACGACGGGCGTCTACTACGATGTAGCGTCTGCCATCAACGGCAGCCCGTCCAAGCTCAACATTGTTCAACCTGGCGCGGTCCATTTCCTCATCCCCTACCAGCCCAATAACGAGTTCCTTACCCAGGAGCTCTCGCGCAATAGCTTCAAGAACCCCGGAACCACGCTCAATAACATCTCCGTCCAGAAAGGCTTCGGCATGGCTTTCCTCCACTTCGACCGCGGTCAATTTCTCCTCCGCGCCGAGGCCCGGAACGTCGGCAATCACAATGATGTCGGCATCCTCGATGCCAACGTCCGGGACATCGGCTCGAGCTTCCTGGATGTCTCCTCTGCTCGTCGCTCGGGTGGGCCCACCGGCAACCGTCAAATTGTTCTCTGGGCAAAGGTCGTCTTCTAGCTTGCGACAGCTTCAAACCAAGGGCATCCTTCGGGGTGCCCTTTTTGTTTTCTCAGGAATCGGAGAAGACCGCGTCAGGACACCGTCGGAGGCGGCGCAGCTTGCCTGAAAAACCGGCAAAAAACACCTATAATAGTCACATACCATGCCAGACGATCAGAACCCCGAACTGCCCCTCGGCCCCGCCGATCCGCTCCCCCCCTCGCCGCAAGACGCCGCCTCGAATGCTCCCCCGCCCGCAGGCTCGCCGCCCGACAACCCCGGCTTCACCGGCCCCGGTGCGCTCCATCTCATCCCCATCAATATCGAAGACGAGATGCGCCGCTCCTATCTCGACTACTCGATGTCCGTCATCATCGGCCGCGCCCTCCCCGACGTCCGCGACGGCCTCAAGCCCGTCCACCGCCGCATCCTCTTCGGCATGCAGGAGATGGGGCTCCAGTTCAATAAAAAATACACCAAGTCGGCCAAGGTCGTCGGCCACGTCATGGGCAACTACCATCCCCACGGCGACTCCGCCATCTACGACACTATGGTCCGCCTGGCACAGCCCTTCTCCCTTCGCTACCTCCTCGTAGACGGCCAGGGCAACTTCGGCTCCATCGACGGCGACCCACCCGCAGCCATGCGCTACACCGAGTCCCGCATGACACGCCTCGCCGGCGAAATGCTCGCCGACCTCGACTCCGACACCGTCGACTTCGCCCCCAACTACGACGAGTCCTCGGCCGAGCCCACCGTCCTCCCCGCGAAGTTCCCCAACCTCGTCGTCAACGGCAGCTCCGGCATCGCCGTCGGCATGGCCACCAACATCCCGCCCCATAACCTCACCGAGGTCATCGGCGCCGCCATCGCCCTCATCTCCCGCGAGAAATCCGAGACCCGCTCCGATCTCGAACTCGTCCTCGAGCACGTCCTAGGTCCCGACTTCCCCACCGGCGGCTATCTCTACGGCCGCAGCAACATCCCCCAGGCCTACAAGACCGGCCGCGGTCGCTTCCTGATGCGCGCCAAATGCGCCATCGAAAACATCTCCGGCGGCCGCCAGGCCATCATCGTCACCGAGATCCCCTACCAGGTCAACAAGTCCCGCCTCATCGAACGCATCGCCGAACTCGTCAACGAGGGCGTCATTACCGACATCGCCCGCGACGAGTTCCGCGACGAGTCCGACCGCGACGGCATGCGCATCGTCATCGGCCTCAAGCGCGGCTCCGAGCACCAGATCGTCGTCAACCAGCTCTACAAACACACCCAAATGCAGGAGTCCTTCTCCATGATCTTCCTGGCTGTCCACAACGGCCAGCCCAAGGAGTTCCCTCTCGACCAGGCCATCCGCGCCTTCCTCGACCACCGCGTCGAAGTCGTCCGTCGCCGCACCGCCTTCCTGCTCGCCAAAGCCCGCGATCGCGAGCACATCCTGCTCGGCTATCAGATCGCCCTCGATAACCTCGACCAGGTCATCCGCACCATCCGCCAGTCCTCCTCCCGCGCCGACGCCCGCGAGAACCTCTTTCAGCTCTTCTCCGGCCGACGCATCTCCCTCCGCGGCGCCGAGCTCCAGGGCATCACCCTCGACGCAGCAAAATACGGCGTCGACCCCAAACTGCTCCCCCTCGTCCCCGGAGCCACTGCCGACACGCAAGCCACCCTCATCCTCTCCTACCGCCAGATCGACGCCATCCTCGAACTGCAGCTCTACCGCCTCACCCAGCTCTCCATCGACGAGCTCCTCAAAGAGCTCGCCGCCGTACGCGACAACATCGCCGAGTTCGAGTCCATCCTAGCCAGCGAGAAAAAACTCCGCCGCGTCATCATCAAAGAGCTCGAAGACATCCGCGACCGCTTCGGCGACGCCCGCCGCACCCAGATCCTCGACGAAACCAACGAGCTCACCCTCGAAGACCTCATCGCCGACGAGCAGGTCGCCGTCACCGTCTCCCACACCGGATACCTCAAGCGCACCCCCATCTCCATCTATCGCCAGCAGCGCCGCGGCGGCACCGGCCGGCTCGGCATGAAGACCCGCGACGAGGACTTCGTCGCCCAGCTCATCATCAACTCCACCCACGCCTATCTCCTCTGCTTCACCAACACCGGCCGCGTCTACTGGCTCAAGGTCTACGAGATCCCCGACATCTCCGCCGCCGGCAAGGGCAAGGCCATGGCCTCGCTCGTCGCCCTCCAGCCCGGCGAAAAAGTCGTCACCATCCTCCCCGTCCGCGACCTCAACGACGCCACCCACAACGTCCTCTTCGCCACCCGCAACGGCACCGTCAAAAAGACCCCCCTCAAGGACTTCTCCAACGTCATGGCCCGCGGCATCATCGCCATCAACATCGATAAGGACGACGAGCTCATCACCGCCCGCATCACCGACGGCCAGCAGGTCATCTTCCTCGCCACCCACGACGGCAAGGCCATCCGCTTCTCCGAGGTCGACCTCCGACCCATGGGCCGACCCGCCACCGGCAACCGAGGCATCAACCTCCGCAAAGGCGACTACGTCATCGGAGCCGCCGTCACGCCCTCCCCCGAAGCCCGCGAACGCCAGCGCCGCGAAGCCGCCAGCAAACTCGGCCTCACCGACCAGCTCGAAGACGCCATCGACGAGGCCGGCCTCTCCTCCACCCCCTCCACGGAAACGGGTGCCCCGACCTTCTCAGCCGTGTCCAAACGCCTCGGCTCCCCCGACGGCCAGGAGATCCTCGGCTCCGATCGCGAAGTCACCCCCATCGACCCCGCCGTCCAGGCCAAACTCGATAAACTCGACGCCAAACTCGGCCTCACCCCCTGCCTCATCCTCACCGTCAGCGAAAACGGCTTCGGCAAACGCACCGACGTCGACCGCTACCGCCTCCAGTCCCGCGGCGGAACCGGCGTCATCAACATGAAGACCACCCCCAAAATCGGCAAGGTCGCCAGCATCCAGCTCGTCGACGACACCACCGAAATGATGCTCATCTCGCAGTTCGGCAAGATCATCCGCATCGACACCAAAACCATCCGCTCCGCAGGCCGCTCCACCTCCGGCGTCCGCCTCCTCAACCTCGACAACGACGACAAGGTCGCCGCCGCCATGACCATCCCCCCAGAAGACCCCAAAACCCAACCCGAAAATGGAACCCTGCTGCAATAGAGACCGCACAAGAGACCGCACACAATGTTCCGGGTCTATCTTGACGCCTGCGTCATCAATCGGATCACCGATGACTCCGCTCAGCCTCGTGTGCTCGCCGAAGCCGAAGCTCCGCAGGGCGCTCCACCTCCGGCGCCCGCCTCCTCAACCTCGACAACGACGACAAGGTCGCCGCGGCCACGACCATCCCCCCCGAAGACCCCAAAAACCCGACCCGAGAACGGAACCCTGCTGCAGTGGCTGATCTCTCGTTTAGTACGAATTCTTATTACTCGAGAGATCTCCCGACAAGTACTGTCATCGTAACGGCGGGATCGACGCTTCTTTCAAAATCCATAGGAGCTGAGTCGCATTTCGCCCCAGCTGTACTCAGTGCTAACTGAAATCGCTTACCGGCTTCTGCTGATTCATATTTCTCTGACAAAATGCAGTGCAGGCCTTCTCGGGGGATCACTAAGCCATTCAGGGCGAAACTCTGGAAAACAGCCGGAGCTTTAAAGCCGCGATAAACCCAATGTTCATGATCGGCAGCAGATAAGATTTGCGAGGCGAACGAGTACATTTCCTGATCTTGCGGATTGTCAATGATTACATCGACATGTCCCAAAGGTGCACCGGCCATAGCGATATGGAACTTATTCAGGTCGAGTGTCCTATTTGGCCGTCCGAGGTTGACGATTCCCGCTTGTAAATTTTGCCCGCCAAAGTTGTACTGATTCAAGTTCTGCACAGGTTGTGTAGTTGTATTCGCGTTTTCGTGCGTTGGGTCGATAGGATTAGCTCGTACTGCATTGAGAAGCGCGATATAGGAATCGTCTCCTGTCGAACACGGCTTCACGATCGAGATGTGGTCCTTAGGAACCGGCAAAGGTGGTGCATTAGGGCACATCCTGCTGGCGCTCAGCCTATCGACGACAAGAACGTGGTGAAACTTCTTCGTTTCATAAGCACAATAAGTAATAATGGATTTCGCCGTTCCACCTTTCCACGAAAACTCGAGGTTCAGGAGGTAGTCATTGCCTGCACCGGGCCTGAGCTCCCCTAGTGTAGGATCTGAAGAAAAGATTCGGGCATATTGAGCTATACCAGATCCAGTTTCTGGCGTGGAAAAGAAATAAATAAACTTCACCTTCGGAATCAATTCCGGATAGAGAAGCAGAAGGCGTTGAACGACTAGACCACCCAAGCTGTGTGCAACGAATGACACATCGCGGTGCTGCGAAAATACGCCGTCTGCTTCCAAGTGATTGTGCAATGCCACAGCTACTTCGTCGATCGTCATATGCCCTCCGTGCACCGGAGTCTCGTAACCGGCTAAGTAGATATCAAAATCCCTAAAGGAGGTGTCTGACTGCAGCATTTCCGGCCAACTCTTCGTGCGATCACAAGACCAAGATCCTTCGGAGCTGCCGAAAAGGCCATGGACAAAGACAATGGCCCTGTCTCGATGTTCGTTTCTATCGTAGTGAGCCAAGAGCGCCGCCCCATTTGAAATCTGGGCAGACATCTCTAGAGATAACAACGCAGTAACTGCAACAAAAAAACAAACTGCTCGTCTAAGCATATCCCCTCAACAATTTCGGCCAGTACCAGGCATTTAGTGAGATTGTAGCGGGGTGCCCCATCTTCGCGACAGTCTCATCGTCGGGGCGGGTGGCCCAGGTCTCAAGTCGAGCCACAATCTCGGGTGGGGTGGCCAGGTCTCGAATCGAGCCACACCCCCGGGTGCCCCATCTTCGACGCAGTCTCATCGCGGCTAAGGTGGGCCTTCGCGCGGGAACGCGCGAACCGCTCCCGCCAACCTCCACCTGATCTAAACTTCACGACATGCCGCTCGGCCTCAAGCGTTACCAGACACAAGGCCACCTCCACTTCATCACCTTCAGCTGCCACCGCCGCGAACCCCACCTCAGCCGTCACTACACCCTCTTCGAACAATCCCCGACGAGTCCGCAACAACCCGGACCCACACATCCCTTGACTCCATCCCTGCCCTCGCATACTCTCCCCCGCAGGCCCCAAATCCACCAGAAGCGAGCCGACCAACATGCCCAAATTCGTCATCGAGCGCGAGATCCCGGGAGCCGGCGATCTCACCCCCGACCAGCTTCAGGCCATCTCCCAGAAGTCCTGCGGCGTCATCGCCACCATCGGCCCCCAACTCCAATGGGTCCAGAGCTTCGTCACCGGCGACAAGGTCTACTGCGTCTACATCGCGCCCGACGAGGCCACCGTCTACAAAGACGCCGAGATGAGCGGCTTTCCCGCCAACCAGGTCTCGCTCGTCCGCACCGTCATCGACCCCACCACCGCCGACCCCGCCACGGTCTGACCCAGCAGCGCCGCGCCCGCCATCTGGCGACCGTCTCATCGCGGCTAAGTCGGGGTCCCCCGCCAGCTCCCGCTGGTGGGGTGATATGGTGGGCCTCCGCGCCGAAACACGCAATCCGCTCCCGCCATCTTCTCCCGCTCACCGCCGAGAACCCAGCAACCCGCATTTCGTCACATCCCTCCACCGACCCTACCTGCCTCCTGATACCCTTCGACCGGACCCGCAAAACCCATCCCACCCGGTCGCAAAACGGAGCGCGCATGTCCCTCAACCGGCTTCTCCTCACCCTCCTCCTCGCCCCCATCGCCATCGCCCAAACCCAACCCCAGCCGCAGCCCAAGCCCCAACCCAAACCCGCCAACCTCCGCTCCATCCTCCTCGAGCAGCTCCGCTCCACCCACAACAAGGCCGAGTGGTTCGTCCCCGTCAACACCGCCGTCGCCGGCCTCACCCCCGAGCAGGCCCGCTGGATCCCCCAATCCCAGGCAGCCAAAAATCCCGCACCAGCCGACCACTCCGTTGGCATGCTCGCCAACCACCTCCTCTTCTGGAACCAGCAAACGCTCTCCCGCATGAAGAACCCCAAGGCCCCCGCCTACAACGGCTCCAACGAAGAGACCTTCAACAAGTTCGACGCCGCCTCCTGGACCTCCACCGTCCAGCAACTCGACCAGGTCCTCACCGACCTCGAGCACCTCGTCGAAACCGCCGACGACGCCCACCTCCAGCAATGGGCCTCCCCGGTCGCTCACATCGGCGCCCACAACGCCTACCACACCGGCCAGATCATCCTCATCCGCAAACTCCAGGGCACCTGGGACCCCACCAAAGGCGTGAAGTAAAATTTAGCCCTCGCCAGCCGTGGCGCAATCACTGCCGCAACTAGCTACACTGGAATAGAGGGGAAGAGCACCTCCTCCAGTCTCTCCCCCACATCCCGTAATCCCTTTCGTTCGAAGACTTTGCCCGTAACCCTCACTCAGTGAAACACTCTACGCTTTGGTCCAGACCTATCCCCAATGATTCGAAGACTTTGCGCAAGAAGTAGGGAGGGGGCCCTACCCTAGTTCGAAGCCAGCAACCTCTCCAACTCCGCCGTTACCCGAACCCCGCTCCCCGACACAGTCATCGACCGCGTCCAGTTCGAGTAGCCCTTCTTCTTCAACATGATGGTGTGCTGCCCCGGCGTCACCGAAACCGTCGATGGCGTGCTCCCCACAAAACTCCCGTCAATCTCAATCTCGACACCCGGTGTCGGCGAGTCGATCGTCAGGCTGGCCATCGTCACCCCCTGCACCCCGCCGGGAATCGCAGTAGGCGCAGCCAGGCTCGCCATATCGAGCCGCGTATCGCCCTGCACAAACGCCAACACCTCCGTCCCCTCTGGGATCGTGATGTCCTTCCCCTTGATGAACAGGAACAGCGGCGCCGCAGGGAAGAATACGATTGCTGTCGCCACCATCGCGCCCGTGATCGCGCCCACATGCCCTCCGCCTTGCGCATCCTGCACTGCCCGCAGCTGCACTCTCTGGCCGTTCACCAGCCGCGTCGAATCGACGTTCACATCCAGCTTTCCACCCCGCCCCATGCTCTTCTTCGCGTGCGTCTCCGTTACCGTGGCTATTGCAGGCGAGCCCTTCGCAATCACCGTCACCCCCTGCACCACCACGTCCTCGGTCACCTCAAACGGGACCTGCTGCCCCTTCTTCACGTCCGCCGACGAGATCGTCTGGGCCAGGCGCATCTTGACCGCCGTTCCATCCATCAATGTGTTCGGCAGGGGAGCAGGCGCGCCAACCCTCTCAGGGCCCGCAGCCGCCGCGGAAGGAGAAACAGGTTGTGAGGATGGAGCAGGCTGTTGCTGCGCAAAGGCCGAATCACCAGCCGCAAGAAGACAAACAAGAGAGGTTGCAAGCACACGTTTCAAGGAGGGACCATCCAGGGCAGAGAGAGTTGCAAGAACTGCAGCCCTCTCAACCTATCGGCGGCCTTCAGGGAAGGCAACCACCATTCACTCTCTGTAGCCCGGAAGTGGCAGCTCTTGCTTCGGACATCTGTTCCGAAACCGGCCGGTATCCCCGAAAGTCGCACCCCAACCCCCTATCGACCAACGGACCGGCCACTTGACGCAATCACGCCCAGGGACTCGCTACACTGGAAAGAGGACATCCAGCGCAAGCGGGACGCGGAACAGCTCTGAATCCGGCATTGACGCTGCAGGGGTCCGAGCCTATGGCCAATTGTTTGGAGACTTTGCGCAAGAAACGGGGGGAAGATGGGACACCCACGCAAAGCATCTCCCCCAAAAGGCCCACACGCGAGACCCGCACGCCGGGTCATACTGAAGCAGGCGCAACCGGGGACCCCTGTCCAGCCCCGCGAGTCCCCATCAGCAAGCGTGCCGAGGCCCCCATTGACCGTCATCAAAATCATCTTCGGCCTCATCACCGCCATCCTCCGCGCGGCCTCCTCGTCCTTCCTCCTGCTGGCCTCCATGCTCCTCACCGCCGTAGCCGTCGTGGCGCTCGTCGGCTTCCTTGGCTTCGGTATCACCGGTGTCTCCTGCCTCCGGCTCTTCCGCCGCCAACCCCCGAATCCCGACCAGCCCTGAGCCCCCCACCCCCCGTCACCGCTCCGGCTTATAGTCCCGCTCACTCACAATCTTCCACTCACTCCCTATCTTTCTCAGGATGAACTGTGACCGCGTTGTAAGCACCCGCATCGATCCGCCGTCGATCCACGAGGCCTCCTTACGCACCAGCAGCGTCCGTTCATCCCCCCCGCCCTCCGTCGACAGCGCCGTCAGCCGAAAACTGGTGATCAGCCTCCCTCGGCTAAGCCAGTCCAGCAGATCCCGATACACGAACTCCTGCGTGACATGAGTCTTCAGGAAGTATCGATCCACAAGCTGCGCGTAAAGCTCCGATTTCAGATTGGCATCGTTGGCCACGGACGCCTTCTCGAACTGCCGAAGGAGTCGATCCGCCGAAGCATCCTCTGACACCTCGCCATAAGCCGACGGCTTCTGCACCTGCCCCGCAGCGACCCTCCCGCCCGGACTCGGGGCCACCAGCGAGCCCGGAGACGCTGCGGCACACACGCATCCCAAAACCATGCCCCCCACTATCACGAGAACAGTTGGAGCCAACCTCTGATAACCGGATCGCTCCATACCTGCTTAGAGGCGAGCTGTTATGGCCGGAGTTGTTCGTACTTTACACTCCAGTAACACATTGTCGTTCGGTATACGGGGTGCCATGATCTTGACCGCGCCTTCGCGTTCGGGTCGCCTATTGGCCGAGCCGGACAGGTCTCAATATGGAGGCGAAGAGGTGGTAGGGCTTGATCCGCTGAGCCTGCCCGTTGTGCGTGGTGGGCTGGCGATTGAGTGGGTTGCGGCGAGGTAGAGGTAGCCGGCGAGGCGAGGGTCGTGGATGAGGTTTCGTGGCGCCGGTGCCTGCCTCCAGCGGTGGATGGAGTCATATCACGGAGGTTCTCTTCTGGAGCGAGAGGGCTCCCGGGTGGGGCATGCGGGGGCATTTCACGGCCGCAGTATCCAAAGAGCAGCTCGCATCGGTACGCCCTCAGGAAGCCGGCCTTTGGAACTGCATCGGGTTATGCTGAGTGGTGCTCGTCTCCCCTGCACTTCTGCAGCCGCTCTTCGGCGGAAGGAGAGCGACTGCAGGAGATGAAGATGGCGCGTCGGAACGGTTTGGTTGAGGTTTGTCTGCTGGTAGTTGCCTTCAGTGCCGCGGTAGCTTTCGCACAGAAGGCTGATGTTGTGCCGGGCGCACCGCCCCTGTCCCTGGGAACCGCATGGTATCCGGAGCAGTGGCCAGAGTCGCGATGGGATGCGGATCTGCTGCTCATGGAAAGGGCTCACGTCACCTTTGTCCGCCTCACCGAGTTCGCGTGGAGTGCGATGGAGCCGAGCGAGGGCCAATTTGACCTGACATGGCTGGAGCATGCTGTGCGCGCGGCGGAGAGACATCACATCCAGGTGGTGCTGGGAACCCCGGGAGCGGCACCGCCCGCGTGGCTGACGCAGAGGTACCCGGAGACGCTGCGGACGATGGAGGACGGACGGAAAGACGAGCACGGGAATCGCGAGCAGTTCAACTTCGCTAACCCGAAGTATCGCGAGCTGGTGGGACGGATCACGGAGAAGATGGCCGAGCGGTTCGGGCGCGACAAGAACGTGATTGGATGGCAGATCGATAATGAGCTAGCGGCGGAATCCTACGATGCGGATACGAAGCGACAGTGGCAGGATTGGCTCAAGGCAAAGTATGGGACGCTTGACAACCTGAACGCGCGCTGGACTACGGCATATTGGAGCGAGACCTACTCGGACTGGAGGCAGATCCCGATCGAGACGAAGTATGGCAACCCAGGGCTTCTGCTGAATTGGAAGCAGTTTGTCACCGCTACGTATCGGAGCTACTCCAAGCTGCACCTCGATGCGATTCGAAGGTATGCGGAGCCACGACAGAAGATCACGACGAACATGATGGGGTGGTTTGATGGCTACGACCATTATGTAGTGGCGCAGGATCTCGATTTCAGCTCGTGGGACGACTACGTGGGAACGGGGCATCTCGATCCGATTCGTAACGGGATGGCGCACGATCTTACGCGAGGATTTCTGCGAAAGAATTTTTGGGTGATGGAGACGCAGCCTGGGTTTGTGAACTGGTCCGCGGACAATAATGCGCTGGATAAAGGCGAGGTTCGCGCGATGGCGTGGCATGATGTGGGCCACGGGGCAGAGGCGGTCAGCTACTGGCAGTGGCGCAGCGCTCTGAATGGACAGGAGCAGTACCACGGCGTTCTGGTGGGCGCGGATGGCACGCCGGTGCCGCTGTACCCGGAGGTTGCGCAACTGGGGGCGGAGTTCGCGAAAGCCGGTCCGGCGCTGGCAGGAACGACAGTCGAGTCGAAAGTGGCGGTGCTGCAGGATTACGACAGCCGATGGGCGATCAACTGGCAGCGGCATAACGAGGCGTTCGATCCGGTGAGCGCACTGGTGTCGTACTATGGCCCGCTGCGAAAGCTGGTGCGGTCGGTGGATGTGGTCGCGGATACGGTGTCGCTAACGCAGTATAAGCTGGTGGTGGCGCCTGCGCTGAACGTGTTGACACCGGCGGCGGTGCAGAATCTAGAGGCGTATGTGCGTGGCGGTGGGCACCTGGTGCTGGGGCAGCGCTCCGGTATGAAGGATCAGGATAACTCGCTGGAGCCACAGCGCCAGCCGGGGCCGTTGACGGAGACGTTGGGGGGGAGGGTGGAGCAGTGGTATGCGCTGGACAAAGACGTTCCGATCGAGGGCAAGTGGGGCAATGGAATCAATAAGATATGGGCTGAACAGATGAGTGTTACATCCAAGGAAGCCGAGGTGCTGATGCGCTACGGCAAGAGCAACGGATGGCTTGACGGGCAGCCGGCGGCGGTGACCCGAAAGGTGGGAAAGGGGCGCATCACTTACATCGGGGCGATGCTGGACGGACCGACGATGGAGGCGGCTACGAAGTGGATGCTGGAGACGAGCGGACTGGATCCGGTGTGGCCGCAAGTGGCTGAAGGCGTTGACGTTTCGGTGCGCTCGGGAGGCGGGAAGACGGTCTATATTCTGATCAATTTCGCGGCCGAGGCGAGGACGGTGACGCTTCCGGCGGCCATGGAAAATGTGCTCGATGGGGCGAAGGGTGCTAGCGTGACTCTGCCGCAGTATGGGGTGGCGGTGTTGCGGTAGCGGGCGAGACGGGGCAAAAATGAGCGGTTCCGCATGGTGCGGAACCGCTTTTTCGTGGTGAGTTGGTGGTGGCGTTGTGGTTCTTGGAGGGGGATGGTTGGACGGGATTATAGGACCGGGATTATAGGACTGGGATTATTGGACGGTGACTTTCGCGGTAAGGGGGAGGTCGCGGGAGGAGGAACCGGCGGAGACGATGTAGTCGCCGCTGAGGATCTTCCAGTTGTCCGAGGCGGTATCGAAGACGGAGACGAAGAGGGGATCAACGGTGAGGGTAACCTCTTTGCTCTCTCCCGGGTTGAGGGAGACGCGCTGCCAAGCGACGAGGCGGCGGAAGTTCTCGCCCGAGGCTGAGGGAAGCTGGATGTAGAGCTGAGCGGTCTCGGTTCCGGCGACTTTGCCCGTGTTCCTGACGGTGAAGGTGGCGGTGCGGGCGGAGGCATCCGCGGTGAGGCCGGAGTAGGTATAGGTGGTGTAGGAGAGGCCGTGTCCAAAGGCGAAGAGCGGCTGCTTCTTTTCGGAGTCGAACCATTTGTAACCGAAGCGGACGCCTTCGTTGTAGTCGGCGGGGAAGCTTACCTTTTTCTCCTGCGCGACCCAGTGCTCGGGAAGGCCTCCCTTGCCGGCTGTGGGTGTGAGGCCAAAGATCGTGGCGTGGGGGAGGTCGGCTTCGGATTTGGCGAAGGTGATGGGCAGCTTGCCGGAGGGGTTGACGGCGCCGAAGAGGATATTGGCGATGGCCTGGCCGCCGGCGATGCCGGGGTACCAGGCTTCCATGATGCCGGAGACCTGATCGACCCACGGCATGGAGACGGGGTTGCCGGTGATAAGGACGACGACGGTGTGGGGGTTGGCTTTGGCGACAGCGGCGATGAGATCGTCCTGGCGGTTGGGAAGGGCGAGTGTGGGCGCGTCGCCGCCCTCGCTCATGTACTGGTCTGCAAACACGATGGCGACATCGGCGGATTTCGCGAAGTTGGCAGCGGCTGCGGGGTCGGCGCCGTCGTTGAAGTCGACCTTGGCGGAGGGGGCGTGCTCGCGGATGTAGCGTAGGGGGGCGGAGGGGAAGTAGACGGCCTGGCCCCACTTGGTGGACTGGCCGGGATGGACGGCGTTGCCTCCGGGAGCGTCGACCTGGGCGGAGCCGCCGCCGGACATGACGCCGGCGTCCGCGTGTGCGCCGATGACGGCGATGGACCGGACGGAGGGCGAGAGCGGAAGGATGTTGTTGGTGTTCTTCAGCAGGACGATGGACTCTTCGGCGATGTGCTGGGCGTCATCGCGGCCCTTGAAGGGATCGACGACGAAGCGGGGCGCGGGCGGATGATCGACGGCGCCGGAGGCGATCAGGGAGCGGAGGATGCGGTGCACCATATCATCGAGGCGGGCCTGTGGGACCTCGCCGGACTGGACGGCCTGCTTGAGCGGCGCACCGAAGTGTTCCTCGCCGGGCATTTGCATATCCAGGCCGGCCTTGGCTGCCTTGACGGTGGAGTGGGTGGCCTCCCAGTCGGAGACGACGAAGCCGGGGTACTTCCAGTTGCCTTTGAGGACGTGGTTCAGGAGCCAATCATTCTCGCAGGTCCAGTCGCCCTCGTACTTGTTGTAGGAGCACATGACGGAGGCGGGGTGTCCGATACGGATGCCGATCTCGAAGGCGAGGAGGTCGGACTCGCGGGCGGCCTTGCGATCGAGGTGGACGTCGACGACGGTGCGGCCGGTCTCCTGATCGTTGAAGGCGTAGTGCTTGATGTCGCCCATGATCTGGTTTTGCTGAACGCCCATGATGAGATGACCGACGGTGGTTCCGGCGAGCACGGGATCTTCGCCGGGGTACTCGAAGAGGCGGCCGTTGCGTGGATCGCGGGCGAGGTCGACGCCGCCGCCGATGGACTGGTTGTAGCCCTGAGCGCGGAGTTCGCGGCCGATGACGTCTCCGTAGAGGTGGGCGGCGTCGGGGTCCCAGCTAGCGGTGGCGCCGAGCACGGACGGAAGGAGGGTGGAGTAGCGGGACTGCGGTGCGGACATGCGGACGCCGACGGCGGAGTCTGCCTGATTGATGTCGGGTATGCCGAGGCGCGGGATGCCGAGCACCTCTCCGGCACCGCCATTATTACCTTCGGGGACGGGGTCGCCCTCACGCAGCGGGCCCCAGCCAATGCCGTGCACGAGCTGAATCTTTTCGTCGAGGGTGAGCTCTTTGAGGACGAGATCGGCGCGCTGGTCGGGGTTGAGCGAGCTATTCATCCATGGGAGCGATTTGAGATCGGGGCCGGCGTGGACCTTCTTTGCCTGCGCGGTGCCGGCGATGGTGGCTGCGGTGAGGCAGAGGGCGGGGAGGAGTTTCTGGAGGATCATTCGGCGGGACTCTCTCTTGCAAGCGGTTTCAGTGGGAGGCTTCGTGCGGTAAAACGGTTGTGTGCGGGACGGCGACCAGTTTAGCGCGCGGGCGGGGCTGTTGTCGCTGCTGAATTGTTGTGTTGGGAAGAGACGGCGGCGGGCGATGGCGGAAGGGACGGGGACGGTAACAGCAGGTTCCTCCGCTTCGCTCCTGAAGGACAAGCAAAAGAACGGGGGACGGCAGCGGTCAATCGCGAATGGCGTTTAGCGGGGAATGACTTGTATGTTTGCACCTGCGGTGAGGTTGTCTCCTGTGTGGGTGAATTCTCTGGTGGTGTTGGACCAGTGGAGGTGGGCGGTTTGGGAGGTTCCGTGCTCGTAGGCGTAAGTCTTTCCGTCGTCGTCGTAGAGGTCGAAGCTGCCGTCCGCGCCGGGATAGATGCGGAGGGTGGCGATGGATTGTTTGTCGACCGTGCTCTCGACGGCTGAGCCGAGAGGGAGGATGGAGCCGGCGCGAACGAAGAGGGGGATAGTGTCGATGGGGGCGGCGACGGTGATGGTCTGGCCGCCGTGCACGCGCTCGTTGGTCCAGAAATTGAACCAGACCGTTTTCTCCGGACCTTCTGGGCCGGCGGGGGGTAGACCTGGCGCGAGGTGACGCCTTGATCGGTTACGGGAGCGACGAGGAGGGTGGGGCCGAACATGTATTCGTCCCCGATATTTGCGACGTTGGGATCGCTGCCGAAGTCCATAAAGAGGCCGCGCATGAAGGGTGCTCCGGTGAGGTTGGTGGTGCGGCCGAGCGAATAAATGTAGGGCATGAGCTGGTAGCGGAGGCGGAGATATTTTTCGAGGATGGGCTCGGCCTCCTTGCCGTAGGACCAGACCTCATTCTGCTTGCGGGAGCCGTGCGAGCGGAAGTTGGGTTGGAAGGCGCCGTACTCGAACCAGCGGGTGTAGAGCTCCGGGTAGTCGTCGTAGCCGCCGACGTTGTCGCGGGCGTCGGTTGGGTCGAGCAGGGGCGGAAGCGCGGGATGATGAACGGCGGGGAGGTACTGCCAGCCGCCGATGTCGGTCGACCAGTAGGGGGTGCCAGAGGCGACGAAGTTGATGCCGGTGGGGACCTGACGTTTGAGCGTGTCCCAGTTGGCGGAGATGTCGGACGACCAGAAGATGGCGCCGTTGTGCTGGGCGCCGAGGTAGGCGTCGCGGGCGAGGATGAGGGCGCGCCCGTGGGTGTCCGCGCGCATGCCGTTGTAGAACGCGGCGGTATGGAAGAGGGGGAAGACGTTGAAGAACTGGGTGCCGGGGCCGATGTGCCAGAAGCTGCCGTTGGGCGGGAGGTCGGGCTCGGTCTCGTCGGCCCAGAAGGCGTCGAAGCCTTTGGCGATATAGCTCTCGCGGATGATGTTCCAGTACCACTTGGCGGCTGCGGGGTCGGTGGTGTCGATGTCGGCTCCGGCGCGGTCGTAGGGCAGTCCGTTCGTGGGGGCGCCGTCGGCGAGGTGCTCGAACCAGCCGTTTTTGAGGACGGTCGCGTAGAAGCGGGACTCCGGGACGAAGCGCGGCCAGACGCTGATCATGGTGTGGAAGTTCATGGCGTGGAGATCGCGGTTCATGACGACGGGGTCGGGCCACTTCGTGGGGTCCATGTCCATCTCGCCCATTTTTGTGTAATGGAACCAGTCGATGACGAGGTCGTCGATGGGGAGGTGGCGCTCGCGGTAGCCGTGTGCGACGGCCATTAGTTCATCCTGTGAGCTGTATCGCTGCTTGCATTGGATGTAGCCGAATGCGGACTTGGGCGGGAGTGGTGTGTCGCCGGTGAGGAGGCGGTAGCCGGCGTAGATCTCATCGTAGGTGTTGCCGGCGATGACGAAGAAGGAGACGCGCTAGCCGACGTCCGATAGCCACTGGGTCTGGTCGTTGAAGCCGAAGTTGACGGTGGTGCGGGAGGGGTTATCCCAGAGGAGGCCGTAGCCCTTATTTGTAACGATGAAGGGAACACATACGCTTTGGCCGGAGGGCGCGTTGTAGTCGTGGGCGCAGCGGACGGAGTGGCCGCGCCGATCGAGAAAGCCTTCCTGGTTCTGGCCGAGGCCATAGAAGTGCTCATCGGGTGGGGTGGCGAAGGTGGCGCCAACCTGGAAGAAGGGAGAGTCCTGGGGGCGACGGTCGTAGAGGATATCGGCGTTGCCATCCTTGTGATTGGGCACGGACATCTGCCAGCCGTTGAGGTGCAGGAGATCTTTGCCATCGGGGGTGCGGATCGAGAGGCCGACGCCGGGGGTGCTGCCGTTGAAGAAGCGGGCGATGTCGGCCTGGGTTCCGGTGGGTTTGTACGGGCGACCTTGAGGGGAGACGGTGGCGGTGAGGCGGAGGGACTGGAGGGTGTCTCCGGTGGTGGGGGAGGTCGAGGCGCGCCAGCCGGTGAGATCGGGGTGGGCGAGGATGCCGTAGCCCGGGCGGACGTGGCGTCGGCCTCCTTGAGCGAGAGGGTGACGCGGAGGATGTTGGGGGCGTAGGGCTCGAGCATGACGGTGGCGCTGCCGCGGGTGAGCACGAGCGGGGGCGGTGTTTGCGCGTGCGCGGGGAGCGAGGCGAGCAGGAAAGCGAGGGCGAGAGGAGTGGGTGTGAGGTGACGGGATTGCCTGCGGGCGGAGGTCATGGGAGGAGCTCTGATGATTTGTGCGAGATGGATCGGCGACGGGGCGGGGCGCCGCTCAGGCCGCGAACCATCGTATCCAGAAAACCCCTTTTAGTGGAAAGAAGTGCAGGAACGAATTTTGCACGGCGTTGGTGCGGTGTGGTCAGATAGCGAGTTGGGACGTGGATGCTGGCGGCTCTTGCCCTGGTGGATATTGTGCCGGATTGGGAGAGTGGAACGATGTGGTTTTGGACGAGATTGCGCTTGGTCAGTGCTGCCCTGCTTGGATTGCTGACGGTGTCTGGGACCTTGGAGGCGCAGATGGCTGCTCCGGAGCTGGCGAGCGAGAGCTATGGGCCATATAACGGGCGATTTCTATTGGGCGGGCGCGGTGTGGAGAGGCCGCTGCCGGCTGAGGTCCGTATGCTGCGGGCAGAGATGCCATGGACGATGTCTCTGTGGTTCGAGGCGGCGGACGGTGCTCCGGGAAGTGTTCTGCTGGCTGGGGTCGGCGACCCCGCGGCGGAAAACTCGCGGGTCCTGGCGCTGGTGGACGGGCGTCCGGCGCTGCGGTTCGGCGTGGGCAACCAGATGGTTGCGCCGGCGGCGATGCCCACGGGCGGGTGGCACCAGATGGCGGCGACGTTCGACGGGCAAAGGCAGCACCTGTTCGCGGATGGGGTTGAGGTTGCGAGTGGAACGCTAGCCGGCGCGCGGGTGCTGCCGAAGGTGGTGCTGGGTCCGGTGACGCGATCGGAGATGGAGGGATGGTCGGTACCGGGATTCCAACACTTCGGTGGGCTGATCGCGCAGTTCGAGCTGATACCGGGCGCCATGACGGCGAAGGAGATGCGCGAGCGCTTCGGGCAGAAGCCGGACTTCTCGCTGGTGGAGTATACGGAGGGGTCTCCGGCGTGGCCGACACAGAAGCAGGCGACTTCGGGGTATTTCGAGCCGCAGGATCCATCGCTGCTCCCGCAGAGCAAGGCTCCGTTGTCGAAGCCGGTGGCAAAGCCGCTGGGGCCGTCGCGGGAGACGCTTCAGGCTACGGGTCAGAGCCGGTGGACGATTGCCGCGAACTGGCGGCTGACCCCGGCGCCCGAGGTGGAGGCGGCCGGGAGACTGGCGACGGGGGAGCAGATTTCGGGGACGGGCTTCGACGCGAAAGGGTGGATGGCGGCGACGGTGCCGGGGACAGTGCTGACGACAATGATCGATCGCGGGGTGTATCCGGACTCCGATTTCGGCTTGAATAACCTGGCGATTCCGGAGACGTTGAACAAGCAGGACTACTGGTACCGGGTCGCGTTTCCTACGCCGAAAGAGGCCGCGAAGAGGCGGATGGGCCTGACCTTTGACGGCATCAACTATGCGGCCGATGTGTGGCTCAACGGAAAGGAGCTGGGGCGGGTGAAGGGCGCGTTTATTCGCGGAACCTTCGATGTGAGCGGGATGCTGCGGGCCGAGGGCGAGAATGTGCTGGCGGTGCGGATCTCGCCGCCGCCGCATCCGGGGGTTCCGCATGAGCAGTCGATCAAGGCAGGTGCCGGCGATAACGGCGGGGTGCTGTGCCTGGACGGGCCGACGTTTGTGGCGACGGAAGGGTGGGACTGGATCCCCGGGATTCGTGACCGGAATAGTGGCATATGGCAGGATGTGATCCTGAGCGCGACGGATGCGGTGACGATCGGCGATCCGCAGGTGATCACGAAGCTGCCGCTGCCGGAGACTTCGAGCGCAGAGGTGACGATCGATGTTCCCCTGACGAATCGGTCTGATGCTACGGCAGCGGCGACGCTGACGGCGGCGTTTGAGGGTGTGACGGTGACCAAGCACGTGCAGCTTGCGCCAGGGGAGAGCGTAGTCAAGCTGGCTTCGCCGGAGTTTCCGCAGTTGCGTGTCTCGCAGCCACGACTATGGTGGCCGAACGGATACGGCCGGCCGGATTTGTACCACATGAAGTTACAGGTGGGCGGAGGAAGCGAGGCCGGGGCGGTATCGGACCACAAGGAGCTGACGTTCGGGATTCGCGAGATCACGTATGAGCTGGGGCTGTTCGATGCCTCCGGGCAGCTGCGGCGCGTCGAGGTCGATCCCACGCTGGCGGACGAACGCGGCGAGCAGGTGGTCGATGTGACGCATGCCGGGATGCGGCCTACGGCGGAGGGCTTTGCGGCAACGCTGACGACGGCCGGACTAACCTCTCCGGCGGCAAAGCCGGTGGTGGGCGAGCCGGGAATGAATGATCTGGTGATCAAGGTGAACGGGGTGCGGATCGCGGCGCGCGGCGGCAACTGGGGCATGGATGACTCGCGCAAGCGGGTGAGCCGGGAGCACCTGGAACCGTTCTTCCGGCTGCACCAGGTCGCGAATTTGAACATCATCCGGAACTGGGTGGGACAGAACACGGAGAAGATGTTCTTCGATCTGGCGGACGAGTACGGGATGATGGTGTGGAACGACTTCTGGGCATCGACGCAGGGGTGGAACGTGGAGCCGGAGGACCCGGCGCTGTTTATCGAGAATGCACGGGATGTGGTGAAGCGGTTTCGGAACCATCCGTCGATCGTGATCTGGTGCGGACGCAACGAGGGTGTGCCGCAGCCGGTGCTGAACCTGGGGCTGATCAAGACGTTCGCGGAGCTGGACGGAACCAGGTACTATTCGCCCAGCTCGAATCAGGTGAATCTTCGCAACAGCGGACCTTATTCCTACAAGGATCCAACGTTCTACTACGCCCACAACCGTGGATTTGCCGTGGAGCTGGGGATCTCATCGATGTCGACGCTGGAGAGCTTCAAGGCTTCGGTTGCGGCGCCGGATCAGTGGCCGATCAGCGATGCCTGGGCATACCACGACTGGCATCATGGCGGAAACGGCGATGTGAGCCCGCTGATGCAGAAGATCGAAGACCAGTTTGGCGCGGGGACGAGTTTGGAGGACTTCGAGCGCAAGGTGCAGATGTTCAACTACGTGGATCATCGCGCGATCTTCGAGGGGTTCAACCAGCATCTCTGGGCTCCGAACAGCGGGCGCATGCTGTGGATGACGCAGCCCGCGTGGCCGAGCAACATGTGGCAGATCCTGAGCTCGGACTATGACACGCAGGCCTCGTTCTATGCGGTGCAGAGAGCGTGCGAGCCGCGGCATGTGCAGATGGACCTGTCGAACGGAGCGATCGCTGTCGTGAATACAACTCGTGAGCCGATGGCCGGAGCCACGGTGCGGGCGCGGGTGTTCTCGCTCGACAACCAGCTGCTGGAGACGCATGAGGGCAAGGTGGACGTGGTTGCCGATGGGATGTCGACTTCGCTGCGGCTTGACCTGCCGCCGTTGATGGCTACGGGGCGGGTGGTGCTGGTCAAGCTTGAGCTGCTGGATACGGCGGGGAAGATCGTCTCCGACAACCTGTACTGGATGGGGGCGAACGACGCTGCCTATCGCGCGATGAACGATCTGCCGAAGACGAAGCTCGAGAGCTCGGCGACCGCGCGGCGGGATGGCGATGAAAGCGAGATCACGCTGATACTGACGAACCCGGGAAAGACGGCGGTGCTGGCGGTGAAGGCTACGCCCGTGAACGCGAAGACGGGGCAGAGGATTCTGCCGGCGTACCTGAGCGATAACTACGTTTCGCTGCTGCCGGGAGAGAGCCGGACGATCACGATCCGATATCCGGTGAATGCCGCAGGTGGACCGATCAGGATTGGCCTGCGCGGATGGAACGTAACGGGGGACAGGGTGGCCGTCAGTTCCTCCCGCTGAGAGGTTTGGCTGGGATGCGAGGTGCTGCTGGGCGCTGCAGACACCTGGTTTGGCGGCGTGCCCGATGGGAAGGCTTTTGGTGTGTAATGGCAGGTCAACGCAGAAAGCGAGGCTCACGCTGCAGGGGGCCGAAGGGGAGTAAGGAATGGCGATCACCAGCCAGAGCACGGCGAGCTTTGCGGGGCCGGATCTTGAATCCACGAATGTGCGGGCAATGTCGATCGCGACAATGCTGTTCTTCATGTGGGGCTTTCTCACCTGTTTGAACGACATTTTGATTCCGCATTTGAAGTCGATCTTCGACCTGAACTACGCGGAGGCGATGACGGTGCAGTTCGCATTTTTTTCCTCGTATTTCGTGTTTGCCTTGCCGTCGGGGAAACTGGTGGACCGAATCGGTTACAAAAAGTCGATGGTGGTGGGACTGCTGGTGATGGCGGTCGGAGCTCTGTTGTTTTTACCGGCGGCGAGCTTTGCGACGTTTCCGCTTTTTCTGGTTGCGCTGGTGGTGCTGGCGGCAGGCATAACGCTGCTGCAGGTGGCGGCAAACCCGTATGTGGCCAACCTTGGCCCGCAGCGGACCGCATCGAGCCGGCTCAACCTGTCGCAGGCTTTCAACTCGCTGGGAACGACGATGGCTCCGTACTTTGGGGCGGCGGTGATCCTGAGCGCGGTGACGCTGACGCCGGAGCGGCTGCGGACGTTATCGGGAGCGGCGCTGCAGACATATCGCGAGCAGCAGGCTTCGACGGTGAGGCTGCCGTACGCGGGCATTGCGCTGGCGCTGATTCTGCTGGCGATCGCGTTGGCCGTGGTCAAGCTGCCCTCCATGAGTTTTACGCAGGAGATCCGGCCGGGCGAGTTGGATACGACGGCGACGCACGACAGCATCCTGCGGCACCCGCAGCTGCTGCTGGGGGCGCTGGGGATCTTTCTGTATGTCGGCGCCGAGGTCTCGATCGGCAGCTTCCTGGTGAATTATTTCAGCGTGCCGGAGATCGGCCACATGACGGAGCGCGACGCGGCGCACCTGGTGACGTACTACTGGGGCGGAGCGATGGTGGGGCGGTTCATCGGATCATGGTTGCTGACCAAGTTCCCGACCTCGCGGCTGCTTGGCTTCACGGCGATTGTAGCGACGTTGCTGGTTGCGACCTCGATGCTGACGTTTGGGCATGTGGCGGTGTGGTCGATCCTTGCCGTGGGCCTGTTCAACTCGATCATGTTTCCGAGCATTTTCACCTTGGGAATCGAGGGTCTGGGACCGCTGACGAGCCGGGGATCGAGCCTGATGGTGGCGGCGATCGTTGGGGGCGCCCTGCTTCCGGTGATACAAGGGGTGATCGCGGATCACATCGGGGTACATCACGCATTTTTCATTCCGGCGATCTGCTATGTCTACATTGCGGTGTTCGGGCTGACGCGGGGCAGGTCGGTGTATGCGCCGAAGCAGCCTGTGGTGGTGCCGGTTCCGTAGACGCTGTCAGGCGGAACGTTTGTTTCGGCGATGGATGGCTGCGGGCGCGGTGGATTCACGGGCAATCAGCTCTGGGTCGACGACGATCTGACGGGCGACAGTTTGCGCGCCGATCTGCCGAAGGACCGACTTTGCCGCGAGGACGCCCATATCGTGCAGGGGCTGTCGGATGGTGGTGAGGGCGGGGTTTTGAAATGCGGCCGATTGGACGTCGTCGAAGCCGACCACGGAGATATCCTCGGGGACGCGGAGGCCGGCCTCGCGGATGGCGCGGATGGCGCCTATGGCGGAGACGTCATTAAAGGCGAAGATGGCGGTGAAGCGCTCGGGCGCGGAGAGGAGACGCTGCGCGGCGTGGTAACCGGGCTCGTGGGTGGGGTGGTCTCCGCGAAGCTCGGTGACCAGGTTGGGGTGAAGCTCGAGGCCCATCTGCCGGGCTACTTGGCGGATCGCGCGCCACCGGGTCTGGGTATCGGAGCTGAAGCTCTGTCCCTTGATGATGGCGAGGCGGCGGTGGCCGAGCGCGTGGAGATGGGAGAGGGCGAGCTCGGCGGCGCGGCGATGGTTGAGGGCGATGTTGGTGACGCCGGCGGGCTGATGGTGGCCGGAGACGGTGACGGTGGGGACGGGGCAGCGGCAGGCCAGGGGCGTATCGATGGCTATGATGCCCTCGACGGAGCGGTCGAGCAGAAGGGCCTGGGCGCGGTGGATCATGGCGGGCTGATGGTGATGGCTGACGAGGAAATGGAGGTATCCGGCCTCGAGCAGGTGCTGTTCTATGCCGCCGAGAACGAGGGTGGCGTAGCCCTCGCTAACCTCGGGAACGAGGACGCCGACGGTCTGGCTGCGGCGGTTGCGGAGGGAGCGGGCGGAGAGGTTGGGGCGGTAGTTGAGACGTTTCGCGGCGGCGAAGATGCGGTCTTGCGTGGACTTGGGGATGGACTGTGCGGCGGGGGCGGCGTTGAGCACGCGCGAGACGGCGGCGGTAGAGAGATGGAGGTGGTGCGCGAGGATTTTGAGGCTGATGGGCGCGGGGTGCGCAGGGGGTTCGGGGGCCGTCGGCAGCGGGGTCGCGAATCGATCTTTGCGGGGCACCCTTGGAGCATGTCACGGATTTGAAACGGGGGACAATTGAAAGGGGCTTGACACCCGCTTTCCCAGACGAGCAGTATTTTGGGATCAGGCAAACGATTGCCCGGGGATCCGCTGGCCTGAGCGGAGCTATCGACAGTGTTGCATTTGGAGGCAGTATGCAGAGGTTTTTCATGTCATGCCGTGGAGTTTCGCGCCTGGTCTGTGTGGCGGCGCTAGTGGTGGTGTCAATGATGTCCGGGCGAGCGTTTGCGCAGTTCAATGCGAGCCTGAGCGGGACGGTGCAGGACACGACCGGGGCGGTGCTTTCGGGTGCGACGGTGACGCTGACGAACAAGGGGACCAACCAGGCGCAGACGGCGACGACCAACGACAGCGGTTTCTACCGGTTCAGCTCCTTGCCGCCCGGAGACTTCAAGGTGACGACGAATGCGACCGGCTTCAAGGCGAACACGCTGGACAGCGTTGTGCTTACGGCGGAGACTCCTCGCAGCGTGGACCTTACGTTGAGCGCTGGGTCGGCTAGCGAGACGGTGACGGTGACGGCGGACGAGGTACCGGTGCTGCAGACCGGCGACGCGAGCATCGGGAGCTCGATCAGCAGCGCGGAGGTGCAGAGGCTGCCGACGTTTGGATCCAATCCGTACGAGCTGCTTCGGACGGCTCCGGGAATCACGGGAGACGCGGCGCGTGGAGGGAACGGCACGGCAAATTTCCTCCCGAATGGGGCGGGGCCGGGCGGATCGAGCTCGGGGATCTTCCAGACGGAGAACCAGACCCAGATCTCGGCGGACGGCCAGCGCGTCGCGAATAATAACTACATGATCGACGGCGTGAGCGTGAACTCGCTGAGCCATGGCGGATCTGCGGTAGTGACGCCCAACACCGAGGCGCTGGACTCGATCAATGTGGTCTCGACCTCTTACGACGCGGGGGATGGACGCAACTCCGGAGCGCAAATCAAGTCGATAACCAAGAACGGGACCAATGATCTGCACGGGTCCTTGTTTTTCTTGTATGACGAACCGGGGCTGAATAGCTATGACAAGTGGGGCGGACCGAATAACGGGCCGCGGCTGCGCGTGAACAACAAGGCGCGAACGTATGCTGCTTCGCTGGGCGGACCGATCATCAAAGACAAGCTCTTCCTGTTTGCGTCGTACCAGGGTTTTGGACAAGCCAGTAATGGGACGGCGCTGGGCTGGGTCGAGACCAACCAGTTTCGGTCGGGGGTACAAACCGCGCGGGCTGGAAGCGTGACGGCGCAGGTTTTGAACAGCGCGGGAATCCAGCCGCGAATTGTTAGTGTTTTGAATCGTGGATGCGTGGACTACTCGTCGAACCAGGGTCAGTACCCGGGCCAGACAGCCACATCGGGGCGCTGGTGCCAGGCAGTTGCGGGTGGCATCGACATCGGATCACCGACGGCTGGCGGAGTCTCGCAGATCGGCGTGTATCCGAGTTCGACGGCGCCGGCCAAGGGCCAGCCGAGCCAGCAGGATATCGGTGGCGGTCTGGATGGCATTCCGGATCTGCAATATGTTGCCCTTGCGATTCCCAGCCATAGCCGCGGAAACCAGTTCAACGGGCGGGTGGATTACAACCTGACGCCGCATGACCTGCTTGCTGCCAGCACCTACTTCACGAAGCTGGACAGCTACGGCTCGGCGAATGGCAACTCCCGGCCGCAGGGAGACAATCCGTTCAAGCCGCTGAACTCGGCAGGAACGCTGATCTATATCCACACTTTCTCTCCGTCGGTGATCAACGAACTGCGGGGGAACTTTACGCGCTTCTATGACAACGGCATCCAGGACGGTGGGGGCGTGGTGAACTATGGCATTCCCGAGGTGCATACCGAGGCACTACCTATAAATCAAATTCAGTTCGGCCTGCGACAGGGTGTCGGCTCGTTTTTTGCGCAGAACACCTACGAGGTTCGCGACACGGTCAGCAAGACATTTGGCGACCACAATATTCGAGTCGGCGTTGAGGTCCGGCGCGAGCAGGATAATGACAACACCGTGATCTCGAGTGTGCGTCCGGTCTATTCCTTCCGTGGCCTATGGAGCCTGGCCAATGACGCGCCCGTCTTCGAGGGTGTGATCGCGAATCCGAACACGGGAGGCGCACCGACCATCGCCAACCATCTTCGTTCCGAGAACTATGCGGCGTTTGTGCAGCACGACTGGAAGGTGACACCGCAGTTCACATTCAACGCCGGCCTGCGATGGGAGCTGTTCACGCCGCTTCGCAACAAGGACTTCCCGCTGGCCTACCCGGTGCTGGGGGCGCCGGGCAATGAACTCGCCGGTATAAAGCTGGTGCCGCGCGACCGTTTGTGGAATACGCAGTACAAGAACTTCGGGCCGAAGCTTGGCTTCGCCTACAATCCAAGCGCGTTCGGGGGCAAGACGGTGACCCGCGGCGGCTTCTCGATGGCCTACAACCACCTGGATTTTGCGCTGTTCAACGTAGCCCAGCAGGACAATGGACCGGGCCTGGCGAACTATGGCCTGTGCTGCGGAGACGCTACCTCGCCCTTTGCCGGTGGAACTATCAAGTATGCCGTAGGGACTGCCAACTCTCCGACGAGCTATCCGGTGAATCCAGCACTGGCGACGGGAACGGGCGCGAACGGCTTCCCCAACCCTTACGGCCCGAACAAGTCCAACCCGAACATCGAGGTTTACGGCGCGTTTCCTAATACGAAGACTCCGTACAGCTTCCTCTATTCACTCGAGACTGAGGTCGAACTGCCCTACCAGCTGACCGCGACGATCGGATATGCGGGCAGCCTTGGACGGCACTACGCCAGGCTGGTGCGCCAGGGGTTCGTCTACCCAACCGGCGGCCTGGTTGGCGGCAATGTGTACATGGCACAGACGGATTCCGTGATGGCTTACAACGCGCTGAACGCACAGCTGCATCGACGGCTGAAGAATAACTTGACTGCAACGATCGCGTATACCTACTCGAAGGATATCGACCAGGTTTCGAACGGGGATCAATCGAACTCCAATGCGAACCAGACGGACCCGGCGAACAACCGAACGGAGTACGGGCCTTCCGACTACGATGTGCGCCACCGGGTGACGGCAAGCGCGCTATGGGAGCTGCCGCACATTCACTCCGACAATGCGCTGGTGAATGCGGCAGCGAACGGATGGCAGATCAACGGGATTGCGACCTATCACACGGGTTTTCCGTACACACCGGTGGTCTTCAACCTCCAGCAGATTGGTTCCAATCCGAATTCGGATGTGCCCAATCCGGTACGTCCGCTTGCCTATCTCGGCGGTGCGGGTAACAGCTGTTCGAATGACGCGTTCAAGACCGGGTCCAACTTCCCCGGAGGCGGAACGAAGTTCTTCAACGTGACGCTGCCGGTGGATGCGAACGGGAACACGATCAAGTCGGCGTACGCTCCAGGGATCGGACGCAACAGCTTCCGGGGCCCCTGCTATGTGGATGTGGATCTGTCGGCTGCAAAGGAGATTAAGTACGAGTTGCTCGGGCATAATACTCTTCTGCGGTTCCAGGCGGACGCGATCAACGCGTTCAACATTCTGACCTTGCAGCCAATCACGAACGGAAACGCAAATGCGGGCGCACAGATCACGAGTGCCAATTTCGGCCAAGCGCAAGGCGCCAACGCGGGACGCGTGATCGAGTTCCAGGCACGTTTCCAGTTTTGAGCAGTTAAGACAAGTCATCCTGAAGGGATCTTCGGCAGCGGCGGTGCATCGGTCGCTGCCGAGCCTTTTTCCCAGCCTGAGTAAAGCAAGCTGATCGAGTTGTCGAGTGGGGGGAGCTGCCTATGCTTTCAATTGCGTCGCAGGAATGGAGTTCGCGGCACCTCTTCGTCCGTCTGAGCAGTTTGCTTCTGGCCGCGGTCGTGAGTTCGGTGCTGTGGGCTGGGACCTTCGCGAATGCTCAGAGTGGGCCTTCGGCTCCTGTGGCTATCGTGATTGACGCGAAAGCGCAGACGACGCCGTTTCCGCACTTCTGGGAGCAGACGTTTGGGTCGGGGCGGGCGGTGCTTTCGCTGCGGCAGAGCTATCGGGACGATGTGCGGACGGTGAAGAAGGTGACGGACTTCCGGTCAGTGCGGTTCCATGGAATTTTTATGGACGACGTGGGGCTCTACGATCCGAATGCGGTGACGCAGAACCCGGGGCAGGCGGCGGTGGCGTTGAAGGGGGAGTCGCCCTACAACTTCTCGTACGTGGACCAGATTTATGACGGGCTGCTGGAGCTGGGGGTACGGCCGTTTGTCGAGCTGAGCTTCATGCCGAAGAAGATGGCGTCCGACCCGGCGGCGCTGCATGCGTTCTGGTACAAGCAGAACGTTTCGCCGCCGAAGGATTATGCGTTGTGGGACGGGATGATCACGGCGTTTGCGCAGCATCTGGTGGAGCGCTACGGCATTGCGGAGGTGGCGACGTGGGACTTCGAGGTGTGGAACGAGCCGAACCTGGATTTCTGGGGCGGCAATCCGAGGATGCCGACGTACTACGAGCTGTACGATCACACGGCTCTGGCGTTGAAAAAGGTCAACAAGAGGCTTCGTGTGGGCGGACCGTCGACGGCGCAGGCTGGATTCGTGGCGGAGTTTCTGGCGCATTGTAAGGCGAAGAATATCCCGGTGGATTTCGCCTCGACACACGTCTATGCGAACGATACGGCGAAGGACGTGTTCAAGACGGACGAGCAGATCCCGCGGGACCAGATGGTGTATCGCGCGGTGAAGAAGGTGCATGAGGAGATTGGGGCGTCGGCCTACCCGAAGATGCCGCTGATCTTTTCGGAGTACAACGCGAGCTATGCGAATGAGCCGGATGTGACGGACTCGATTTACATGGGGCCGTGGCTGGCGAACAACATCCGGCTGTGCGACGGGTTGACAGAGTCGATGAGCTACTGGGCGTTTTCGGATGTATTTGAGGAGCAGGGGGTGGTGAAGACGCCTTTTTACGGAGGTTTCGGCCTGGTAGCGGAGGATGGGATCCCAAAGCCGGCGCTAAATGCGTTTGCAATGCTGCATCAGCTCGGGGACAGGAGGATCAGCCTGACGACGGAGAGTGCGCTGGCAACGCGATCGGCGGATGGGGCGATCGAGGTTGCGTTGTGGAACTATGCGCCGCCCTATGGAACGGGGGACAAATATACGCCGCCGCCGTTGAACCCGGGGCCGGCGAAGAGCTTCACCGTAACGTTTGGCGGAGCGGGGAAGGATGCCGCTGTTCTGGTATGGCGGCTGGACGAGGACCATGGCAATGTGGTGAAGACGTTCGATGCGATGGGACGTCCGGCGACTCCGTCGCGAAAGCAGATTGCCACGCTACGTGCGGCGGGCGCACCTGCACCGGAGGAGAAGAGTTATCTTAAAGATGGCAGTCTTACGATCAGCATTCCTCCGCAGGGGCTCGTCGTCGTGAAGGTGCTGGCCGGGCGGTAGATGGCTCCTGTCGAGGCAGCTTGAAGTCGCGGCTTTGAAGGGGTGGTGAGAACCGCGAAGGCACGCAGGACGAAGCGGATAAGCATGAGTGGCGGTGGGGAAAGTTGAATCGGATCACGCGACGAGACGCGACCAAGCTGTTGGGCGGTGCGGTTGCTTCGTTGAGCCCGGCGATGCATCTGACCGCGATGGCGCAGGAGCCGACGTTAACGGCACAGCAGAGCTCGATGTCGCCCGAGGAGACGAAGGCCGGTCTCACGGTGGAGGACGTGGCGTTCCTGGACGAGATGGAGCGGCGAGGATGTCTCTACTTCTTCGAGCAGGCCGGGCCGGCAAGTGGACAGGTACTGGATCGCGCGGTGAACCGGACGTCTACCGGAGACCTGGACCGGAGGCATGTATCCAGCATTGCGGCGACGGGGTTTGGGCTGACGGCGCTGTGTATCGCGGACAGTCGCGGGTTCTTGCCAGGCGGACGGATCCGGCAGCAGGTAGTCCGAACGCTGGACTTTCACCTGAACCGGCTGCCGCACCAGCATGGCTTTTTCTATCACTACAACGATATGACGACGGGACGGGCGATGAGCTGGAGCGAGGTGTCGTCGATCGACACGGCGCTGCTTCTGTGCGGGGTTCTGACCTGTCGGGCGTACTTCGACACGGATGCCAGGATCAACGACCTGGCGACGCGCATCTTCGACCGGGTGGAGTGGCCGTGGATGATGAACGGCGGAACGACGTTCAGCATGGGATGGCATCCTGATTCGGGCTTCATCTCGACGCGGTGGGACCACTACTCCGAGCTGATGATGATCTATTTGCTGGCGATCGGATCGCGATCGCACCCGGTTCCAGCCAGTGCGTGGGATGCATTTGCGCGGCCGCGTATCAAGTATGGTCCATACACCTACATCTCCGGGCGCGACCCGCTGTTTGTGCACCAGTACAGCCATGCGTGGTTCGATTTTGGCAATGTGCGCGACCGGTATGCGGACTATTTCGCGAACTCAGTGACGGCGACACGGGCGCACAAGGCTTTTCTGGCAACGCTGCGGCGGGGTTACAACGATGACTACTGGGGGGTTTCGGCCTCGGACTGGCAGCATGGGTATACGGCCTGGGGCGGACCTCCGCTGATGGGGCCGGTGGATGGATCGGTGGTGCCGTGCGCGGCGGCAGGCTCGCTACCGTTTCTGCCGAAGCCATGTGTGCGAGTGCTGCGGGCGTTATACGACCGACACGGTGGTGACGCATGGGGGCGATATGGGTTCTGCGACGCGTTTCACCCATCACAGTACTGGTACGATCCGGATGTGCTGGGGATTGATGTGGGGATCGGCGTCCTGATGGCTGAGAACCTGCGAACGCGTCTTGTGTGGGACACGTTTATGAAGAATCCCGAGCCGCAGGCTGCCATGCTAGCGTGCGGGTTCCGAACGATAGCCTGAGCCGGGGTGCTTGCCGTTGAACTCGCAGAAGCCGCTGCCCTCCTGTGCGGCTTAAGGAGTAGCTACTCCGCGGGTGCCGGGCCGGACTCGATCAAAGCGAGGAGAGCCGCTTCATCGAGGATGGGAACGGCTAGGCTGGTCGCCTTGTCGAGCTTCGCCCCGGCCTCTTCGCCGGCGACCAGATAGCTGGTCTTTTTGGAGACCGAGCCGGAGACGCGGCCACCGGCGCCCTCGATCCTCTCTTTCGCGACCTCGCGCGTGAGCGTGGGAAGAGTGCCGGTGATCACAAAGGTGAGGCCTTCGAGGGTGGTGGTGGTGACCCGTTTTTCGGCGTGCATGGTGAGGCCCGCGTCTTTGAAGCGCTGGATGAGAGCGCGATTGTGCGGCTCGGCGAAGAACTCGACGATGGCCTGCGCGACGCGCGGGCCGACCTCATTGACGGCTTCGAGATCTTCGGCCGAGGCAGCCATGAGCGCGTCGACGGAGCCGAAGTGCTGCGCGAGGAGCTGCGCCGTACGCTCGCCGACAAACCGGATACCGAGGCCGAGGAGCACGCGAGGGAGCGGGGCGGACTTCGAGCGTTCGATCTCATCGAGTAGCGCCTGGGCAGACTTTTCACCGACGCGTTCCAAGGTCAGGAGGTCGGCTCTCTTAAGGTGATAGAGGTCGGAGAGGGTGTTGACGAAGACCTTGCGCTTCGATCCCCGGAGCGGCCTGGCCGTGTCTTCGGCGTCGGCAACGGACTGTGCCTCCTCGCTGATGTCGGAATCGGATTCTATGTCGATTGGCGTGGCGGCCTGGCCGAGGAGTTGCGCGACCATGGCCTCACCCAAGCCTTCGATGTTCATCACGCCGCGAGCTGCGAAGTGGAGCAGCTCCTCGCGGAGGCGGGCCGGGCAGTTGGCGTTGATGCAGCGCCAGTCGACCTCGCCCGCGGCTCGAACGAGCACGCTCGCGCACTCGGGGCAATGAGTGGGGAAGACGATCGCCTGTGTTCCTCGCGGGTGCCGCGGATCCTCTACAATCTGCACGATCTTGGGGATGACATCGCCCCCGCGCTCGACCTGGACGGAGTCTCCGATGCGGACGCCGAGCCGTGCGATCTCGTCCGCGTTGTGGAGTGTGGCGCGGCTGACGGTCGTTCCTCCAATGGACACGGGCGCGAGCGCGGCGACCGGCGTGAGCTTGCCGGTACGGCCGACCTGAAACAGGACGCGTTCGAGGCGCGTGACGCCGGCGCGGGCCGGGAACTTATAGGCGATTGCCCAGCGGGGCGCCTTGCCAGTGAAGCCGAGCCGGCGTTGCCCGGCGACGGAATCGAGCTTGATGACGACGCCGTCGATCTCATAGCCAAGCGTGTCGCGAAGGGGCTCGGCGGCGGCGATAAAGGCCAGCACCTCCTGGACGTCTTCGGCTCGGCCGGCGTGCCGATTGACGTGGAAGCCGCAGAATCTAAGGGCGTCGAGCGCGGTGGATTGGCGTGGGAGCAACGGCTCGCCAGTGGGGTCGAGGAGGAAGTAGGCGTAGAAGTCGAGGCGGCGCTGCGCGACTATGTTGGGCTCGAGGGTGCGGATGGTTCCAGCGGCGGCATTGCGCGGGTTGGCGGCGGGCGCCTGGCCCGCGGCTTCGCGTTCCTGATTGAGCTTGCGGAAGGCGGCCTGCGGAAGAACGACCTCTCCCCGCACCTCGAAGGTCCGCGGGAGGCGGGCGGCCTTCAGCTTTGCGGCGGAGATGCTGAGCGGGACAGAGCGGATGGTGCGGACGTTCGAGGTGACATCCTCGCCGACGGTTCCGTCGCCCCGGGTGAGGCCGCGGACGAGGTGTGCGGAGCCGTCGTCGTGCTTGCCTCCCGCCTTGACGCCAGGCCTGGGGGCGTAATGCAGGGCGAGTGACAGGCCGTCGAGCTTGAGCTCGCAGACGTAACTCGGGTGCTCGGTGGACGGGAGGGAGTCGCGAAGGCGCTGCTCCCAGGCGCGGAGTTCGGCCTCGTTGTAGGCATTATCGAGCGAGAGCATGGGCCGGGAGTGCGCGGTCTTGAGGAAGCCTTCGCGGGGCTTGCCGCCGACGCGCTGCGTGGGCGAGTCGGGGGTGATGAGTTCGGGATGCTCGGTCTCCAGAGCCCGGAGGCGGTTCATGCGGACGTCGTACTGGGCGTCGGTCAGCTCGGGTGCGTCGAGGACGTAGTAGAGATGCTCGTGGTGGCGGAGGTCGTCGCGAAGGGCCTGGATCTGCTGGTCGGGCGTGAGCTCGGAGGGCATCGAGCAGATTATAGAGAGCGAGGCGGTATGCTGGGCTGCGGGGACCACGGATGGAACCGGTGACACATTTCCTGACGGGCGCTTGTCTGGCGCGCGCGGGCTTCAACCGAAAGACGGCATACGCTACGCTGGCGATGACGCTGGCCGCGGAGGCGCCGGACCTGGACGTGCTCTGGTGGGTGCGCGGACCGGTTGCAGCCTTCGAGCATCATCGCGGCTGGACGCACAGCTTGATTGGCATACCGCTGGAGGCGGCGGTGGTGGTCGGGGTAGTGTCCCTGTGGCACCGATGGAAGCTGAAGCGGGAGCACGACCGAGCCCGCCCCGGAGAGGCCGAGGCCCAACCACGGCCGGGAAGGCGGGAGGCGATAGCGCCGCACTGGGGATTGCTGTATGCGTTTGCTGCGATCGCGCTTGTGAGCCACCTTCTTCTGGACTGGACCAACAACTACGGCGTGCGACCGTTCTTCCCGTTCAACCCGAGATGGTACTCGGGATCGTTCGTGTTTATCTTCGAGCCGGTGATGTTCGCGCTGCTCCTGGTTGGGCTGGCAGCGCCGGCGCTCTTTGGCCTGGTCGGGAGCGAGGTCGGCGCGCCGAGAGACCGGTTTCGTGGACGCGGGTGGGCGATCTTCGCACTGGCCTCGGTCGCCCTGTTGTGGGGCTGGCGCGGATGGGAGCGGGTCTCGGCGGAGAAGCTGGCGCTTGGCGGCGACTACGGCGGGGTCGAGATCGTTCGATCGACCATGAGTCCGTATCCGGTCACGCCATTCACGTGGCATGCGGTGATCGAGACCTCGGACTTCTACCAGCTGGCGACGATCGACACATGGAAGGGGACGGTGGCCACAACCGGGCAGGAGGATGTCTTCCATAAGCCCGCTGTGACCGTGGCGGCGCTGGCGGCGAAGCGAAGCTGGCTGGGCCGGGTGTACCTGGACTGGTCACAGTTTCCGCTGGTGACCGACAGCGGGCAGGATCCGGACGGCATCTCCGAGGTGACGTTTCGCGATCTTCGCTTCATGTACGACGTCTCGTTTCTGCACGGGCGCGCGTCTCCCCCGCTGATGGGAGCGGCCTCCGTGAACCAGGATAGAAAGATCGTGCGGATGGAGATGGACGGGCGAGTTCAGCGGTAGCGGCGACGGCGCGCGGATCGCTCGATTTGACCCATGGGCCGCGAGAGCTGAGAATCGAAGCAGGCACAGTTTTGAGCTGGCCTACTCCTCTGAGGTCTCTCATGTCCGCGTATCTTGTTCTTCTGCTCGCGATCCTTAGCCGTATTCTTCCGCACGCCTTCCATGCGACCAGTGTGAACTTCACCGCGGTCGGCGGAGGCCTGCTGTTCTTCGGGTCGCGACGCAGCCGCTGGCAGGCGCTGCTCGCGGTGATCGCGATGGCGATGACCGACTATTACCTGACCGTCTATGCGTATGGCTTCCCATTCCACCTGCGCGGATATCTGGTGACGTGGGCCTGGTATGGCGCTGTCTGCCTGATCGGGTACGGCCTGCTGTCGAAGCAGAGGTCGGCTCTCCGGGTTGGCGGTGCGGTGTTGGCGACCTCGACCTCGTTCTTCCTTCTGAGCAATTTCATGGTCTGGGCGGGTGGCGGCTTATATCCGCACAGTGCGGCCGGGCTCGGCGCCTGCTATCTTGCGGCGGTTCCGTTCTATGCGAACGATGTGATGTCGACCGCGGTGACGGCTGGCGCGCTGTTCGGCCTGCCGGCGCTGGCGAGGGTGATCGCGCAGAGCCTTCGTGGCGCGCAGAACAACGATCTCCGATTGGGCTGATCGGCTCGGCAGCTCTTGGTGTCAGGGTTCTTGTTCTTTCAGCGCCGAAGAGTGAAAAGAGAGGGTCGCAGAGATGCGGCCCTTTCTCTTTGCCTACCCGAGAGTGCGGGTTATGTGATCTCGTCTTCCTCGACGGGGAAGCTAGTGCCGCGGTGCCGGTCGAAGAGCCGTCGCACAACGTACGCGGCGATTCCCAGGACGATGGCTCCAACCATCGCGAGCACGATGCCGAGGTGCTGGTGCAGCGCGTGGGTGATGCTGTGGAGGATCGCCGGGCCCCAGACGATGGTAATGATCGACCAGACCAGGAAGCGGATGAACTTGCCGACGAACATAGCGCCCAGGAACCAGCCGAGCCGCATCTCGAAGACTCCTGCGGCGAACTCGAAGAGCTTGACGGGCATCGGCGGCGGCATCATGGCGGGAACCATAATTGCGAGGAACTCCTGGTTTTCGAAGCGGTCCCGCAGCTTCTCGTAGCGCTGGCGGTTGATTCGTTTCAGCAGGAAGAGCTCACCGCCGGCGCGGCCGAAGTAGAAGGGGAGGAGGCTGCCCAGCGCGGAGCCGGCGGCGGCCATGAAGCAGTAAAGAAGAAAACGCCCATGATCGTGAGCCACGTAGTCGATGACGAGCGGGTCGAGCGGCATTGGGATTGCGGCTGAGTCTATGATCGCGAGGCCGCCGATGCCCCACACGCCGAGCGGCTTGAGCAGGGCAAGCATGGCCAAGTTGAGTTTTTGAAGGAGCGCGGCGGGCTGAACTGTCACGGGGTCTGGGTCGATTCTTGCGGGTGCGGTTCCCCTGGCCTCGGGCCGTGCTCGGTGCGCCCGGCGAGGAGATCGAGCGCATGGGGGAGCAGGGGCAGGATAGTCTCGAGCGAGGAAACGGCACCTGCGGGGCTGCCGGGCAGGTTGAGGATCAGAGTGGTCCCCAGGGTTCCGCAGAGGGCCCGGCTGAGCGGGGCGAGCGGCGTCTGCTGGAGGCCTGCGAAGCGCATCCGTTCCGAGAGACCGTCGACCAGGCGTTCACAGACGATTCGGGTGGCCTCGGGGGTGACATCGCGGGGCGCGAGGCCGGTTCCACCGGTAGTGACGACGAGGTTTGCGGTGGCGGCATGGCGGCGAAGCGCATCGACGATCTGATCCAGTTCGTCCGGAACTGTCTCCATGGCGGGGGCTCCGGCGCCTGCGGCGCGCAGACATTCGGCAACGGCAGGGCCCGAGAGGTCCTTTTGCCTGCCGTCGAAGCAGCGGTCGCTAATGGTGAGAACGGCGGCGCGGGTTTCGGGCGAGAGGCTGGGGTTCACCGGATTAGTTTACGTGCTCTCCTCGCCCGGACGTTCTGGGATCCGGAGCCGTGAGACGCCACGACGGATGGCCGGGATGAGAAGATAGATGGAGGTTTTGCCCACTCGGCTGACTGCCCGGCTGCTTGCGAGCGGGCCGAAGAAGCAGAGACCTGGAGCCGTTTGAAACCGTCTCACTTACAGCATCGATGCCGATTCTAGAGACACCGCCGAATCCGGCCTTCCCGCCGACGCCTGAAAAGGTGCGCACGGGCAGGTTTGGCGAACTTGAAACGCACGAGCTGATCCGTCTGCTGGACACGCTGGACGACGAGCGGGCCCAGTCGCGCTTTCGCGAAGCTATCTATATTTCGGTCATCTTCTACCTGGCGGTCGGCTGGTTTATCTTCTATGGCCCGACGGTGCTGTTCCATCAGCCGCGTTTGATCAATCCTTCGGACGTGCTGAAGCAGCGCGATAAAGAGCTGACCTTTCTGGATATGCCGAAGGATATCTCGAAGCAACTGCCGCGAAAGCCGACGGACGTGATCAGCGACCGCGACCGGACGGCGCAGACGGCTAAGCCGACGCTGGACCGGAAGACGCTGGAGCAGCTGCAGGCCATGCGTCGAGCGGGAGCTCCAGGGCCTTCGGCTCCGGCTCGCTTGCCGAACGCGCCGCAGCCTTCCGCACCGGAGCCGCAGCAGCAGGTGCAACAACAACCCCCGGCACCGACGCCGCTGCCGCAGCGGCCACCGGTCCAGCAGGCGATTGTGGATGCTCCACGGCCTGCGCCGACGCGGCCGAACTTTGGGGCGCCCAGCCAGAGCGCGGGCGACGCGATCCGGCAGGCGACACAGCAGGCCTCGCAGAACCGTGGACAGGGCGGGGACTACGGCGCCAATCTTCCTGTGACGCACCAGGGCCTCAACACCGGTGTGGATGTGCTCTCGGATACGATGGGCGTCAACTTCGGCCCCTACCTGACGAAGATCCTGCGCGAGATCAAGGCCACCTGGCTGCCGCTGATTCCGGAGGAGGCGCGGCCGCCGCTGAACAAGCAGGGCGAGACGCTGATCCGGTTTACGATCCTGCCGGACGGCCGCATCGGCTCCATGTCTCTCGACGGGTCGACGCATGACGATGCGATCAACAAGTCGGCGTGGGGCTCGATTACGGGCGTCGGTCAGTTTCCACCGCTGCCCGGCGAATTTCATGGACCGAACCTCGAACTTCGCATCCATTACGTGGTGAACAAGAACCCTGAATAGAGGCCGGTGCAACCCAGACCAACATCCGAGCTTGCGGTGCGTGAAGCGATCGAGCGGCGGCGGCAGGCGCGAGGTCTCATCCTGCTGGCGATTGCCGTGCTCGTCTTCAGCCTCGTTCGTTTCGGCCTGCACCGGGTCTTTGCGCCGGGCTGGTGGCGGCTCTGGTGAGCTTTGACAAGATGCTGCAGCCGCTGGTGGTGGTTGCGGGGCCGACGGCGAGCGGAAAGTCGGCGCTGGCGCTCGGGCTCGCGGAGAAGTTCAACGGCGAGATTGTGAGCTGCGACTCGGTTGCGGTCTATCGCGGGATGGAGATTGGGACCGCTAAGCCGTCGCTGGCGGATCGCGCTCTGGTGGCCCATCACATGATCGACGTCGCCACGCCAGATGAGGGTTTTACGGCGGGAGGCTACAGCCGATTGGCACGCGAAGCTCTGGCGGGGATCACCGCTCGCGGACGTCTGCCGATCGTGGCTGGCGGAACCGGCCTCTACCTCCGTGCGCTGATCGAAGGTCTGTTCCCTGCGCCGAGGGTTGCTCCGGAGCTTCGGGCGCGGTTGCGGCAGAAAGGTTCCCTACGCGGCGCGGTCTATCTTCACCGGGTTCTGGGCAGGCTCGACCCGAACTCCGCACGGGCGATGCACCCGAACGATCTGCCGAAGATCCTGCGGGCGCTTGAGGTGACGCTGACCCGGCGACGGCCGATGAGCGAACAGTGGGAGCAGGGGCGTGAGGCCCTCGGCGGCTACCGCATCCTGCGGCTTGGCCTGGCGCCCTCGCGGGCGGAGCTTTACGAGCGCATCAATGTCCGCGCCGCGGCGATGTTCGCTCGGGGCCTGGTGGAGGAGACGGAGCTTCTGATCGCGAGCTATGGAAGGGAGTGCCGGGCGCTCGGATCTCTCGGATATGCCGAGGCTGCTGCTGTTCTGCGCGACGATCTGACTCGCGATGCGGCGGTAAGGCAGGCGCAGCAGGGGCATAGAAACTACGCCAAGCGACAGGGTACATGGTTCCGCCGCGAGCCGGAGATGCATTGGCTGGCGGGGTTCGGGGGCGATCCGGAGGTGCTGGACGAGGCCAAAGGGCTGATAGCCGGACACCTTCGGAGATGGGCGCGAGTAGATCGAGGACGCGAGCTATATCGGGCGAACAACAAAATAGTCCGCGAGCCGGAAGCGCACAAGGGAGAGCAAGCTCCGTAGTGCTTTCCAGCCGCGGAGTCAGGACTGCAGGACCGGGAATGCTGTGATCCTGAGCTTGGCAGCGCCGTAGGGAATAAGCGTCAGCTCTTCATCGGCGTGACTACTCTTCTGGGGTCCGTCTGGAACGGGATTGGCGACTCCATCCTCCGAGCGCCAGGTGTCGAGTTGCCGTCCGGTCACATGCAGGCGTACCGCCGCGTCGGCCGCGGCAAAGGGCCGGGCTCCGATCGGAGATTCGACCACATGGACGGCCGCTGCGCTGTGTTCGTTCAGACTCAGCGCGTAGTTCCAGGGGCGCTCGGGAAAGACCTGCCAATCGGCGGTCAGGCCATGTTCTCGCAGCTTCACCCAGCTGCTTCCTGGATCGAGCGAGAAGACCAGTGGGCCGCGCATGAGCGAGAGGGATTGATGGAACCACCGAGATGCGGTGGGAACCATCGGGAAGTGCAGATCGACCACATCCCCCGGCTTCCAGGTACGGTCGATCCGCGCAAAGGAATCCGGCTTGACCTCCGCGCCAGCCTTCACCCCGTTGACGTGCAGAGCGGCACCTTTCGCCCATGCGGGAATGCGGAACTGCATGGGGAAGCGAGCTTGGGTGTCAGGCGTGACTGTGATGCGCACGGACTCGCGAAACGGATACTCCGTCTCCTCTTTCAGGTGGACGTGCCGATCGCCGATCTTCGTGCGCACCTCACAGGGGGCATACAGGGTGGCGACCAGGCCCTGGTCCGGTGAGCGCATCCACAGGCTGCCCGTGAATTTCGGCCAGCCCTGATGGAAGTTGGCGGTGCAGCAGCCGAAGTTCGGCGCCAGTCCATAGAGGTTTGATTCCGTCCCGTTGGTCGTCCAGGGCTTGGAGTTTAGGCTGACCTGAATCTGGTTGGGCTGCTGATCGTACTGGTGGGCCCACATGTCGTCGGTAAAAGTGCCGGGAAGAGCGTTGTAAGCAATCTTTTCGATGCGGTCGCCGATAGTGGCATCGCCGAAGGTGGCGAGCGCTACCTCCATCGAGAACATCGTTTCGACGACGGTGCAGAGTTCGGTCCCGTGGCTTGGGTCCAGGCCGGCGAGGTGTTCATCGCAGGAGAACATGCCGCTGGGATGGCCATGATAGCGGTCAAGCGTGCTGACCTGGCGGTAGTAGTTGTCCCGCTCCAGAGCGCTTCCGTTGCTGCGGTACTGAACCGGCGCCGTCTTGATGGCCTGGCCGTTGTTCACACCGTGTGTCTGCATGCCCTCCGGTTTGTTGCCGCCGGCATCTTTGGCATCCAGAAAGGCGCGCGTGGTGACGCCGGTGTACTTGAAATCCTTGAAGCCGGCGACCCAGTCGTAGCCCTGCTGCTCCAGCAGCGATCCGAGCTGCAGGAGCTTCGGATCACCGGTGCGATCGTACATCCAGTGCAGTACGAGAACTTCATCCTGCCAACGGTATTTGCCCCAGTCACGCAGCGGACGACCTGGCATGGCGGAGAGCTGGTAGTGGAAATAGCGTGTCAGAACCGGAAGGACGCGCGGATCGCCAGTTGCGTCGTGGTACTGGGCGAGAACTTTGACCATCACCATGCGCGGCCACCAATCGTCGTTGCTGGTGGGGCCGATCATCCCGTTCGGGCTCTGGTGATCCAGTGTCCAGTTGATGAAGCGCATCGCTTTGGCCTTTAGCCTCTCGTCGTCCAGCTGCCAGGCGAGCGGCAAGAGACCGTCTACAAAGTAGGGTCCACGCTCCCAGCTTTCGCCTGAGCCGCCAAGCCATCCGCTCTCGGGACCTACATCGGGCCAGACCTCGTCCAGGTGACCACCCATCCCATCGGCTTGGATGCGCAGCTGCCGGGCTAGCCATCCGGAAGGATGGATTTCGCCGAGGGGAAGAGCGACGAAGGCGGTTGGAGCCAGACCGTGTGCGGCGGTCTCCGGTTTCGGGGACATGGCGAGCGAGGCGGTGGGCCCGATTGCGGCCGCGGCAAGTGTGCCCGCGCTGGTCTGCAGAAACGTGCGACGAGAGAGAGTGGTCATACAACCTTCACTACGGCGGAGTTTCCAGTCGGCGACGAGGTTCACCCTCCAAAGCAGGTGGGAGCTTACGCAAACTGGAACACTGAAGAGCATACCAATGCGTTGCGACCTCGAACAGGGCTAAGAACCTACCATTGGCAGATCGGAGTTCGGCTTCAAGGCTTTGACGCCGGCGACCCGGTAACGTCCCTAGCGTCAGGTCCTCGTACCGCCCAGCCTTCCCTGCACCACGAGCCGGGGCAGCTTGGAATTTATCAACAGTGACGCGAAAACCTGCCCCTTCATCTTCATCTCGCCGCCGCCCCGCCCATGTGCCGCACCGTCATCTGCGGAATCCTCACATTCGCCGGCTGCATGCACGCAAACACGATCGCCTCCGCCACCTCGCGCGCCTCCATCATGTGCGACTCGCGTACCCACTCCTCCGTGCGCCCGCGCCCCACCGCGAACTCCGTCTTCACCCCGCCCGGACACACCACGCCGACCTTGATCCCCTTGGGCCGCAGCTCCGCGTCCAGCGCCTGCGCCATACCCACCTGCGCAAACTTCGTCGCGCAATAAACACTCTCCCCCGCCGCTCCCTGCAGGCCCGCCACCGAAGACACAAACACAATATCCCCGCGCCCCCGTTCCATCATCACCCGCGCCGCCTCCCGCGCAAACAGGAAGCCCGACCGCACATTGGTTTGCATCAACTCGTCGAATTCTGCCGCCGACGTCTCGATCAGCCCCCGGTACAGCCCTGCGCCGGCATTGTTCACCAGCACGTCCACCCGCCCAAATTCGTCGACCGCCATCGCCACCGCATCCCGCGCGGTCGTCTCCTCCGCTGCATCTCCTGCCAGCAGCACCGCCCGCCCGCCCGCGTCCTCGATCTCCCGCACGACCTCTCGCAGCCGCGACTCCCGGCGCGCCGTCACCACCACGCTCGCACCTCGTTCGGCCAGCGACACAGCCGTCGCCCGCCCGACCCCGGAGCTCGCCCCGGTGACAATCGCCACCCGTCCTTCGATCGATTCCGGCATCTCCGTTCCTCCAGACCCGGATGCTACCATCGCCCCATGCCGGCTACGCGCGACTCCGAAACCGCTCCGGCCGCACCCGGTCCCCTCGTGCAAACACCGCTGGTGGAAGCCCTAAAACTCACACGGAACTATGGCGCCAGCCGTGTCGTCGAAGACGTCTCCTTCACCATTCATCGCGGGGAAATCCTTGGCCTCGTCGGCGAGTCCGGCTCCGGCAAATCCACCGTCGCCCGCATGCTCCTCCGCCTCATTGAACCCACCGCTGGCCAGGTCCTCTACGACGGAACCGACCTCCTCGCCCTCAGCCCCCGCCAGCTCCGCGCCATGCGCCGCCGCATGCAGATCGTCTTCCAGGACCCCTTCGCCGCCCTCAACCCCCGCATGCGCATCCGGCAGATCCTCGCCGAGCCCTTCGCCATCCATTGCGAGCGCCCGGCCGAGGGCCTGCCCGCCCGCCTCGAAACTCTGCTGCACGAGGTCGGCCTCGACACCTCCGCCCTCCCGCGCTTCCCGCATGAGTTCTCCGGCGGCCAGCGTCAGCGCATCAACATCGCCCGGGCCCTCGCCCTCAAACCGGAGTTTCTCGTCCTCGACGAGCCCGTCAGCGCGCTCGACGTCTCCGTCGGCGCCCAGGTCATCAACCTCCTCCGCACGCTTGGGCGCACACACGGCCTCACCTATCTCTTCATCTCCCACTCCATGCCGCTCGTCCGCTATCTTTGCGACCGCGTCGCAGTCATGCAGCGCGGTCGCCTGGTTGAGATCGGCACGGTCCTCGAGGTCTGCGAAAACCCCCGCGAGCTGTACACCCGGAAGCTCATCGCCGCCACACCCGATCTCCCCGCCTGATGGACCCGTGCCGTCGCCGCGCCCCGCCCCGAACCTCTACAATAAGTCGAGAGCTGCTTGAATCCCATGCCCGGAAGCACCATCGAGATCATCGGCTTCGCCGCCGCCATCTGCACCACCGTAGCCTTTGTCCCGCAGCTCGTCCGCATCCTCCGTCTCCGCTCTGCCCGCGAGATCTCGCTGCCCACCTTCCTTCTGTTCTCGGCCGGGGTTCTTCTGTGGCTCATCTACGGGCTTCGCACCGGCTCCAAACCCGTCATCGCAGCCAACGCTTTCACCCTCGTCCTCAGCGTGAGCATCCTCCTGCTCAAACTCCGGTACGACCGCCGCGCCATCGAAGAGGTCAAGCTATGAGTCACGAAGGCATCCGTATCGTACGCGGAGAAAACCCGCCGCAGGTCGAGGCGCAGCTCCCCCTGCAGGCGCGTACCCCTGCGAAGGTCCGCGTCAAAAAAACCGAAGGCACCGGCATGGAGATCGATTGGAAGGATGGTCACAAGAGCCGGTGGAGCTTCGCGTGGTTACGCAACGCCTGCCCCTGCGCCACCTGCCACGAAGAGCGCGAAAAGTCAGGCCGCGCTCCGGGCGAGGCTAAACCAAAGCCCCAGGCCCTTCTGGCCATGTACGAGGCACCACCCCGCCCGATCGAGGTCACGCCCGTCGGAAACTACGCCCTGCGCTTCAAGTGGAACGACGGCCATGAGAGCGGTATCTACTCGTGGGAATACCTCCGCCGTGTCTGCCGCTGCGATCAGTGTCTGGAACGAATCCCCATGTAGCGGTCGGTCTCAGCCCGCATCATCACCAGGCCTAGGCCTACTCCCCCGCCTCCATCTTCTTCTCCTGGTAATGCCCGATGTGTGAGTAAACCTCCTCGGGAAACTTCAGGTTCCGATAAAGATTTCCGCAATCCGGGTCTTCGGGATTCGGCAGAATCGGGAACTCCTGCTGCGCCTGCCACTCCAGAATTCGATCGCGCTTCGGCGGGTTGTAGTCTCGTCCTTCCACCTGCCGCAGCATCACCCGCGCCTGCTCCTCATCGAAGTCGGCGTCCTTTGTCATCCAGCCAAGAACCTCATCGTGCGGCATAAAGTGCCTCGCCACCATCGCAAACACCAGCCGGCCATAGTGCCCGATGTCCTTGCCCCCGGCGAGCGAGTCCAGCAGGTGCGCCATCATCGAGTCCTTGCGCAACTCCGCCTCGCCGCCCTCAAGCTTGGCCTCATCACCCGCCGAGCTCGGCGTCGCCGGCTTCTTTGTTGCTTCTGCACCCTTTGCCGCCGAGGCACCCGCCGCCGCACTCCCCCCGGCAGCGCCCGCCCCGGAAGCCCCGGACTTCAGCTTCGCCAACTCCGCTTCAGCAGCCTCCGCCCGCTCCGTCAGCTTCCGCAGAGCCTCACCCTGCTCATCCATCACCACCGGCTTATCCAGCACAACCTCACGCTCCGCCATCCCATCCTCCATACGCTTTTTATTCGCCTATTGATGGATGATCTACCCCGTCGAAATGTTGCCTGACTCACGGGATGAGGCGCTCCAGGATGGCGTCATCTCGACGGGAACGCAGCGAAGTGCAGAGAGACTCCTGTATGTTCACGCCTAAACGTTACTCCAGCATCGCCAGCGCCTCGCCCACCGTTCCCGCCACCAGCAGAATCTCCCGGCTCCGCTCCTTCAGCATCCCCTCCGTTACCGCATGGTCCAGCCACCGCAGGAGCGAATCGTAAAAACCCGCGGTGTTCAACAGCACGATCTTCTTGGTGTGCAGTCCCAGCGTCTGCCACGCCAGCACCTCGAACATCTCCTCCATAGTCCCGAACCCACCCGGCAGAATCAAAAACGCATCCGCCCGCTCCCCCATCAGCGCTTTGCGCGTATGCATCGTGTCCACCACGTGCAGTTCGCTAATCCCCTGATGCGCCACCTCCAGATCCACCAGCACCTCGGGGATCACGCCGACCACACGCCCCCCATGCGCCAGGCACGACTCCGCCACCACCTGCATCAGTCCCACATTCGATCCACCATAAATCAGCCCGATCCCGCGCTCCGCCAGCGTTCTTCCCAACTCCTCCGCCGCCTCGCGATACACCCCATCCACACCCATCGCACTCGCGCAGAACACAGCCACATTCTCTAGCGTCATAGCTTCGAGCATAGCAAGCAGCCCGATCGAGATATCGACCGCCGGCTTCGCAAACGAAAGCGGTCACTGCGAAACGCAGTGACCGCATCTCCATTTCTAAAGAAGCCCGAAGATCTACTTCATGCCGATCGTCGCTCCATCCAGGCTGCTCGATACCTCCGCAATCAACTGTCCGGTCTTGTGCGTCGGACTATCCTCATCCGCCACCACGCGTGCGCCCACCGGCAGCTTGACCTCGACCGACTTGCCCGCCTCGATCGTCATCGCGCTGTCACCCGCTTTCAGCTTGATCGGCGCGGTCGAATCGTTTCGCAGATGAAACGTCACCAGCTTCGTCTTCCCGAACATCGCATGCACCGGCGCATGGATCGACATGGGGGCGGCATACACAGTTTCGGAAGCAAACACCGAGGCCACGGCAAGAGAGATCGCATACATCGTTCGACGGTCCATAACAGCTCCCATATATCTCTGAATTGCGACGGGATCTCTGCCATGGTTCAGTGAAGCTCGTCGTACACAGATCTACGCTTCCATGCTCACCTTCGTTCCGCATCTCGCAAACATTCTTCGTCCCTTAACAATGTGAGCGGCACCCTCAACTCCGCCGATCTCCCGGTCATTCGCTCCGCGTCTCGCACCCGCATAAAATGGAGGTGGAGCCGAGTTGACCGACCTCACCCAAAACATGAATCCGCCGCAGGCCGAGGGCGTTACCACCGTCGATGGGCCCGTCCTCCTGCTTGCCGGCGCCGGCTCCGGCAAGACCCGTGTCATCACCCATCGCATCGCCTACCTCATCCAGCAGCGCGGCGTCTCCCCGGACTCTATCCTCGCCGTCACCTTCACCAACAAGGCCGCCAAAGAGATGGCCGAGCGCGTTGAGAAAATACTCGGCCACTCCTCGCTCGCCCAGCCCACCCTCGCCACCTTCCACTCCTTCTGCGTCCGCATCCTCCGCCGTGATATCGAAGCTCTTCGCATCAACGGTGTCGGCCTCACCCGCACCTTCGCCATCTACGACGAGACCGATCAGCAGGCCGTCGTAAAGCAAGCCCTCAAACGCCTCTCCATCGACGACAAGCAGCTCAAACCCCGCGTCGCCCTCGGGCGAATCTCCTGGGCCAAGAACCACATGATCGACCCCCAGGAGTACTTCCTCGCGTCCACCAATCCCATGGAAGAGAAGATCGCCCACATCTTCGAGATCTACCGCAAGGAGCTCTTCAAAGCCAACGCCCTCGACTTCGACGATCTCCTCCTTGAAACCGTCCGCCTGCTCAAGACCGACTCCAACGTCCGAGAAAAGTACAATCGTCGTTACAAATATCTCATGATTGATGAGTACCAGGACACCAACCGTCCCCAGTACGAGCTCATGAAGCTCCTCGGCGCCCACGGGAACGTCTGCGTCGTCGGCGACGAAGATCAGTCCATCTACTCCTGGCGTGGCGCCGACATCCGCAACATTCTCGAGTTCGAAAAGGACTTCCCCGAGACCCGCACCATTCGCCTCGAACAGAACTACCGCTCCACCCAGGTCATCCTCGAGGGGGCCAGCGCCGTGGTCGCGCAGAACACCCAGCGCAAAGGCAAAAACCTCTGGACCTCGCGCGAGGGCGGCTCGCTCATCGGCTACTATGAGGCCCCCGACGGCGAAAACGAAGCCCTCTTCATCGCCGACCGCATCCAGCGCTACCTCAAGGAGGCCGGACAGCAGGTCGACCTCCCCCGCTGCGCCGTCCTCTACCGCACCAACTCCCAATCACGACTGGTCGAAGAGTCGCTCCGCCGCTACGGCATCCAGTACCACATGGTCGGCGGCTTCTCCTTCTACGATCGCTCCGAGGTCAAGGACATCCTCAGTTACATGAAGCTCGTGCAGAACCCGCACGACTCCATCGCTCTCGCCCGCGTGGTGAACTCCCCCGCTCGCGGCATCGGCAAAACCACCGTCGAGACGCTTGAACGCATGGCCCTCTCCACCGGCTCCTCGACGTGGGACGCCATCGCCGGGGCTATCCGCGATCGCCTCCTTCCCCAGCGGGCCCTCACCGCACTCGAAAACTTCCGTCGTCTCATCTCTGACGCCCGCGGCATGCTTGGCCCCAACTTCGCAGAAGCCCTCGCCATCGACGCAAACGCCGGCACGGACCCGGGTGCGCCATCCTCTCTGACCGTTTCCCCGTCGGAAAGAGTGGGGTCCGCCACAAATCCCGAAGACGACGACACGAACTTCAACCCCAGTGAGTTCGCAACCGATCCAGTTACAGAGCAAACCACCACCGCCAACGATGCAGACACCACCTTCGACACCAGCTTCAACTTCGGCTTCGACTTCGGCCCCAGCGAAGAGATCTCCACCATCGCCCCCGAAAACTACACCGACTCTGACGCAGCCCATGGCATCGACTCCGCATCCTTCAACCCTTTTGCCCCTGTCGTCCTCAAGCACAGCGCCATCTCTAAACGCGAGCACGCCCGTGCCGCCGCATCCGGCGATGCCGCCAATGCTGGTCCGACCGACAGCAGCGAAGCCGGATCCGACATCCGCGAAGGATTCCGCAAACCCGGAGACCCCGCCACCCTCCCCGAACTGATCAAGTTTCTCAACGATCGCTCCGGCTACATCCGCGCCCTCGAAGACGAGGCCACACCCGAATCTTTCTCCCGCATCGAGAACCTCAAGGAACTCGCCAACGCCGCCCAGGACGCCGAGTCTCGCGGCGAATCGTTAGCTGATTTTCTCGATCACGCCGCTCTCGTCGCCGACGCCGACAGTTACTCCGCAGAGGCGCGCGTCACCCTCATGACCCTCCACGCCGCCAAAGGCCTCGAGTTCCCACTCGTCTTCCTCGCCGGGATGGAAGAAGGCCTCTTTCCCCACTCGCGCACCTTCACCGACCCTACCGGCCTCGAAGAAGAGCGCCGCCTCTGCTACGTCGGGATGACCCGCGCCATGGACACCCTCGTCCTCACCCGCGCGCGTTACCGCCGCCGCTACGGCTCCGACATGCCCGAGGCCTCCATCCCCTCGCGCTTTCTCGAAGAGGTCCCCAGCCGCCTCGTCGAAGATCTCGGCTCGCCCGCCGCCCGGCCCCAGTTCTCCTCCTTCTCGGACCGCGACGAGTACGGGACCCGCACCTCCGGCCGTGCCTACGCAACCCCGTACCCACGCCCTAACCGCTTCGGCTCCGGACGCCAAGGCGAGGACGCCGCCGACCGCCACTACAGCTACGAAGACGATAACCAGGAAACCTCGAACAACAGCAGCTCCCAATCACCCCGCAACGGCAGCCAGCCCCGCCCCGCCTCCGGCTCCAGTTCCATCGACAACATCGCCAGCTTTTTCGCCGCTCGTGGCCAGGGAAGACCCGGACACAAGCCCACCCGCCCCAAACTCGACATCGCCGCGCCCACTGGCAACACCGGCCTCAAACAGGGAACTCGCGTCCGCCATCCCAAATACGGCGAGGGTACCGTCTTTCGCCGCGAAGGCGACGGGGATGACGCGAAGATTACAGTACAATTTCACTTACACGGCGTGAAAAAGCTGGTGGAGAAGTTTGCCCAGCTCGAGCGTATCTAGCTTTTCAGGACGCCTCTGCATCCCGTACGCGTCTACGTTCCGAATTTAGCTTCCGAAAGATAAGACAAGCATCCATGGCAAACACCAAGAGCATCACCGACACCGACGAGCGTAAAAAAGTAAAGCGCGCCGCCCGCAAGAAAGCCGCCCCCAAAGCCAAGCGAACCGGAGCCCGCGGCGAAAGCAAAGCCAAGATCAAAAAGGCATCGCGCGGTCAGGCCAAGCGGTGACCACCACTACTCCACTCGATAGGCCCGGGCTTCGGCCCGGGGTATCCCGCTGATCTCACGGAGCGGACCTAGTCTTGGGGTATGCTTTTCTGTCCTCGATGCAATAGCTTGCGGGCTGGGTCGCTTGGTCACGACACCAGGGCCCGCACTCACGGCGATGTAATGTACTTCTAGACATCCAGCATCATCTCGCCGAGGAGCATCCGCGCTGCCGCGTCAGATCTTCGCCACCAAATCCATCGACAAACTGATCTCTGAATCGGAGCGGCCCGAACACGCCCTCAAAAAGACTCTCGGTCCCATCTCCCTCACCGCCCTCGGCGTCGGAGCCGTCATCGGGTCGGGAATATTCACGGTGATCGGCACCGCCATTGGCGGCAATCCCGCCGCGCTCGCCACCTGGGCCGACTCGCCGGTCATTGACCTGATCCTGCATCACGGAGCCGTCGCCGGTCGTCCCGGCGCCGGGCCCGCCCTCGCTCTCTCCCTGGTCTTGGTCGCCATCGTCTGCGCCCTCACCGGCCTCTGCTACGCCGAACTGGCGTCCATGATACCCATCGCCGGCTCCGCCTACACCTACACCTACGCCACCCTCGGCGAACTCATCGCCTGGATCATCGGCTGGGACCTCATCCTCGAGTACGCCTTCTCCAATATGAGCGTCTCGGTCGGATTCGCAGCCCACCTCGTCGATCTCCTCGACTGGCTCGGCATCCCCATCTCCGCCAAGTGGCTCTCGCCCGCCTATCTCCCCCTCGGCCTCCAGGACCTCCAGGGCCACGACATCTACCCCCCCGGCTGGCACCCAGGCTTCAACATCCCCGCCTTCCTCATCGTCCTCCTTCTCACGGTCGTCCTCGTCCGCGGCATCCGTGAGTCCGCCCGCACCAACAACATCATGGTGCTCATCAAAATCACCGCCATCCTCATCTTTATCTTCGCCGGCATCTCCTTCATTCACCCGGCCAACTACCACCCGTTCTCCCCCAACGGTTTCTCAGGAGTCCTCGCCGGCGGCTCCATCATTTTTTTTACCTATATCGGCTTCGACAGCGTCTCGACCGCCTCCGAGGAGTGCAAGGCTCCGCAGCGCGATGTCCCCATCGGAATCCTCGCCACCCTGGTCGTCTGCACCATCCTCTATATCGGAGTCGCCGTCGTCCTCACCGGCCTCGTCCCCTGGCAATCCATCGCCGGAGACGGCGCGCCTGTCGTCAACGCCCTGAAGCGAGTCTCGCTCACCCCCGACGGCCACCCCCTCCATTGGGTCCGCCTCATCGTCCTCCTCGGCGCCATCGTCGGCATGATCTCCTCCATCCTGGTCTTCCAACTCGGACAGGCCCGCGTCTGGTTCGCCATGTCCCGCGACCGCCTCCTCCCTACCGCCTTCTCTCGCGTCCACCCGAAGTTTCGCACCCCCGCCTTCGCCACCTGGGTCGCCGGCGTCCTCGTCGCCATCCCCGCTGGCCTCTTCGACGTCGGCACCTTCGCCGAAATGTCCAACATCGGCACCCTCTTCGCCTTCGTCCTCGTCAGCATCGGCGTCCTTGTCCTGCGCTACAAAGATCCTACCCGCCGCCGCGGCTTCCGCGTCCCGGGTGGGCCCATAGTCCCCGTCCTCTCCGTCCTCTTCTGCACCCTGCTGATGGCCGGCCTCCCCGCCAAAACATGGCTCCGCTTCTTCTCCTGGCTAGTCATCGGCCTCATTGTCTACTTCACCTACAGCCGTAAACGCAGTGAGTTCTACAAAGGCTAACGATCATGAAGAAGCTCTTGGTCAACGCTATGCTCTAAAGCTCATTGAGATGCTCCCGCTGCAAGGCTTAGCATGGGCTATCTTGCCGTGGCAGACATCGGCGGAACGCATTTCCGCATGATGCATTTCGACCTGAACGGCAACGCGGTAGTCCCTGGAAGTGCAAATTTACCCAGCAGTAAGGATAAACTTGTATAAGGCCCCGACGGGCAGCTCTATGGAGTCAGTTCACTGCCGCTCTCCGCGATCGAGGAAGTTGCTGTGTCGATGGCCGCCCGCCCGCGATCTCCGCGGCCCGTCCGGCATAACTTCGACCGTTATGGAACATGTCCCCGGGAAAGTCGTATCAAACGGGACACGCAGAAAGTTCTGGTTGGGAAGGTAACCAGCCGTACCAGATCAGCTGTACTTCAGGAGGTTCCAATGGCTCTACGTCAGTCAAAATATCCAGCACTCATTGCCATGACAATCTGGGCCCTGATTCCAGGTTCCGTCGCTCGCGCACAGTCGCAGTCCATCAATGGAACTATTCGTGGCCAAATCACCGATGCGACTGGCACACCGGTTCCCAATGCGGCCGTCTCGGTGAAGAACGCCGAAACCGGCTACACGCGCGACCTGGTCACGGACAGCGATGGCGATTACCTTGCGCCCAATCTTCCACTCGGGACCTATTCTGTCACCACCACAGCCGGCTCCTTCGCGCCGTTCATTCAGCGCGGCATAAATGTGGATGCGGGCAGCAATCTGACAGTTGACGAGTCGCTCAAGGTAGGTTCCGTCAGCACAGAGGTGCAGGTCACAGACGACGCGCCAATGATCGAAACGGGGCGCGTCGATCTAGGCCGCACGATCTCCGAGGCCGAGGTGCAGAACCTCCCGCTCACATCCCGCAATCCGTACAACTTCATCCTCTTCCAGCCCGGCGTCTCAGGCCATCCCAATCCTGAAAATGGAATTCCGCGCACCGTCAATACCAACGGCCTTGTGGACCGCGTGCAGTACCAGCTCGATGGCATGATCGACACGGAAGCCGACCGCTACGGGCTGCGCCTCTTCGCCATCTCCGATTCCTACGTCAAGGAGGTGCAGACCATCTCCAACTCCTTTACGCCAGAGTTCGGCAACACCGCCGGAATCATCTACAACGTGATTACGCCGCAGGGAACCAACACGTTGCACGGCGCAGTGCAGTACATTTGGCGGCCAAAGGCGGCCAGCTCCTGCCCCATGCTGCAGAACTGCGACACAGCTGTCAAAGGCGGTAGGGCCAAGCCTGATCTCCACGTCGACGACTACGTCGCCCGGCTCGGCGGTCCAGTGATCAAAAACAAATTCTTCCTGTTTGGAGCTTACGAAAAGCTGAAGCGCGCTAACCCGCAGGCCATCACCATCAGCGCCCCTACCCAAGCCTTGCTTATCGCTAACGGTGTCGCAGCGTCCGACTTCAACATCGCTCCGCAGGTACAGCGCGCGCAGTGGGTAGATGTGCGCGGCGACTTGACTATCAACAAGAGTAACCAGGCATTCGTTCGCTACAACTACTTTCGCAATGATTATCCATTCAACTCCAACGTCGGCGGGAACTTCGCGCAATCGGCCTCTTCGGACTTTCGCGACCGCGCCCACATCATCGGAGCGCAGTTGATTACAACCTTCTCGCCAACGCTGCTCAATGAGTTCCGAGGGTCGTGGCCCTACCGCAATCAGCAGCACTTTCGTAGCGCGGTTACAGGCGCAGGTCCGATGATCACCATCACGGGAGCAAACGCCTCGAATTTCGGCGGCAGCAACATGGCGGGAGACAAGTTCCAGGAGAAGATTCCCTCTTTCTCCGATAACCTGACCTGGCTCAAGGGCAAGCACTCTGTCAAGGTAGGCGTTGGTTTCCAGAAGAACCTCGACACGCAGCTCGCGGATGTCTTCACTCAATACACCTTTGCCACGCTGGACGCTTGGACCGCCGCTAAAAACGGTACCTCCCCGTACGGCTACTCCACGATAAGAGCTTCCATCGGCCGTCCGGGCGCCGCCTACCACTCCATCTTCTTCGACCTTTTCGCGCAGGATACCTGGCAGATATTCTCAAGGCTCACTGCCACTTACGGCGTTCGCTACGACCAGTACCGCGCACCAGACGGTCTCGCCAATGCACCGCTTCCAGAGACCCGCAGCTTCCGCACACCGAAAGGCAACTTCGCGCCGCGTATCGGCTTGGCCTACTCGCCCACGCCGGGCACTGTCATCCGTTTGAATGGCGGGATCTTCTATGAGGCCTCGCCGACCAACATCTGGTACAACCCGCTCTATAGCAATGGTGACAAGACATCGGCCAACCTGATTGCAACCGTATCCGGCGGCGGGTCGGGAGGTTGCGCCATCGCATTTCCAAACTCCATCAACTCCATTCCGTCCAGCTGTTTCAGCTCGCTTACTCCCTACGCTCTCAACCCCAAATTCAAAAACGAATACACCTGGAACGCGAATCTCCAGGTGGCCCAGCAACTGGGCAGCAACGATTCACTGACCATGAGCTACGTTCTCACCAACGGCCGCAACTTCGAGTTCCTCCGCAACGGCAATCTGATCAATCCCATCAGCTCTCTCGCCGATGGCCGTCCCGTCTACAGCTCGGCCGTGAGCGCCGTCACCCGCGCCAATCCAAACTTCAACAACATCACCTACATCGATATCGGCGCAAACACCAGCTACAACGCCCTTATTGCCACGTACACCCACCGCTTGTCCGCCGGTCTCACCACCTCGGCCTCCTACACCTGGTCGCATTCCATTTCGGATACACCCGAGGCCAGCTCCTTCGAGTTCTCGAACCCGATCGCCGATCCGAGCAATCGCAAGTTCGATCGCGGCAACAGCTCTGTCAATCGTCCGAACTCGTTCACCATGTCCGCGGTCTACCAGCCCGTCACGCACTTTGAAAACAAGTACGTGAACGGCCTCTTCACCAACAACAACTTCGCCTTCCTGCTCAACACCTCCAGCGGCGATCAGCAGAATGAGACCACCAGCACCGTGCTTAACGGAGATGCTCTGGCGACGCAGAGACCGCTCTTTGTCCGCCGGAACAGCCTGCGTACGCCTAGCATCTACCAGGCAGACCTCCGCTACACACGTACCTTCGCCACTTTCCGAGAGCGGGTGAAACCTCAGATCTTTGCTGAAGCCAATAATCTCTTCAACCGCTCTAACTTCACCAGCATCAACTCCGGTGCCACGGTCTATACGTCCGCGACCGTCGTACCGGGTGCACAGGTGGGACAGGTCACTCCAACTGGTGCTCCCACGCTCACACCGTCCGGCACCGTTCTCGAAGCGCGCATCCTGCAGTTCGGCGCACGCATCGAGTTCTAAGATATCCATCTCGCGCTGGTGGTGCTGAGACATCTCGTTCTACCGCTCTTTCGTTTCATCAGAACCGATCCTTATGAAGAATGTCCCAGCGTTCCCCGCGCCCATTTACCGCGACACCGTGCTTGCGCACCTCTTCGTCGACGCGAAACGCCTGTTCCTCTCCTCCATGATCGAGATCGATTACGCACACCTCGTCATGCTCGCCGAACAGAAGATAGTGATGCCTGCAGTTGCTTCTGCCTGCTTTCGAGCGCTCGACGCGCTCGACCGCGACGACATCCTCGCCGCTGAGTTCGATGGCTCGGTCGAAGATCTCTTCTTTCTCGTCCAACGCAAGCTCGTCGAGTTGTGCGGTGTGGAGAATGCCGGTCGGATTCACACCGCGCGCTCACGCAATGATATCGACATGACCATGTATCGCATGATCCTGCGGGAACGTCTGTTACAGACGCTTGATGCCGTGATCTGCCTGCGTTCCCGCCTTGTCGGCCTGGCCTTCGAACATCGCGCCACCCTCATGCCGGCCTACACGCACAACCAACCGGCTCAGCCTACGACGTTTGGCCATTACCTGATGGCCATGGTTGAAATCCTCGAACGTGACGCAGAACGCATTCGCTCCGCCTTTGCACGCGTGAATCGTTGCCCGCTCGGGGTTTGCGCGATTACCACGACGGGCTTCTCCATCGACCGCTCCCGGACTGAACATCTCCTTGGCTTCCAGGGTCTGCAAACGAACTCCTACGGGGCCATCGCTTCGGTTGACTACATCACCGAGAGTTGTTCGGTACTGGCGGTGACGATGCTCAACGTTGGCCGATTCACGCAGGACCTCCTGCTGTGGAGCACGGCAGAGTTCGGTTATTTGCGGCTCTCCGACGGTTACGTGCAGATCTCAAGCATCATGCCGCAGAAACGCAACCCAGTATCCCTCGAGCACGTGCGCATCCTTGCTTCGCGTGCTCTGTCGGAGTCGCAGGCTATTCTCTCATCGCTGCACAACACACCTTTCGCCGACATGAATGACAGCGAGGATTCCTTACATCCGCTCGTCGATCTTGCTTTTGCAGACGGCATTCGTGCGCTGAAGCTCCTTGAAGGAGTGCTGTCGGAGACAAGCTTCGATACCGCAAAAATGCAGGCACGCGCGCAAGGCAGCTTCCTCACCGTGACCGAACTTGCAGACAGCCTGGTGCGATCCACCGGGGTATCCTTTCACCAAGCGCATGTCATTGTCAGCAACGCGGTAAAGGCTCTTGCAGGCGAATTCAATCGTGAAAAGCTCATCGCCTTGGTCCTTCAATCGCTCCGTGAAGCAAATGTTCCACCGCCTGCGGAAGAGGCGCTACGCCTCTCCCTGGATGCGGAGAACTTTGTGACTGTCCGCAGCATTCCTGGGGGCCCCGCGCCAGAGGCGCTTGATCCGGAGATCGCGCGCGCTGCAGTTCAAATTGAGTATGACCGCGGCTTCCTCTCAAGATGGCGCGAGCGCTTCCGTGATGCCTCCCAGGAACTCCACACAATATCCCATGCTATGCAGAACTAAGTGTGAGGCCAGCGCAGATCTATTGGGAATGATCGTCGGGGCGTATAACGCGGCTGGGTGGAGAGAGTGCCCTGCCGGTGAAGGCGATCACGGATGTGTGGCTGCACTTTCGCGGGACCGAGATCGACGATGTGGCGGTGCTGGTACGGTCTCCGAAGGATATGAACCTGATCCAGATCTCGTGGCTGTTGCGGCCGCTGGATCTGCTGCACCTTAGCTGACATTTCAGGATTCCGAAGGTGGACTCGGATCCGGTAATGGTGCCCGCCGGGCCGGGGCGCTGACGGCGGTTTGCACTTCGGGGTAGAGAAGCGGGTCGGTTCGCCACGCTCAGGATGACAACAAGAGAGGGAAGGCAAGGCACAATAGGTGCTCCGATGCACGGAAGCAAGGCATTCCTTTTCGCGGAGATCCCTTTAGCCGCCAAGGCAAAGACCCAAAGACGTCGAATTTAGCGGATGCTTTCGGGGCGGATGCCGAGGGCTATGAAGCGTGCGGTGGCGCGGTGGAAGAGGCGGCTGCGGCTTAGGATGCGGAGCAATAGCGGGGCTCGAAGCGGGGCGGGGTTGCCGAGATAGCGGTCGAGAAAGCGATGGATGGTGACCTGAAAGCTTTGGGTGATGCGGGTGGGGAGGGAGCGGCGGTGTTGAACTCGGGCGAGGGCGTGTTCGGTGACGGGGGTACCGCGTTGCTGGGCGGATCGGAGGATGGGAGTGAGGATGCGGGCGGCGGCGACAGCGTCCTGGATGGCGAGGTTGATGCCGATGCCGCCGACGGGGGACATGGCGTGGGCGGCATCGCCGATGCAGAGGAGGCCCGGGAGGTGCCAGCTCTTCAAGCGGTTCACCTGGACGGAGAGCAGCGAGACCTGCTCCCAGGACTGGATCTCATCGACGCGGGAGCGGCTGGCGGTACTCGAGTCTGGGCCGGGGATGCCGAGGAAAGGGACGAGGGTGGCGATGTCGTGGCGGAAGACCTCGAGGCCGGCGGGTTGGATGCGGGTCTCGAAGGTGCCTTTGCGGATGATGTAGCCGCACTGGAAGTAGTCCCTGCGATTGATCATGACAATCATGCGGCCGAAGTTGAGGTTGCCGAGGGCGATCTCAGGATCGTCGGGGCGGCGCGAGAGACGCAGCCAGAGGACGTCGATGGGGGCGCCGCGGTCGACGCGCTGGAGGTGGGCGGATTCGGTGGTAGTGGCATGCCGGCCGTCGCAGCCGACGGTGAGGGCGGCGCGGATCTCGACGGGACCGGCGGGAGTTTCGGCATTCGCTCCGAGGACGCGGCCGGTGTGGGGATCGGTGAGGAGGCCGGTGACCTTGTGCTCCATGAGGACGCGGGCGTTGGGGTATTTGCAGACCTCGGCTGAGAGGAAGTCCAGCAGGTCCCACTGGGGCATGAGGGCGATGAAGTTGGCGGGCTTGGGGAGGGTAGTGAAGTCGGCGATGAGGTAGCTCCGGCTGCCGAGGTTGGCGAAGGCATGATCAAAGCGCTGGTGTGGAAGCTGGAGGAGGGCGTCGAGAAGGCCGAGCTGCTGCATGACGCGGAGGGTGGCGGCGTGAATGGTGTCGCCGCGGAAGTCACGGTTGAAGTCCTTGTGCTTTTCGAGGACGGTGACGTCGATGCCGGAGCGGGCGAGCAGCAGGGCGAGGACGATGCCGGCGGGACCTCCGCCGACGATGCAGACGGTGGTTTGGAGGGTTTCGCTCATGGAGAGAACTTTACCCTGTTGGCTGCCAAGGTGTAGCGAAAAGCAGAAAGGTTCCTCCAGTTATGCGGCGCGATTGCGGGAGTTCTTCGCGCGTTCAGGATGGCGGCTTTCAACAACCGAACAACGACAACGGCAAAGGCCAAACAGGGATCCTCACTCGACTCAATCCCATTCAGACGCGGAATCGGATGGAAGCTACTCTGCTTCTGCTCCGCCGCATCAGCCGTCAGCCACCCAATCACACCATCAATCTGCACTTCAGCAACTCCCGCCACTCCAGCCAGAGGTCGTCGCATCCTCCACACGCTTCCGACACCTGCCCGAAGCAGCCATCTACACTAACCCCATGCCCCGCCGCCCCAACCCAGCCCAGTCCGACCCTCAAACCTGGCTCCGCCACCTCCCCAAAGTCGAGCTCCACCTCCACCTCGAAGGCTCCATCACCCCCGCCACTCTCGTCGAGCTCTCCCACCGCAACGACCCCACCCCCCTCACCCCCGAGCTCGCCGCCAGGCTCTACGACTACACCGACTTCCCCAGCTTCCTCATGACCTTCAAGGCCGTCTCCGACCGCCTCCACACCCCCGCCGACTACGACCTCATCACCTACAACATGGTCCGCGATCTCGCCGCCCAGGGGGTCCGCCACGCCGAGGTCTACATCTCCTTCGGCATCCTATACCGCTTCGGCCGTCTCGACGTCGATGAGGTCTTCGCCGCCATTGAATCCGGCCGCATCCGCGCCGAACAGGACTTCGGCGCCACCGTCCTCTGGATCATCGACGCCGTCCGCCACTTCGGCCCGGAAGAGGGCGCCCGCGTCTTTCGCAAAGCCGCCCACCTCCGCCGCGACCACCCCTCCATCATCGGCATTGGCATCGGCGGCGACGAAGCCCGCGGCCCCGCCGAACCCTTCCGCGAGGCCTACGCCGAAGCCCGCGACGCCGGCCTCCATCTCACCGCCCACGCCGGCGAGTCCACCGGTCCCGAGTCCATCTGGTCCGCCGTAAACATCGGCGCCGAACGCATCGGCCACGCTCTCGCCGCCCAGCACGATCAGGAGCTCATGGACATCCTCGCCGAGCGCCAGATCCCCCTCGAACTCAACATCACCTCCAACCTCCGCACCGGCTGCTGCCCCTCCATCGATCAGCATCCCTTTCGCCTCTACTTCGAGTACGGCCTCATGGTCACCCTCAACTCCGATGACCCACCCATGTTCGGCGCCAACCTCCTCGACGAGTACATCCTCGCCCACACCCACTTCGAGCTCTCCCTCGAGCAAATGCGCGAGCTCGCCGCCAACTCCGTAGAAGCCAGCTTCCTCCCACCCGCCCGCAAACTGTCCCTCCTCCGCGAAGTCGAGCACTACCCCTAGCCTCTTGGCGAGGCCTGCGAACATGGATTTCCCGGACCGAGCATCACCCGATTCACGAAGATCCGATACTCATCAATGACTCCCGCCTGAGCCAGGCGTTCGCTCGACTCCATTTCCAACGAAGCCAGCCGACCTTTTATGGAGCGATGGGCCATCTCCAGTTCGTGATCTCCGCCTTGTCTATACCTTCGCTATAGGCATAGTTGATGCTTTCGATAATCTGTCCCTTCAGCCACTCTTTAACGTGCGCTCCGGATGCCTGAAGCTTCGGGACACGGTCGATGACGTCGATCGCCAGGTTGAAGCGATCCACCTGATTCCGGATCGCAAGTTCCAGCGGAGTATTGATGTTGCCTTTCTCCTTGTAGCCGCGTACGTGGATGTTGACGTGATTCGTCCTGCGGTACGTGAACTTGTGGATGAGCCAGGGATACCCGTGGAAGTTGAAGATGACTGGCTTGTCTTTCGTGAACAGGGAATCGAAGTCGCGGGCAGACAGGCCGTGTGGATGCTCCGTGTCGGGTTGAAGCCGATAGAGGTCCACGACGTTGACGAAGCGAATCTTCAGATCCGGGAAGTTCTCGCGCAGGATAGCGACTGCGGCCAGTGCTTCCTGTGTCAAGATATCACCGGCGCTGGCCATCACGACATCCGGCTCCGCCCCACCATCGTTGCTTGCCCAATCCCAGATGCCGATGCCTTTGGTGCAGTGAGTGATGGCTGCATCCATGTCGAGATAAACGAGGTGCGGTTGCTTGTCGGAGACGATGACATTGACGTAATCCTTGCTGCGCAGGCAATGGTCTGCAACGCTCAGCAGGCAGTTCGCATCCGGAGGCAGATAGATGCGCGCGATCTCGGCGCTCTTGTTGCTTACCACGTCCAGGAAGCCGGGGTCTTCGTGGCTGAAGCCGTTGTGGTCCTGGCGCCAGACGAGAGACGAGATCAGCAGGTTCAGGGAAGAGATGGGAGCGCGCCAGTCGAGTTCGGACTTAGACTTGTCGAGCCATTTCGCGTGCTGGTTGTACATGGAGTCGATGATGTGAGCGAAGGCTTCATAGGTGTTGAAGAGCCCGTGCCGGCCAGTCAGAAGATAACCTTCGAGCCAGCCTTCCAGCGTGTGTTCGCTCAACATCTCCATAACGCGCCCTTCAGGGGAGATGTCGGTGCCATCGGCATCCTCGGGCTTTATGCTGGCGAGCCAGGTCTTCAGACTTGCCTGATAGACATCTTGAAGTCGATTGGACGCGTTCTCATCAGGGCTGAAGAGACGGAAGCTGTTCATGTTGCGCCGCATGACATCGCGGAGAAATTTGCCGAGGGTCTCTGTCGGCGAGGTCTCTTTCAAGCCGGGGCCATCGATCTTGACAGCATAGTCACGGAAAGAAGGTAGATTGAGCGGCTTGCGCAACTTCCCTCCATTCGCGTGGAGGTTGGCGCTCATACGATGTTCGCCCTGGGGCGCCGTCTCCCTGAACTCCGCCCGCAGGGTGCCGTGCTCGTCGAAGAGTTCTTCGGGCTTGTAGCTCCGCATCCACTCCTCGACGATATGCAGGTGCTCTGGGTTCGTCTTGACATCGAGAACCGGCACCTGGTGGGCTCGCCAGAAGTTCTCCACTTTATGCCCGTCAACCTGTTTGGGTCCGGTCCAACCTTTGGGGGAACGCAGGATGATCATGGGCCAACGCGGCAGACCCGCCTTGCCCGAGCTTCGCGCCTCCTGCTGAATCGACTTGATCTCTCGGACGCAGCTCTCGACGACCGCAGCCATCTGCTGATGCATTCGTTCCGGGTCGTCTCCTTCAACCACGTGCGGCGCCCACCCATAGCCGAGAAAGAGATGCTCGAGATCCTCTGGCGAAATGCGGGACAACACCGTGGGGTTGGCGATCTTGTACCCATTCAGGTGAAGAATGGGCAGCACGGCGCCGTCCCGAATCGGGTTCAGGAATTTGTTGGAGTGCCACGACGTTGCCAGCGGCCCGGTCTCCGCCTCGCCGTCACCGACCATGACGCTCACGATGAGATCCGGGTTATCAAACGCCGCGCCAAAGGCATGGGACACGCTGTAGCCCAACTCGCCACCCTCATGGATGGAGCCGGGGACCTCTGGGGTGCAATGGCTTCCGAGCTTGCCCGGAAAGGAGAAGGCGCGGAAGAGGTTGAGCATGCCCGCTTCGTCCAGGCTCTTTTCCGGATAGATCTCCGAATAGGTGCCCTCGAGATAACAGTTCGAGATCATTGCCGGCGCTCCATGACCTGGGCCGGCGAGGTAGATCATGCTCAGATCGAACTTTCGGATGACACGGTTCAGGTGAACCCATGTAAACGTCTGGCCGGGGTCGGAACCCCAATGCCCAAGCAGGCGGTTCTTGAAGTGCTCCGCGCGGAGCGGCTCCCTGAGCAGGGGGTTGTCGCGAAGGTAGATCATGCCTGCACAAAGATAGTTGCAGGCTCGCCAGTACGCGTCCATCCTGCGTAGCTCCTGCGGGGAAACAACCTGATCGACAGCTTGCTCTTCCTGCCTAGTGCCTTGTCTAGATGTCATGGGACACGCTCCTGCGTCTTCGATTCGCCTGTTATGAGCTTGGCACACCTTTGCTGCCGGACGGAGTACGATTCGGGTAAGAGGCATATCCGGGCCATTGAGAGCCTGAGCAAAACATTCCAAGTCTATTGAAGCAGCAGGCCAGCATGGAAGAAAGCAGGTTGCCGATCTCCGACCAGACGACTCTTGTCATCAACACCGGCTCGTCTTCGCTGAAGTTCGGGCTCTACGTGGAGCGGGATGGGGAAGAGCAACTCGTGCTCGACGGCTTGGCGGACGGCATCGGCCGCGACGCCAGCAAGCTGACGTTAAAGGATGCGCAAGGCAAGGTACTGCGCTCCGAGGTTCTCGGATTTGCCTCGGAGGCCGATGCCCTGGACCGCGCTACACAGTGGCTGACCGACTTCTCGCAATGCAAGCCATCGGCAATAGGCCACCGGGTAGTGCACGGTGGGCCCAACCTTGTCACGCATCAACTGATCACACCGGCCCTGGTCAAGGAATTGGAGGCCTGCGTTCACTTCGCACCGCTGCACATTCCAACCGCGCTTGAACTCATGAGAAGGTCTGAGCAGGTTTATAAGGGTATCCCCCAGTTTGCCTGCTTTGACACTGCCTTCCACACGACGGTTCCCGAGGAAGCGGCGAGGTTTGCCCTTCCGCGCACCCTGTTTCAGGAGGGGATTCGCCGTTACGGCTTCCATGGGCTCTCCTATGAATCGATCGTGCATGCGGTCGGCAACGACCTGCCATCCCGAACCGTAATTGCTCATCTGGGCAGCGGAGCCAGCCTCGCTGCCGTGAGAGACAGACGATCCGTCGATACAACCATGGGCCTCACGCCCACCGGCGGTATCCCCATGGCGACCAGGAGCGGCGATCTCGATCCCGGCGTAATCCTGTATCTACTGCGTGTGAAGCAGATGGACGCCGATTCGCTTGAGCAGTTGCTCAACCACGACTCCGGTCTTACGGCGCTCTCGGGCGGCCAGGGGGACATGCGCGATCTCGAAGCCGCAGCGGACGCGGGCGATGCGGAAGCACGCCAGGCGATTGAGATCTTTTGCACCTCCATCCGCAAGGTTGTCGCAGCCTACGCCACAGTTCTGGGTGGGCTTGACATGCTCATCTTTTCAGGCGGCATCGGCGAGCATAGCGACCGTGTGCGAAGCAGCGTTTGTGGGGGTCTTCAATTCCTGGGCATTTCGATTGACCCTTCCGATAAGAGTACGCCAGGCGAGACTGGTTCCAACGAGAAGAGCATGGTCGACGTCCGCGTCGTTTCAAGTCAGGAGGACCTTCAAATCGCTCGCCACTGTCGCGCAATGATGAGGAAGATGAAGGCTAAAGGACCACCTTAGCTGTGGGTTAGCTGGTGTCTTTCAGTGCCACGGCTCACAAGATCACGCTGCAATGCAGTGCGCGCCGGCATTGTGATACAGCAGACCTGATCGACTGGCAGCTAGCAGAGCTTCCTATCAGTTTTGGTAGCCTGCAACTCGCGTATCCACGGCAGCGAAGTTGCTACGCCTTGCTCAATCATTCGCTTTCTCGGCAGCTTCGCCAAGCTCTACAATATCGCCGGATTGAAACAGTATCCCTTTTAGGATCGCCTTCCACTTGGGCTTCTTTCGAAGCAGGAACTCCAAGTCCATTCCGAAATGCTTGAACTCTTCTCCTTGCGCGTTTTTCATGATTGAAACAGCGTCTTTGTCCTTCTCGATCGAGATTCGCTGTTCGTACCAGTTGATCGCCTCCGCTTCTTCGGTAAGTGAGGCGATCATGCGGGCAAAGGTTCGAGTCTCTTGAGAAAGCTCGGCAGCTGGTTCGTGATACTGGTCAAATCCCATGCCTGCGAGTATACCCGGGAGCGCCAGCGACGCACACCGCACTCAGGACAGCACTGTGGCGGCTCACCTCGAGACGACGAGACGTCGAGCGGAACTGGCAATTTGGAGGGAGTGCCGTTGGAGGAGCCTTAGAGAAAATAAGGTGTAGACAACCAGACGCAGCCTATTGAACCGTCACAGTGAAGGCGCCCAATGAATCCAGAAACATCCATCACCGAAGCGGAGATCGCGAGTCTCGTCGATCGTTTTTACGGAAAGGTACGCGCAGATGCTGAAATTGGACCTATCTTCAATCACGCAGTCCAGAATTGGGATGCCCACTTGGCGCTTTTGAAAGACTTCTGGTCTACTGTGTTGCTCACTACGGGTCGATACAAGGGAAATCCGCTTCTGGCACATTTCCGCTTGCCCATTGAAGAAAGATACTTTGGGCGATGGCTTAGGCTGTTTACCGAGACTGCGGACGAGGTGATGACTGCCCATCAGGCGAAGATTGTGGTCCATAAAGCCAACCTCATCGCGATGAACATGAAGCGCGTTCTCGCTTTGCGGGCCAACGCACTAGAGGATCGGCCTTGAGTTCGCAACCATCTTCGAGAAGGACTGCAAGCGGCATCGACACAAGAGAGGTGGCATATGACAACAGAAGGCTTTGCCGACGACGGCACCATGCTAAAGGACTTTGCGCAGTTCGACCTTACCCGGGAAATGGTGGACTCTGAGCAGAAGAGACCATGGCCGATGGGTCACTTTGCCAAGACACTGTTCAAGAAAGCAGACTTCAGGATGGTCTTGATCTCGATGGAGAAAGGGTCCATTCTGAAGGAGCATCACGCCGATGGCACGATCTCCGTACAGGTCTTGAAGGGGTCGATACGCTTTTCTGCCCAGGACGACGCGCACACTCTCGAGGCAAACAGCATAGTGACGCTGGGTGCGTCGATCAAACACCAGGTCGAGGCGCTTGTGGAGTCCGCGTTTCTGCTTACGATCGCTTGGCCGAATGCGGACAAGTTGCATGCACCGAAGCACAGGGGATACGGAACGTAGCCATTTGCTGGCGGAGGAAGTCACTCTCCATCAATTGCGTTTTGCGAGAATATCCCGGATGCCAGTTCTGGATGGCGCAGCTCAAGACCGCATCGAAATCGATGTGAGAGGGGTGACTCCTGGTGAACCGGTTTGGAATGCCTCTGGGGCGATGCTTTGGTCTAGCTGTTGCGTGGCCGCATCGCACGGGATCATCGCGAGCAGGCTATCGACACCATCAAATAGCGGGTGAATGAGCTTTTGACAACGACATCGCACTAATGTGTCATTCAACTACTACAGCTCCTGACAAAGGTATGCTCGCCTGTTCGCTGCAGTCTTCCGGAGGTCTTATGTCTCGTATCGTTCGAACAGTTCTGGCTATTGTTTTGTTAGGTGCAATCTCAGGGGTGGCTGCCTGGGCCCAGGCAAGCGGCGGAACCATTTCTGGCAGCGTCTTCGATGCAACCGGGGCACTCGTTGCGGGCGCAACGCTGACCGCCACCGGCGCCAATACCGGCACGGTGTACACCGCCACTTCGACCTCGACGGGTGCCTACCGCTTTCCGCAAATGCAGTTGGGAGCTTACGACCTGTCAGTCACGGCGCCTGGATTTAAGGAGACAACGCTTCAAGGAGTCTTGGTTCAGACCGGGTCGGTGGCATCGGCTGATGTGCACCTTTCAAGCGGCGGAGCGACAGAGACCGTCACCGTGAATGCGGATGCACCGGCTGTGGAGACGCAGAGCTCTGATGTGGGCACCGTCGTAACGACGCGGCAGATCATAGAGCTGCCTCTAAGTCTGGGTGGACAGGGCGCGCTGCGATCAGTCGAGTCCTTCGTCTTCCTTGCACCGGGCACCATCGGGCCAGGAACCGCGGGCAGTACCTCCGGTGCCTTTCAGGCCAAAACTGCCGGGGGCCAAAACTTCGGGACGGAGGTCATTCTGGATGGAGCAAGTGTCCATCGTGCCGACAGTGCCGCGGCGTTTGATGAGCTTGCGCCTTCCGTGGAAGCGCTTCAGGAGTTCAGGGTGACGACCTCGACCATTCCCGCTGAGTATGGGCGAACAACGGGAGGGGTCGAAAACTTCAGCATCAAAAATGGCACTAACAACTTTCATGGAACGGCGTTCGACATCTTTCAGAACGATGCGCTGAATGCGAACAGCTACTTCCACGATCTGCAGATTGCCGACAATCCCAGGATCCGGTGAATCGCTCCAATAACGCGCGTGACACCGATAAGAAGAATGATTACGGCGGGTCACTTGGCGGGCCGTTCGGGATTCCGAAGCTTTACAACGGCCGGGATAAGACCTTTACCTTCTTCTCGTGGGAGCAGTTCCGGCAATCCCAGAGTGGGACCCGCACCAGCACGGTGCCGACGCTTGCGACGCGTGGAGGTAACTTCTCCTCGCAGCTGAATACCACTCCCATGACTGATGCGAAAGGGAATCCGACTAACCCGGTTCCTGGTGTCGTGGATTGCAACGGCAACCCCGTATTCTCCGGCGAGATCTTCGATCCAAACACGACGAGCCTCCGCAATGGGGTGGCGTGTCGCAACCCGTTTCCGGGCAATGTCATTCCGGCGGCGCGCTTCAGTCAGTTCGCAAAGAGTGCGCTGGCTTACCTGCCGACACCCAATGTCGGTGGCGCCAACACGATCGTAAACAACTTTGCCTACCGGTCCGGATTCCCAAGGCTCAACACGGTCTACTCGGTGCGCGTCGACCAGAATCTCTCGCAGAAAAGCAAGATCTTCGCTTCCTACACCGACCGCGATAACGACATCCGCAATGGATTGCCTGCTTTTCCTGGTCCGGGCGGCGGTGTTCAGTTCCAGCACTCCTTTGCGAAATATCTCCGCTTCGGATCGGATTATGTCTTCAATCCTTCCGTATTCAACCACTTCAACGCGGGTTTGAATCGGCTGGTCCTGCTAAGCCAGTCAAATGCAGTGAATGGCACAGACTACCCTGCGTTGCTGGGGATCAAAGGGGCGAGTGGCGCCACGTTCCCGGAGATTGGGTTCACGAGCGATCGGTCATACGGGGGTCTCGGATACGATAACGACACCGTGGATCACGTCAACGCCTTGGTGATCTCGGATAGTGTCTCCGCGAACCGGGGAGCTCATACGGCGCGGATCGGCCTGGACTGGCGGCAGGAGCAGTTCTCGCACGCCAACCTTGCGGGCGGCTCGGGCAGTTACGATTTTGAACGCTACCAGACAGCGGCTGCGCCGGGTAGCGATGTCACAGGCGATGGCTTCGCAAGCTTCCTGTTGGGGCAGGTCAACCAGGTCGGACCGTTTAACATCCAGTCGCGCATTCCTCGATTTGTAGAGAACTACTACGCCGGGTATGTTCAGGACGACTATAAGGTCGCACATAACCTTCTGCTGAACCTCGGTCTGCGTTACGACGTTGAGACGCCGCGTCATGAGTCGCATGGGAACCTGTCCAACTTCAGCCCAACAACTCCGAATCCAGCAGCTGGGGGGCTGCCGGGCGCTCTGGTCTTTGCCGGAAACGGTCCGGGACGCATCGGTGGAGGCGGTGAATTTGCGAAGACCTGGATGAAGGATTTCGCGCCGCGCCTCGGCTTTGCCTTCGCTCCGGATTCAGGGCATGGCAACACCTCGGTTCGCGGGGGGTTCGGCATCTACTACGGTCCGCTTGACTACGCGGCCTTCGGCGGAGAAAATCAGCTCGGCTTTTCGGCGCAACCCCGGTTCAATGTTGGAGACAAATTTACCCCGGCTATTCCAGGATCTATCGACGCCGGCATTCCCAGCTATCCCAAACCTCCGAACCTTGATCCTACCCAGGCAAATGGACAATCGGTAGGCGATCAGTTCAATCCGGGCTACATCGCTGCCTCTTACGGACGCCCAGGCATGACACTTAACTGGAGCGTTGAAGTACAGCAGCAGCTTGCGACGGACCTCATTCTCACCCTCGGGTACATCGGCCAGTCGTCCTCACATCTGCGCTCCGCTCTGGCTCAGATAAATAATGTGAATCCCACGTTTTATAGCTTGGGAAACGATCTGAATACGGATATTTCACTTTTGCCCAGGGCAAAGATTCCCTACACCGGGTTTACCGGTACTCTGGGGCAGTCACTGCGTCCCTTCCCGCAATACCAGACTATTGGCACCTCTGGCGGTCTAGAGAACCTGGGTCATTCCAGCTACAACGCCCTGACGGCAAAACTGGAGCGGCGCTTTCATTCCGGGCTCAATCTTCTAGCTTCTTATACCTGGTCGAAGACGCTGACGGACTCCGATAGCGCCTTGCCCGCGTTTGCCACGTTTGTCCAAGCGCCGGGAAGTGTGCAGAACCCTTCCAATCTGAAGGGCGAGAAAGCTCTCAGCTTTCAAGATACCCCTCACAACTTTGTTGTGAGCTATATCTATGAGCTCCCCGTTGGGAAAGGTAAGCGCTACCTGAACCACAATCCTGTTATAAATGCCGTGGCGGGCGGCTGGCAGGTCGGCGCTGTGCAGCGGTACCTGAGCGGCCAGCCGGTCGCGTTCAGTTGTGCACCGAACCAAATCAGCGCCTCCGATGCCTGCATCCGGTACAACATTGTCGGCTCCATTCGCAATCCCGTGGCGCAGCACGGTGATCCTCGCAAATTCCAGTTATTCAACATGGCTGCTTTCGTTGATCCCAATGCCAACATCACGACGGCGGGCACACCCTGGGTCTTTGGAAAGTCGCCGCGAGTGAATGGCGCCTTCCGCACACCGATATACGCCAACGAGGATCTCTCCATCATCAAGCAGATAGCGCACTTTGGTGAACTAGGAGAGTTGCAATTACATACCGATCTCTTCAATGTAACGAACCGGCATCACTTCAGCCAGCCAGATACTACTCTGACCGACGCCACCTTTGGCTCCTACCAAAGCACATTCGGCGATCCGCGAATTATCCAATTCATTTTGCGATACACATTCTGAGAAATAATAAGTGTCAAAGAGGATAAGAGATACCGATTGTTAGTGGAGGCGGATTGCCAGCTCTGACGCCCTGCATCTCGATCGAGGAGTCCAATATCGTCCCCCACTATTCCTCCTCTCAACATCGGAGAAGATTTATTCAGAATGCGGCAGGAGCCTCGGCATTGCTGGTGCTCGAGAACTGGGCGGCGTTTAGTCAGGCGCGCCAGGGGCGCGAGCTTCGAGTGTTCACGACCAGCGATACCAAGAAGCATTTCGAGGGACCGCTACTTCGCTGGGGCATAGAGCAGGCGGCTAGCAAATCAACCTTGGACAAAGTCGAGATTCAATATGCGCAGCGTTTTCAGCCGATGCTGGGCTTTGGCTCTGCCTACACGGATGCATCCTGCTTTTTACTGAGCCAAATGGATTCAGTGAAGCGCCAAGCCTTCCTCGCCGAAACATTTTCACCTAGCAAAATGAATTTGAACGTGGGGCGCACGACAATAGGCGCGAGCGACTACTCGCGAAATCTCTACAGCTACGATGACGTCGTGAACGATGTCGCAATGGAGCACTTCAGCGTTGCGCATGACGAAGAGTACATCCTGCCAATGCTGCGGGAGATGCGGCAACTGAATCCTGAGCTGTTTCTTCTGTCCACGCCGTGGAGTCCGCCCGGATGGATGAAGATCTATGGCTCGATGCTGGGGGGGTGGATGACGTCGAAGTATCTGGAGCCCTACTCGCGCTACTTTGGCAAATTTCTTGACGCTTACAGGGCAGCCGGGGTCGAGGTGAACGCGGTGACCTCGCAAAACGAACTCGAGACCGACCAGGCGGGGCACATGCCCGCGGCATATTGGACGCCGGAGATCGAATCGGATTTCATTCGCGACTACCTCGGTCCGCTGCTTGGGAAGCGCAGCAGCAAAACGCAGATCTGGCTGCTCGATCATAACTACGAGCTTTGGAAGCGAGTCAGATGGCAGCTGCAGGATCCAGAGCTGCGCAAATATGTTTCCGGAGTAGCATGGCACGGCTACGTCGGAACGCCGGACCAGATGAGCAGGCTGCATGAGGTCGAGCCGCAGATGCCGTTCTACTGGACCGAGGGCGGGCCGGACATCAACGATCCAAAATATGCCCTGGACTGGACCCGCTGGGGAAATGTATTTACCTCGGCACTCAGTAACTGGTGCCGCTGCATTATCACGTGGAACCTGATGCTCGACGAGAAGGGTGGACCTAACATTGGCCCCTTCGGCTGTGGTGGCCTGGTGACGCTGCGCGGCGGTCGCGAGCTCGAATACAGCGGACAATACTGGGCGCTGCGGCACTTCTCCCAACACGTAAACCGCGGCGCTGTGCGGATCGCAAGTCATAGTGACGCGTCGGAGTTGAGCCACGTCGCCATGCAGAACACTGATGGGACCTCGGTCTTGGTTCTGACGAACACGGGCGATGAGCGAGAGGTACAGCTAGGGGTGCCGTCGAGTAGCGAGCGCTCGGTCGCCGGTGTACGTCTTGACAGAAACTCGGTGACGACCATTGTGTGGTAGAGGACATTGCGTGCTCTCACGCGCTTCCATCAGGGCACCCTTCAGCAGGAGGAGAGATCGCGTGAGAGCTTTTCCGTTGTGGTTGTCGTTCGCCTTGTGGATCTCCATCGCCCAGGCTGGAGCTCAAAGTAAGGTCCCGGCCGAAGGTGTGCAGGAGGAGTTTCAACAGGGCACGGAAGCGCTCCGAGCGAATCGTTTGGATGACGCCATCGCCAATTTCACAAAGGTCACACAGGCTGCGCCGCGCTTCGCTGAGGCTTATGTTAATCTCGGGCTGGCTCTTTCGCAGGCAGGAAAAAATGAGTCGGCTGTCACCGCTCTCTCCCGAGCCGTCACATTAAAGTCGGAGTTGCGTGGAGCGCACCTCTTTCTTGCAATCTCCGACTATAGGTTGAATCGCTTCGAGCTTGCATCTGCTGCTGCCCGCAAAGAGACGACGCTCTCGCCGGGCGATGCGCAAGCCTGGATGTGGCAGGGCATCATCGATCTTGCGCTGGATCATCTCGCGGACGCGGTCGATGCGCTCAACAAAGCCTACCGGCTCGATCCGAAGGACGTCGACATTCTGTACCACCGTGGACGTGCTGCGCTCGACCTTTCCCGCGAGAGCTATGAGCAGATGTTTCGCGCAGATCCGAACTCCTGGCATGTGCACCAGGTGCTCGCCCAGGCGGATGTCGAGGCTGGCCGCGATCCCGAAGCGGTCGAGCAATTCCGGCTGGCTATCGCATCGGCCCCCCCGCAGAGCGGTCTTCACGAGGCTTTAGGGACTGCGTTATGGAGGCTGGGCAAGTTTGACGAGGCGGAGGTTGCGCTTCGCGAGGCGCTCCGGATCGATCCCTCTGACATCCTCGCGACCTACAAGCTCGGGTGCCTGGAGGTCGATCGGTCCAGGGCGGCCGAGGCGAAGCCGCTTCTCGAGCAGGTCCTGCGGACGGACCCCTCCTTAAAGCTTACGCACTACTATCTGGGCCGGGCGCAGATGCAACTCGGCGATGAGGCCGCGGCGGTGAGCTCCTTCCAGCAAACCCTTAAGGCCGATGTGGATCCGGAGATAGTTCGACAGGCGTACTTTCAGCTCTCACGGGCTTACCGGCGACTGCATCAGACGGCCGAAGCCGAGGCCGCGCAGGCAAAATATCGCGCGCTCGATCAGGAGAACAGGGACAAGTTGCAGGGGCGCATGGAGGAGATGCGCCATCGGCAGGATCGAGATACGCGCCTACCGATCCCGCCAGCCGAGCCCGAATGAAGTCACGGCGACGACATGAAGAGCGATAGTTTTGATTCAGCCCCGCAGCAACTCCGGGCGCGTTTGCACCAGCTTCGCGATCAGTTCGCCGAAAAGCGTATTCGCCCATGCGAACCATGCACGCGTGAAGTTCTTTGGATCGTTGCGCTCGTAACTTTCATGAATAAAGCCGCTCCTAGCCGAACTGACCTTCAGCATTGCGAGCGCGCGGCGGACCTCCGCGTCCGAGTTGCTGGTCAGCGCATAGATGGTCTGCGACATCGGCCAGATCATGTTTGCGCCCTCGTGTGGGCCGCCTATGCCTTCCCCGGACGTGCCGCGAAAGAACCACGGGTTGCGTTCGCTCCAGATGAAGGCGCGGGTGCGCGCATAGAGCGCCGCATCCGGTGAGCTGTTCAGGTAAGGAAGCGCGAGCAGGCTCGGCACGTTGGCGTCATCCATCAGTAGTTGGCTGCCGAAGCCATCCACCTCATAAGCCCAGATTGTGCCCTCGGTTGTGGTCGCGGTTGCATGCTGGCGCAGTGCCTGCTCCACCTCCTTGGCCAGGCTAGATGCATCGTTGGCCAGCGCCGCATCGTGCAGAACCGAGCTGGCTAACTCCGAGAGTTGGCGCAGGGATGTGACGGCGAAAAGATTCGCTGGCACGAGGAAGGGAAGGATGCACGCGTCATCCGATGGTCGAAAGCCGGAGGTGATCAGGCCAACCGGCTTGCCCGGATTGCCGAAGCCCTTTTCGTCCAGCGTCTCGGTCGGTGAGGCAGCGGTGCGTTGGAAGTGATACGGTCCGCGGTCATGCTTGCGTTGCTGCACGCGCATGGTGGCCACTGCAAGCCGCATGGCATCGTGCCACCTGGGGTCGAAAGGTTGCGTTCCGCCGGTGTGCTTCCAGTAGCCGTAAGCGAGGCGAATGGGATAGCAGAGCGAGTCCAGTTCGTATTTGCGTTCACCCACACCCTGTCTGTGCTCCGTGTCGTCCTTTCGGCTCCACTCCAGCGATGGAGCGTTCAGATCTGCCATGAACGCGTTGGCGTAGGGGTCAATCAGAATGCAGCGAGCCTGCCGGCGGATGACTCCCTCGAGCAGTGCCCGAAGGGGCTCGTCGCTTGCCGCGAACGGAAGATACGGCCACACCTGTGCGGACGAATCGCGGAGCCACATAGCCGGGATATCACCGGTGATCACAGCGGTGTCGGGCTTGCCTTCAAACGTACCGGGCTCCACCGTGGTGTCGAGCGTATTGGGAAAGCAGTTCACGAACAGCCGTACCAGCTCAGGATCCGCAACACGCGTGGAAGCCTGTTCGAGAAAGCGCTCCACAGCCTGCGAGCGAAAGCGGCGGTCCGCGGCTCTTGGCCTCTCACCGCTCGCGACCGGGGAGGCACTCTGTGCCATAAGGAGCGATGAAGGCAGAACTGCCGCCGCTGCCGTAGCGCCCGCTTGCTTCAATAGGTCTCTTCGAGACACATCGCTCACAGTTCCCCTCCTCATCCCATCGAGACGTGCATGAGGCCGCAGGTCACAGCCACCGTCCTTTGCAACCTGAACGCTGGCATTCGGGGAGTGTACCGGATAGCGACGTTGATGGTTGACCCCAAAAGGCACTGATGCTGAGCTCGTCTAAACCGGCCCGCACCGTTGCCGGGGGTTCTGGATTCTGTGGCGAGCACAATTAACTCCCTCTACTGCGGTCCGAAGGATGGCGGCTCATCGCCCTTGCCCACACCCCAACTCTTATCTGGAGTCTCGCTTAGATCAAACTCAAGCCGGCCACCTCCGAGGGCAAAGCTCTCCGGCAGCCACGTCTTCGAGCTCGCCTTTCCGTTCACCTTCACTGCGCGCACATACGGCGCATTCGCCGCTGCTCCTCTCGCTTCGATTCGCACATCCCCGCCCGCCCGATGCAGCGTTACTCGCGTGAAGAGCGGACTTCCCAGCACCAGCTCTGCCCGGCCCGGAATCTCGGGATATAGCCCCATCGAGGCGAACACCGCCCACGATGACATCTCGCCCAGGTCGTCGTTGCCCGGAATCCCGTCCGGCGCATTCTTCCAGATCGTATTCAACACCTGCCGTACCAGCTGCTGGGTCTTCCACGGCTGTCCCGCGAAGTCATAAAGCCAGGGCGTCTCGATCGACGGCTCATTGTCCAACTCGGCATGCAGTGGGCCAGCCTTCGTCACCGCGGGTGCCCCCTTTTCATCGTAGAAGAACCTGTCGAGCCGTGCGATCGCCCTCTCGCGGCCACCCATCTGCCCGAAGAGCCCCGCTACGTTGAAGGGCACCATCCAAACATACTGAGCAGCGCTTCCCTCCACAAATCCCGCTCCGGTTGCCGGCGTAAACGCGTGCGGCTTCTGGGCATTGTCCTCGTCTTCATCGCGCTGCACGGCGGGCCAGCTTCCGTCCGCACTGCGATTCATAAAATATCCGCCGTCCGGTGCCGCCTGCGGGTTCCAGATATTCTTCCAGTACTGCGCCCGCTCCAGGAACTGCCGCTGCACCGCCTCATTGCCCAGGTGTCCTGCCAAGGCCGAGATGGCAAACTCCGCCGAAACATCCTCAAGCGTATCTGCGGCCGGTCCCCACGCCGGTGCGCCCACCGGGATGTAGTGGAGCTTCAACCACTGATCCAACCCCGGCCGTTGCCCGACGCACTCCACCGGGCACCCATCGTGGCTCAGATCTTCCTTGGTTGGGACCTCCGCCGCGTGCACCAGCGAAGCCAGTGCCGCTTTGGTCTCGAACTCCCGGCCTCCAAACGCCCACACGTCTGCCACCGCAGCCGCGGCTGGATCGCCGTTCATCACATGCGTCGCTCCACCCAGGTGCGTCCATCGATCCCATCGGCCGCCATCCTGTATCGACTGGTTGTAGAGGCTCTGCGCGATGTCGCTACCCTGTTTTGCATCGAGCCACGTCAATAATTGGAACTGCGATCGATACACATCCCAACCGGAGAAGTTGGCATACTGCACCCTCTGCCCGGCGGCGACCCGGTGCACCTTGCCATCCATGCCCGTGTATTCGCCATTCGTATCGCTGTACACCGTCGGCGTCATCAGCGCGTGGTAGAGCGCCGTCGTAAACACCGTCCGTTGCTCCTCCGTCCCACCCTCGATCTCGATCTGGCCGAGCCGCTGGTTCCACGCCGATCGCGCTCGCGCCGCTACCTGCTCGTAGCTTGTTCCGGCCAGGCTCTCCGCCTCCAGGTTCGCCCGTGCGTTTGCCTCGCTGACATACGAGATCCCCACCCGAACCCGCACCTCGCCACCCGTCCCGAATCCCACCCATGCTCCGGAGCCGTGACCTGCCTCCGGAAACCCCTTGGGGCCGAACCCAGTGCCACCGCTGGAGGTCGTTGCGCCCGCAGTCACACTGTCATCGGTCCATGCCCCTGTCTCGACGATCGGCCGGTCGAAGCACGCGACAAAATGCAGCGTGTAGTACGGCCGGCGGTCTTCCGTACCGATGTACCCACAGAAATTCCCGCTCGTCACCGAACCGGTAACTGTCCCACCTGCCACATCGATCCGCGTCTGCGCAGCCGTCGATCCAACCTCAGAGTCCGAGGTCCGCACCAGCACTCGGGCTGGCTGGCCCTCCGGAAACCCGAAGCTCGCCACACCCATTCGCGTTGCGGCCGCCAGCGCCACCTCCACCCCATTGCCCAGCTTCACCCGGTAGGAGCCCGGCTCGGCCTTCTCGTCTGCATGCTTGAACTCCGCGGCGTACGCCTGCCGGAAGTCCTTCGACGGCGACGTCATCACCGCCTCTGTGACCGGCATCAGGGGAACGTCGCCCGATCCTCCCGCGCATCCCCAGCCCTCTACGTTTGTCAGGCTGAAGCCCCGGATCTTCGTCGCCCGATACTCATACCCGCCCGGCGCCGCGATCATCCGCTTCGCATTGATCGGTGTCGCCTCGGGACTGAACTGCACCATCCCGAACGGCATCGTCGCCCCGGGAAACACATTGCCGCCGTTCGTCGTACCGATCAGCGGGTTGACCGCTGCCGCCCGATCCAGCTGCGCGGCTCCCGCCAGTACCGGTAGTGACACAGCTCCTGCGACCAATAGCGGCCCAGCAACCAGGATTCGAAAGACGGCGGATAAGCCCGGGATGTCCACGCCCAAGCGTACGGCACGCACGTTGGTTAAGCGAGAGCGCCGGGTGTGGTCGCCCGTGGAGACGCCGGGCTCACCAGCTCTGAACCTTCCTGGCCAGACCGCTGGGCGATTGGACGATGTCTTGCCGTGCGAGGCATACTTTAAGTTCGGACGGCTACTCGCGCGAACGCGGGCCGGTACCAAGGGGGCGTGCATTGGTTAACAGGCGTGAGTTTCTAGGTCTGGTCTCGCTAGCAGCAGGACATGAGACTTTGGCGCAGGCGAGCAAACATCTTCCAGCTCCGGGCGGGGACGCGGATCTTACCAGGTTCGTCAACGTGATGGCCGGCACGGGTGGCCACGGTCATGTCTTTCCGGGAGCGACCGTACCCTTCGGCGCCGTGCAGTTGAGCCCAGACACCGACAACCATGGTTGGGATTGGTGTTCCGGCTACTACACCACCGATACGTCGATCATGGGCTTCAGTCATACGCACCTGAGCGGAACCGGCGGCGGCGATCTTCTCGACATTCTGCTGGTGCCGCGCGTTGGCGAGGTAAAGCTCGTGCCCGGGCCGAAGGAAGATCCCGATAGCGGCTTCCGAACGCGCTTCTCGCATGCGGACGAGCACGCCGAGCCGGGCTACTACTCCGTCAAGCTGGCGAACGCGATCAACGTCGAGCTGACTGCCACGGAGCGAACCGGACTTCACCGGTACCAGTTTCCCGCCGGGGGCGATGCCCATGTTCTGGTCGATCTGCACCACTCCTATGGCTCCGAGACCGACCTGTCCAAGAAGCAGCCAGTGCAGAGTGCAAAGCTTCTCGTTGTGGGCCACGACACCGTCATGGGCGGCCGAACCCTGCATGGCTGGTCACCAGCGCGGCAAGTCTACTTCGCCGTGCAGTTCTCCCGTCCGTTCACAAAGGCGCAGATCTACGACGAACGCAAGCCGGTCGATGGAATGCAGGCCGAGGGTCGAATCCTGCAGACCACGCTGCACTTCGATACTGCCGGTAAGCCGGAGCTTCTGGCGAAGGTCGGCATCTCGATGGTTTCGGCCGAGAATGCCCTCGCAAACCTGAAAGCGGAGCAGGCCGGTTGGGACTTCGACCGAACCCGTGGAAACGCTCGTCGCATGTGGAGCCGAGAGCTCGAGAGGATCACTGTCGACTCCGACGACCTGCAGCGCAAGACGATCTTCTATACGAGCATGTATCACATGATGTGTGCGCCGACTCTGGCCGATGATTCCAATGGACAGTATCGCGGCATGGATCAGAAGGTTCACACGCTCTCCACAGGCGAACATAACTACAGCACCTACTCGCTTTGGGATACATACCGCGCGCTGCATCCTTCGTTCACGCTCTGGCAGCAGGAGCGTGTTGCGCCTATGGTGAACAACCTGGTGCGCATGGCAGAGGAGAGCCCCCAGGGCATCCCGGTATGGCCGCTTGCGGGTGGAGAGACTGGTTGCATGACGGGCTACCATTCGGCATCGGTCATGGCCGAAGCCTGCGTCAAAAAGGTGCCGGGTATCGACTGGCAGCGAACCTACGCCGTGATGCGCAAACGCAACATGGAGGATGACTATCGTGGTCTGGGCTTCTACCGCCAGATAGGGTACATACCGGCCGACCGCGAGGCGGAGTCGGTGAGCAAGCTGCTCGAATACGATTACGCGGACTGGGCATGTGCGCATGTTGCGGACGCGACCGGGCACGCGGACGACGCGAAGACCCAAAGAGGGCGTTCCCAGAACTACAAGCACTTGTTCGACCCGAAGACCCAGTTCATTCGGGCGAAGATGCAGGACGGCCAGTGGACGCCGGACTTCAACCCCAAGGCGACCGGCCATTGGAAGAAGTACCGCGACTACACCGAATCGAATGCGTGGCAGACGACCTTCGGTGTGCAGCATGACGTCAAGGGATACATCGATCTCTTCGGGGGGCGCGAACCCTTTCTGGCGAAGTTGGACCAACTCTTCGTCGAAGAGCCCGGCGTCTCCAACGAGGAAGTGGTCGACATGTCCGGCTACATCGGACAGTACGTCCATGGCAACGAGCCGAGCCACCATATCGCCTACCTGTATGTCTACGCCGGCCAGCCGTACAAGACGCAGCAGCGCGTCCGGCAGATCCTCGATACGCTCTATCGCAATGATCTGGATGGTCTGGCCGGCAATGAGGACTGCGGCCAGATGTCGGCCTGGTACGTCATGAGTTCGCTTGGACTTTATGCCGTTGATCCGGTGAGCGCGACCTACGTGCTAACGGCACCCGTGTTTGATCGTGCGCGGCTGCGCGTCGGCGGTGGACGTGAACTGGTGATCGAGGCCAGGCGCAACGCGCCAGGGGATATCTATGTGCAGTCGATCACGCTGAACGGCAAGCCCCACGACCACATGTGGATCACCCACGCGGATATCGCAAACGGCGCCCACCTCGTCTTCCAACTGGGAGCCAATCCGAATCATGATCTGGGCAGTGACGAGCGTCTAGCTCCACCGTCGCTCACGTGATCTACCGCGCGCCACTATGTCCAGCTGAACAGCCTGCGCGAACTCCAGTGCATTGAGACGGATCGGTCGCATCCCGGGAAACGAGAGCAGTGGAACACGCCGGCCATGACGCTTGGTGGCCGGCTAACCGCTTCCGAAACTCTCCACACGGTCCCTCTAAAGATCTGACAGATTGAACATCTTCCCGGACTGGGTCGATGCCTCTTCTGCCACTCAAGGCATCTCTCGATACTTTCTAAGTTGGAGAGAGTGGTGGCCAGAGACGGGATCGAACCGCCGACGCCGGCCTTTTCAGGGCCGCGCTCTACCACTGAGCTATCTGGCCTTGGCAGAATCTCCGCACCCGTGTGTCGCCAAGAACTCCACGGAGCCTGCAAAGGGGTTAGACCTCTGCAACGCCTGTCGAACCGGCCAGTCTCAAGGGTTAGCCCGCAGGAGAACGAAACCAGCAGCTCAAACGCAAGCCAAGTATAGCAACCTCAAGCCGCCCCGCCAATCTCTCCTCCGATCCGTTTCCCTTCCACCTGCGGCGCGTCCGCACCAGGTCGCCTGTCGGGATTTCGCCGACGTCTTCCCGTCACACGCGGTATCCTCTCTGAAACCCACGGCACTCAAACTTCTACCTTGAAGGATAGCTCCAATGTCCCGCGATCTTTTGAGCCTCACGGCTGTTGTGCTCTGCGCATTGCCCTCCGTGGCTCAGATCGGGCCTCGCGCTGCTGCGTCCCGCTCGTCTGGACAGGAGACCCGTACGGCCCGGGCCTTCGACATCGCCCGGCACAACCCGCTGCAACTCCATGCCTTTCTGGCGCGAATGCCCAAAGGGGCCGACCTCCACATGCATCTCAGCGGCGCAGTCTATGCGGAAACCCTCCTCGCCGATGCACGGGCCGACCTCCTCTGCGTGGATCCCCGCACACTCACTTTGGTCAAGAACATAGGCGTCAGCCGCAGCCTTCCGCCCCAGCCTGTTTGTGGAGAAGGCTATGTCGCCGCCGCCGCTGCCTTCAACGATCAGCGCCTCTACAACGCACTCGTGGATAGTCTCTCCATGCGGTCGTTCGTCCCCAGCGCCGGGACCAGCGGTCACGATCAGTTCTTCGCCACCTTCGGCCGCTTCGGCTCCATCGACAAGTCGCACCTGGGCGAGTGGCTCGATGAGGTCGCCACACGCGCCGCCGCGCAGAATGAGCAGTACCTCGAGATCATGCACACGCCGCCCTTCCCGAACGCGGCCCGCTTGGCCTCTCAGATCGACTGGCCTGATTTAACCTCCGCATCGTTGTCGCTGACCAGGCAGGATATCGCCGGAACCACTCCGGAGGAACTCGCGCCGCTCCGCGACAAGCTCCTCTCCGGCGGCCTCCGCGATGATGTCGCCACCGATCGCCAGGACCTCGCGAAGGCCCTGGCAGCGCGCAACGACATCGAGCACTGCGGGCAGCCCAATGCAACCGCCGCCTGCTCTGTTCAGATCCGCTTCCTCTTTCAGGTCCTCCGCTCCAATCAGCCCCAGTTCGTCTTCGCGCAGGCGCTCCTCGCCTTCGAGGTCGCTGCAGCCGAAGCCGCCACATCTCACCCAATCGTCGTCGGTCTTAACTTCGTCCAGCCTGAGGATGACCTCCTCGCCATGACCGAGTACACGCGCCAGATGCGCATGCTCGACTTCTTCCACGCCCTCTACCCGCAGGTGCACATCTCCCTTCACGCCGGAGAGCTTGCCCCTGGCCTGGTCCCGCCCTCCGGCCTCCGCTTTCACATCCGCGAGGCGGTCGACCTCGGCCACGCCGAACGCATCGGGCACGGTGTCGATATCATGTACGAAGACGACCCGCGGCCCCTGCTCAAGGAGATGGCCGAGCGCCACATCATGGTCGAGATCAACCTCACCTCGAACGACGTCATCCTCGGTGTCTCGCTCAACCGGCACTCTCTCCCTGCCTATCGCGCAGCCGGCGTTCCCATCGCACTCTCCACCGATGATGAGGGCGTCAGTCGAATCGACCTCACCCACGAGTACGCCCGCGCCGCCACTGAGTTCAATCTGGATTACCTCGATCTCAAGAAGATGGCTCGCACCTCGCTCGAGCACGCCTTTCTTCCAGGCTCCAGCCTTTGGGCATCGCCCGACACCTTCATGCGCGTGAACCCAGCGTGTGCGGCACAAAGGATGGGCGCCGATAACCCCAATCCCCGCTGCACAGAGTTCCTACGTTCCAGCCAGAAGGCCTCGGAGCAGTGGCAGCTGGAGCATCGGTACGCCGTCTTCGAATCGACACTGCCCTAAGCTGTCCCCTTTTGGGCTGCCTCCCCACGCACTCGCGCTACACTCTCTCACGACACGCGATCCGTTATGAAAAAGCCTCTTCTCGCCCTTCTCCAGTTCCTCTTATTCCTCATCACCGTCGCGGTAGGCACCTTCGCTCTTCCGTTCCATCGCGAAAGCATCTTCGTCCACAGCGGCACCCTCACCCGCATCTTCATCTGGGATGGAGTGATGCTGTCGCTCGCTCTCTTCGTCCTTCTCCTTGTCGCTGAGGCTCTGCTGAAGCGCCTTCGCTCCGCCGCACCCTGGACGGCGCTCGCCTTCGCCCTGGCTTTGTTGGTCAGCTTCGCCCTGAAGCTCGGGTTCGTTACGCGTGAGTTTTAGTCGCAATTCTTTGCAGGTAGTTTCTGTCAATACCCGGTTCGCACCTTACGAACCCCGCCTTACTCTCCTACCATCTAGTAGCTGCCAAAGCTCGTCTCCGGCTTTCGTCTCTCAGGATTTCGTGTCGCCTGTTCCGTGCCAGGCATCCTATAAAGAACCCCGAATCGTCACAAGGACGCACCGCATTGTCGCCACACTAAAGGACCGACCACCCGCATGATCCGTTCCAGCCAATCGACCTCTGCAATCCAGCCTGATCTCACGCATCGCGCCATCGCGTACTTTTCCATGGAGATCGCGCTCTCCCCGGCTCTGCCCACCTACTCCGGGGGCCTCGGCATGCTCGCCGGCGATACGCTTCGCTCGGCCGCCGACACCGCCGCACCCATGGTCGCCATCTCCCTGGCACACCGCCGTGGCTACTTCCGCCAGCATCTCGATGCCGCCGGTCAGCAGACGGAGACAGATGTACCCTGGTCCCCCGAGACCACGCTTCCAACTGCCGGTCGTACCATCCAGATCTTCATGAATGGCCGCAACGTCCAGGTGTGCGCCTGGCGCTTCGACGTGGTCGGCGTCACCGGGCACGTCATCCCCGTCTTCCTGCTGGATACGGATGTCGAAGGGAACGACGAGTGGGATCGGCACATCACCGATCATCTGTACGGCGGCGACACCTTCTACCGGCTCTGCCAGGAGACCGTTCTCGGTCTTGGCGGCATCCATCTCCTGCACGCGCTCGGTTGTCATCCCGAGGTGCATCACATGAACGAGGGCCATGCCGCCCTCCTCTCCATCGGTCTGCTGGAAGATCACCTTGGTCAGCTCGGGGGAAGGTCGCTCTCCACCGCCACGGAGGCCGACTTCGACCGCGTCAGGCAGGAGTGTGTCTTCACCACGCACACCCCTGTACCCGCGGGCCACGACCAGTTCGGCCTCGACCACATGTACCAGGTTCTCGGCCATGAGCGCGCCTCGACCATCGAGCGCGCGGGTGCAATCCACAACGGCTGCATGAACATGACCTACCTCGCCCTTCGCTTCTCGCGCTTCGTCAACGGCGTCGCCATGCAGCACGGCAAAGTCTCGCAGCACATGTTCCCCGACGCCACGGTCCACGCCATCACCAATGGCGTCCACGCTGCAACCTGGCTCTCGCAGCCGTTCCAGAAACTCCTCGATCACGAGATCCCCAGCTGGCGCACCGACAACCAGTACCTCCGGTCGGTCTACGGCATCGCTCCCGAGCAGATCTCGGCGACCCACCGCATCGGCAAAACATCGCTGATGGCCAGCGTCAACCAGCAGACCGGCCAGAACTTCAACGCGGATGTGCTCACCCTCGGCTTCGCCCGCCGGGTTGCCACCTACAAGCGCGCCAGCCTGCTCTTTACTGATCCCGCGCGCCTTACGCGGATCGCTGAAAAGATCGGTGGCCTGCAGATTATCTTCGCCGGCAAGGCTCATCCCGCCGATCAGGGCGGCAAAGCCCTTATCCGCGATGTCTTCGCCGCCGCCGCGCACCTCAACTCCTCCGCCCTCAAGATCATCTATCTCGAGAACTACGACTGGGCTCTCGGCGCGCAGCTCACCCAGGGTGTCGACGTCTGGGTCAACACGCCGCTGCGCCCGTACGAGGCCTCCGGCACCTCCGGCATGAAGGCCGCCCTCAACGGCGTGCCCTCGCTCTCCACCCTGGACGGCTGGTGGATCGAAGGTTGCGCCGAAAACATCACTGGTTGGGCGATCGACGATCGTGACACCGCCTCCGAAGAGGCCGCCAGCCTCTACGACAAGCTCGAAAACCGCATTGCGCCCCTTTACGCCGACAAGAACGCCTGGGAGCGTATGCAGCAGCACTGCATCGCCATGAACGGAACCTTCTTCAACACGCACCGGATGCTCGCGCAGTATTTCTCGAACGCCTACCTCCCCGCGTCAGAGGTCGGCGCCATCTCTGACCTCGAGGAGTTCACGCATCAGCCAGTCGATTCCACCATCGAAAGCGTGAAGCACGAGGCCGCACTCGTGTAACGCCCCGCCCATTTGCAGTTCGACGTTCCTTGCCGCCTCCCTTGCCACCTCACAGATTGGGAGGCGGCGCTGTGTTAATCCGCCGACACAACACCGTACTTTTCGGCCAGAAACACACGGACGACCTCCGGCAATTCGGTCGCCAGCTCCTGCCACGTCAGCAGCTGAAGCCGGTCCCGCAGCTCCCATCCGCGCACCGCTCGCATCACTCTGAACCAGCTCTCAATCAGGTCTCCCCGTCGGCCGTCGCACAGAACCAGAAATCGTCCCTTCCGCGCATGGGCCGCTAACACGCCGCGTACCAACTGGTACTCCGCGTAAGGGGCGACGGTTCCGTGCTGCGTTCTTGGCAGCTCGCCGGCCTCAAACACCTCCGCAAAATCCCGGTATCTCTCCACCAGCGCCGGCCGAGCTTGCTGGAATCCCGTCTCCGTCAGCTTCGCCTCGACCAGCAGGTCGCCCAGCAGCATGTCCACTTCGGTTCGGTTGACGCGTCCTCCCGTGAGAGGCACCTGGACCCGCACGCCGAACTCCGGCCGCTCACCCGTCTCGAGACCAAGTAAACGGCATACCCCCGGCCTGTTTGTCACGCCCGGATAGCAAAACAGATTCATCAGCAAGGCATCCGAGCTGTTCGCGCAATCCAGCTCCGATCTCCACCGATCGTGCCGTCTCGCCACTCGCTCGCTGGCCGTGTAGACCTTTCCCAGCCGTCGCTGCCACCCCTTATCTGCGCGGATCCTGCGGTACGAAGCGGCGAGAAAGTTGCCGTGCCCCAGACCGTCCTCCTCAGGGGAATACAGAACGCTGGGAACCTTTCCATAGGTCGCCTCATGAGGGAAGTCACGCGCCCGCGCAAGATTACGCGCGCTCAGCTCACGCCGTAGCTCTCCAGCCGACCTCAAAACGTACACGGGCCGATTTTGCGAATGACAGTTATGAACTTCAACGTTGAGTAGCCTGGCCCGTTCGAAGGCATCGGGCACTTCCGTGGACTCGGCGCCGGATGGGCGGACCGTCGCTCGATTCGAAACGGGGCCGAGCTGGAGAATTGTCGAGAATCATAATCGTTCTCCACGGGTACGTGAGGTGAGGCCAGGTCTGGCACAGGTCCGCCGCCAACCAGCTTCAGCCCAAGACTTTCCGACTTGCGAAGGCTTTAGGCGCGAACACTGTACGGGGCATGGTGAAAGGCAGGCCCCTCAACTCGCCCATCTCGGGACCGATCCCGGCTTCAACACCATTCGACACCATTCGACAAGCGAGACAGTGGATCTTAAGCCTGCTGTGTGACGATGCAACTGTATCCTGTGTGCGCCCTCGGAGCACACAGGATCCAACCGTCTCAACCCCCCTCAGGTATACTCAGAGAGTTGTCCAGAAAGCACCTCCCTAGGAACATTAATGCCAAAGTTGAAAACTCACAGCGGCGCGGCCAAGCGCTTCCATAAGACTGGTACCGGCAAATTCAAACGCGGCCAGTCCAAGATGCGCCACATCCTCACCTCCAAGGCGACCAAGACGAAGCGCAAGCTCGGCGGGTCGGCCCTTATCTCCGAGGCGGATCACCACAAGGTCGCCCGCATGCTCCCCTACGCCTGAGTCGATCCAGACTCCGGGGGCAGGGAAGCACCTAACCCTTCCGTCAAGCCGTCCGCGCAAGCGGGCAAAGGGCCAGCAAAGCGTATACGGCCCCTGGATTTATAGGCACTGCGAGCTTCGCAAGCCCCGATCCACCGAGACAGAAGCAGCACAGCGAGTGAAGAGGCAAACCTTTCCTCCAGCCGCTAAACGAAGCACGCAAAAGGAGACGTATCATGCCCCGTGTCAAACGGAGTACCAAACGCAACGACCGCCGCAAAAAGATCCTCAAGCGCGCCAGCGGCTACTTCCTCACCAAATCCAAGCTCTACCAGGCAGCCCAGGAAGCCGTCGAGCGCGGCCTCATGTTCGCCTACACCGGCCGCAAACAGAAGAAGCGTCAGTTCCGCTCCCTCTGGATCGTCCGCATCGGCGCCGCCTCCAAGCTCAACGGCATGAGCTACTCAACCTTCATCGCCGGCCTCAAAGCCGCCGGTAACCAGCTCGATCGCAAGATCCTCGCCGACATCGCCGCCAACGACGCCCCAGGCTTCGCCGCCCTCGTCGTCCAGGCCAGGGCCGGCCTCGCCTCCAAGCAGCAAGCCGCAGCGTAAAGAGCGAATAGTACCCAGAAGGGGCATGGCCGTGAGCCGTGCCCCTTTTCCTTTACTTGTCTCCTTTACTCAACCATAACCACCCAGGAGACTTCCGATTGTGAGATTGCTTGTCAGCAGCGTGCCGCTCCTACTCGCATGCGCCATCTCTGCCTCTGCCCAGCAAGTTGCCATCACCTTCGACGACCTCCCCGCACACGGCGCCCTGCCGCCAGACCAGACGCGCCTCGGAATCGCCAGATCCATCCTCTCCACGCTTCACGCTCAGCACATGCCGCCCGTCTACGGCTTCATCAACGCCGCCAAGCTCGAGAAGGCCCCCGGCGATCTCGCTGTGCTCAAGGCCTGGCGCGCCGCCGGCCAGCCCCTCGGGAGTCACGCTTACTCTCACCCATCTCTCAACGACCACACCCCAGCAGAGTTCGAAGTTGACGTTGCGAAGAACGAGCCGGTTCTCACGACGCTCATGAAGGGTGGGGACTGGCACTGGTTCCGTTATCCGTTCCTGTGGGAGGGCGACACCCTCGAAAAGCGCCGCGCTGTCCGCCTCTACCTCCAGCGGAACGGCTACCGCATTGCCCAGGTCTCCATCGACTTCGAGGACTATCTCTGGAACGCACCCTACGCCCGCTGCGTCGCCCAACATGACGACAAAGCCATCGCCTCCCTCCAGGCCAGTTATCTCTCAACCGCCGACCAGTACATCACCGTCTTCCGCGAACTCACCCACACCCTCTACAACCGCGACATCCCATACGTCCTCCTCCTTCACATTGGAGCCTTCGACGCGAACATGCTGCCCGACCTCATCGCCCTCTTCCGCCGGCGCGGCTTCACCTTCATCACCCTTCCCGAAGCGATGAAGGACCCCGCTTACCAGGAGGATCCCGATATAGCGCTGAAGTATGGCGGAGCGTTTCAGGAGCAGGTCGCCCCATCCCGTAACATAAAGATCCCGCCCAACAGCAAACCCTATAAAGAACTCGAAGCCACATGCCGCTGATTGCCACGCCACCGGAGATCCACCCAACCAAGTATCCTGTTCCTATGGCTGAACCAAGCTCGCCAGAAGAATCCATCGCCTCCACCACCGCTCTCTTCGAGTCCTGGGGCCGATATCCCAACCACCGCGCCAAACTCACCCCGCTCCACTGGCAGAGCGACTTTCCCGCCGTCATCCAGAACATGCACGATGGCATCCTCCCCGTGGGCATGGGCCGCAGCTACGGCGACGTCTGCCTGCTGAATCAGGGCAACCTCCTGGTCACCACCGGCATGAATCGTCTCCTGGCCTTCGATCCCTCCACCGGTGTCCTCACCGCCGAAGCCGGCATCACCCTCGCTCAGATCCTCGACTTCTCCGTCCCCCGAGGCTTCTTCCTCCCCGTCTCCCCCGGCACCAAGTACGTCACCCTCGGCGGCGCCATCGCCAACGACATCCATGGCAAGAACCATCACATCGCCGGCACCTTCGGCTCCCACACCCCCGCCTTCGAGCTCGCCCGCTCCGATGGCTCCCGGCACATCTGCAGCGCCACCGAGAACCCCGATCTCTACGCCGCCACCATCGGCGGCCTCGGCCTCACCGGCCTCATCACCTGGGCCCAGGTCAAACTCCGCCCCATCGTCTCCCGCAAGATCGATTACGAGGGCATCCAGTTCCACGGCGTCGACGAGTTCCTCGACCTCACCAACCAGTCCGGTGACGTCGAGTACACCGTCAGCTGGGTCGACGTCACCTCCACCGGCAAAAACTTCGCCCGCGGCATCTTCATGCAGGGCGATCACTCGGAGGTCCCCGGTGAACTCAACCTCTCCCCCCAGCCCAGGCTCGTCTTCCCCTTCGAAGCCCCCGCCTTCGCCCTCAATCCGCTCTCCGTCTCGCTCTTCAACTCCGCCTTCTTCCATAAGCAGATCCACAAGCGCGTCGTCGCCCTCCAGGATTACGAGCCCTTCTTCTATCCGCTCGATAAAGTCCTCCATTGGAACCGCATGTACGGCAAGGGCGGCCTGCTCCAGTTCCAGTACGTCATTCCATGGGACAACGCCCGCGACGGCACCATCGCCATCCTCAAAGAGGTCGCCAAGGCCGGCCTCGCCAGCTTCCTCGCAGTCCTCAAAGCCTTCGGCGACGTCCCCTCCCCGGGTATGATGAGCTTCCCCAGGCCCGGCATCACCCTGGCGCTCGACTTCCCCATCAAGCCCGACCGGAGCTTCGCCCTCTTCCACCGCCTCGCCGAGATGACCCGCGAGCTCGGCGGCCGCCTCTACCCCGCCAAGGACGCCGCCATGACCCCCGGGCAGTTCCAGACCTTCTACCCCCAGTGGCAGCAGTTCGCCCAGTACCGTGACCCCCAGATCACCTCCAGCTTCTGGGAGCGCGTCACCGGAGACCCCGCCTCGCGATGACCTCCTCTACATCCCTGACCTTTAGGGAATCTCTGGTGGCGGCGGCGAAGCCTGCCTGCCAAGTCGGCTTTGAAGGGGATGGGCTTCAGCCCGTCCGCAAAATACAGCAGATACAACGCGGCTTCCGCCGCTGAGGGACTGGAACTCATGCCGCACACACTGAATCAGAGTCTCTCCACCGCCATCGAGCCCGGCTCCATTGCCGCCGCCACCAATAACGCAGCTTTAAGCGAGGATGAAAGCCACGCCCTGGCCCTCCGGTCCGGCTCCGGCCAGAAGAGAAAAATCCTGGTCCTCGGGGCCACCTCCGGCATCGCCGAAGCCACCTGCCGCATCTGGGCCGCCGAGGGCCACAGCCTCTTCCTCGTCGCCCGCAATCCCGAAAAACTCGCCATGGTCGCCGCCGACCTCCGCACCCGCGGAGCCGCCTCCGTCGATACCGCCACCGCCAACCTCGACGACACCGCCAAACATCCCGAACTCCTCGCCCACGCCATCAACTCGCTCACCGGCCTCGACGTCGCCTATCTCGCCCACGGCATCCTCGGCGACCAGCCCGCCGCCGAGCAGGACTTCATCCACGCCGCCCAGATCCTCCACACCAACCTCATCGCCCCCGTCTCCCTGCTCACCTGGCTCAGCAACTTCTGCGTCCAGCGCCACTCCGGCGTCCTCGCCGTCATCAGCTCCGTCGCGGGCGATCGCGGCCGCAAATCCAACTACCTCTACGGAGCCTCCAAGGCCGGCCTCTCCGCCTTCCTCGGCGGCCTCCGCAACCGCATCGATCGCGAAGGCGTCACCGTCCTCAATATCAAGCCCGGCCCCGTCAAAACCGCCATGACCGCCCAGATGCCCAACAGCAGCAAGTTCGCCGACGTCGACAAGGTCGCCCGCACCATCGCCACCGCCATCGATAAGCGCCGCGATACCCTCTACGTCCCCTTCCAGTGGCAACCCATCATGTTCGTCATCCGCCACATCCCCGAGCGCATCTTCAAGAAACTCAACCTCTGATCCCGCAGAACCGGCGTTTCGTCACATAAACCTATACTTCCTCCAACCTTCGGTCGTACAACTTTCTTCAGGGCGTAGCAACTTTTACCTGAATTTAAGGTCTTACGCCGAGTCCTCGCATGTGGCACATTGGCCCGAAGTTGCTTTGGTCTCGGTAGCTCCGCCACCTGATTTGCGAGGATTACGTGAAAAAGCTCTTTGCTCTAAGTATCGTCCTTTCGACCCTCTCCTTTGTCTCTGTCGCCAGCTACGCTCAGTCGTCCCGCGGCACCATCACCGGCACGGTCCAGGATGAGTCCGGCGCGGTCCTTGCCGACGCCGACGTCACCCTCCTCTCCCCCTCGACCAAGGTCTCCACCACCATCAAGACCAACAAGGCCGGCATCTATCGTTTCGATGCCGTTCTGGTCGGGGACTACCTCGTCTCCGCTGTCGCTTCAGGCTTCTCCCGCAAGGAGGAGTCCGCCACCGTCAACGTGGGTGCCCTCGTCGGTCGCGACTTCACTCTCGCCGTCGGAAGCGCCAGCAACACCATCGAAGTGACATCGGACAAATCCTCGCAGCTTCAGACCGAGGACGCCGTCCGTTCCTCCACCATCTCCGCCGTTGCCCTCGCCGAACTCCCCATCGGCGGGCAGAATTCGCTCAACCTCATCATGACCGTGCCCGGTGTCGTGCGATCCAATCAGAATGGCTCTCTTGACAGCGGCATCGGAGCCGTCAACGGTGCGCGTGCCCGCTCCAATAACTTCCTCATCGACGGCCTTCAGAACAACGACATCTCTGTCACCGGTCCGCAGTTCACCATCACCAACAACGACGAGCTCCAGGAGGTCAACTTCCAGACCTCCAATTTCACCGCCGAGTACGGCCGGGCCGGTGGAGCCGTCGTCAGCCAGATCACAAAATCCGGAACCAATGCCATCCACGGCACTGTTGCCGAAATCTATCGCAGCCAGGTCCTGAACGCGAGCAACAACTTGGAACGGATCAACTTCAGGAATGGCAACACCACTGTCCTCAAGAACAAGTTCCACGAGAACATTCCAGCCTTCACCATCGGCGGTCCCGTCTATATCCCCCATCTCTACGACGGTCACGATAAGACCTTCTTCTTCGGCGCCGGCTAGTTCGATCGCTTCCCCGAGAACGCCAGCGGTGCCGCCTTCAACGTCCCAACCGCAGCCGGCTACACGGCCCTCCAGGCGCTCGCCGGCTCCTGCCCCAACGTTGCGACCTATCTCGCCCTGCTCGGCTCCGCGCGCGGAGCCTCTGGCACCGGGTCGAATCAGGTTTCGATCGCGGTTCCCGCCGGCCTCGCCTCCACCACCTGCGCCGGCGGCGCCCGCACCGGGCAGACCGTGGAGATCGGTCAGTACATCCGCACCGTCCCGGAGCTCATCACCGATAACAACTACCTCGCCCGCATCGATCACGTCGCCTCCCAGAAGCAGAACATGATGTTCCGCTTCCTGTACGACAGCGCAAACGACAACCTCGGCGGCAACCTCGGCATCAATCCCCAGTTCGATGTCCCCTTCAAGACGCGAACCTTCGGAATAAATTTCAACCATATCTACGCCATTCACAACAACCTCGTGAATGAGTTCCGCTTTGGCTTCTCCCGCGCGAACATCGGCTACTTCCTTCCGGATCCGAACGGCATAGCCTCCACCACACCCGATATCACCATTCCCGGGACCAGCAACCTCGCTCTCGGCTCAGTCTTCCCTCAGGGCCGCATCTCCAACAACTACCAGTTCCAGGAGGCCGTGACCTACACCGTCGGTCGTCACGCCGTTCGCGGTGGCGTTGATATCCTGCGCCAGCTCGCGGTTCAGGTCGCGCCCTTCAACGGCCGTGGCCAGGTCACCTATTCGGCCAGCGCCAACAACGCCTTCACCGGCGGCGCCATCTCCGGTCTGGCCAACTTCATCGACAACTTCGGCGGAGTCCTCGCTGCTCCAGTCAATATCGTCTTCGGCAGCGGCAGGTACCGCCCCAACCTCTTCACCGTCGCCGGTTACCTTCAGGACACCTACAAGGCCACCCCCAACCTCACCCTGACCTATGGCCTCCGCTACGAGAACTTCGGTCAACCCGCCAACATCTTCAAGTCGCCTGCCTTCGTCGGCTTCGGCAGCAACGATATCAACTCGACCGCCCGCGTCGATCAGGACAACAACAACTTCGGCCCCAGCCTGGGCTTCTCCTATAACCCGCACTTCAGCGATAAGGGCATCGGCAGCGGCTCGTTGGTTATCCGCGGCGGCTACCAGGTCACCTACGACACCTTCTTCAACAACCTGCTCTCCAACATGGCCGCAGCCTCTCCCAATGCGCTCGCCAACACCCCGGCCCCCAGCAACTCCACGGCTGCCACGCCGCGCGGCACACCCAGGCTCTCGGCGGTTCTGCCCACGCTGGTTCCTGTTTCGCTGACGCCGTATTCACCCCAGACCTCCGTCTTCAACAAGCACATTCGAAACCCCTACTACCATCACTTCTCGCTGGGGGTGCAGCAGCAGCTCCCTGGCAGCGTCGTTCTCGACGTGGCCTATGTCGGCTCGCTCGGTCGACAGCTCCTCTACACCAATCCGCTGAACCCCGCCCTGCCTAACTCAACCTTAACTGGCACGGACACGCAGACTACCGCCTTCGGCAATCAGACACTGCGTTTTTTTCCCAACCGCGGCACGATCCAGCTTCGCGACTCGGGTCTAACCTCCAACTACCACTCGCTGCAGGTGCAGATCCGCCGCCAGGTTATGAGAACCATCGCCGGGGATGTTTCCTTCTCGTCGTCCTACACCTGGTCGAAGAACCTGGACGTCCTGACCGAGACCTTCGGAACCAACTCCTCCCCGCAGAATCCTTCGCGCTCAGTCGTCTTTGGTGTCCCGCTTGGCTTCTTGGACTACGGGCCCGCTGACAATGACCGTCGCCATGTCTCGAGCACCATCGTTCAATGGCAAATTCGCGGACCGCAGAACCGCCTCCTCAATGAGATCCTGGGGGGTTGGTCCGTGGCTCCCATCCTCACCGTGCAGAGTGGCACGCCCTACACCGTCGTCAACGGCTTCGACCGAAACCTGGATGGATCTCAGACCTTCTCCCGCCCCAACATCGGCAATATCAAGGCGCCCGTCAACACCCGTGCCATCGTCGTCGCATCGACCGTCTGCGGGACCGGTCTGCAAAATCCGGTTCTGGTGACCCCGACAAACCCCGGCTGCGTCACGGCAAACGACGTGCACTTCGTTCAGGTCGCCACCTATCAGCCCACCAGCCCCCTCATGGAGAGTCGCAACTCCAACTACACCACCCGGTATCTCAACCTGGACACCAACATCCTGAAGACCTTCAAGGTGACGGAGCGCGTAGGCTTCGAGCTGCGCGGCGAGTTCTTCAACATCACCAACAACCAGAACTTTGACACCCCGTCGCAAAACAGAAACGTCACCACCCCCAACGGCGCCAACTTCCTCAACACCAGCCTCCTGAACGGCGGCAGCCGCACCATGCGGGTGGGAGGGAAGGTCAAGTTCTAACCCGGAAGGCCAGTGGCGTAGTCGTTCTTTCTGACCGGCTACAATGGAAGTAGACTTAGAGAAGCCCCGGTCATCTGTCCGGGGCTTCTCCTTTGTTGTCAATGCTTTGCATGCAACCATCATTGAAACAAGACTTTACAGGATGCGAATTCGCTATCTTGCTGCAACGGGAAAACTTAGACGGAATGACCCCCGGGGGGGGACCCCACCTAAGCCTCCACCCGATGCCCTTCCTTGCTGAAGTAGCTCAGCGTCCGCCGGTAGCACCGCTGCTTCTCCAGGTCGAACGCAATGCAGCTGTCAAACGGCTTCGAGTACACATGCAGGCTCACGCACCCGGTCGTCCCGGCGTTCTCGATCTTGTGAATCGTCTGCAGCTTATCCACCGTCACCATGCCGCTGCCTTCCGAGCAGCGAACCGTGCCCACCCGGTCCAACTGCAGCTCCGTCGCTCCACCCAGGCAATCGATGTTGACGACATTCTGGTTCTCCGGCGTATTGCAGCTCGTATGCCGGAACTCGTGCGTCGTCACCTCGCCCTGTGCCACCGTCATCCACCCCAGCTGCCCGTTGTGGGTGTGAACCGCCGTCTTCTGCCCGGGCGACCAGCAGATCGTCATTACCTCAAACAGCTCATCCCGGTAAATCAAATTGCGCGTGTAGACGCTGTCCCGCCACCAGACATACCCGCTCAGCGCCTCGGGCCGCAGGGTAGCCGCCCCCATGTACTCCGCGATGCGGTCTTTGGTGATCAGATCGCCTTCCAGCTCTCTCAAGCCCGCAACAAAGTCGGCGACGGAGGTTCTTAACGGGTGTGTCTTTGCCTGCCCTCTCAAATCCACATCCATATCCCCTCCACTTTCCCCATTTGGGCTGGTCTCCCAGCTTGTCACAGGTGGGGAACTGCCTTAAGTTTCTCATGGCCGACAATCTTGCTGCGTGCGGAACGAGCTCTCCGTTAGAGTGGAAGTCGCCACTCCGAGCCGACGGCAATCGGAGGCAGAATCGAAAGTTCATGCCATGCTGACGCCCTTTCCCTTGAATCGCGTTGTTGCTCTCGTCCTCGTGACGTTCTCGTTCCTCCTCCCCGGCTCCGCCAACGGCTACTCCGTTCTCTCCCACGAGGAGGTCGTCGACATGGCCTGGCTGCCCCATATCGTCCCTCTTCTGCGCGAACGCTTCCCCAATCTGACCGATGACCAGATCCGGGAGGCCCACGCCTACGCCTACGGCGGCTCCGTCATCCAGGACATCGGCTACTATCCCTTCGGCAGCCACGAGTTCTCCGACCTCCTTCACTACGTACGTACCGGCGACTTCGTCTCCGCACTGATTCGCGAGTCATCCAACCCCGACGAGTACGCCTTTGCCCTCGGCGCTCTGGCCCACTACTGCGGCGATGTCGTCGGTCACCCTGCCGTCAACGCCGTAACCGCTCAGGAGTATCCCAAGCTGCGTCAACGCTTCGGCCCCGTGGTCACCTACGACAATGACAAGACCGCGCACATCCGGACCGAGTTCGGCTTCGACGTCGCCGAGGTCGCGCACGGCCGCTACAGCCAGCAGAATTACCGTGACTTCATCGGCTTCCAGGTCGCCAAGGAGGTCATGGAGCGCGCCTTCCAGGAGACCTACGGCGTCCCTTTGAACTCCATCATGACGCACGAGGATCTCGCCATCGGCAGCTACCGTCACGCGGTCAGTGGCCTCATCCCGAAGATGACCACCGTCGCCCTCGTCAACTACAAAGATCAGATCGAGAAGGAGAACCCAGGCTTCGACCGCAGGAAATTCGTCTATCGACTTGATCGGACGGAGTACGAGAAGAACTTCGGAAAGCAATATGCGCATCCGAGCGTCGGCGCCCACATCCTCGCATTCGTCTTCTCCATCCTCCCTAAAATCGGCCCCCTCAAGGTCTTCGCCCTGAAGGTGCCCGATCCTGCGGATCAGGCCTCCTACCTCAAAAGCGTGAACGGCACCGTCGACAAATTCAATGCCTACCTCGCCGACCTCCAGGCAAAGCATCCCGCGCACGGCCACAGCCAGCCGGCGCCCGACCTCGCCGAAATCGACCTCGATACCGGCAAACCCTCCGAAATGGGGGAGTATCGCCTCGCCGATGAGACCTACGCCAAACTCGTCCACACCTTGCTGCATGACCCCAAACAGCCCATGCTGCCCGATGTCCGCAAAAGCTTCTCCGACTTCTACACCACCCGGGCCGAACCAGCTTGGTATAAGAAGAAGCCGAAGCAATGGCGCCAGCTTACGGCCGATCTCTCTGTTCTTGATACCTTCACGACCTCTCCGGGACCCCGGAGCGCGGGTCAGTAGGTCTCCCAGACCTGGCTGTCTCCAAGATGTCCCCCCGCCGGATCTCCCTCCGAACAGGCGAATCCGTCGGCGCCCACCGGCCAGCGATTGCCCCCAAACACTGAGACTGCGTTATCCTGATGATGACGGCCGATTCCCCGCTCGGCTCCACTCTCAACGCCTACAGAATAGGACGTCCCCGCAGTGAGTAACCCTACCTCCGCCCAAGCCATCCGTAACATCGCCATCATCGCCCACGTCGATCATGGCAAGACCACCCTCGTCGACGCCATGCTGCGTCAGTCCGGTACCTTTCGCTCCAACGAGGCCGTCACCGAACGAGTCATGGACTCGAACGATCTCGAAAGAGAGCGCGGCATCACCATCCTCGCCAAAAATACAGCCATCCAATACCACGATTCTCGCGGAGCTGAATCCAAGATCAATATCGTCGATACCCCCGGCCACGCCGACTTCGGCGGAGAGGTCGAGCGCGCCCTCAAGATGGTCGATGGCGTCGTCCTCCTCGTCGATGCCTCCGAGGGACCGCTCCCCCAGACCCGCTACGTCCTCTCCAAGGCCCTCGAGGCCAAACTCACCCCCATCGTCGTCGTCAACAAGATCGACCGTCCCGACGCCCGCCCTCAGGAGGTCCTCAACGAGGTCTACGACCTCTTCATCGATCTCGACGCCGACGAGTCCGTCCTCGAGTTCCCCGTCATATACACCAACGGCAAAGCCGGCACCGCCACCATGGACCTCAACGTCCCCGGCACCGACCTCAAGCCTCTCTTCGATCTGATCTTCCAGACCATCCCCGCTGCCACCGGCACCGCCGACGGCGACCTCCAGATCCTCGTCACCAACCTCGACTACTCCGACTACCTCGGCCGGCTCGCCATCGCCCGCGTCTTCAACGGCTCCCTCAAGAACGGCCAGGAGGTCAACCTCTCCAAGCTCGACGGCACCCTCCAGCCCGTCAAAGTCACCAAGCTCTTCACCTTCCATGGCCTCAAGCGGGAAGACACCGTCGAGACCGAAGTCGGCGATATCGTCGCCATCGCTGGTATCCCCGGCATCACCATCGGCGAAAGCTTCTGCGCCCTCGAAAACCCCAGGCCGCTCCCGCCCATCAAGATCGACGAGCCCACCATCGCCATCGTCTTCTCGGTCAACAACTCGCCCTTTGCCGGGCGCGAAGGCAAGTTCGTTACCTCGCGAAACATTAAGGAACGGCTCGAAAGAGAGCTTCTCACCAACGTCAGTATCCGCGTCGAAGACACCGGCTCCCCCGAGAGCTTCAAGGTCCTCGGCCGCGGTGAACTCCAGCTCTCCGTGTTGATCGAGATGATGCGTCGCGAAGGCTTTGAGCTCATGGTCTCCCGCCCCACCATCGTCACCAAGCGCGTCAACGGCGAGCTCATGGAGCCGTCCGAGCTGCTTACCATCGACGTCCCCGAGAACTTCGTCGGCACCGTCATCGAGCGCCTCGGCCCAAGAAAGGGTGAGATGTTCAAGATGGCGAACCACGGCTCGGGTCGCGTCCGCATGGAGTTCAAGGTCCCCTCCCGCGGCCTCATTGGCCTCCGCAACGAAATGCTCACCGAGACCCGTGGCACCATCGTCATGAACTCCATCGCCGGCGATTACATCCCGTACCAGGGCGAGATCCCGCAGCGACCCAGCGGCGCCCTCATCTCCGATCGCTCCGGCGTTACAACGACCTATGCTCTGGACGGGGTTCAGGACCGCGGCATCCTCTTCGTCGGCGACGGCACCGAGGTCTACGAGGGCATGGTCATCGGCGAGCACTCCCGCGACAACGACCTCGACGTCAACGCCGTCCGCGAGAAGAAGCTCACCAACATGCGCGCCTCCGGCTCGGACGACGCACTCCGCCTCGTCCCCTACAAGCAGCTCACCCTCGAGCAGTCCATCGAGTTCATCGCCGACGACGAACTCGTGGAGGTCACCCCCAAATCGCTTCGCATGAGAAAAAGGATCCTTCAGGCGAATCGCCGACCCAAGGGCGCCCGCGGCGGCTCCCACCTCGAATGAGCAACAAGCCAGGCCCACGCGGCTGAAAGTGCTCTCCACACCTCAGCCGCATCTCTTTCAAAACAAGCCGACGATTCTCATCTCGCCTCTTCCCTCCAAGCACATCGCGTGACCTCTCGAAGCAGGCCTACCAGCTACCCTGCTTCTGGCCCCACCAGTAGATCAGCCCCACCGTCGCCGTTCCTTGCGCCGTGTTCAGCACACCCGGCTCATCCGTAAGGAAAAAGTGTTGGTTCGAGAGGTCGCGGCGATATTCGAGCCGCATCAGAAGCCCCGGCTCAAACTGGTGTTCCAGCGTGAACGTCCCCTCTTTCAGAGCCTGGGTCGTTCCGCTGAAGAGACCGCCGCGATCGGAAAGATATTCCACCCGCCCAGCCAGAGCCCAGCTTCGCGGCAACCCGTAGCGCAGATACGCCGAGCCCGCGCTCACATGCGCCGGAGCCGATTGCTTCTGGGCGCGGCTGATGACGTAGTCCGCCTCGCCAGCCAGCGTCAAATTCGGTGTCGCCTTCCAGGTCGCGTACGTGTCGAAGATATGTTCACGCCCATCGGGCGCGGGCGAAAGGTTGGCCGTCGGCAGGCCAGGCTGCGTCGGGCCCGTAGGCAGGCCCGGGTTCAGCGCCGCGGCCACATCGCGCTGCTCCTGACCGAAGTAGTAATTCACGTTCCAGGTCAGGGACGGCGCAGGCTTCAGGGTTGTCACGAACGCCTGCGATTTAAAGCCGTTGAAGTCCTCCGTCTGCTGCGTTCCATTCACCAGCCAATAAGCGGCGTTTACCTTCGGCGAGACGTTGTAGTTGGCGCGAAGGCCCACGTGGTAAAACGGCAGGAGGTTGAACAGGTAGCCGCGCGAATAGTTGAGCTGGTCCTTCGTGTAGTTGCCCTCCACTCCAAGCGAGCTTGCCCACTTGCCGAAGTCGATCTCCAGTCCGCTCCCGATTGGCGCAAGATAGCTGCCATAGGCCTGGTAAAGATTGCGCCATACCTGCGGTCGAAGCTCATTTGCCGAAGAGCCCTGGGTGCTCTCGGTGGCCTGCCCGAACTGCAGATCGATCCGCCCTCCGAACCGCTTGCCTGGTTGCGCCTGCGGCAGATGTTCGACGATGACGCTCGCCTGATTGATGCTGAAGCTATTGCTGCTCACGTCGTAAGCTCGCAGCAGATTGACGCGCCCAATCGGATGGTTGAAGTTGTAATCGTAGTACCCGTCTACTCCGAAATCGAACGTCGTCTCATGGAAGAAGCCGATAGTTCGGCGATCCTCTACGCTCAATACAGCCTCCGTACCTGCAACTGCCGGCGCTGTGCTCGAAGCAGGCGGACCCTCAGACGCACCCGGCGAAGCTGTGCTCACGTTCGCAGCAGCCGCAAGCGCCGCCTTGGCTTGTCCGCGTTCGAGAGCTTCGAGGCGCGTAGAAAGCCGCTTCAGCTCCGATCGGAGCTCCTGGATCTCGTGGGTTGGATCCTGCGGAGCAGCAGTCTTTGGCTCTTCCTGGGCGAACGCACTCGAGAGCGTGCATCCGAAGACAAAGGAGAAAAGCAACAAGAGTCTCATGAGGACTTAGGCTAGTTCACCTTGGGGTCGTGCAGGAAATCATTTGGACGCCAAAACAGCCTTAATCTCACCGTCCCAGGTGAACCCGGATCCAGGAGCTTTCAGCTCAGAAGTCGACGGACGCCACTCCGAAATTTCAGAAAGCTTGCAGCCGCATCGAAGAACCTACCTCGCACGAGCCCGGTACTGCTCCACAAAGTGAGTCCGCGAGTTCACCACCTCGAAGCTGCCATTCTTTGCCGCAATCAGCTCCAGCGAGTTCCCCGCATCCGGGCCGTTCAGGTTCGCGATGTACTGCACCCCGGTGTTCAGCGCGGGCCCGCCCTCTTCCGAGAAGTGCACCTGCCACAGCGTCTGCAGGCCGGCAGCCTTGCGCAGGGTCTGCAGCGTCGAGATAGATCCGCCCTTCTTCGCTCCGTTGTCCATGATCGCGACCCGAGCATGCAGCGCGTCGATAAACTCCGGGCTCGAACTCTGCGACCATCCGTGATGCGAAACGATATAGATATCAACATGCCCGAGTTTGTTTGCAGGGCAGACAAGCTCCCTCTCCTTGTCCTTCGTCAAGTCGCCCAGATCCAGGATTTTCAGTGCGCCGAAGTCGATCAGGATCCCGAGAGACCGGGCGTTCTCGGTCTGGTCAGCCGGCGCCGGCGTCGTGCCCTTGCACCTGTCGTTCCTCTCTCCGCCGCCCGGCAGCGCCCTGTCGATCAGGTTTCCGTCGGAGCTGATCACCGTAGCCGTCATCCCCTCGATCGGCAGAACGTCACCCGGCTTCGCAACCAGATGTTTCGACTTGCCGCCTGCGAGAACCCTCTGGTAGTCGCCGTACCTCCGCTCCGTCACACCGTGGTCCAGCTCGCGGTTCTGTCCATGGTCGATAAACGTGCCTACCGGAATACGCTCCACCAGCTGCGCGACACCACCCACGTGATCCTCGTGGAAATGGGTGATCAGGACGTAGTCGATCCTGCTCAGGCCGGCCTTCTTTGCGGTCGAAGAGATACGGTCGGCGTCCCGCGCATTGTTGCCATCCCATCCCGTGTCGATCAGCAGCGACTGCCCGGAAGGTGTGATGAACAGCGTCGCCTGGCCGCCCTCGACATCGATAAAGAAGGCTCTCAGCCTGCCCTCGGTAGACGTCGGCACTGCGCCCGCGATCGCCGGAGCCATCGACCAAGCCACAACGATCGTCCATGCAAACAGCGGTGTAAGCTGCGACATCCTGCGAGATAAAAATCTTGACATCATGGCTGGCCTTTGCTGGAAACGAGATCTGGTCGAACCGTTGCGCGAGTTGCTCCGGTCGAGATGCCGCCATCCACCAGCAGCGTCTGGCCTGTAATGTAGCGGCTTGCCTCCGAGGCAAGAAAGACGATTGCCCCATCAAGATCCGCGGGGGCTCCCGGACGCTTCACCGGGATGCGGTCCGTCAGGTAATCGACCCACTCCTGATTGTCATACAGCACCTTATTCTGATCGGTCCGGAACCATCCCGGCGCGAGGCAGTTCACCGTCACGCCGTGCTTGCCCCAATCATCGGCAAGGCTCATCGTAAGCTGGCGAACCCCGCCCCGGCTCGCGCCATAGGGCGCCAGACCCTCGTACCCGAAGACGCTGGTCACAGATCCGATGTTCACAATGCGCCCATACCCATTAGCGATCATCCGCCTCCCCAGCCTCTGCGCTACAAAAAATGTCCCGCGCAGATTGGTGTCGAGAATCAGGTTCCAGTCATCCCAGGTCACGTCCACCGCCGGCTTGCGCACATTGCACCCGGCATTGTTCACCAGGATGTGTATCCGCTCCACCGCCGCCTCCGCCGCCGCGCCCATCCGCTCGATACTCCCCTGATCGCGGACATCCAGCTCGAGCGCCACGACCTCCCGGCCCATCCCACGGATCTCCGCGGAAAAGCTGGCAAGGTCCGCCCGGTCTCGGCTCGTAACGATCAGGTCGGCGCCTGCACGGGCCAGTGCGCGGGCAAAGTGCTGCCCCAGGCCCCGGCTGGCCCCGGTCACCAGCGCCACCTGTCCTGAAAGATCGAAAAAGTTTTCGCTCATCCCCCAGCCTCCACGCCGGTCTCCGCGCCGGTTTCGGAGGCCGCGTCCTGCCGCGGGTCCAGAACGACCTTCATCAGGTTCGGCTCGCGCGCGTAGAGACGCCGAAACCAATCCGGCCCTTCGCCCAGCGGGGCCACCGCGCTGACCAGCGGCTTCACCTTGATCTCGCCACTCGCAATCAGCGACATCGCCTCCGGGTACTCCCCTGCCGAGGCACACGAGCCCTGCAGACGAATCTGCCGCGTCACCACCTTCTGCAGCGGGATCTCCACGTGTGCCGCGATGTTGCCCACCAGCACCACCGACCCGCCCTTGCGAACGCAGTCGATCGCCAGCGCCACCGTCTCACCACGGCCAACCGCTTCAAACGCGACATCCACCCCGCGCCCCCCGGTGAGCCCGGCAATCTCATCCGGGAGGTTGGCCCGGCGGGTGTCGATCACCGTTTCGGCTCCGAGCTCTTCCGCCAGGCGCAGCCGCGTCTCATCCACGTCAGCGACAACGATCGGGGAGCAGCCAGCCGCCCGGGCAGCCTGCAGCACCAGCAGGCCGATCATGCCCGCGCCAATCACCAGCGCAGTGCGGTCCTCGCCCGCCTCCGCAAGGCGGACCGCATGCAAAGCCACCGACACTGCCTCCAGCATCGCAGCCTCGGCAAACGAGAGCTCCGCCGGAAGCTTGTACAGAATACGCGCGGGCACAGCGACAAACTCCGCAAACGCGCCAGCCCGGCTGTACTCGCCGCAGGAAACACCGACTACCTGCCGGTCGTCACAGAGGTTTACCTCCCCCCTGCGGCAGAACTCACACCGCCCACAGGAGACGGTCGAATCGAAGGTGACCCGATCGCCTTCCGCGAACCCCGTCACACCCGCTCCAAGGGCAGCAATCGTGCCCGCCGCCTCGTGACCCATCACAATCGGCGGAATCCGCCGGCCGGAAGATCCGTCAAACCCATGGACGTCGCTGCCGCACACCCCGCATGCCGCCACCCGGATCAGAACCTCCCCCGGCCCCGGCAAGGGCTGGGGCACGTCCGCGATCTCCAGGTGCTTGTACTCGGAAAGAAGCAGAGCCTTCATCGTCGACACAAAAAATCCTCGCGATCAGGTTACAACTTCCTCGCAGGTTACAACCTCCTCGCAGGGTACAACCTCCTCGCACGGCGCTCTCCGGTTCTGCGCTCCCTGGCTTGAACCCGGTATCATCCCATCTCACTGGGGGAAACGGCATCGATGACGGCCCGAGACGAAGCAATCCCCAGGCGGCGGTGGAGAATCGCCTTCCTCCTCGGGATCGGCGTGGTGGTCAACTACGTCGACCGCGTCAACCTCTCCGTCTCCCAAAGCGCGCTGCACGCCGAATTCGGCATATCGCTCATCACCTTCGGCTATCTCTCCAGCGCCTATAACTGGACCTATGCCCTGCTGCAGCTGCCCGTCGGCGTCTGGCTGGATCGCTTCGGCGTCCGCCGTGTAGGCCGGCTAAGCATCCTCATCTGGAGCCTCGCCTCCTTCGCCGCGGCGCTCTCGCACAACATGCGCGCCTTCTTCGCCGCGCGGCTTCTGCTGGGCGTCGGGGAGGCGCCCACCTTTCCCGCAAACGCAAAGGCGATCGCCTCCTGGTTCCCCGAAACGGAGCGAGGTCTGCCCACCGCCATCTTCGATGCCTCCGCCAAGCTCGCCCCAGCCATCGGTATCCCCTTTCTCGGCGTTCTCATCGTCCACTTCGGCTGGCGAGCCAGCTTCGCCGCCACCGGAGTTCTCAGCCTGCTCTACTTCGCCCTCTTCTTCCTCCTCTACCGCGACCCGCACCAAGACCCCCATCTGACCCCCGAAGAACTGCGCTTCCTCGAGCACGGCACAGCCAAAGAGCAGGGCACAGCGATCGAGCAGGGCACAGCGATCGAGCCGGGCACGGCGAAAGAGCAGCAGCTCTCATCCCCCCGCAGCACCTCTCTCCTCGACCTCCTGCGTCAGAAGAAAGTCCTGGGTATTGCACTCGGCATGGGCGCCTACAACTACAGCTTCTACCTCCTGCTCGCTTGGCTCCCCAGCTACCTCTCCGTCATGCATCACGTAGACCTCCTGCATTCCGCCTTCTACACCGCCATCCCCTGGATCTTCGCCACCTTCGTCGACGTCGCGATCGGCGGCTGGCTCGTCGACCGCCTCATCCGTCGCGGCTGGAACGCCGATCGTGTCCGGCGTTGCGTGTTGATAGGAGGCACCGTCTGCGGTCTCGGTCTGCTCGGCGCGGGCAAGGCCCACAGTACCGCAACGGCACTTCTCTGGATCAGCCTCTCGCTCGGCGGCCTGGCCACGGCCGCTCCGGTGCTCTGGTCCGTTCCCGGCCTGATCGTCGATCGCGGAAGCGTCGGCAGGGTAGGCGGCATCGCCAACTTCTGGGGACAGGTCTCCGCCATCAGCGCCCCCATCCTCACCGGATACGCCGTAGCCCGTAGCCACTCCTTCACCTCCGCCTTCCAGGTCGCGGGCGCATACCTCGTACTCGGCATCGCCTCCTACATCCTCCTGCTTGGAAAGCTGGAGCGCTCCCCGCGACTCCACGCCAGCTAGAGTTCCTGCCGGCTCGGCTCAGCCAACCGATCCCAGGCAGGGTTCCCGAACCGGAACCTGCGGTGAAATCTCTGCCTCCAGGTGGCGCATCCAAACACCCCATCTGCGAATCTCACCTCAACATGGCTGAAAACGCGACGACTCCTGGCAAATCCTTTCCTCCGCTGGAACTCTGGGGAGGGATGGAACCAACCATCAATCGCGTAGGCGATCAGTTCTTCGATCAACTCCAGCGGTCCGGCCACCTCACCCGCACAGGAGACCTCGATCTCTTCGCCTCCCTCGGGCTCCGCAAGCTCCGCTACCCCCTGCAATGGGAGCGCTTCGAAGCCACCGGATCATGGGCGCAGTTCGATGACAAGCTCGCCGAAATGAGGCTCCTCGGAATCGAGCCCATCGCCGGCCTGCTGCACCACGGCAGCGGCCCGCCCCACACCAGTCTGCTCGATCTCGCCTTTCCCGAAAAACTCGCCGCTTACGCGCTGCAGGTGGCGCAACGCTACCCCTGGATCTCCAGCTACACCCCCGTCAACGAGCCTCAGACGACCGCCCGTTTCAGCGGTCTCTACGGACACTGGTACCCCCATCACCGCAGCATGGCCAGCTACGTCCGCGCTCTGGTCAATCAGGTCAAGGCCTCCATCCTCTCCATGCGCGCCATCCGCACGGTCAACCCCGCCGCCCAGTTCGTTCATACCGAAGACGGTGGCCGCATCTGGTCCACGCGCGCCCTCGAAGGAGACCGGGAGCTTCGCGAGCATCGCCGCTGGCTCGGTGTCGATCTGCTCTGCGGTTGTATCGACCAACATCACCCGCTCTTCCAGTTCCTGCTCAATCATGGCATCACCGCCGGGGAACTCCTCTGGTTCGCGGATAACCCCTGCCCCCCCGACGTCCTCGGTCTCAACTACTACGTCACCAGCGATCGCTTTCTCGATCACCGCACCCATCTCTATCCCTCCGGCTACGCGGGCGGCGACACCGGGGCCGAGCCTCTGGTCGATATCGAAGCCGTGCGCATCCGCTCGGAAGGGATCGCCGGTGTTCAGATGATCCTGCTTGACGCTTGGACCCGCTACCGCTTGCCCGTCGCCATCACAGAAGCGCACCTCGGCGGAACCCCCGAAGCACAGGTCAGCTGGCTTGCCCAGGTCTGGCAAGGCGCCCAGGCCGCTCGCGAGGCCGGTGCCAACTGCGTCGCCGTTACTGTCTGGGCGCTCCTCGGCTCCTTCGACTGGTGCAACCTCGTCACCCGCGACGAGGGCGTCTACGAGCCCGGCGTCTTCGACCTCAGCAGCGGGTATCCTCGCCCGACGCTCCTTGCTCCCTTGGTGGAACGCCTCGCCCACGGCCTGCCCCCGGAGAGTGATCTCGACCTCAGCGGAGGTTGGTGGGTCAGCGAAGACCGCCTCACCTATCCCGCGGCAGATTAACGCCCGCAGCGGATGAGCGCCCGGCTGCAGGAGAGCGCCCGCGGCAGATCAGTGTCCGCAGCTCCGGCTCGCGACCCGCGCAGCCCGCTGGCGTACTTCCTCAACGGTTAGAATCCAGAGGTCGTCCCATCCCGCCGGCCAGCGCGTTTCCACCTCTGCTTTGGCTCGGCTTCGGAGATCAGATGCAACAGCAACACGACCGCATCGCCGGCGCGAGCTCCCCAGGCTCCGCCTTCCGTTCCGCCCTCCGCCAGGAGCATACCCTCCAGATCATCGGGGCCATCAACGCCTACACCGCCCGCATGGCGGAGGCGACCGGCTTCCGCGCACTCTACCTCTCGGGCGGCGGTATCGCGGCCAACTCGCTCGGCATGCCCGATCTCGGCATCTCCACCATGGAGGATGTCCTCACCGACCTCCGCCGCATCACCGACGTCACCACGTTGCCCGTGCTGGTCGACATCGATACCGGCTGGGGCGGCGCCTTCAACATCGCCCGCACCATCCGCTCCATGCACAAGGCCGGCGCCGCCGCTGTCCACCTGGAAGACCAGGTGGGCGCCAAGCGCTGCGGCCACCGCCCCGGCAAAGAGGTCGTTTCGACCTCCGAGATGGTCGATCGCATCAAGGCCGCCGTCGACGCCCGCACCGACTCCTCCTTCGTCATCATGGCCCGCACCGACGCTCTCGCCAGCCGAGGCCTCGAAGCCGCACTCGAACGATCCGCCGCCTACGCCGCCGCCGGCGCGGACATGATCTTCGCCGAGGCCGTCACCGAGCTTTCGCAGTACCGGCGCTTTCGCGATGCCGCCGGCGTCCCCATCCTCGCCAACATCACCGAGTTCGGCCACACCCCGCTCTTCACCCGCGATCAGCTCGCCAGCGTCGGCGTCGACATGGTGCTCTACTGCTGCGGAGCCTACCGCGCCATGAACGCCGCCGCCCTCTCCGTCTACCGCACCATCCGCAGCGAAGGCACCCAGGCCAACGTCGTCCCCCTCATGCAAACCCGCGCAGAGCTCTACGACTTCCTCGACTACCACGCCTACGAGCAAAAACTCGACGACCTCTTCGCCTCCCAAAAACCCCCGCAAACCGCAAAGCCGGACCCCTCATGAGCAGCATCATCCCAAAGACGCATTCTTCGTAAGCACAGGGCTTGGCGCCTTTCGCGCTGAAGGCGCGAGCTAATCTAGCCTGGGGCGGAAACCCGGGTTCCCCGGCGGTCGCTGTTGACCGCTGGGGTGGAAAGCCCCAGGTGCAAGCACGATAACGACAAGGCGGGCTGAAGGCCCGCGCTCAACAGCATCAGGAAAGCCGCTCAAGCTAATGAGGAATTCACAAGATGACATCCAAGGCTGATCAGACCGTAACCGATTACGAAACACCCGATACTCCAGCCCCGGCCTTCAAACCGAAAAAATCTGTAGCCCTCTCCGGAACGCCCGCCGGCAACACCGCCCTCTGCACCGTCGGTCGCACCGGAAACGATCTCCACTATCGCGGCTACGATATCGCGGACCTCGCCGCCCATTGCGAGTTTGAAGAGGTCGCCTTTCTCCTCCTCTACGGCAAGTTGCCCAACCTCTCCGAGCTCACCGCCTACAAACGCAAGTTGATGCGCCTGCGCGGTCTCCCCGCCGCCGTCCGCTCCGTGCTCGAGCAGCTGCCCGCCGCCACCCACCCCATGGACGTCCTCCGCACCGGTGTCTCCGCCCTCGGCTGCGCCCTCCCCGAAAAGGACGATCACAGTCCCGCCGCCGCCCTCGCCTGCGCCGACACCCTCCTCGCCACCTCCGGTCCCATGCTCCTCTACTGGCACCACTTCAGCCGCAACGGCCGCCGCATCGAGGTCGAAACAACCGACGACACCATCGCCGCCCACTTCCTCCATCTCCTCCAGGGCACGCCACCCTCCGCCGAACACGTCCGCGCCATGCAGATATCGCTCGTCCTCTACGCCGAGCACGAGTTCAACGCCTCCACCTTTACCGCCCGCGTCATCGCGGGCACCGGCTCCGATCTCTTCTCCTGCATCACCGGCGCTATCGGCGCCCTGCGCGGCCCCAAACACGGCGGAGCCAACGAGGTCGCTCTCGAGATCCAGCAGCGCTACGCCTCCCCTGATCAGGCAGAACGCGACATTCGCGCCCGCATCGAGAAAAAAGAGGTCGTCATCGGCTTCGGCCACCCCGTCTACACCGTCAGCGACCCCCGCAACGCCATCATCAAACAGGTCGCCCACGACCTCGCCCAAAGCTCCGGCGACATGGCCATGTACAACGTCGCCGAGCGCCTCGAAACCGTCCTCTGGGACGCCAAGCGTATGTTCCCCAACCTCGACTGGTTCTCGGCCGTCTCCTACCACCTCATGGGCATCCCCACCGCCATGTTCACCCCGCTCTTCGTCCTGGCCCGCAATGCCGGCTGGAGCGCCCACATCCTCGAGCAGCGCGCCGACGGCAAGATCATCCGCCCCGCCGCCATCTACACCGGCCCCGAAGACCTCCCCTTCATCCCCCTCGAAAACCGCGCCTGAAAGCTATCAGCATTGCTTTTGTATTGCTGTTGCTGTTGCCCGCTCCTTGGCCCTTGCTGTTGCCCGCTCTTTTGCTTGTCATTCAGGAGCGAAGCGGAGGAACCTGCTGTTGCCCTTGCCGTCGCCCTTGCCCGCTCCTTTGCTTGTCATCCTTTACAGTCGCGTCACGTTCTCCATATCTCTCGACACGCGAAAGCGTCGGGGGCAATCGCAGGACCCTTCGTTCCTGGACCACAGCACGGACGCCCCGCATAAGCCTTCCACTCGTGGCGTAACTACCCCGCGCAGGAGACTAAACTGGTATTAGCACTTGCTTCTCTTCAGCCCACACTCAACCACCTAAGTCTCCTGATTCAAAGACTTTGCGCGGCAAGCAGCCGAAAAAGGGGACTTTTTCGCTGACGCTACCCATAAGTCCGCACCTAACCCTAATTATCTGAAGACTTTGCCCCAAAAGTACAGGAGGGGGAGTCCCCGGAGCTCCAATGTCCGTCTATCTCAGCAACGAACGCCCCGCGCCCGATCAGGTCTTGGTCGACATCGCCGAATATGTAACCACCTTCGACATCACCAGCCCGCTCGCCTACGACACCGCCCGCAACTGCCTCATCGACACCCTAGGCTGCGGCCTCGAAGCCCTCGAGTACCCCGCCTGCACCAAGCTCCTCGGACCCATCGTCCCCGGCACCGTCGTCCCCAACGGAGCCCGCGTCCCCGGCACCTCGTTCCAGCTCGACCCCGTACAGGCCGCCTTCTCGATCGGCGCCATGATCCGCTGGCTCGACTTCAACGACACCTGGCTCGCCGCCGAGTGGGGCCACCCCTCCGACAACCTCGGCGGAATCCTCGCCGTCGCCGATTGGATCTCGCGCAACGCCGTCGCCGCCGCCCGCCAACCTCTCACCATGCGCGACGTCCTCACCGCCATGATCAAGGCGCACGAGATCCAGGGCTGCCTCGCCCTCGAAAACTCCTTCAACCGCGTCGGCTTCGATCACGTCGTCCTCGTCAAAGTGGCCTCCACCGCCGTCATCGCGCACATGCTCGGCCTCAGCCGCGACCAGATCATCGCCGCCCTGTCGCTCGCCTGGGTCGATGGCCAGAGCCTCCGCACCTACCGCCACGCCCCCAACACCGGCTCCCGCAAGAGCTGGGCCGCCGGCGACGCCACCAGCCGCGCCGTCCGCCTCGCCCTCATGGTGAAGGCCGGCGAGATGGGCTACCCCTCCGTCCTCACCGCCAAAACCTGGGGCTTCTACGACGTCTCCTTCCGTGGAAAGCCCTTCACCTTCCAACGCCCCTACGGCTCCTACGTCATGGAAAACATCCTCTTCAAGATCAGCTTCCCCGCGGAGTTTCACGCCCAGACCGCAGTCGAAGCAGCCACGTCCCTCCGCCGGGAGATGCTCGCAGCGGGCAAGTCCCCCGAGCAGATCACCTCCATCGCCCTCCGCACCCATCAGGCCTGCCTCCGCATCATCGACAAGCAGGGTCCGCTCTCGAACCCCGCCGACCGCGACCACTGCGTGCAGTACATGGTCGCCGTCCCCCTGATCTTCGGCCGCCTCCTCGCCTCCGACTACGAGGACGCCGTCGCCTCCGATCCCCGCATCGATACCCTCCGCGCAAAGATGACCTGCGTCGAAGAGCCCGCCTTCACGGCCGACTACATGGACCCCGCCAAACGCTCCATCGCCAACACCCTGACGCTTGCCTTCAGCGACGGTTCCACCCTCACCGAAACCGTGGAATACCCCATCGGCCACCGCCGCCGCCGCCGGGAGGGCATCCCCCTTCTCGAACAAAAGTTCCACAACAATCTCGGGCGGCGCTTCTCCCCCTCACAGCAGCAGGCAATCTGGGAGCTGTCCCTCGACAGCAACGCCTTCGAGGCAACCCCCGTTCACGAGTACGTCAACCGATATATCGTCTGACCATCCAAACACCGGTCACGCCTGATTCATCGTGTTCGCCGGATCGCCTTCGCCTCTGGCTGAAGCGTCGACTCGCGAATCAGCAGCTCCGGCAGCACCGGGATGTCGTTTGCCGGAAGCTGCGGCTTCCGGATGCGCTCAAGCAAAGCCCGCGCCGCGAGGCGCCCCATCTCGCGCAGGGGCTGCCGCACCGTCGTCAGGCTTGGGTTGTTGTACGCCGCGTTCTGCACATCGTCGAAGCCCGTCACCGAAACATCCTCCGGCACCCGCAGGCCATGATCCACCAGCGCCCGGATCGCGCCGATCGCGAAGTAATCGTTGAAGCAGACCAGCGCCGTGAACGGCAGCCGCGTCCCCAGCAGGCGGCCCACCAGCGAGAAACCCAGCTCCGGCGAAGGGGAATCGACCTCGATCTGAGCCGTCAGTTCGGGCGGGTTCCGCAGCCCCAGCTCGCTCGACACCTGCATCAGCGTCTCGTAGCGCACCTTGGAATCGCTGCTCCCCTCCAATCCCCGGATATAGGCGATATCCCTGTGCCCAAGCTTGTGGAGGTGCCGCAACACCAGCTCCGCTGCGCGGCGATGATCGAGCACCACATTGATAATTCCCTCGATCGTCTGGTGCCCTCCAATCGAAACCGTCGGCACCGGCAAGCCGTGCTGCAGAAATGTATCGACGACGATGATCCCTTCCACGGAGCGATCCAGCAGGATACGCGGGTACTCGTCGATCAGGTCGGGCTTCCTCCGGTGACTCACCGTCAGGTCGAGGTAGCCCTCCTCCTGCATCACATCGTCCACGCCGCTCATCACCATCGTCGAATAAGGATCGCTGATCTCCGGAACCATCGTTCCAATCGTGAAACTCTGCTTCTTCCGCAGCGACCTCGCGAAAAAACTCGGACGATAGCCCAGCTTCTTCGCCGCCGCCCGAACCCGCTCCTTGGTCGGCTCCGGTATCGACCGGCTCGCCGGCGCATCGTTCATCACCAGCGAAATCGTCGTCGGCGACAGGCCCAGGTACTCAGCCAGCACTTTGATGCTCACAGGCTTCGACTCCGGGACTGTTGGTTCGCTGCGACGCGTCATGGCTCCCTATAGTACCGGCACAGAGCTCGACCCCCGCAATCTCCTCACCCGCCCTGAGTTCGGGCCTTGCCCTAACCAGCCAGGAGCTGAGCTATGCCTCGCTCCGCGGTCAGGAGCTCGGCCTCCCCTCCCCAGCCGTCGCAGCTCCCAGCTTGCGCCAGTCCTGGACCTTCTCAGCATTCCTCTTGTCTTGCGCCTCCCGCAGCCGGTTGTACTCATGCAGAGCCCTCTCCGCCTCTGCCGGCCTCTGCATCTTCCGATACAGCCGCGCCAGCTCGTAATACGAGCGCTTCGCGATCTCACTCTCCGGATCATTCTTAGCGCTTCGCTCCAGGCTCGCCTCCGCCTCCGCCTCCCTTCCCTCAGCCGCCAGGCCGCGGCCCAGGTAGTACTCCGCGACCGGAGCCCCGCGATACCGCTCCAGCATCGCGTGCAGCAGCGGAACGCCCGCCGCATGGTCCCCGAGGTCCACATCCGTGCTCCCCAGGTTGTACATCGCGATCGGATTTTGCGGACTCAGATCCAGCTCCTTGGCGTAGGCCTGCTTGGCTTGCTCAAGCTGGTTCAGCTTCCGGTACTCGTCGCCGAGTCCCTCGTACAAGTCGGGGTTGCGCTGCTCCTGGGCAATCGCAGCCTGGTACTCCTTGATTGCGTCCGCATGCCTCTCCTCGTCCGCATACAGCTCGGCCTGCACCTTGTGTACCTGCCAGGAGTTCGGGTTGATCTGCGCCATGCGCGCATAGCTGTCCCTTGCGACCTGGCTGTGGGCCTTCCCTCGATACTCCAGCAGGTTCAAGTCGTTTGGCGTGATCTCCGCCGCCCGATCGAACGCCCCCGTGGCGCGCTCCGGATGTCCCGCCGCAAGCTCCACGATCCCCATCCACGTCAAAGCCTCTCCGTTCTTCGGATCGATCTGCAGCTCTTGATTCAGGGCTGCGATCGCCTCATCCCGCCGGTTAGCCTGGTAAAGAAAGACGCCCAGGAACATATGGGCCGACGGGAGCTTCGGATCGAGTTCGATCGCCCGTCGCAGGGCGGCAACCGCCTCCTCCTGCTTGCCCTCCCGCCCCAGCACCAGGCCCAAGTCGAGATGCGCGTCGGCGAGATTCGGAGCCAGCTTCACCGCATCCCGGAACGCCTTCTCCGCGTCCGCGCTCCGGCCTTCGCGCATCGCCGCCGCGCCCCTCTGGAACGCCCCCTGCACCGCTCCCGTCTGCGCCAGCACCATCGACCCGGAGATGCAGCAGACCACCGCAACCAGCCATCGCCTCACGTAACCCTTCATCCGCATCGCACCTCTCCGCCAGCTCCCATCATCACCGCGGACGTAACCGCCGTCCCTGTAGCCAGCGCAGTCTTCACTCCACACCTCGCCGGCACGCGTCCGTAACCATACCTCCTCCGCACGCATCGGGCCCTCCGCTTCCAAGGGGCCTATGCGATATTTGTCGAATACAGTTGCCACCCGATCTTCTCCTCCGTACCATCGCTGGGCCAACCCCGTGGAACGTAAGTCCTGCATCGATTCCGCCCGCTTATGAATATTACGGCTGTCGCCAAAAAGGCCCGGGTCTCTACCGCCACCGTCTCCCGGACCATCAACGGATCCGCAAACGTCAGTCCCAAGACCGCCGAGCGTGTCCGCCTCGCCATTGACTCCCTTGGCTTCTACCCCAACACCAATGCCCGCGCCCTCGGCTCTGGTCGCTCCAGCCTCTACGGCCTCATCATCTCCGACATCACCAATCCCTTCTTTCCTGAGCTCGTCAAAGCCTTCGAGGATGTCGCCGTCGAGCACGGTCAGGAGGTGCTCATCGCCAACACCAACTACGATCCCGCCCGCATGGAGAGCTGCGTCCGCCGGATGCTGCAGCGCAAGGTCGACGGCGTCGCCATCATGACCTCCGAGATGGACGACCGCCTCATCGAAGTCTTCAGCCGGCGTCAGATTCCGCTCGTCTTCCTCGATACCGGCGCCCCCGGTCCCGGTGTCAGCAGCGTTCGTATCGACTACCCTACCGGCGTTACCTGCGCGATCGATCTCCTCACCGGGCTCGCACACAGCCAGATCGCCTTCATCAGCGGCCCCCTGGCCCTCACCTCCGCCCGCACCCGCCTCACAGCTTTCACCCAGATGCTGCATCAGAAACGCCTCACCCCCGACCGCCGCATGATCGAGGAGGGAAACCACCGTGTCGACGGAGGTCACGATGCCATGGAGCGCATCCTCGCCTCCGGCCCGCCCCCAACCGCCGTCCTCTGCTCTAACGACCTCACCGCCATCGGAGCCATGGGAGCTATCTTCGAACACGGTCTCCGCGTTCCAGAGGACATCTCCGTCGTCGGTTTTGACGGCATCCAGCTCGGAGCCTTCATCCATCCCAGCCTCACCACCCTCAGCGTGCCGCGCGTGGAGCTCGCAAACACGGCCTTCCGCAGCCTATACAGGGACCGCAGCTCCCATCGCGCCGCCCCGGGACAGGGCAAAGAGCACATCATCCACCCCACGCTCATCGTCCGAAAGTCCACCGGCCCTGCTCCCGGTAGCAAACCGTAACTGCCCTCATCTGCGCTCAAGCAAAGCCAAATCGCCTCGGTACCTATGTAATCGCTTGCAGCCGAATGCTGTATCTTGGAGCGGGTGTAAACTTCGCCCCGGCCGTATCATCCGGCTTCCGAAAGGCTCTCACTATGAAGCTCCGCTTCGTCCTCGCATTGGCCCTCCTCTCCACCCTCCCGGCCTGCGCTCAGAACACCGCGCGCTGGTCCGAGGCCAAAGCGAACGCCTGGTACGCGCAGCAGCCATGGCTCGTCGGCTCCAACTTCATCCCGTCCGACGCCATCAACGAGCTCGAAATGTTTCAGGCTGCCACCTTCAATCCCCCGCTTAATGATAAAGAACTCGGCATGGCCGAGGGCATCGGAATGAACACCATGCGCGTCTTCCTTCAGGACCAGCTCTGGGAGCAGGATCCCGATGGCTTCAAGAAACGCCTTGACACCTTCCTGTCCATCGCCGCCAAACACCACATCAAACCGCTGCTCGTCCTTTTCGACTCCTGCTGGGAGACCAGCCCGCACCTCGGCCCGCAGCACCCGCCCATCCCCGGCGTCCACAACTCCGGATGGGTCCAGAGTCCCGGCAAAGAGCGTCTGCTCAGCCGGGCCGACGAGCCGAAGCTCGAGACGTACGTCAAAGGTGTCGTAAGCGCCTTCGCCAACGACGACCGCATCCTCGGCTGGGATGTCTGGAACGAGCCCGACAACAAGGGCGGGGACATAGCCGCGGACGAGCCCGCCAAGGTCAAGCGCGTCGATGAACTCCTCCCCAAAGCCTTCGTCTGGGCCCGCTCCGCCCACCCCATCCAACCCCTCACCAGCGGCGTCTGGCAGGGCAACTGGTCCAATCCCGCCAAGGAAAGTGCGACCACAAAGATCCAGCTCGCCGAGTCTGACGTCATCTCCTTCCACGATTATGGCTGGCCTGAGGTCTTCGAAGCTCATATCAAGGAGCTCCAGCCCAACCACCGCCCCATCCTCTGCACCGAGTACATGGCGCGGGGCGCCGGCAGCACCTTCGACGGCTCCCTCCCCATCGCCAAAAAGTACAACGTCGCCGCCATCAACTGGGGCTTCGTCGCCGGCAAGACCCAGACCTACTTCCCCTGGGACTCCTGGGAGCGACCCTATGTCCTCATCCAGCCCACCGTCTGGTTCCACGAGGTCTTCAAGCAGGACGACACCCCCTACCGCCAGCACGAGGTCGACCTGATTCGGCAGCTTACCGGTCGTGGCACACCCTCACCCGCAGGAGCCTCCCACACGGGCGACGAGTGATATATGTCACCGCATATCAAGAGCCGTTATGCGAACCCTCGTTGCCATCCCGGAGCAGGACCTAAACCTGCTCAACCACATCAGCAAGACCGACAAGGTCTCCCGCGGAGCTGGTGCGCCGCGCTATCGCTGCCTATCTCGCCGCACGCAAGCGCAGAGGATCGGGCATCGACGAGGCGTTCGGCCTCTAGGCTGATCTGGAAGAAGACGCTCTGGAGTACCAGGAAAGAATGCGCAGCGAGTGGGAGAGGTGAACACTGTGAACGATGCGAATAATTACCATAGCAACCGCCGTTGTCGAAGACGGTATTCTGGTAACGAGAAACACCAGAGACTTCCAAAAAACGAACGCCATGTGCGAATCCCCTACCGTATTCCAGCGCGCTGACATCTTAGACCTAAGCAGTACACTGCTGTTGACCCGCCCGGCCGCCGCGCAATGAAATCGCTCCTAGCTCCCCTCGCTCTCTTCACGGCCGTCATCGCCCAACCGGCGAGCCAGAACCAGAATCCGGCCACCAGTCAGCCCGGCAACTTCGTCGACACCACCGCCAAATCCGGCATCAACTTCACCGCCACCGCCTCCCACACCCCCCGCAAGTACCTCATCGAAACCATGGGCTCCGGCGTGGCCGCCTTCGACTTCGATAACGACGGCCTGCTCGATCTCTTCTTCGTCAACGGAGCCCCTCTCTCCGACCCGCAGCCCAAAGGTTCCGTCCCCCAGAAGTCCAGCCCGGGGGACTGGAACCGCCTTTACCATCAGAAGAAGGACGGCACCTTCGAGGACGTCACCGAGAAGGCCGGCCTCAAAGGCGTCGGCTACGGCATGGGCGTCGCCGTCGGAGACTTCGACAACGACGGCTTCGAAGACCTCTACGTCACTGCCTACGGCGGCAACAAGCTCTACCACAACAACGGCAACGGCACCTTCACCGACGTTACCGAAAAGTCCGGCACCGGCGGTCCCACCACCCCCGGCTTCACATGGTCCACCTCCGCCGCCTGGGTCGACCTCGACAACGACGGCCTGCTCGATCTCGTTGTCCTCCGCTACGTCCAGTGGGATTGGGACGATGAATACTGCGGCGAGCACCGCGAAGGCTACCGCGCGTACTGCCATCCAGACATCTTTCCCGCCATCCCCGCCCTCGTCTACCACAACGACGGCAACGGCCATTTCACCGAGGTCGCCAAGAAGATGGGCCTCGACGTCCCCGGCAAAGGCCTCGGCATCGCCATCGCCGACTTCGACCGCGACGGCAAGATCGACCTCGCCGTCGCCAACGACTCCATGCTCGAATTCCTCTACCACAACCAGGGTAACGGCCACTTCGAGGAAACCGGCCTCACCGCCGAGGTCGCCGTCGATGGAGACGGCCGCACCTACGCCGGCATGGGCATCGACTTCCAGGACTACAACAACGATGGCCTCCCCGACCTCGTCATCACCAACCTCGCCAATCAGAAGTACGCCCTCTATCGCAACAACGGCGACGGCTCCTTCACCTATGACACCTACGTCTCAGGGCTGGCAAGGATGACGCTCCTGCACTCCGGCTGGGGCATCCGCTTCCTCGACTACGACAACGACGGCCTCAAGGACATCCTCATCGCTCAGGGCCACGACCTCGACACCGTCGAGCTCAACTACCCGCAGCTCCACTACAAGGAGCCGATGCTCCTCGCTCACAACACCGGCAAGGGCGGCTTCGTCGACGTTTCGAAAGACTCGGGCGCCGTCTTCGGGCAGGCTTGGGTCAGCCGTGGTCTCGCCGTAGGCGATCTCGACAACGACGGCCGCGTCGACGCCGTCGTCACCACCAACGGCGGCCCCGCCCACATCATGCACAACGAGACCGCCACCCCCAACCACTGGCTGCTCCTCAATCTCGTCGGACACAAATCCAACCGCGACGGCATCGGCGCCGAGATCAAGCTCACCACCGGCAAAGGCCCGCAATACGTCACCGTCACTACCGCCGGCTCCTACCTCTCTTCCAACGACAAGCGCGCCCACTTCGGTCTCGGCACCGACCCCACTGCCAAATCCATCGAGATCCGCTGGCCCAGCGGCATCGTCCAGAAGCTCGAAAACGTCCGCGGGGACCAGGTCCTCAAAATCGACGAGCCCATCACCTCCACCCCCATCCAGTGAGCTTCCGTTACCAACCCGCCACCTTCCTCTCCCTCCCTCCTTGGCGCACCCTTGCGTCCCCTGGCGTCCTTCGCCGTGGGCTCTTTGCCCTCCTCCTTCTCCCCGTGGCCACAGGGGCCCAATCCCCCCCTGCACAGGTCCCTACCCCCCAAGCCGACCCCTTCAGCCAAGCCAAATCCCTCATCCACCAGAACAACTTCGCCGCCGCCGAGCCCATCCTCCGCACCTATCTCGCCGCCACACCCCGCTCATCCGACGCCCTCTATCTCCTCGGCTTCGTCCTTCACCGCGAAAACAAGCCCAAAGAATCCCTCGCCGTGTACACCGAGGCCGCCGCCATCCATCCGCCGCAACCCGACGACCTCAGAATTGTCGCCCTCGACTACGTCCTCCTCGACGACTACATCGACGCCATCCGCTGGCTCCAGCGCGCCCTCGCCGCCGATCCCGGCAACGCCGAAGCCTGGTACGCCCTCGGCCGAGCGCAGATGAACCAGGGCAACTTCATCGAAGCCGAACGCGACTTCAACCGAACTCTCGCCCTCACCCCAGCCGACCCCAAAGCGCTCGACAATCTCGGCCTCTCCCTCGAAGCCCAGAACCGCACCGACGAGGCCCTCTCCGCCTATACCCGCGCCATCGAAGCCCAGGCAAACAGCCCGCACGCCAGCGAACAACCCCTGCTCAACCTCGGAACCCTCCTCAACGCCAAAACCCGCTCCTCCGAAGCCGTCGATCCGCTGCGGCACGCTGTCGCTCTCGCGCCCAACTGCCCCCGCTGTCACGAGGAGCTCGCTCGCGCCTATCTCGCCTCCAGCCAGGACGCCCTCGCCACCCAGGAGATGGAGCAGGCCGTCGCCCTCGACCTCAAAAATCCCCGCCTCCATTACCAACTCGGCCAGATCTATCGCCGCGCCGGCATGTCCGTCAAAGCCGACGCGGAGCTCAAAACCAGCGCCAGCCTCTACGGCTCGCACTCCACCCCCACAGACAGGTAGCCATTCAGTTAACCTCTCCTGAAGCTTGGAGAGGCTGCAAAATAAGCTACTTAGGTCAGCCCTGAAATCATCCTTTGGTTTGAGGAGCCTCTCCTCCAACCGGCGGAGAAACATAAATTGACAAGCATTCCACTGCGCCTCTAAGATTTGCCCTGTTGATACTGCAACCGGTTACAAACCTCAGCTAACTCAAACGGAACGAATTTCCTGGCATAACGCTCCGCACGATCTGTGTCGACGATGACAAACACGCAGACGACTCTCTCGCACAGCACACCCTTTTTGGAGGACATTGTGAACTCAATAATCAAATTCAGCCGGCTTACGACAGCTTTCGTTGCCATGCTCTTCGCTGCGGCGATCGCACCCGCGCAGACCAACCAGGGCCAGATCGCCGGAAACGTCCTCGATCCCTCCGGTGCCGTCGTTCCGAATGCCGCGATCACCGCCAAGGGAGAGGAGACAGGATCGGTCTTCACCACCACCTCCTCAGGCGCAGGAAACTACCGGTTCCCCTCCATTCAGCTCGGCCATTACACCATTACGGCTACCGCCCCTGGCTTTAAATCGGCCGTCAATACCGGCGTAGAGGTTCGCGTCGGCACCGTTACTGGCTTGGATATTACCCTCTCAGCTGGAGGAACCAATGAGACCGTTACCATCCAAGCTGACGCCAACACCGTCGAGACCCAGTCCTCTGACGTCGGCGGGACCGTCACCACGCAGCAGATTATCGATCTCCCCCTTGCCCTCGGCGGGGTCGGCGCTACCCGCTCGCCCGAAGCGTTCGTGTTCCTCATCCCCGGTACAACTGGCCCCGGCAGCGCCAACAGCGATAACGGCATCTTCCTCAACAAGCTTGGCGGCGGCCAGAACTTTGGTAGCGAGATCCTCCTCGATGGCGCCTCCGTGATCCGCACCGAAAACGGTTCCTCCTTCGACGAGGCCTCACCTTCGGTCGAAGCCATCTCAGAGTTCAAGGTCACTACTTCCACCCCCGCCGCGGAGTTCGGCCGCACCACCGGCGGCATCGTGAACTTCGTTACCAAGTCAGGAACCAACGCCTTCCACGGCACCGCCTACGACCTCTTCCGCAACGACGTCCTGGACGCGAACAACTGGTTCAACAACGGACGCCAGGCCTACTACCGATCCGTGGGTAACACCACTCTCGTCAACGCCAACCGCCGCGGCAGTGATAAGAAGAACGACTACGGCGGCAGCCTGGGTGGGCCAGTCACCATCCCCCATCTCTACAATGGCAGGGACAAGACCTTCTTCTTCTTCAATTGGGAACAGTTCCAGCAGTCGCTCGGTGGGGCCAGAATCAGCAGCGTACCGACCTCGCCCGAGCTCACAGGAAACTTCCAGGATCAGGTCCTCAACGGGGGCGGCCCAACGCTCACCGGCAACATCAACCCTTGCGACGGAACGCCCATCTACTTCGGCGAGATCTTTGATCCGGCCACCACTCGCTTGGTCAACGGCGTTCGTTGCCGCTCCGCGTTCGGAACTGTCCCGACCTCACCCAAATCGCCCCTCGGCAACTTCAACATCATCCCTGCCTCGCGCTTCAGCAAGGCTGGTCAGAACTTGGCTGCTCTCTACCCGGCTGCGACCGACCCCTCGATCGGCGGCAACTACACCCTGACCTCGGCCTCGCCCATCTTCAACACGCTGTACACCATCCGGATCGACGAGACCATCAACGACAAGAACAAGATCTATGGAACCTACTCTCCGCGCGACAACACCCGCCATAACCCCACCAATCGCGCCTTCAATGGTCCGCAGGACTACGCCACCCAGGTTCAGGACTTCATCACCCACTACGGACGCGGCGGATGGGACCTCGTCCTCACCCCCAACCTACTCAATCACCTCAACATCGGCTTCAACCGCACCAACTCCATTAATACGTCGTTCAACACCACCGGATCGCTCAACGCTCAGCAGCTTGGCATTGGCAATGTCAACGGCCTGCCACGTGTCGAAGTTCGTGGATTGAGCGATCTCAGCCGAAACCAGAATGACGACAATATCGACAACGGCATCCGCTTCAACGATTCGGTGAGCTGGCAGAAGGGCCGCAACGGCTTCAAATTCGGCTTCGACTACCGCTACCAGCAGTACTCCTCCATCTCGAAAGGCCTTACTAACGCACACTTCATCTTCTCGGGTAATCAGACCAATGCGGCCCAGACCGGCGACTTCGCGCGCGGCACCGGCAACGGCTTCGCCAGCCTTTTGCTCGGCCAGAGCGACTTCGGCGAGGTAGCTGTCCCCTTCCACCAGGCGCAGTGGATCCAGGACTACTACGCCGGCTTCGCCCAGGATGACTTCAAAGTCTCGAACAGCCTCGTCCTCAACCTCGGCATCCGCTACGATATCGACCGCCCCCGCAAAGAGAAGTACAGCGACACCTCCAACTTCAGCACGTCTACCATAGACCCGCACACCGGCCTCCCTGGCGCCCTCGTCTTCGCCTCCAACTGCACCAGTTGCAACAAGCGATGGGCTGATACCTGGTTCAAGGACATCGCTCCCCGTATAGGCTTCGCCTTTACGCCCTCCAATAGCAACGGCAAGACCGTCTTCCGCGGCGGCTTTGCGACCCTCTACGCTCCGCTCCAGTACAGTGACTTCGGTGGCAGTACTCGGCAGGGCTACACCGCGACCCCGTCCTTTGGCTCCAACGGATTCGATCCAGCGTTCGCCATCGACAACGGTCTTCCTGCGTTCTCTGCCGGAATCAATCTCGACCCCGGCCAGCTTGACAACGGCAACGCCGACGCTCCGAGAACCTTCGGCAACTTTGTCAAGTCGAGCTACGGCCGCCCCGGTGAACTTAATCAGTGGAATCTCCAGGTGCAGCAGGAGGTCGCCAAGGATCTCATCCTGACCATCGGCTACATCGGCAACGCTGGCGCCCACCTCAAGTCACAGCTGGAGAACATCAACAACATATCAAAATCCAACTTCGCCCTCGGCGATGCCCTCACCAGCCACGATCTGCCCGCTAACGGCATCAAGGCCCCCTACTCCTCCTACGATCCACTTAACGGCAGCAAGACATCGACGTTCAATGGGCAAGTGCAACAGGCGCTCCGGCCTTTCCCTCAGTATGGCTTTATCGCCACCGACTGCTGCCTGCAGAACGTCGGCCACTCCACCTACCACGCACTCGTCACTAGCGTCGAGCGCCGCTTCTCTCAAGGTCTCAACCTCCAGGCCTCTTATACCTGGGCCAAGACCATCACCAACGCCGACTCCATCATCAACGTCACCAACGGCGTCCAGCAGCTGCAGGATCCCACCAACTCAAAGAGCCAGAAGGCGATCTCTAACCAGGACATCCCGCACACCTTTGTCGTTAGCTACCTCTATCAGCTGCCCTTCGGCAAAGACCGGCATTTCCTCAATGGTGGCAACCCATTCCTGCGGGCAGCCGTCAGCGGATTTGAGATCGGCGGCGTTCAGCGCTACCAGTCCGGCGAGCCGATCAGCTTCGGCCAGGCGACCCGTATCCCTGGATGGGACAATCAGATCGAGTTCACCCGCATCCCCGGCTCCCAGCTCTCGAGCAACGCCCGCCGCAGCGGCAAGATTGATCCCTTCCGCGAGTTGAGAAGTGGCAACAACCTCGCCGGACCCGATCCCAACGTGGACTCCATCTTCAACGGCTTGCTCATCCCAACCAACACGCAGGGACAATCGGACAACCCGGGCTATGCAGCTCTGCAGAATGCCCCAGCCTTTATCGATCAAAATGCCGGTACCTACCGTCGGCGTCGCGCCCGGGTGCTCGGCAACGGACCCACTGCGGATAACGGCGCGTTCCAGTTCGGCAACGTCCCCCGCGTCACCGGCGAAGTCCGCAACTTCAAGTACTACAACGAGGACTTCAGTGTGCTCAAGAGAACCCCGATCGGAGAGAGTGCGAGCTTCACCTTCAAAGTCGAACTCCTGAACGCCTTCAACCGCCATATCTTCGCGACGCCGAACACCGATCCAGGCAATCGCTTCTTCGGTGTCCCAACCGCCACCATTGACCAGCCGCGGGCGATGCAGCTCACCGCCCGCATCCAGTTCTAACCTCGAACTCGCTGTGCTAAGGTCGGCAGGAGCGCTCCTTGATTCATAAGGAGCCTCCTGCCGTCCCATTTGCGTATGACTCTCCTCACCGCAATTCTCCTCATGGCGCGGACCCTCTCTGCCAGCCCTGCTCCCCCGTTAAGCGCGCCCACCCAGGCACCCGTTGCCAGCACCCAGCAAGCCACCCAGCCTGCTCCCGCAGACCCCGACCACCTTACCGCACAAGCCCTTACCAATATCCAGCAGGGTGACGCCTCCGCAGCTCACCAGCTTCTTAGGGAGGCCCTCGACCTCAGCCCCAACCACCCCGCCGCCAACCTCCTCTCTGGCAACCTCCTCCTTGGCGAGCACCGCTATCCCGAAGCTATGGATCGTTTCGAGACCGTCCTCGCCACCAATCTCCGTGACCCAGCCGCCCGCGCCGGAGAACTCAGCGCCGCCACCCAGCTCGCCCTTCAGGCCCGCGGCTCCGGCAGCCCGAACGCCGCCTTCCTCTGCCTCCAGCACGCCCGTGAGCACCTCCCCGACGATCCCACGCTCCTCCTCGACCTCGGTATCCAGGCCCAGCAAATGCACCTCCTCCCGCAGGCTGCCGAAGCCCTGAACGCCGCCCTCGCCCTCAAGCCCGCGGACCCCTCCATCACCTACGCCCTTGCCCGCGTCGAGACCGATCAAGCGCATCTCCCCGCCGCCGAGCAGCGCTTTCGCACCTATCTCGCCGCCCGCCCGAACGATGCCTCCGCCCACTTCGGCCTTGGCCACGTGCTCGAAATGCAGCAGCGCATCGACGAGGCCAGGGCAGAGTTCCAGCGCTCCATCGACATCCAGCCGATTCAGACCGAGTCTTTCTTTCAGCTCGGCCAGATCGCCCTCGACGCCGGCCAGCCCGAGACAGCCGTTCCCCTGTTCCAAAAGACCCTCGCCCGCGACCCCCGCCACGGCGGCGCCCTCACCGGCCTCGGCATCCTCGCCTACCGCCGTAAAGACTTCGCCGCAGCCCGCCAGCAGCTCACTGCCGCCGTCCAAAGCTCACCGGACTACCAGCCCGCCCACTATTACCTCGGCCTCACCCTCGCCCGCCTTGGCGAAAAAGCCGGCTCCGAGCGCGAACTCAAAACCGCGACCGACCTCGCCCATCAGCAGGACCCTCACATTACCGCCGCCGCCCCAACCTCCCAACCTCCTCTCCCCTAGCCCACGTAAATTCCTCCCCCAACAGATGTCTCCTCCACAGAACCTTGAAAGCGGTTACACTTTCCGTCGACAAGGAGTCCTTCTCGCATGCGCTCTCCCTCTCTCCCCCGCCTCACTTGCGTCACCCGCTCCTCGGCTGCCCGCCTCCTCACCCTCGCCGCGCTCTGTCTCTTCCCCGTGGCCAACTGGGCGCAGATGACCGAGTCTGCCCCGGCCGCAAATTCGCTCATCACCCTCCGCATCTCTCGTCCCGCGACCGAGCAGATCATCCCCCCCAGCCTCTTCGGCAGCTTCCTCGAGCCCATCGGCCATTCCACCTACGGCGGCCTCTGGGCCGACGTCATCGAGAACCCCAGCTTCGAGGAAGGCCTCTGGTCCGCCGGCAACGTCGACGCCATGCTCAAAGCCCGCCCACAGCTCCGTCGCGCCTCCTCGCTCGGCCTCCCCCTCCCGTGGGAGCCCCTCGACCCCGCCCAGGGCAGCCGCTACTCGCCCATCCGCGGAGACGCCGCCAACTCCTCGCAATCCATCCTCATCATGGCCCTCCCCGGCAAAGAGGTCGGCATCCTCCAGCAGGTCTACCTCCCCGTCCAGCGCGAGCTCACCTACAATGGCAGCCTCTGGCTCAAGCACGTTCGCGGCCCCGCAAACGTCAGCCTCTCCCTTCGCCGGCCCGCGCACGCCGACCAGATTCTTGCCTCCACCTCCGTCGAAGCCTCGGCCCCTGCCTGGACAAAGTACCCCTTCACCCTCACGCTCAAGCCCGGCACCGTCACACCCCTCGAGCCCGTCGACCTCGTCATCTCCCTCTCGAACGACGCGCGTGCCGAAGTCGACAACGTCAGCCTCAATCCAGCCGACGCCATCGACGGCATGGACCCCGACGTCATCGCCATGGCCCGCGACCTCCACTCCCCGCTCCTCCGCTTCGGAGGCAACTTCACCTCCGCCTACGACTGGCAGGATGGCATCGGCCCGATCGACAAGCGCGTCTCCAAGACCAATCTCTCCTGGGGCATTCCCGAGTACAACACCTTCGGCACCGACGAGTTCCTCCGCTTCTGCGAACTCATCCACGCCCAGCCCCAGGTCGCCCTCAACCTCGGCACCGGCACGCCACAGCAGGCCGCAGACTGGGTCCGCTACATCGACAAGCACTGGGCCGACCACAAGGGCGGCAGCCTGTGGGAGCTCGGCAATGAGCTCTGGGGCGACTTCCAGGTAGGCTATCCCTCGACCGAGCGCATCGCCGCCGTCACCCTCGCCACCAGCCAGGCCGTCCGCAAAGCCGATCCCCATGCCCGCCTCATCGCCACCGGTGCCGACGAGGACCACTTCCGTGACTGGAACGCCCAGCAGCTCACCAACCCCGTCGGCACCTACAACTTTTTATCAACCCACTTCGTCGTCGGCGACAACGTCCAGCTTCCGCATGCCTCTGACGACTTCCGCAGCATGGCCGCCCTCGCCCTTCCTTGGGGTCTCGCCGGGCGCATGCACGCCATCAAACAGCAAGCCTCAGACGCAGGCCACAAGGACGTCAACGTCGCCTTCACCGAGTGGCTCATGATCTCCAATAACCACACCGGCCTCAACTACACTAACTTGGGCGGAGCCCTCTTTGCCGGCGGCTTCCTCAACATGGTCATGCGCAACTCCGACGTCGTCTCCATCTCCGACATGACCGGCATCCTCGAGTTCGGCGGCATCTGGAAGAAGCGCGCCCAGGTCTACGGCGCACCCGCCTACTGGGTCCTCCGCGAGTACGCCGGCGCCCACCCCCACACCCTCCTCAGCGTCGCCTCCGACTCGCCCACTTACTCCATCAGCAAAGGCAACAACCGCCTTCCCGAGATCCCCGACGTTCCCTACCTCGACGTCGTCGCAGCTGAATCTGAAGACCACACCAGGCTCCTCCTGCTCTGCGTCAATCGCCACCTCACCCGCCCCGAGACCGCCACCCTCGACCTCTCCTCTCTCGGCATTAGTCCATCCTCCGCCAAGGTCACCACCCTTACGGCGGAAAACATCCTCGTCGAAAACGATGAGGAAGACCCCAACCGCGTCACCCCCGTCACCCGCACCGAGCAGGTCCAGGGTCCCTTCCGCCACACCTTTCCCAACGCCAGCGTCACTATCATCGAGCTCCCGATGCGCAAATAGCTCCTTCTCCTCACATCTCCATCTTTCGGACGATGCGCCTCTTTTCCCTTAGGCTCTACGCTGGCTCCCAATCAGATATTTCCTGAGTCCTGAAGATTGGAGCTAAGCCGAATCATGCAGAGCCTCGATTCCGTTCGTGTACCCACAATAGCAACCCTTCTCGTTACAGCTTCCCTTGTGCTCTCTCCCCACGTAGGAGCCAAGGCACTTGCCGATTCCCAACCCCCGTCCGCTTCAAGCACAACCATCGTCCAACCAATCAGCCCTGCGATCCCGAGCCAGGCAGAGATACCTCTTACCTTTGTCATCCTGACCGCAGCGAGGCACCCGCTTCTCTATCCCACATCCCCCACCTCCGAAGCCCCGCAGCAGCCCGCGCCCTCCACCACCGAAGCCCGCCCCACGCCTTCGCCCGCAGCCGCTCCCGCTCCCCAGAACTTCTTCGAACGCTGGCAGGCCCGCGCCACCCGCATCCAATCGCAACAACCCAAGTGGACCGTCCCCGTCGTCTCCGCCTACGCCATGCTCATCCAGGTCTTCCGCGCCGACTTCACTCGCCAGATCTCTCCCATCGGAGTCCGCACCTGGAACCTCGACGCCAATCGCGGCCTCAACCTCATCCCCTTCAACCGCACCGAGTTCGACGTCCTCCTCCCGCCCTTCTTCGAGCACAGCGACCGCACCCCCGACGGCTTCGGCGATATGAGCTTCCAGGCCAAATACCGCATCCTCTCCGCCAACGAGAAGCACGGCAGCTACCTCCTCAGCTCGCAGCTCGTCGGCGTCATCCCCACCGGCAGCTACAAAAACGGCTCCACCGACGCCAGCCTCAACCCCACCATCAACGGAGGCAAGGGATGGGGCAGGTTTGATGTCATTGCCAATCTCGGCGCAACCCTTCCCACCGGTAACGCCGCTAGCGTAGGCCGCACCCTCACCACCGCCACCGTCGCCCAGTATCACGTCGGCAAGTACCTCTGGCCCGAGCTCGAAATCAACACCACCCGCTGGTACGGCTCCACCCGCGACGGCAAGATCCAAACCTTGCTCACTCCCGGCATCGTCGTCGGCAAGTTCGCCTTCCACCCGCACGACACCAAGGCCCGCTCCGGCCTTGTCGCCGGCTTCGCCTTCCAGACCGCCGCCACCCACTTCCACGCTTTCAACCACAACCTGGTATTCACCAGCCGCTACATCTTCTAGGTACGCCGTTGCTGTCCATCGCAACTGCCGCCCGATGTTTCGCCGCACACCCTTTAGCTTTTCCACCGCACCTGCTGTGAATGTCCCCTTGCCGTCATCTCGACCGAAGCGCATAGCGCGCAGTGGAGAGACCCCTGTATTTGCCTTAGCTTTTCGTCCCGCCGTGCACTTCGCAGCAAAGAGCCCCACTTGGCCCGCCTATTCCCTTCTGTCATCATCATGGAAGCACCTCTCGTCGACCCTATGCGCCTCCTGCTCCTTCTCCTGCTCGCCGCCACCCTGTCCTCTCAGGCCCAAAGTCCAGCCCAGCCCTCCACCCAGACACCCGCGACGCACACCACCGAGCAGCAGCAGCCCGCCGGCATGACCGTCAACACCGGAGCCGCGCACGCCGCCATCCTCGACGCCGAGCACCGCCCCATCACCGCCGGAGGCTTCGTCAAGGATGGCCCCGTCATCTTCGAAGACATCACCGCCAAATCCGGTCTCGGCAGCTTCCATCACATCATGGGCTCACCCGCCAAGTCGCTCATCCTCGAGACCGTCGGCTCCGGTGTCGCTCTGCTCGACTTCGACAACGACGGCTGGCTGGACATCTACCTCGTCAACGGCTCCAACTGGGACGCACTCGCCGGCAAAGCTCCCGCCCCCCACGCCGCCCTCTTCCACAACAATCACGACGGCACCTTCACCGACGTCACCGCCAAGGCCGGCGTCGCCAACGACCGCTGGGGCTTCGGAGCCGTCGTGGGCGACTTCGACAACGACGGTTGGCCCGACATCTTCGTCTCCAATTACGGCAAGAACCGCCTCTATCGCAACAACCACGACGGCACCTTCACCGACGTCGCCGAAAGGGCCGGCGTCCAACTCGGCAACTGGTCCGCCGGAGCCACCTGGGGAGATTACGACGGCGACGGTCGCCTCGACCTCTTCGTCCCCGGATACGTCCACTACGACATCGCCCATCCCCCGCCAGCCACCGGCTGTCAGTTCCGCGGAGCCAGCGTCATGTGCGGCCCCCGCGGCCTCCAGGGCGAGCCCGATCACCTCTTCCACAACAACGGCGATGGCACCTTCACCGACGTCAGCGCCAAGGCCGGCGTCAACGACGAAAAGGCCTACTACGGCCTGGCCTCGCTCTTCATCGACGTCAACGGCGACGGCAAACCCGACCTCCTCGTCGCTGACGACTCCACCCCCAACTACCTCTATCTCAACAAGGGAAACGGCGCCTTCGAGGACGCCAGCTTCGCCTCCGGATACGCCCTCAACGAGAGCGGCCGCGAGACCGCCAGCATGGGCATCGCCGCCGGCGACTACGCCCACAACGGCCTCATCGACCTCTACAACACCACCTTCTCCGACGACTACAAACCGCTCTACCGCAACGACGGCGACGGCAACTTCACCGACATCAGCTACCAGGCCGGCATCGCCGAGCCCACCATCCCCTTCCTCTCCTGGGGTACCTCCTTCTTCGACTACGACAACGACGGCTGGCTCGACCTCCTCACCGTCAACGGCCACGTCTACCCCGAGGTCGATAAGCAGCCCTGGGGCACCACCTTCGCCCAGCGCGCCTACCTGCTCCACAACATCAAGGGCAAATTCGAGTTCGTTCCCCCCGTCGAAGGCACCGGCCTCGCCAAACTCGCCGTAGCCCGCGGCCTCGCCTTCGGAGACCTCTTCAACGACGGCCGAGTCGACGTCGTCATCAACAACCTCGACTCGCCCCCGTCCCTCTTCCGCAACGTTACGAAACAGTCCAACCACTGGATCGCCTTCAAACTCATCGGCGCACCATCCCCCGGCCCCGGCAAGCCCGGCTCCCCGCGCGACGCCGTAGGCGCAACCATCTACGTCACCGCCAACGGCTTCCGCCAGCGTCAGGACGTCATCGCCGGCGGCTCCTTCGCCTCATCCCCAGACCAGCGCCCCCACTTCGGCCTCGGCCCCGCCACCAAAATCGACAAGCTCGAAATCCACTGGCCCAGCGGCCTCAAACAGGAGATCCCCCCACCCACCACCCTCGACACCTTCTACACCATCACTGAAGGCAAAGGCCTCTCCGCCTACAAGTAATGAAGCAGACCCTTGAGACCGATTGATGCCCATCCGAGAAGCCACAGAAAATGACATACCGTTCCTATCCGATCTGCGCAGGCGATCACTGAGTTACTGGCAGGAATACACAAAGGAGTGGATCGAGAACAATATTGGCAACATTAGGATTCCGAGTGAATCGCCAACCCTGAATGAGCAGATGTTCGTGCTACTGGAGAGAGACCTACTCGTTGGTTTCTACAAGTTTGTTCACCACAGATGCCACCGAACCGCCCAGCTAGTTGATCTCTACCTTGACCTGCCTAGCATCGGAAGAGGTCTCGGTCAGTGTCTCTGGGACGATTTTGTCGAGAGAGCGAGATGCATGGATTGCACTTTGATCACCATCGAATCCAACCCACACGCCGAGAGCTTTTACAGGAAACAGGGAGCATGTCGGATAGGTGAGGTTTGTTCCGTCGATCTGCATAATACTAAACTTGAGGTTCAACTGTAACGTGATCAGTAGCAGATGCAACCTTCATCTCAATCAGACGTTACTCATCGCCAGCAACCCGTCACAGAATGGCTGACTTGACGACAGCTACCTTCACCCAGCATTCACCCGCATAATTCGTGATCGTATCCATTCAGCGCGAAAGCAAGTCGCAGCCCACATGATCCCTCCTAAGGTATACAATGATCCCGGAGCCTCACTCATGATCTCGCCAAACGCCATAGCCCACATCCTCGGCATTCAAAATGACGTCCGAACCGTGCGCGACCTCGACGGCGCCGTCTCGCACGGCCTCTCCAAACAATCCCTCACCCGCGTCGTCACCCGCGTCGCCCGCAATGGAAGCGAAGCCAAGGTCATCCGCGACCGCGTCATCCCCTCCGCCACCTGGAAGCGCACCAAAGGCCGCCTCTCCATCAACGTCAGCGAGCGCACCGAGCGTCTCGCCCGCGTCCTCGCCGCTGCCGAACACACCTGGGACGACCCCGAGCAGGCCCGCTCCTGGATGAATCAGCCCCACCCTGAACTTGACGGCAAAACGCCTTTGGCCGCTGCCTCCACCGAACTCGGAGCCCGCTCCGTCGAGGATCTGCTCGACAAGCTGTTCTACGGCCTGCCTGTCTAGCACCTGTACTCCTCGTGCTCGCCTTCCGCATCGCCGACCGCCGCCACCCCATCTTCGACGCCACTGGAGCCATGCTCAAGGGCGGTCGTTGGAACTCGCCCGGAAGCCGCGTCATCTACGCCGCCGAGACCTATGCCGGCGCCGTCCTCGAAGTTCTGGTCCACGCAAATCTCGGCGCGCTGCCTCGAATACTCGCCTCAGTCACCATCCACATCCCTGACGACATCGTCCCCGAAACCCTCGATCCTGCCGCACTTCCCGGCTGGAACGCGGAGGATCTCCACGGGAGCCGAAACTTCGGAGATCTCTGGCTTGCCCAGCGCCGCTCGGCCGTCCTGCTGGTCCCAGGCGTCGTCCTGCAGGGAAGGGAACGCAACGTCCTCATCAACCCCGAACACCCCGACTTCCCGCGAATCCAACCCGGTCCCCCAGAGCCCGTCCGTTGGGACACCAGGCTAGTCGCGCGAACTCCCTAACCCCAGCCCTCCCGCCCCAACTCCACTGGACCGCGAACTCCGCCTTACTTCGCCGAAATCTCCAGCACCTGCACCGAATACCCCGGCACCGTGTGCCCAAACTTCGCCCCAGCCCCTTTCAGAGCCGTCTTCACCGGCACGATCCGCGTCGGAGCCAGGATCGTATTCGTCTCCGCCAGATTCGTCCCCGTCAGCGTCGCCAGCGTCCCCGCCTTGCCCACAGCGCCCGCCCCAATCATCTCGATCGAAACCGGCTGCGCCACTGAAGCAGCGTTCACCAGCTTCAAAAACACCTTGCCCGCCGCCGCGTCCCGCGTCACCGAGTAGAAGAACCGCTCGCCTCCACCCGTCACCGACGACGTCGGCACCTCCGTCCCCAGGTACTCCGCAAACATCGCCTGCGCGTAGTAGCTAGGCGCGCCATAGCTCGTCACGGCGTCATACCCGATCAGGTCCGACTCCCACTGCATCCCGCCCGGGTTCACGTTCACAAACAGCGGCGCATAAGACGCCATCACGATCAGATCGCTGTTCCGCTCCATCCCCGTCATCCACGCCGCGTCACCCAGCGCCGCGCCCATATTCGTCGTCGGCGAACCCTCCCTTGTCGCCCACTCGCCCACAAAGATCTTCGGCCCGCTCCGGTCGGCCGTGTCGTAGTGCTTCACATCCGCGAAGAACTCGTCCGCCCGCTTGTAGTAGTGATCGTCCAGCACGTCCGGCTTCATCCGCTTCAGCGGAGCCGTCGCAATCAGCTGCAGCTGCGGATACTTCGCCTTGATCGCCTTCGAAAATTGCGCATACCGCCCCTCATAGCTGCCCGACTTATCGAACCAGTCCTCGTTGCCGATCTCCACATACTTCACCGGAAACGCCGCCGGATGCCCCAGCTTCGCCCGAACCGCACCCCACTTCGTCGACGCATCCCCCGTCGCAAACTCGATCTCATCCAGCGCGTCGTCGACAAACGGCGTCAGAGCCGGCCCCGGAACGATATGGTCCCCCTTCAAGGAGTAGCCCGCATACACCGCCAGCACCGTGTCGATCTTCAGATCCTCCGTCCACTCCAGAAACTCCAGCAGTCCCATCCCATCCGAAGACTGGTAGTTCCACGGACTGCGATGCGTTGGCCGATCCACCAGCGGCCCGATCGTGTTCTTCCAGTCAAACCGCTCGTCAATCTGATCGCCCTCCAGGTAGTTCCCACCCGGCAGCCGCAGAAACGTCGGATGCATCCCCGCCATCTTCTCCATCAGGTCAGGCCGGTTTCCGTTCTCACGATTCTTGTACGTCGGCGGAAACAGGCTCACCAGGTCGATCCACAACTTGCCCGCATGGCCCACCGACAACAGCAGGTGATTCTCCGCAGACGTCTCGATCTTTCCCGTCATCAGCGTGAACTCATACCGCTTCCACTCCGTCGAAATCTGGGGCACCGTCGCCGTCGCCACGGCCTTCCCGCTGCTGTCGTTCACCAGCGCCACGCTTATCGACCCCATCTCGGCGGAGTCCGCCTTCGCGTACAGCGAGCCCTTGTAAGCCGTGTTCGCCCGCAACGCCATCCCCCAGTAGCCCTCGTTCCGCACCCCAGCCTGGCTCCCCGCATCCGCCTGCTTCACCGTGATCAGCAGGCTGTGCTGCAGCGCCTCGCTCGGCCCGTCCGTCCGGTCGATCGCCATCGAAGCGTCGGAGCTCCCGATATGTTCGATACCCCAGTGAGCCACGCCTCCGAACCCGTGATCCTGAAACGTCCGGTTCCGCACCATCTCCGCGTACAACCCGCCGTCGTACGAGTAGTTGATCTCCTCCGTCATCAACCCATACAGCGTCGGGCTCACCGCATGGATCGGCTTATCCAGCTGAATGCTCAATGTCGCCATCGGGCTCTGCGCCAAGCAAACCCCTGAGATCACAGCGCCGCTCACGGCCAGGGCTGCTGCTGCCAGGGCTGTTGCTCTCAGGACCCTTGATCCAAATACTTCGCACTCCAAACGTATGGACATCGATCGGCTCTCCAGTCGCAAATCGCTTCACAGAAACAATTTCAAATAATCGCTTTGCGCACCAGCTTATCGCATCTCCTCTCCCCTGGGTGCATCGCTTCATCACCTCATCGCCTTGCCGAGGTGCCGCCTCGACAAGCTGAAGTCGCCTCCTCCTCAATCCGTGCATAGGTCTCTTCCGATGTCGATTCCAATCCCGGCAACTTCCTTTATGCTTATCTCGCCTGCCGATATCACTCGTCCCGCTGCCATGGCACGGGCGTGAGCGTCTGCTCGAGCGGTCTGCAGATCTGGAATCGGAGGATTTCGCTTGTGAATGCAACACCCTTGGTAAAGGTTTCCGCCGGCATTCGTATCGGCATCGATCTCGGCGGGACCAAAATCGAAGGCGTCGCCCTCGACTCAGCCGGTCTCGTCATCGCCCGGCAACGTGTAGCCACCCCCAAGCATGACTACAACGGAACCATCGACGCGATCGTCGGCGTCGTTCGCCACCTCGAGGCGCAGCTCCCTCACGCCAGTGTTCAGACCGCCTCCGTCGGCATCGGCATTCCCGGCACCGTCGTCCGCTCCACCGGCCTCGTCAAAAACGCCAACTCCACCTGGCTCAACGGTCGCCCCCTCGAACTCGACATCTCCGACGCCCTCGGCCGCCCCGTCCGCTGCGCCAACGACGCCAACTGCTTCGCCGTCTCCGAGGCCCACGACGGCTCCGCCCACGGTTATCCCCTCGTCTTCGGCGTCATCGTCGGTACCGGCTGCGGCGGCGCCATCGTCTTCAACGAGCACCAGCACGCCGGCCCCCACGGCATTGCCGGCGAGTGGGGACACAATCCGCTCCCCTGGGCCACCCCCGAGGAACTTCCCGGACCCCAGTGCTACTGCGGCAAACGCGGCTGCCTCGAAACCTGGATCTCCGGAACCGGCCTCATGCGCGACTTCCTCGAGGAGACCGGCCGCCCCCTCGATGGAGCGGAGATCGTCGCCGCCAGCGAGGACCCCCAGGCTGAACTGCACGCCGAAGCCGCCGCGGCCCTCGACCGCCTCGAAGACCGCATGGCCCGCGCCCTCGCCGAAATCGTCAACATCATGGATCCCGACGTCATCGTCCTCGGCGGCGGCCTCTCCAAACTCGACCGCCTCTACCGCAACCTCCCTCCGCGCATCAGCCCCTATACCTTCGGCGGAGCCGATTCCGTCCGCATCGTCAAACCCCTCCATGGCGACGCCAGCGGAGTGCGTGGAGCCGCCTGGCTCTGGGACTGACGCGGCACCCAAGCGGCTGGCCTTCCCCATTTCCGGTAGCCTCACGGGAAGTTCCGCGGACGCGACCGCGTACCCGCCCAGGCGCACCGTGTGAGCTTGGAGCAAATATGCCTAAAGTTATTCCGAACTCAGCCGATCTTCCCTTTAGCAAACATTCTCCCCCAGGCCGAACCCATTGCGCGGAGCTCTCCTGGACAGCTAAAGGAACCCATCTTGAATACCAAAACGCTCTTCTCCCTCCTTGGCACTCTCCTCTGCCTCGCCTCCCCCGCTCTCGCCGACACCATCACCCTCACCTCCAGTGCTCTTCCAACGATGACGCTGAGCCCCTCCAGCGACACCATCACCATGGATGCCGGCAACGCGACTCTCTCCGCCCCGGGAAACGTGGTTCTCCAGACCGGCAACTTCTTTGTCGGCGACTCCCCCATCCCAGACCAGGTCATCCCCTTCTTCTTCAACGACACCATCACTATCAACGGCATTACCCAGATCCTGACCATCTACGGGCAGGATGATGTCACCAACGCCGCCGACACCCTCACGATCTTCGCGCAGGCGCCGGTAAACTTCGGAGCCCACAACCTCAATCTCAATGCATCCTCGTACAGCGGCGTCGCTCTATACCAGAACCTTCCGCTTACTCTCACTGCGGACATCACCGCACAGACGCCCGAACCCGGGACGCTTCTGCTGCTCGCGACTGGTCTCGTCGGCGGAGCGATGGTCACCACGCGCTTCGGTCGCCCAGCCATGCAACTCTGATCCCAGGCATTCTGCTTCCCAGGTCTTCTACTCAGGTCCGATCGTTTCCCGTGGAGGTGGAACGATCGGGCGCGCTCGTCCCCACCTGAAAACCTCGACGCTTCCCACTTCCCAAAGACCTCGTATTCAAAGACAATCACCTCCGAGGTCCCGATGACACCGACGTCCGTACCCGCTCTAAATCGACTCACCCCCGCCGCCCTCCTCCTGGCTCTTACCTTTGCAGGCTGCAAATCCGCCTCCGCCCCCACCCCCGAGAACCTCACCAAGGGCATCTCCAAGTTCCTGGCCGAGCATCCAGATTGCCTCTACAAGACCGCCCTCCGCTTTCCCTATGAGACCTCCGACGCGGCCGAGATCAAGCAGCTCGATACCCTGGTCGCCAACAAGCTCCTCAACAAGGGCACCGAGCCCGCCATCCACATCACTCGCTACACCGTCTCCGACTACGGCCAGAAATCCGCTCCACGCTTCTGCTACGGCTTCCGTCACGTCACTGGTATCGAAAGCTCCACCCCGCCCCTCAAAGCCGCGGATGGCTTCAATGAGTCGAAAGTGACCTACCGGTACACCCTTCAGGACGTCCCTGTCTGGGCCAAGGATGCCGACGTCCAGAAAGCCTATCCCGAGATGGCCAGGGCCACCTCGGATCCCGCTCCCGCCACCATCACCCTCGCTCAGACTGGCGTGGGATGGCAGGTCCCGGACTAGCCCAGGATCCCTGGCTTACGCCCGCTCACGGCCGCTCCGTTGCAATGCACCGCGTTGCCACCACCAAACACCACCGGATCACCACGTCGTCACCACGGAAAACACCACGTTTTTGACCAGCAACGAGGAAGGCCGGCGTGAGCCGGCCTTCCTCGTTATGCGCCTTTTCTACTCTGAAGACGCTTCGTTAGCGTCCGTAGCCCTTTGCGTATCCACGCTCGAAGGCCTCCTTGTACAAACGCTTGAAGTCGTCTCGATTGAACTCTTTAGGCGATTCGGGGACGTGCTTGTAGCTGTCAACTTTGGTCGGGCGAAAGCTGTGGTGCTCGCGAAAATCGGATTCGCCCTGGCTGAAGCCGGCGGCGTATCCCTGTCGGGCGACCATGTTCGCGTTGCCATTTTCCCGGTAGTAGTCGTTATATCCGCGCGGCGCATTCCATGTGCGCTCGTCATACCGATCCTGCGGACCGGGGTACGGAGATCCTTGAGCCACAAGGGTTTGCGACGCCGAGAGAATACCGGTTAAAGCCAGTGCTGCCCAGACTGACGTGCGTGCTTTCATCGTTCCACCTCCGGAGGAGCGTGCGTTATCCTCGCTCCTATTGGAACCCTGGCACCGCCTCGGAAGTTGCTAGTCGTGGCCTGAACCAGGGGGAACCGTGGTGTTCCAGATGGTAACGCGCTGGTAATTCGTGGTAATTACGTGGTCAAACGATGGTGATACACAAGTGAGAGAGGTGGGTGCGTCTACTCTTGTGGAAAGGTGACGATCATCGCCTTCGCGTGCCGATCTCCCGAGCAGATGTACTGGCGTTTAGTGCGGCCGTCGATCCAGGCCACGTCGCCTCCATCCAACTGCTCATGACCGCTGCTTGAAGCCAGGCAGAGGCTGCCCTCGAGCACGTAGATGAACTCCATACCGGGGAAGATCTTGGGGGTGAAGTCGCACGGCTGATCACCGGGCAGAAACTCCGCAAGACAGGGAACCATGCGCCGGTCCGGGATCAACGCGCTGAGGCTCTCGGAGACGAACCGCGATCCGTCCTTCGAGTTTCGCGTGAGCCGAACACGATCGTTCTTTCGGAGCGAGCGGAAGGTCACGGATTTCTCCTGGCGAAAGAAGTAGGAGAGGTCTTTTTGGAAGACAAGCGCGAGTTTGGCAAGATTGCGGATCGTGGGGATAACACGACCGGTCTCCAGTTGTGACAGGAAGCTCGCGGATAGACCGGTGCGTGTGCCCAGCTCCACGAGCCCCATGGAGCGTTTCAGACGCAGCCGCCGGATGCGCTCGCCGATGAACTTGTCATCGATGTATTGCTCCACTTTATCGGCTTCAACTGCGTCAATCTCGACTTCAAGAGGTGTGCTCGGCATGATGTCTATCCTTGTCCTGTGTCCTTTGTCAGGCGGGTCTCGTTATTGAGATGTCCGTTTCGCCCGCGCGAGGGCCCTGGTTATGAGAGTTTAGGCAACTGAATTTCGTCTCCCAAAGATTGCCGTCCCGATTCGAACGCAGGTGGAACCTTCCTCGATCGCTACGGCGAAGTCGTTGGACATACCCATCGAGAGCTGTGTGAGCGAGGGGTGCCCGGGCTGGAACTGATCGCGCAGCTCGCGGAGCCGGCGGAAGTAGGGACGAGCCAGCTCCGGATCCTGCGACCACGGTGGGACAGTCATGAGGCCTTGTACCTGGACCTGCTTCAACCCTTCCAGATCGCCAAGTAAAGCGGGCAGATGCTCGGGAGCGACGCCGTGCTTTGATGCTTCGGGGGAGAGCTTCACTTCGATAAGAATGGAGAGCGGCCTGGCGCCTTCGCTGAGGGCGCTTTCGAGCCGCTGCGCCGTCTTCCAGGAGTCGATGGTATCAATGGAATCGAACAGCTCCGCAGCCTTGGCAGTCTTGTTGTTCTGAAGCGGGCCGATGAGGTGGAAGCTGGCCCGGTCCCTGCCCCCGAAGGCCTCGCCGAGTTGGGTCGACTTGCCCTGAAACTCCTGCACCCGATTTTCCCCGAAGAGACGGTGGCCTGAGGCATAGGCTTCGAGAAGGAATGCCGCAGGGTGCATCTTGCTGACGGCCATCAGCGCAACATCTTCGATCGAACGGTTGGCGACGCGGCATGCGGCCTCCACCTCCGTCTGAACTTTTGCCAGATTTTCCGCGATGCTCATACGTGTCTCAGGCTAGCAGTGTCCGAGGCCGGCTGCTGAGCCGAGCAACTATCAACGGCTTAGGCCCCTGACCGTGCTGCATGGCAGGCCAAAAAGATGGACGAGGTGGAACCACCCCTCTCAGAACGGCAAGCTGGCCGTCCCGGAACGGCAAGCAGATGTGATAGGGGAGGGAAGCCGGTTCCTTGGAGCGGGAGGCCCGTTTTCGAATTCCTATGATCTCCGACCGGAGGAGGGCCGGATAGGCGAGGCGCAGTGCGTGCAGGAAAATACAAAGGCGGAAGGTATCTAGCACTGTTCTGCTAGCTACCCTCCGCCTGCTGACAAGGCTGGTTTGCCTGGTCGAGAACGGTTACGCCATCAAACGACGCTTGACCAAGCCAGCGAGGCCGAGGACGCCGGTGCCGAACAGGGTCAGGGTGGAGGGCTCCGGAACGGCAGACGGTGTTACTGCCGTGGCCGAAAGGGTGGTAGTGTCATTTCCCTGGGTGGTGAAGTACAGGTTCCCCACGGTCGGGTCGAAGCCGGCAACGCTGGTGGAAATGAGACCGGTTCCGGTGAAGTTGCCGAAGATGCCGCTTGAGACTTCGGTAATCGACGCCAGGTTGAAGGTCACCGTCGAGCTTCCGTTGCTGAACCGCAGCATCGAGCTATTCGGCGTGTAGTTCGCGTAGTTGATGGGTGAGCTGATCGTTCCACTCTCACCGCCGGTGAGCAGGGTCATGAAGGAGCCATAGAGCGTGTTGCTGGCGCCAACGTTGATCGTGTTCGGCTGAAAGGTCAACATGCTGCCGTTGTCGGTCACGGATGATCCCGTGATCGAGAACTGACCGGTGATGGGGGTTGCGTGTGCGGCAACCGTGGAAATGATACCCAAGCAAGAACTGCTGCGAGGTTTCTAACTTTCATGGATCTCCCGTAATGCGAACTCGAAAACAGTTCGGATCGCAGTTCTTATGAGTGCAGCTAAAAGGCCAAAGATCTAACGCACGCAGACTTTGGTAACCTCACTAGGAACACATATTTGGAGAGGAGTAGGAGATTCGCGGCCCAGCACTCCTCACCGATACCTGCAAATGCTTGCACATAAAGAAGTATTGCCGTGGCCTTTTGCGCCGCGACGCGATGAGGTTGGTAGCCGGTAAGTGGGGCAGGGCGTAGATTTGATGTACAAGCTAAGGCGCTGTGGAGCATCAGACTGCCGGATTGTTCCGGATCACCCAAGGTGCAAGATGTTGCAGTCTTTAGAATTACCGGATGGCTGGTCGGCTAGCCTCTGCAGCTTGCGGACCGCAGAAAAGAGGGGCGGGCGAGCGCGCCTGTCGCGATCCCCGCTTTCGCGATAAGACACGCGAGGATGGGCACCCAATCGAGCCTTCTCAAGGCGCCAAGCCAAACTATGCGCCGCTTCGCATCCAAGCGACATAGCCAACCACGCCGGTGCAATGAGCTGCCCGCGGCAGATCCTGTTCCGGGCATAGTAACCAATAAGGGCCGATGGAGATGATGCAGGCTGCGCACTCTGAGCTGAAAACTGAGTTTATCCACGCGAACGGTCTACGGTTCGAGGTGTTGACCTGTGGAACTGGTGAGACGCTGGCGTTGTGCCTCCATGGCTTTCCGGAGGTAGCGTTGAGCTGGCGTGAGCAGATGCCCATGTTGGCGGAGATGGGTTACCGGGTGTGGGCGCCGAACCAGCGCGGCTACGGCCTGAGCAGCCGACCACCACACATGCGGGACTATGCGATCGAGAGTTTGATGGCCGACGTTGCCGGCCTGATCGACGCCTCGGGAGCAAGGCGTGTGGTGCTGATCGGCCACGACTGGGGCGGGATCGTGGGCTGGTGCTTCGCGACACGCAGAGTTCGGCCGATCGAGCGCATGGTGATCCTCAATGTGCCGCATCCGGTGTGTCTGGCCCGGGGCCTGCGGCGGCCGGGACAGATGCTCCGATCGTGGTATGCGGCGGCGTTTCAGCTGCCTTGGCTTCCGGAGCGGGTGCTGGCGCGTCGTGGCGCGCGGGGCGTGGCAGAAGCGATGCTCCGCAGTTCCACGGCACCGGAGCGGTTTCCGCGAGATCTGCTGGAGGCGACACGACTCAACGCGGCGGAGCCAGGCGCTTTGAAGGCGATGATCGACTGGTACCGGGCGTTTTTGCGCGGGGGTGGCATGCGACGGCAGCTCGGGCTGGGGTTTCCTCCGATCGAGGCGCCGACTCTGCTGCTGTGGGGCGAGGAGGACCGATTCCTGGCGAAACACACGACCGATGGCACCGACGAGTTTGCCCGCAGGCTGACGATGCGGTTTCTGCCCGGGGTCTCGCACTGGGTGCAGCAGGACGGGACCGAACAGTGCAACGAGGCGCTGCGGTCGTTTCTGGCACTTCCCTAGCGGCCGTGCTCTTCGAGGTAGCGTTCGGCTTCGAGGGCCGCCATGCAGCCGGATCCCGCTGCCGTGATGGCCTGCCGGTAGCGTCGATCCTGGATGTCGCCACAGGCGAAGACGCCGGAGAGGACCTGTCCGCGGAGCGTGGTGAAGACCTGGTTGTGCGTGAGGATGTAGCCGTCCTCGTCGAGATCGAGCAAGCCTGTAAAGGCCTTGGCGTTGGGCTCATGGCCGATACCGAGGAACATCGCCGAGACGTTGAGGACGCACTCCACGCCGGACTTGCGGTCCTTCAGGCGCAGGCCTTTGACCTCTTTTTCTTCGAGGCCGAGCACCTCTTCGACCAAGGTGTTCGAGAGGAACTTGATCTGCGGGTGAGCGACAGCGCGCTCGAGCATGATCTTCGAGGCACGGAAGTTCTCGGAACGGTTGATGACCGTGACCTTGGTGGCGAAGCGGGTAAGGAAGAGGGCCTCTTCCATGGCGCTGTCGCCGCCGCCGATCACGGCGATCTCCTTTCCGGAGAAGAAGAATCCGTCGCAGGTGGCGCAGGAGCTGACGCCGTGCCCGATAAGGGCCTGCTCGCTGGGGAGATTAAGCCAGCGGGCGCTGGCGCCGGAGGCGATGACAAGTGTTCGCGTCCGGATGGTCTCCTTGCCGACCTGCAACTGGAACGGGCGCTCGGAGAGGTTGATGCCGTCCAGATGACCCATGCGGAGCTCGGCGCCGAAGCGGGTAGCCTGCTTCTTCATATTTTCGATCAGCTCCGGCCCCTGGATGCCTTCGGGCCAGCCGGGAAAATTTTCGACGAGTGTGGTGATGGAAAGCTGGCCGCCGGGCTCGTGTCCTTCCAGAACAAGGGGTTTCAGGTTAGAGCGTGCGGCGTAGATGGCCGCGGTGAGACCGGAGCAGCCGGAGCCGAGAATGACGATGTCGCGAACGTTGTTTTCGGGCATATAGACCTGCTTAGTGTAAATGCGTGCTGCGGCGAAAGGATTCAGCGGCCGGGCTGGGCAGGGACTTGAATTTGATGATGAGCAGATCCGGGATGGGAGAATAGAGCCATGGCAAACCTGACATTGGTCTATGGCATGAGGCTGCTTCCGGCGGACGAGGTGGCGGAGGTGAGCGAGGCGACGGTGAAGCTGAAGAACGGCAACGAGGCGCATGTCACGATGCATGTGCTCGAGGGGAGCCGGGAGGCGATCGAGGCGCAGTTGAAGATGAGCCTGGACGCGTTTTTCGACTTCTACCCGGAAATCTAGAGGGCGTTTCTTCGAGGTAATCTCTTGGCCCGGGCGGGGCAGGAGGATTTAGGCGGCGCAGGGGTATGCCCGTGAAGGTAGGGCAACGGTGCGGTTTTGGATGTGTCCGCCTTGGGATGCGTCTGTGGATGCGTCGGGGGGGACGTCTGCCTGCCTCTCTACACTGTCTCAAAACGAGTCAGTCATGTTACTTCGCGGCTCTCCTGACGAAAAGGGAAGGAGACGTTGATGGAGGAGCAGGATGACTTGGCGCGGTATTTACGTAAGGATCTTCGGGTTGTGGACGGTGCTGGCGCCGTGGAGCGGGTACTCGCAGATGCGGGGCAGCGCGCACGCGGTGGCCGGGGTGGATGCGGCGGGGAACGCGGAGACGGTCGAGGCGGCTCTGCACCAGATGTCGGACCGGGCGGCGGTGATCCTGGTCGGGACGGTGCGAGAGATTCACCGAAGCGAGGCCAGCGGCGTTGGCGGCGGTGTGGTGGAGGTGCGGATCGATGTGGAGCAGGCGATCCGCGGCTGCTCGGGAAGCACCTACACCGTGCGCGAGTGGGCCGGGCTGTGGACGGCGAATGACGCTCGTTACCGGGTCGGGCAGCGGCTGCTGCTGCTGCTGCACGGACCGGGAGTGACGGGCCTGAGCTCGCCGGTTGGGGGAATGGACGGTGCGATTCCGCTGCGGGCGAGCGGGGCTGGGATTCGACCCCTGGATGGATCGAAGGCGGTGGCGGCTGAGGTTGCGGATCTGCGCTGGATCGGTGCAAAGCTGGCGCGCACGGTGAGCTACCGGAGCCCGACGGCTCCCCCGACAGCCCCCGGGACGGCCCCCACGGCGGCCAGGGCGCGGGTGGTGGGCGCGGGCTCCTCGTCTGGTGTCCAGGCTGCGGTTGCGGGGGAAAGCGACGCATCGACCCCTGCCCAGGAGGCTGCCCTTTCGACGGTGGTCGGCATGATTCGATCGTGGGAGGTGGGGACCGATGCGACACGCTAACTCTGCACAAATTTGTGTTCTGGACGGCGGCCGGTTGGGCCGGAGCTACCTGCTGCGTGGACTTGCGGTCGCAGCTCTGGTGCTGATGGGAACGATGACGGCCGAGGCGGGTGGACCGCGATGGGTCTCGGGTCCGCCGTACTTCAATAACTGGCGGGTGATGATTTCCTGGTATACCAACCAGCCGATGTATTTCACGGATGCCGGCGACCTGAGCGCCTCCGTAAGCCACGCCGCGGCGGACGCCATGGTGGCCAATGCGGCAGCGGTCTGGAACGTCCCGACGGCATCGCTGGTGCTGGCGAAGGGTGGGTCGCTGAGCGAGCACATCAGCGCCGCCAATGTTTACGCCGGCGCGAACGGACCGGTCTTTCCGGCAGACGTGCAGACGACGAACTATGCCGCCAAGCAGATCGCGGTGATCTACGACACGGACGGTTCGATCACCGACATGCTTCTGGGCAGCGGAGCGAGCGATCCGAGCGGATGCCTGCAGGCCGGTGTGACGGAAAGTGTGGACTGGATCACACCCGAGGCCCGGATTCAGCATCCGTTGCTGATCCTGAACGGCAGGTGCACGGGCCCGGAGCCGGAGAAGCAGCTGCAGATGCAGTACCAGATGGTTCGCGCGTTTGGGCGCATCCTGGGGCTGGGCTGGTCCCAGACGAACGACAATGTCTTTACGGGCAGCCCGGCGCCGACGCACGCGCAGGCGTTGAACTGGCCCATTATGCACCCCATCGACATCATCTGCGGCTTCTACACGTACCAGTGTCTGCCGCAGCCTTTTACGCTGCGCGCCGACGACATCTCCTCGCTGGAACAGCTCTACTTCATCCCGCAGGGGCAGGCTGCGCCGGGCAAGCTGGCGTCCTGGAGCAACGCCGGCGGGAGCTACGGGCGGATCTCGTTTCCGAATGGGCAGGGTATGGAAGGGGTGAACGTCGTGATTCGACGCCGCGCGCCTTTCTTCGACACGGCCGAAGACTTCGAGACTGCGTCGTCCGTCAGCGGATACGCCTTTCGCGGCCAGAGTTCCACTTCCATGACGACTCAGGGGACCTCCGCGGCGGCGAGCATGGGCGTCTCCGATGGAGATCGTGAGGGGTACTGGAGGGTTCAATCCATTCCCATACCGGCATCCCAGGACTTTATCGATCTGCTCGTCTCCACCCAAGCGATCAACCCGCTGTACACCGGCCCATACGCGATCGGACCGCAGGCAGGCAACACGGTCAGCCTTTCTGGAGCCCCTGAGCTTCAGGTCGTACAGTACCTCGCCAACGGCCGGGATAACCTGGCGGACTTCACCCCGGCGGGCGCAGCCCCGGGTTGCCCGACATCGGCGGACGGGACGGAGGGAGCGCCGGCGGCTGCGGCGCAGGGAGGCTGGTGGAAGGGGATCCTGTGCGGCTACGGTCACCAGGCGTGGCTAGCGCTCCCGGTCAAAGCGAATCGGAGCTTCACCATGGAGGTCACGGCACTCGATGAGCATGGCCTGATCAGTGCGACAAAGGCCATGCCGATCCTGGGTGTCTGGAACTCGACGGATACACCGGGAACGCTGCCGACGGTAGCGTCTGCCGCGACCGCGTTCAACAGCCTCTCGGTCGGGCTGACGGCGATCTCGGTCCAGAGCTTCCGCGGCGAGCTCGTTCCGCATTGCCATCGCCGATCAGAGAGGGATGGGGCGACCGGACTTCGCCTACCAGGCGAGGACTCTTTACGCCGACAACGTGACGCCGGCCGACCTCGGCCCGGATGGCGGGGTGGTCACCATTACCGGCTTGGGCTTCCGGCAGGGCAACACGGTCCTGGTCAACGGGATGGCGGCGACTGTGACCAGCTGGGATTCAACAGCGATCGTCGCTTCGGTTCCATCGCTTCACGATCTGGGCCTGAGCAGCGGAACTGTGGCCAGTGTCACCGTGATGGATCTCTCCACGGGCGGGAGCTCGGTGATGACCGATGTGCTGCGTTATGCGGCGCCGGTCGAGGCTCTGCGGCTGATCGGCGCGCCGACGGGCACCATAGCCAGCGGAGCCGTAGCGGCGGCGATGTTTATGGTGAAGGCGATCGCGCCGGATGGCTACACCCCGGTGGTCGGCGAGGCCGTCTCCTTTGCGGCTACGGGGGCAGGCGCTACGCTGAGCCCTTGCAACCGCTCGATATGCACGGTTCTGACCGACGCCGCCGGTATCGCTTCAGCCGCCGTCACCCCCACCGCACCGGGGACGGTGACGCTGACCGCCACGGGGCGCAGCGGCACCGCGGCAGCCACCTTTACCGCAACGTCCGACGTAAATGTTCTCCATCTGCTCAGCGCCCCGACTGGTATCGCCACGACGGGTGCCCTGGCGCCCATGCCCCTTCGCGTGCAGCTTGTATCGCCGGATGGCACGACTCCACGTGCCGGTGCGCCAGTTACGCTGACGCTGGTTGTGGGAACGGTTCGGTTCGGGGCATGCAGCACTGATCCATGCACCCTGGTAACGGACTCCTCGGGAGCTATCTCGACGACTGTGACACCAACCTCGATCGGATCGATCGCGATCAAAGTCTCCTCCGTGTCCAGTTCCGTTACGACAACCTTTGCAGCGGCGGTAGAGACGATGCAGCTGACGGGCGCGCCGGGCGGAAGGCAGATCGTAGGAGTTCCAGCGGCGGGGCTCTTCTCGGTGAAACTCCTGGCCGGCGACGGGACGACACCAGTTGCCAGGGAGAGCATCGTGTTCACGGCACTGGGCGCGGCCGTCCGATTCGGCGCCTGCGGCGGCTCTGTCTGCACCCTGACCACGGACGCGCAAGGCGTCGCCCAGACTGTGGTGACGGCCACGGCGGCGGGATCGATCACGCTGAGCGCGATCGGGAGCGCCGGTGTTGTCACCGCGGCGTTTACCGCTGCTCTGCCTGATGTTCTCCATGCGGTGAATGCGCCTGCGGGAACGATCTATGTTGGCGATAGCCTCCCCGTCGCGGTTGGCAATGGCCTTCCCATCGCGGTTGGCGATAGCCTCCCCACCCCGTTCGCGGTCAGGATTACGTCGGCGGATGGCGTGACTGCAGCTCCGGGGAGACTGGTGACCTTCTCCGCGAGCGCTGGATCGGTGACGTTTGGAGCCTGCGGAAAGCCGGTCTGCCTGGTGTTGACGGACGCGACCGGGCTGGCCTCGACCTCTGTGTCGGCCGGCTCCCCTGAACAGATCGGCCTGCTGGCGACCGCCGACGCCGGTTCGGCTGCGGCAAGCTTCACGGCGATGCTGCGAGTGCGGTCCGTGACCTCAGGAAGGCCGGTGGAGTACATCGCGGAGGGCGCCACGGTGAGTTGGACGGCGCCGGTGACACTGGCCGACAACTCGGGCAGCGTGGCCGACGTCCCGGTCTCCTGGACGGGATCGCCGGGCCTGGTGTTTCATGCCCCCGGATCCATCTCCGGCGCGGGTGGCGTGGCGGAGGAAGGTGTGACGGCTGGACCGCTCGCAGCCGGAGCCCGCGCGCAGGGCTTCGCGTGCGGTTGGGTGAAGACCTGCTCGCCGATCGTTGCGCAGGGAGTGGGTGCGAGCGAGTGGCGCTTGATCCCGGTCAGCGGAACGGCGCAATCGCTCTCGAGCGGTGACACCTTCGGCACAGTGGTGCTGCGGGCGGTGAACGCGAATGGACATCCGGTAGCGGGTGTGCCGGTCCAGATCGATGAGACGGTCAGCGTCTGGGAGGCGGCCTGCCCCGGCAGCGGTCGATGCCCGGCGGGCGCGACTCTTGCCTCGTACCGTATGTCCGCTGTCTCCGACATGGATGGCCTGATCCGCATCGAACCGGCGCAGGCCAGAGGCGCATCCGGGGTGACTCGTTTGGCAGCCATTGCCGGCTCCCAGGGATTTGTTACGGTATCTCTTGAGAAGCACCCATAGATGAGCTTGCCTTGCAGTGAGGTGAAGCTGCCGATGCCCGTTGCCGTTAGAAGTGCGTCGATGCGGACGGCGACGCATCTTAACTGGGGAGCGATGAAAGAGGATGGACTGATGGAGGCTACAAGAGCGAGTGGAGGTGTTCCCCGGAAGCGGGTGGTCATCCTGGGGGGCGGGTTTGGCGGGATCCATGCCGCGCAGGGTCTTGGCGGGCTGCCCATCGATGTGACGTTGGTCGATCGTCGGAACCACCACACCTTTCAGCCGCTGTTGTACCAGGTGGCGTTGGCCGTGCTCTCTCCCGCCGATATCGCGCAGCCGATCCGGTCGATCCTGCGCGACAGACAGAATGTCGAGGTGCTGATGGACGAGGCGGTCGGCTTCGATTTGCCGCAGCGTCGGGTCAACCTCAAGTCCGGCGCCGAGCTCGAGTACGACTACCTGATTGTTGCCACGGGGTCGACGCACTCGTACTTCGGCCATGACGAGTGGTCGAAGCTGGCGCCCGGGCTGAAGACGGTCGAAGATGCAACGGAGATCCGCAGACGCGTTCTTCTGGCGTTTGAGCTGGCCGAGCGGCAGATGCTCGAGACGGGATCGCACCCGTCGTTGAACTTCGTGGTGATCGGCGGCGGCCCTACGGGCGTTGAGCTTGCGGGAGCGATCTCGGATATCGCGAAACTTTACATGACGAAGGACTTTCGTCATATCGATCCGCGTAAGGCGCAGGTGATGATCCTGGAGGGGTCGCCGAACATTCTCGGGGCGTATCCGAAGGATCTACAGGAGAGCGCCCGAAAGCAGCTGGAGGCGCTCGGCGTAAAGCTGCGTACCGGGGCTCACGTGACGGATGTGCAGCCTGGGTACGTGATGGTCGGCGACGAGAGGATCGATTCGGTCGTGACGCTGTGGGGAGCGGGCGTACAGGCCTCTCCGCTGGGTAAACTGATGGGGGTGGAGACGGATAAGCGGGGATGCGTTCTGGTAGACGAGCATCTGAATCCGGCCGGGCATCCGGAGATCTTTGTCTGCGGCGATCTGGCTCACTTCGAGCAGGACGGCAAGCAGGTGCCCGGGGTGGCGCAGCCGGCGATCCAGATGGGGGTCTACGCGGCGAAACGCATTGGACGGCTGCTGGCGGCCGAACGTGGGAGCGACGGCTCGGGAACGAACAAGGGCTTTCATTATTTCGACAAAGGCGATATGGCGACCATCGGGCGGAAGGCGGCGGTGGCAAAGATCGAGTGGCCGTTCAAGGCGCACTGGAGCGGCTTCCCGGCATGGCTGACCTGGCTGGTGGTGCACATCTTCTTCCTGATCGGATTTCGGAACAGGCTATCGGTCTTTCGCCAGTGGGCCTGGACGTACCTGACCTTCAACGACGGGGCACGCCTGATTACGGGAAGCCAGGAGCTGCCGGGCTGGGATCTCCATGAGACTCGCGGCGATGATCTAGTTCCGTCGCCGCTTGACCTTGGATCACCGAAGAGCAATTAGCGATTTCCAGGATTCTGCACAACAGAAGAGATTCGGCAACCCGGCAGCAGAAGAGGCAGCCGTTTGGCTGCCTCTTCTGCTGAATAGAGAACCCAGTGCTAGACGCCGACCGCCTCCGGCACCTTGACCGTGACCGACGTGAGCCAGTTGTAGCGATCCGGCTTTTGTCCGTTCACGATGGCGAAGAACTCGTCGTGGATTGCTGTTGTGATCGGCCCCATGGTGCCGTCGCCGACCATGATGCGATCGACGGAGCGCAGGTGGGTGACCTCGGCAGCGGTTCCGGTGAAGAAGGCCTCGTCCGAGATGTACAGAAACTCGCGTGGAAGCGCCTGCTCGACCACGGCGATTCCGAGTTCGCGGGCAATGGTCAGAACGGAGTTGCGCGTGATGCCGTTCAGCACCGAGTTTGCCAGCGGGCTGGTGTAGAGGACGCCGCCGCGGACCAGGAAGAGATTTTCGCCCGAGCCTTCGGAGAGGTACCCGTTGGTGTCGAGCGCGATGCCCTCCGCATATCCGTTGATCTCGGCTTCCATGCGGATGAGTTGCGAGTTCATGTAGTTCGCTCCGGCCTTTGCGAGCGAGGGCATGGTGTTCGGGGCGAGCCGGCTCCAGCTCGAGACGCAGACATCGGCGCCCGCGCTACCGTGGACATACTTGCCCCACGGAAAGTTGGCGACGTAGACCTCTACGGGCGAGCGCAGGGGATTGACGCCGATCTCTCCGTAGCCGCGAAAGGCGATCGGACGGATGTAGCAGGGCGTCACCCCGTTGGCCTCGATGACGTCGACGACGGCGGAGCTCAGCTGCTCGGCGGTGTACGGCAGCGGCATGCGATAGATCTTTGCCGAGTCGATGAGGCGGGCCATGTGCTCGGGCAGGCGGAAGACGCCGGCCCCGCCGGGCTGCTTATAGCAGCGAATGCCCTCGAAGACCGAGGAGCCGTAGTGGACGACGTGGCTCATGACGTGGATCTTTGCGTTCTCCCAGGGGATGAGATCGCCGTTGTGCCAGATGTACTGCGTGGATTCTAAGGGCATCGTAAGACTCCTGAGCCTGTGATTCTAGCAAGTTTGGGCCTACAGGCGTGGGAGAATGCAGGTATGGCCTTCGACCCACATTCCGTGAGCCTGGCCGGCCTGAGCAGCTCTGCGTATGTCCGATTTTCGCTACTGGCGCTGAGCTCTATCTTCTTTCTGGTCGACCCGTTCGCCGCGCTTCCGACCTTTCTGGCCGTCACCGCGGGCGCCAACCGGCAGCGTCGCCGGATGATGGCCCGAAAGGCAAGCCTGACCGCGTGGGTCGTCCTGAGCGCCTTTTCGCTGGCCGGACAATATCTCTTCCGCATCTTCGGCATCACCCTGCCGGCCTTTGAGATCGCCGGAGGCATTATTCTGCTGCTGATCGGCCTGGACATGCTGCATGCGAAGCGGTCGCCGACCCAGGAGTCTCAGGAGGAGGCGGCTGCGGCTGCTTCCAAGGAGGACGCCGGCATCGTTCCCCTGGGCGTGCCGATGCTGGCCGGCCCCGGGTCAATCACGAGCGTGATGGTGCTGGTCGGCCAGGTACGCCTCTGGTGGCAGATGGCCGCGATCCTTGGGGCGATCTTCATCACGGCAGTCACCTGCTTTCTTGTGCTGGGCAACTCGGACAAGGTAGCCAGGGCGTTGGGCGAGACGGGCATCCGCATCCTGGTGCGCGTGATGGGCCTGCTGCTGGTGGCGCTCGCGGTCCAGTATTTCGTGAACGGGCTGGTCGATCTCGACGTCATCGCGAAGCCGCTCGGCTGAGTGCGCGAAAGGTGTTCCTTGGTAACCAGCGAACGGGAGTTGTAGGTTCAACGCATCCTACAGAGCGATAGACTTGGGCCCGATGCGCCGTGCAGACCGCCGGCGCCCAAGTTGCGGAGGATTCTATGAAGATCGTACGTTCTATCCTGTTCGCCTCGTCTCTGATCGCGCTGACAGGCGTGCCCGCGTGGGCGCGCTTCGAGCCCGTCACCTGTAAGAACTCATTCACCGTGCCCCAGGAGATATCGGAAGGCAACAAGGTGGCCGCGCAGGTGTATCAGCAGATGCCGGTGCTGCCCGAAAACGATCCCGTGACGCGCTACGTACAGCAGCTGGGAGCGAAGCTGGCCGCGAACGCGCCGCCGACCCCGGGCACCAATGAGCGCTGGCCGTTCACCTTCCATGTGGTCGCCAGCGGAGATATCAACGCCTTTGCTCTCCCGGGCGGAGCGATCTTCGTCAATCTGGGCACGGTTCAGGCGGCAGAGACGGAGGCGCAGCTCGCCGGCGTGATGGCGCACGAGATCTCGCACGTGGTGATGCGGCACTCGACCTGCAACCTGGGTAAACAGCGGAAGTACGGTTTGGCCGCCGCCCTTGGGCAGATTGGGTCTCAGATATTGCTAGGTAACGGAACGCTGGGATCGGTGGTGACACAGGGAATCGGTATGGGCGCCGGTCTGGGCTTTCTCCGCATGTCGCGTGATGACGAGAAGCAGGCCGATCTTCTCGGTACCAACATCCTTTACAACGCGGGGTACGATCCCCGGGGTCTGCCGCAGTTCTTTGAGACCATCCAAGCCAAGTACGGCGCGGGCGGAGCGCAGCTGTTGAGCGATCACCCCAACCCGGGTAACCGGACAGAGTATGTGAACGCCGAGATCCAGACGCTGCCGCCGCGCTCCGGCGCGACCGTCACGACCGCCCAGTTCCGGCAGGTGCACACGCAAGCCCTTGCCGAGCGCGCCCTGACAGCGAAAGAAGTACAGGCGGGGTCGTGGAAGGGAAGCGGGCAATATGCAAGCGGGCCGGGCAGCAATGGAACGGTGATGGCCTCCTCCCCGGGCCAGGGCTCCCAGGGCACGGCGCAGGATAGCGCGCCCGTCACCCTGAACCGCGCCTCCCTCGGGCTCGATGCTCCGCTGCAGCCGCTGCAGACCAATCTGTTTACCATTCGATACCCGGGCAAGTGGCAGAAGCAAGGGACGGCGGAGGCGGTGTTGCTGTCCCCGCAGGGCGGCGCCGGCAGCCAGGGAATCGTCTATGGAGCGCTGATCGATACGGTTAAGGATGCCAGCGGGATCACGGATGCCGATACGCTGTCCCAGGCCACGGCGAGGTTGATCCAAATGCTGCAGCAGCAGAACCAGGGACTCTCGCAGGCCACGGACGTCGCGTCGCTGAACGTGGGCGGGCGCCTGGCCAACGCGGTCGAGATGCGGGGGACGTCGCCCCTGACCCAGAACGGGAGACCGCTGATCGAGCGCGACTGGCTGGTGACGGTGGCCAGGCCGGATGGAAGCCTGAACTACCTCGTCTTTGTCGCGCCGGACCGGGACTTCTCGACGTTGAAGCCGACGTTCGAGGCGATGCTGTCGAGCTTTCGAACCCGCTGAAGAGTGCATGCCGGCGTGGCGTCTCTAATCCCGCGCCCGAAGCGCGTTTCAAGTTCACGATGGATCGACTTCCAGTTCGCGTCGCGGCCCTTGCCGTGAGAGCGCTGGAGACATGAGTGAGTTTTGTATACTCACCACGTCGACAGGATCGAGCAAGGGCTGAAACATCGATGAATGTAGGAACGGAAAACAACCCTGTCCCCGGCGAGCAGATGAGCCGCATAAGACTGCCGCTGGAACTGGCTACCTTCGCCTGGGGTCTGCCGCTGCTGTGGCTTGCGTCGATTCTGAAGGTGGCCCGAGAGCGCCTGAACGGAGGCCACTCCGAGATCTGGGTTTTGCCCCACAGGTTCGACGATTTTGTCTGTTACTGGCTTCGCATCCGTTTGCTTCACACGACAGCGTTCTTCGACGCGCCTGATAACAGATACTTCGGCTCAGGTTGGGGCTACCCAGCTCCACCGATTTGGATCTACCGGTTCTTCTACCTGTTCGATCCGGCACACGTCGAGCGGCCTTACCGGGGCTTTGCGGTGATGGTGAGCTTAGGCCTCGCACTTACGATCTGGTGTGCCTACAAGCTATACCAGTCGTTGCAGCAGAGAGGTCTGCGGCGCCTTTCTGCGCTCGGCCTTACAGCAGTCGCCCTGGTGCTCAGTTGGCCGCTCTTGTTCGTCCTCCAAAGGGGCAACGTCGAACTGCTTCTCTGGCTCCCCCTGGCTGCTGGAGTGTTCGCGTACGCGCGTCGGAAGTGGATGCTGGCCGCTGTGCTGATCGGGCTGACGGCCTCGTTCAAGCTTTACCCAATTATCCTGCTCGCACTACTGCTGCGCGGGCGGCGGTACAAAGAGATCATCACTGGGATCGTCGTTGCCGTGGTCGTGACAGTGTTCTCGCTTTGGTATATCGGTCCATCCCTTTATGTGGCCTGGAAGCGCATAGGCCTCGGTGTCAGCGGATTCATTCAAGGCCACGGTGCTCAGATCAACTGGACGACAGAAGGGTATAACCACTCCCTGTTTCATCTCGTAAAAGTGAATGCCCTGAATCATCAGGATCAGCTTGGCCAGCTCATTCCGCGCTACATGGTTGGGATTGGCATCATGATGGCGGCGCTCTTCTTCACTCGAGTCATCCGGCTCCCCCCACCAAACCAGGTGATGGTTTTGGTCATCTCCATGATCTATCTGCCGGCGACCTCGTACGACTACACCCTTCAGGTGCTTTTTATTCCATGGGCGTGGCTCGCCTTGATCGCGGTCAGCCGCGCGAGACGAGGCGAACGCGTGCCTGGAATGCTGGCTGCCATGATCCTCTTTGCTCTGGTACTCGGTCCGGAACTGTTTCTGACAACTGGAAGCTATATCCGTTCGGGCACACTGAAATCGGTGTGTCTGGCGATCCTGCTGATCATCGCGATAGTCTACAAATTCGACGATCCGGAGCGTCCAGCGTCCATTGCAGATACTGCCTGAAGAACAGCCTCAGCGCTCCTTTTACCCGTTGCCCAGGCACCACCGCCATCTCCTTCCTCAGTTTCCGCTACTTCGAGACACCCTTCCTGCGGCTCAAAGATCTATTCACTGCCTGAGCCCCAGGCCGGCGATCTCGCTGCTCGCTGGTTTTGAAACATTCAACGTTAGGAGCTCAGCAGCCCAGTCGCCGCCACCACCAGGCCCACCAACCCGAGCACCAGGCCGAAGAAGAAGTAGCCTCTTTGGCGGGTGAGCAGCGTAATCGACGAGAGGACGACGGCGATCTGGAGCAGGGCCTCGCCGAGATCGAATCGCCCCGCCTTCTTCTCCGCCCGCTTGACCTCGGCCTCAGACTCGCGAGCCGACTTCTGTTGCTCGGCGAGATCGCCGGCCCACTTGCTCAGATGGGCCTTGTACTCCGACTGCTTTCTGGCCGTGGCCGCCGGGTCGATCGAGGGTTGCAGCGCGAGCAGGTCGACGACGTTTGAAAGATCCTCGCTTCGGATCTTCTTGGCCTGGTACTCGTTCCACTGGTCGCCCGCCTTGGATTGCATCAGTACGGCCTCGGTGTGGCTGCGATGGCTCAGCACCGTCACCATGGCCACGAGCACGGCAAGGATGGAGATAGCCAGCGAGATGCGGGTGAGACTGGCCTCGCCGCCCTCGCGCATGTGTTGCGAAAACTCCTGGATCTCTGTGGGTTCCATGCTGGCATTCTATGGCCGCCGGAGGGGAGCACGTCCAAGGCTGCTCTGCAGTGTAAGGCGATTCCACAGGAATTCAACAGCCTCGGGTTGCGCTGGGTCGTGATCGCTGGTACTCTTTCTAAGTCGACAGAGTGGCCAGTTGCAAAGATGTGCAATCCGCTCTAAGATCGCAACTGTAGGGAAGCTTCGAACCCGGCTCTGGAACGAGCGAGTGCAGGGGATCCGAAGCGCAGTCCAAGCGTTTGATCCAGGCTGTTGCCTTTAGGGCCAGCCAGACCCCAAGCCCAAGCCACTGCAAGTGAGCAGGTAAGCGAGCCAAGAGCTCCGCGACACCTTGTCGTCATGATGTTTTGACATTCTGCGCTGTGAACCAGGAACTTAGACCTCCGCTCCATAAAGGGTTGCCAAGAGAGTTGACAAGCCGATTGATCTTCGGTACTCTTAGAAAGTTCCCCAAACGCCGGTTGATCACCCTAAAGGGTGTCTAGACGAAGCTAGTCACACCGGTAACCATACAGCGTACACAAGTTCGAGGACACAGGTTAAGGGCTTATGCCCGACCATGTCCTTGATCCAAGGCTACCCGCTTAGGCGGATGTAGACAAGGATCTTTGACAACATAGTTGAACGTGCCAGTCGTGAGATGAAGTGGACTTTGGTTTAGTCATTCTCACTAGTTATAACCTGCAGCTCCTTTTCGGGCAGCTGCAGGCGCTCGGTCGGTCCGGGACCCCTGTCCTTGGACGCGAGCACACCAAGATTAAACGAGAGTTTGATCCTGGCTCAGAATCAACGCTGGCGGCGTGCCTAACACATGCAAGTCGCACGAGAAAGGGGCTTCGGCCCTGAGTAAAGTGGCGCACGGGTGAGTAACACGTGACTAACCTACCCTCGAGTGGGGAATAACCTAGAGAAATCTGGGCTAATACCGCATAACACTTACGAGTCAAAGCAGCAATGCGCTTGAGGAAGGGGTCGCGGCAGATTAGCTAGTTGGCGGGGTAATGGCCCACCAAGGCAATGATCTGTATCCGGCCTGAGAGGGCGCACGGACACACTGGAACTGAAACACGGTCCAGACTCCTACGGGAGGCAGCAGTGGGGAATTTTGCGCAATGGGGGAAACCCTGACGCAGCAACGCCGCGTGGAGGATGAAATCCCTTGGGATGTAAACTCCTTTCGATAGGGAAGATAATGACGGTACCTATAGAAGAAGCCCCGGCTAACTTCGTGCCAGCAGCCGCGGTAATACGAGGGGGGCAAGCGTTGTTCGGAATTATTGGGCGTAAAGGGTGCGTAGGCGGTTTGACAAGTCTTATGTGAAATCTTCGGGCTCAACCCGAAGCCTGCATGGGAAACTGTCGGGCTTGAGTATGGGAGAGGTGAGTGGAATTTCCGGTGTAGCGGTGAAATGCGTAGATATCGGAAGGAACACCTGTGGCGAAAGCGGCTCACTGGACCATAACTGACGCTGATGCACGAAAGCTAGGGGAGCAAACAGGATTAGATACCCTGGTAGTCCTAGCCCTAAACGATGATTGCTTGATGTGGCAGGTACCCAATCCTGCCGTGTCGAAGCTAACGCGATAAGCAATCCGCCTGGGGAGTACGGTCGCAAGGCTGAAACTCAAAGGAATTGACGGGGGCCCGCACAAGCGGTGGAGCATGTGGTTTAATTCGACGCAACGCGAAGAACCTTACCTGGGCTCGAAATGTACATGAATCCGGCAGAAACGTCGGCGGCTCGCAAGAGACATGTATATAGGTGCTGCATGGCTGTCGTCAGCTCGTGTCGTGAGATGTTGGGTTAAGTCCCGCAACGAGCGCAACCCTTATCTTCAGTTGCTACCATTTAGTTGAGCACTCTGACGAAACCGCCTCGGATAACGGGGAGGAAGGTGGGGATGACGTCAAGTCCTCATGGCCTTTATGTCCAGGGCTACACACGTGCTACAATGGCCGGTACAAACCGCTGCAAACCCGCGAGGGGGAGCTAATCGGAAAAAGCCGGCCTCAGTTCGGATTGGAGTCTGCAACTCGACTCCATGAAGCTGGAATCGCTAGTAATCGTGGATCAGCATGCCACGGTGAATACGTTCCCGGGCCTTGTACACACCGCCCGTCACATCACGAAAGTGGGTTGCACTAGAAGTCGGTGCGCTAACCGCAAGGGAGCAGCCGCCCAAGGTGTAATTCATGATTGGGGTGAAGTCGTAACAAGGTAGCCGTAGGAGAACCTGCGGCTGGATCACCTCCTTTCTAAGAGAGAACGTTTTGGCAATCGATCACGCCCCGCGAATGCGGGCGGCGCAAGCTGAGTGATGGAGAGGCCAGACACCCCTGACGCAGACCTTGGTCTGTAGATGGGAGCCTGAACTAAACCTTCTCTTTTCCGCTATCGGTCGATATCGATGGTCAGATGCGGCGTAGCTGCATCGCACGTTCAACTGTGTCCTCGAAACCTTTTCGAGAGAGCTCGATTTTGATCTGGCCTCCAGATTAACAACAGAGCAGCAGGTGCAAAATGGCTGCAAAGCCGTTCCGCATCATGCCGGGCCTGTAGCTCAGTTGGTTAGAGCGCACCCCTGATAAGGGTGAGGTCGGTAGTTCGAATCTACCCAGGCCCACCACCTTTACCGCTCTCCATCCGATAAATTGATGGAGATGGGGCTGTAGCTCAGTTGGGAGAGCACCTGCTTTGCAAGCAGGGGGTCAACGGTTCGATCCCGTTCAGCTCCACCATTCTCTCGTCATTGTTTTAAGCCTCTACTTGAGGTTGAATCCCCGCGCTTCATTGGATCATCCAATGGAGACTGTGATTGAGCCTTGAGCAGCAGTGCTCAAGCCGCCCCAGGGCGCGACAGCAGCAATATGCTGCTCAACGATTTTTGACAACTGAATAGATTGGGTAAATATAACTACAAGGCTGAGCAGCACGCCTTCCAGGTAGTCTCTGGTTTGGCATGCTGATTACAGTGTTGAGTGTCTTTAGAATATCTGAGCAGCACATCTCCTCGCAGGTTGAGGATCGAGTGACTGCTCCGGCGAAATGGACGAAACACAAACGTAGATGTCTTCACGTTCCAGCGGTAGTCGCGCTGGTGTGTGCGAGTAAATTCTATGGTCAAGCTACTAAGGGCGCACGGTGGATGCCTTGGCAGAAACAGGCGATGAAGGACGTGGCAAGCTGCGATAAGCTTCGGGGAGCCGCACACAGGCGTTGATCCGGAGATTTCCGAATGGGGAAACCCACCTGGGCAAAACCCAGGTATGTCCCGCTGAATACATAGGCGGGAACAAGCGAACGGAGGGAAGTGAACCATCTCAGTACCTCCAGGAGGAGAAAGAAACCTCGATTCCGAAAGTAGTGGCGAGCGAAATCGGAACAGCCCAAACCCGTTGCATCTCGGTGTATCGGGGGTTGTAGGGCCTGCGACAGTAGAGTTACCAATCTGGTCGATAGCTGAAGTCTCTGGAAAGTGACTCCAAAGAGCGTGACAGGCGCGTAAGCGAAATTGATCCAGACTCGAAGCAGGTACCTGAGTAAGGCGGGGCACGAGAAACCCTGCTTGAATCCACGGGGACCATCCCGTAAGGCTAAATACTCGTTTCTGACCGATAGTGAACCAGTACCGTGAGGGAAAGGCGAAAAGCACCCCATTGAGGGGAGTGAAAAGTACCTGAAACCGTGTGCCTACAAGCAGTGGGAGGACTATGCCCGCAAGGGAATGTCTGACCGCGTGCCTATTGCATAATGAGCCGGCTAGTTATTCTTGTCAGCAAGGTTAAGCGTGAGCGAGCCGCAGCGAAAGCGAGTCTGAATAGGGCGATAAGTTGGCAGGAATAGACGCGAAGCGGGATGATCTACCCTTGGCCAGGTTGAAGATGGGGTAACACCCATTGGAGGACCGAACCGGTGTTTGTTGAAAAAAGCTCGGATGAGCTGAGGGTAGGGGTGAAAGGCTAATCAAATTCCGTGATAGCTCGTTCTCTCCGAAATAGCTTTAGGGCTAGCCTCGGGTGATTTGGATCGGTGGTAGAGACATGGATGGACTAGGGGGCTTTCCGGCTTACTGAATCCAACCAAACTTCGAATGCCGATCACAACCAGCCCGGGAGTCAGACTGTGGGGGCTAAGCTTCACAGTCGAGAGGAAAACAGTCCAGACCGCCAGCTAAGGTCCCAAAATTACAGTTAAGTGGGAAAGGAAGTCGGAACCCTCAGACAGCCAGGAGGTTGGCTTAGAAGCAGCCATCCTTTAAAGAAAGCGTAATAGCTCACTGGTCAAGGGGTCCGGTGCCGACAATACAACGGGGCTAAAACTGTATACCGAAGCTGCGGATGTCCCGAAAGGGACGTGGTAGGAGAGCATTCTCACAGCGGTGAAGTCAGACTGAGAAGACTGATGGAGCGATGAGAAGAGACCCTGCCGGCATAAGTAGCGATAATGAAGGTGAGAACCCTTCACGCCGAAAGTCTAAGGTTTCCTGAGGAAGGTTAATCCGCTCAGGGTTAGGCGGTCCCTAAGTCGAGGCCGAAAGGCGTAGGCGATGGAAATCCGGTTAATATTCCGGACCTCCCAGTTTTTCGTTATCACGATGGGGTGACGCAGAAGGATAAGCAGGACCTCCTATGGCTATGGGGTTCGATACGCGTAAGCTGGTTTCTCTAGGCAAATCCGGAGAGACTTAACAGTGAGGCGTAAAGCAGTAAGCCGAATGGCTGAAAGCTGCTGAGTTCATGCTGCCAAGAAAAACCTCTAAGGAGAGAGATTGGGAACCGTACCACAAACCGACACAGGTAGACGAGGAGAATATCCAAAGGCGCTCGAGTGAAAGCTTGTTAAGGAACTCGGCAAATTAGACCCGTAACTTCGGGAGAAGGGTCGCCACATGGGGTGCATAGCCCCGCGTGGCCGCAGTGAAACGCGAACGGCGACTGTTTAACAAAAACACAGGTCTCTGCAAAGTCAAAAACGACGTATAGGGGCTGACTCCTGCCCGGTGCCGGAAGGTTAAAGGGAGAGGTTAGGGCGCAAGCTCGAAGCTTTGAACTGAAGCCCCGGTGAACGGCGGCCGTAACTATAACGGTCCTAAGGTAGCGAAATTCCTTGTCGGGTAAGTTCCGACCTGCACGAATGGAGTAACGATCGTTCGACTGTCTTAACGAGTTGCTCGGCGAACTTGTAGTACCGGTGAAGATGCCGGTTACCCGCAGCTAGACGAAAAGACCCCGTGCACCTTTACTATACTTTTACTGTGAGTTACGGCTCTTGCTGCGCAGGATAGGTGGGAGGCTTTGATACCAGGCTTTTGGGCTTGGTGGAGCCAACGGTGAGATACCACCCTGCGAGTGTTGTGATTCTAACCTGCTCCCGTGATCCGGGAGAGGGACATAGTAAGACGGGTAGTTTGACTGGGGCGGTCGCCTCCTAAATTGTAACGGAGGCGCGCGAAGCTACACTCAGGTCGTTTGGAAATCGACCGTCGAGTGCAAAGGCATAAGTGTGGTTAACTGCGAGACCTACAAGTCGAGCAGATGCGAAAGCAGGCCTTAGTGATCCGGTGGTTCTGTATGGAAGGGCCATCGCTCAACGGATAAAAGGTACGCCGGGGATAACAGGCTGATCGGAGCCAAGAGTTCATATCGACGCTCCGGTTTGGCACCTCGATGTCGGCTCATCGCATCCTGGAGCTGTAGAAGGTTCCAAGGGTTAGGCTGTTCGCCTATTAAAGCGGTACGTGAGCTGGGTTCAGAACGTCGCGAGACAGTTCGGTCTCTATCTGCTGTGGGCGTAGGAGATTTGAAGAGGGCTGTCCTTAGTACGAGAGGACCGGGATGGACGAACCTCTTGTGTTCCAGTTGTCCTGCCAAGGGCACGGCTGGGTAGCGAAGTTCGGTTGTGATAACCGCTGAATGCATATAAGCGGGAAGCACGCTCTAAGATGAGATCTCCCAACCCGTAAGGGAAATGAAGGGCCCAGGAAGAC